>Ga0078972_1013065_pt1 | contig 13923 bp, 9 predicted proteins | sample YelNatPaOPGAMG01_FD_67568 | JGI IMG/M metagenome (GOLD analysis project Ga0078972, IMG submission 67568) | Hot spring thermophilic microbial communities from Obsidian Pool, Yellowstone National Park, USA - OP-RAMG-01 (SPADES assembly) (version 2) | ecosystem: Environmental > Aquatic > Thermal...
TGGATCGAGTCCACGATCGCCTCTATATCGGCGGGCGGTTCACCACGCACTCCCCTGAGGAGCCGGATCGCCCGGATCTCGTTCACCATCTCGCGGGCATCGAGCTCGTCCAAAGGAGCAACACGGAAGCTGACGTCGCGCAGCGCCTCGACATAGATGCCGCCCAGCCCGAACATCATCAATGGGCCGAACTGCGGGTCGCGGTTCACGCCGAGAATGATCTCACGCCCGCCTCGTATCATCTCTTGAACCTGACAACCCCAGATCTCCGCTTCCGGTTTGCGCGACCTGGCGTTGGCGATGATCGTCGCAAACGCCGCCCGCACCTCAGCGGCATCCTTCAGTCCTACTTTGACGCCCCCGATATCCGACTTGTGCAGGATGTCCGGCGAGGCGATCTTCAGCACCACCGGGTAGCCTATCTGCTCCGCAACCTGAACTGCCTCGTCAGCATCTTCGGCCAGGCCGGAACCCGGAACGCGTATGCCCAGCGCCTGCATTACGGCCCGCGCCTCGGCGTCTCCAATCTGCAGACGGCCATCTTTCCGCGCCGCATCGAAGACCTGCTCTATCGCCTTGCGGTCAATATCGTACGACCTCGGCTGGAATTTCGGCCGCTGCAACCACCGGCGGTAGTCCAACATGGCACGCAGCGAGCGCACAGCCCGCTCCGGCTCTGGATAGGCCGGGATGTGGTTGGCCGTCAGAATCTTCACCCCTTCAGCCGTGAGCGCACCACCTATCCAGCAGGCAAAGACGGGGATGGGGCTGTTTGTCATCAGCCTGGCCGTGATTTCGGCTGTCTCCTTCGGCTGTGTCACGATCTGAGGAGTGAGGATAACCAGAATCGCGTTGACGTTGGGGTCACGGCTGACGATGTCCAGGGCGAGCCCATAACGGTCTGCCTGGGCATCGCCAAGCACGTCAACCGGGTTGAGCACGCTCGCCGCCGGCGGAAGTTTCTCTTTCAGGGCTGCCATAGTCTGCGGCGATAGCTGGGCCAGCTTGAGGCCAGCATGCTCGACAGCGTCGGCCGCCATGACGCCAGCACCGCCAGCGTTGGTAACAATGCACACCCCGTCTTCGCGGATCACCGGCTGATTGGTGAACGCTTCAGAAAAGTCGAACAGGTCCTCAACTGTGGTCGCCCTGATCACACCCGTCTGCCGGAAAGCCGCCGTATATGCCGCGTCAGAGCCCGCCAGGGCACCCGTGTGCGAGGAAGCCGCCTTGGTGCCTGCAGAAGTGCTGCCCGACTTGATTGCAACCACGGGCTTGTGTCGCGTGGCAGCTCGGGCGACGTCCATGAACCGCGCCCCGGTCTTGATGTCCTCCACGTAGATCATGATGACCTTTGTCTCGGCATCGTCACCCCATTCTTGAAGGAAATCGGTCTCGTTCAGGTCAGCCTTGTTGCCCAGGCTGACAAAGCGGCTCATTCCCAGGCCGCGTGCATCGGCAATGTCGAGTATGGATGAAGCGATAGCGCCAGACTGAGACATAAACGCGATTGTGCCCTTACGCGGCATTAGGGGAGCGAACGAGGCGTTCAGCTTGGCGATGGTGTCAATGTAGCCAAGGCAGTTCGGCCCGATGATGCGCATGTTGTACTGGCGGGCGATGTCCACGATCTCATGCTCCGCCCGCAAGCCCTCAGCACCGACCTCACGGAACCCGGCCGAAATCACGATGACGCCCTTGACGCCCTTTTCGCCGCATTCTTTCATCACCGGCGCCACCAGCTTGCCGGGGATCAGGATCACGGCTAAGTCAACCGTTCCAGGGCAATCCTTGACAGACGGGTAGGCCTTAAGGCCAAGCACCTCATCCGCCTTTGGGTTGACTGGATAGATGGGGCCAAGGAAGCCGGCGTCAATCAGGCTCTTGAGCACAGCGTGCCCAAGCTTGCCCTCCTCTCGTGACGCACCGACTACGGCTACGGAACGAGGGTTCGAAAATGCTTCAAGCATGTTGAGACTCCGAGCTTGTATCTTGTTCGGCATAGCAAGCGGCGGAGAAGCACGCTCCGCCGCATCAAGCTAGCCAGGCCTAAGCGCAGGCATGATACACTTCGCACCACGGTGACGCAACATCGCTTTGTGACGCCAGGCACAATTGCGGCCGGCGCCGTGGTTCACTTGCCATCTCGCCATCTCGCCTGGCACGCCGACAGCTCGAAGGGCTATCCTTTACCCGAACGACTGCCGACAGCGGTTCCGGCCATCCACGGGCGAACGCGCCGACGCCGAAAGCGTGCCCCGTTCCCAGGCGAGCGACCGCCTCTAGCGAGGATCACGCCGTCCTTTGCCAGCGCGCTGTCACTGGTTGCCGCACCTGCCGGCCTCCTCTAGAATCGCACCGATGGCCACACCAATGCGCGAGCAATACCTGCGCCTGAAGCAGCAATATCCAGACGCCATCCTGCTCTTTCGGCTGGGCGACTTCTATGAGACGTTCGACGAGGACGCCAAGACCGTGGCTCAGGTCTGTGGCATCACGCTCACTTCGCGTCCAGTCGGCAAGGATGTGCGTGCCCCCCTGGCAGGCGTCCCCTATCAGTCCCTCGACACTTACCTGGCCCGTCTGCTTCGCGCTGGCCATCGTGTCGCCATTGCGGAGCAAACCGCATCCGACGACAAGGACCTCATGCGCCGTGATGTCGTGCGCGTGGTCACGCCCGGCACTATCACCGAGGAACAGCTCCTCTTGGCGGGAAGCAACAACTACCTTGCCACCCTGGTTACGTCGCCGAAGGTTTGGGCGGTGGCTTACGCCGACATCAGCACAGGGGAGTTCGTGGCCGAGGAGCGCGCCGCTGAGGACGTGAGCGGTGTTCGCGACGTGCTTGCCCGCTTGAGCCCGGCCGAATGCGTGACCATGCAAGGCGACGACGCTGCCTGCAGTCTGGTGGCCGAATCAGGCATCCCTTCCGCCAGCATTGAGGCATGGCGTGCTGAGCCGCTGCGCGCTCGCGAGCTTCTCCTGCGCCACTTCGCCGTCTCCACTCTTGAGCCTTTCGGCCTGGACGGCCGGCCTGAGCTCACGCAGGCAGCCGCCCTGTGCCTGCTGTACCTCCAGGAGACGCAACCGAGCGCGCTCGCGGCACTGCAAACGCTGCGAGTCGAGAACGACCGGAGGTACATGCACCTGGATCGAGCCGCCCTGCGCAACCTGGGAGTGCTTCCCGGTGGCTCAGCGACCGATGGCAACGGCTCGTTGTTGGCCGTGCTCGACCAGACGCGCACAGCCATGGGTGCCCGCCTCCTCCGCCAGCGGCTGTTGCGGCCGCTGCTGGCCGTGGAAGCACTGGCAGAGCGCCTCGACGGGGTCGAATCCTTCTTTCGCAACGACCTTCTGCGCTCACGCCTGCGCGATGCCTTGCGCGAGATGCCGGACCTGGAGCGGCTGGGCACCCGCCTGGAACAAGGAGATGCCACACCCAGGCACCTGCTGGGAATCGCCGCAGCAAGCCGGTGTCTTGGCAGTGTTCGCTCTCTGTTGGGCGATTGCCATGAACTAGGCGGCGAAGCCCTTGAGGCGGCTCGGGCCCTGGACCCGTGCGACGACGCCGCCGAGCTCATCCGCGCTGCCATCGCTGACGACGCCCCGAACAACCCGGGCCAGCCTGGCGTGATTCGCCAAGGCTACAGCCAGGAACTCGACGCGTTGCTGGATTCTGCCAGCCACGCCCAGGAGGTATTGGCGAGGCTAGAGGCTAGCGAGCGCGAGCGCACCGGCATCCGGAACCTGCGGCTCGGGCACAACAATGTGTTCGGCTACTACATCGAGGTCCCTAAGTCCCAGGTTCAGCGTGTGCCGCCAGACTATGTGCGGAAACAGACGATCGCTGCGGCGGAACGGTACTTCAATCCGGAGATCAAAGCCATCGAGGCTGAGATCCTGAGCGCCCAGGAGCGTCGTCTGGCGCTTGAGCACGACCTCTGGGCAGATATCCTCGATCGGGTGTCCAAGGCTGCGCCGCGACTGATAGCCACCGCAAGAGCCCTGGCCATCCTCGATGTGGATGCGGCCTTGGCGGAAGTGGCAAGAGTGCGCAGCTACACCCGGCCCCAACTCGACGAGGGTACAGACATTGACATTGTCGCCGGTCGCCATCCGGTGGTGGAGGTATCGCTCGAGCGCTCTGGCATGGGCTTTGTGCCGAACGACGTGCACCTGAGCAACAACGAGGAAGCCATATTGGTGATCACTGGTCCCAACATGGCCGGAAAGTCCACCTACCTCCGACAAGTGGCCTTGATTGTCCTGCTCGCTCACGTGGGCGCCTACGTGCCCGCCCAGTCGGCGCACATCGGCCTTGTGGACCGCATCTTCACTCGCATCGGCGCCCAGGATGATCTCGCTGCTGGCCAAAGTACATTCATGGTCGAAATGGTGGAGGTTGCGAGCATCCTCCGCCAGGCGACGCCGCGTAGCCTGGTGATACTGGACGAAGTGGGCCGGGGCACAAGCACCTATGACGGCATGGCGATCGCCCGTGCTGTGATCGAGCAAATCCACAACTCTCAGCGTCTCGGCTGCAAGACCCTATTCGCCACCCATTACCACGAACTGGTGGACCTGGAGCAGTACCTGCCGCGCGTCCGCAACTACAGCGTGGCCGTTGCCGAGGAGGGTGGCAATGTCGTCTTTCTCCACCGCATCGTGCGTGGTGGGGCCGACCGTTCCTATGGCGTGCACGTAGCCAAGCTGGCCGGCGTCCCGCGCGAGGTGCTGGAGCGGGCCGAGCAGGTGCTGGCTCAGCTCGAGTCCCAACGCCAGGTCCCAACTCAGCCCCCGGAACGACCATTAGCGGCCAGGCAACTGGATCTGTTCTCGCCGGCCGGTGACGAACTGGTGAGTGAACTCAGTCGCCTGCAGACCGACGAGCTCACGCCGCTGGAAGCGCTGAACCTGCTCTCTGTCCTGTCCCAGCGCGCCCGCGATATGAAAACGTCACAGCATCCCGGGCGCCGCACCCGGCCGTGAACATCGAGCGAATCCGTATTGCTGCAGGCCGTAAATCATCCCTTCGCAAGACAGGTGCGTTCCGCGGCGATGGGGCTCTGGAGCCAGGCCAATTGATGGCATCGCAGGCGCCGCCTGGGTCACTCGGTAGATGCGCGACTCACGGAGCCAGCCGGTACTCTAGTGAAGGGTATAGTCTCTGCTGCAGGGCGGAGACCGGATCGGGTTTGGTGATCGCGCCCAAGAGCACCTCCATGAGTGAGGCCTGGCTTCGCATCTCTTTCGTCTGCGGTACTCCCTTCAGTCCGGCGAGGCCGCCAGCCACCATCACGGCGTCGTCCATGCTGCCGAGTTGGTCCACCAGCCCAAGCTGCAAGGCTTGTCTGCCGCTGTATACCCGGCCATCCGCAAGCCTCAGGACCTGTTCCCTGGGCAGGTTACGGCCGGCAGCGACCACATCCACGAAATTCTGGTAGGCTTCGTCAATGAGCCCCTGGAGAATCTCCCGCTCCTCGGGCGTCAAGGGCCTCGCCGGACTTCCCATGTCCTTCGCTGGGCCGCTCTTCACCGTCTCGACCGTCACACCCAGTTTGTCGAGCAAGCCTTTCGCCATCACGATCTCGCTGATGACGCCGATGCTGCCGGTCATGGTATCCGGATGGGCAACGATACGCTTAGCTCCACACGAGATGTAGTACCCGCCCGAAGCGGCAACCTCAGCGAAGTAAGCTACTACCGGCTTCTTGCAGCCTTTGACCGCCCTGTAGATCTCGTCCGATGCGACAACGCTGCCTCCCGGGCTGTTCACATACAACAAGATCGCCGCGACACTCGGGTCTGCCTCGGCTTTGTGCAGATCGGCAATCACCCTCCTGTCGGTCGCTGAAGTGCTCAAGAGCCAGGTGTTGCCACTCGCAAGGCTGATCGGCCCCTCAACCCGCACGATAGCGACCTTGCGCCCCAGCCCGGCTCCCAGGCCTGGCAGCGCCGCGCCAACGGCGGTGGCTGCGCAGCCCAATAACACGATACCGATCAGAACAGCGACAAGGGCAACCAGCCCCACCTTGGCGTTGCGGCTCATGCTCTTTTCCCTCCGCTACACTACCAGCATCACCCCGACTACCGCCGCTACCACGCCTGCCAGCAGCTTGGCGTTCACCGACTCGCCGGCCAGGAGCGACATGGGCACTCCCACCAATGGCGCAATGGAAGCCAGCACCGCCGCTTTCGAAGCCCCTGCCAACTGGACTCCGAGCACATAGAGAGTGGCCCCACCGAAGGAGCCGATGAGGCTGGCCAGCAATATGGGCAGAACCTGGGCGCGAGAGAAGCGACGTACGCAAGCAAGCTCGCCTCTGGCGCGAGCCCACAACCCGGCGAAGAGGGAGACGCCGGCCAAGCGAACTGAGTTAACCACAAGAGCGTCCAGCCCCTCCGAGCCGACCCGCAGGCAGATCGTGCCGACTGCCCACATACAGGCTGCGGCGATTGCCATCATAGTGCCACGCAATAGGCGCCTGGTCGGTGCCGGGTCGCCCCGACGTACTTCCGAACGGGCCACCAAGATCACGCCACCGATGCAGAGAACGAAACCGGCCCAGGTCTTCCACGTGAACAACTCGCCAAGGAACGCCCCAGCCAAGAGCGCCGTTAGCAGCGGATAGACTGAGGAGATGGTGAGCGCCCGCGACAGGCCGATGAGGCGCATGCTCGAGTAGTAAGCCGTGTCACCCAGAACCATGCCGATGCACAAGTTCAGGACGATGAACAGCCAACCCCTGGACGAAACACCCGCGAAGAGCACGTAGCGGCCCGTCAAGATGATGGCAAGGGCGTACATGCCCGTCCCGGCCGCCGAACGCAAAGCGTTCAGCGTGAGGCTCGGCACCTCATCTGCCACTTTCCTCAGGATCGCGCTAGAGATGGCCCAGGTGAAAGCCGAGCCTATGGCGGCCAGTTCGCCGATCACAAGCTGCCAACACCAGCAACATCCCGCGCTGCCGGCAAGCCACCGCAGGCCGTAGCCGTGAGCACCGCATTCACGATGGCAAGAGTGAATGCCTCGGCTCCGAACTCACCGACCAAACTCAAGTCCGCGCCTACCTCGCCAGTAGCGAGGACGAAGATCGTGTCGCCGTCGTGCAGAGTGTGCGCCGGGCGGATAGCGCGGGCAATGCCATCATGGGCTACCTGGGCCACTCTCTGGGCACCGGGGCGGCTCAGCGTGGCATTAGTCGCCACCACGCCAATCACAGTATTGCCGAACGGTGGAGCTGGCTGAATGTGTTGCGACATAAAGTCGGCAAACCCCCCTGTTGGCAAGCGCGCTCCCGCAATCACCTTGCTGTCCGGCGACCTGACTACATTGCCGAGGGCGTTGACAACAGCCAGGGCAGCCACGATAAGGCCACCTGGCCCACGCAGCGAGGCTGTGCCCAGGCCGGACTTTGTGGCCTGCAGTGGGCCAAGGAACTTGCCCACGCTCGCACCGGTTCCCGCGCCGACGCACCCGGTTTCGAACTCCCTCGCTGCGGCAGCGGCCGCAGCGTAGCCGGCCGCGGCGTCCGGCCATGCCGGCCGGCCCAAGCCAAGGTCGAATATGATCGCTGCTGGAACGATCGGCACCGGCACGACGCCAGTGGGGTAGCCGCGCCCACGTTCATGCAGCCAACGCATGACCCCGTCCGCCGCAGCCAGACCGAAAGCACTGCCGCCCGCCAAGAGAATGGCGTCAACCTGCTCCACGAGCCGGCCAGGAACCAGAAGGTCCGTCTCGCGCGTGCCAGGAGCGCCTCCGCGCACATCAACGGAACAGACAAAGGGCTGCTCGCAGAGGATGACACTGCAGCCGGTGAGGCTTTCGCGGTCGGTCCAGTGACCCACACGAATGCCAGAGACATCGCTCAGTTGCCCCTGAGGGTTGAGTACAGAGATGCTCATAGCAGCTTGGCTATCCTGGCGACCAGCCGCTCGGCCACCTCGCTCTTGGGCAATAGCGGCAGGTGCTCGACTCCGCCATTAAGGTCGAGAAACGACACCCGGTTACTGTCCACCTCAAAACCAGAATCGGGCGAGGAAACGTCATTGGCAACGATGAGATCCATTCCCTTCGTGCGCATCTTCACGCGCGCGTTCTCGATGACGTCCTCGGTTTCCGCTGCAAAGCCCACGAACGCCCGCAGGCGTGGCGGACGTTTCGCGCCCACCTCTGCAGCGATGTCGGGGTTCTGCACCAGGGTCAGCACCCATTCGCTGCCCGTCTTCTTCATCTTCTGGGCCGCCGGCGACGCCACGCGATAATCGGCCACTGCTGCTGCCATCACCAGAGCGTCGGCCTGGGGCAGCAGGCTCAGGACCGCTTCGCGCATCTCCAGGGCGGTAGTGACCTGGGTTGTCTCCGCCCCATAGGGCGGCTCAAGGTTTGTCACTGCCGTGACCAGGTTGACCTCAGCGCCGGCGTCAAGAGCGGCCTGGGCGACGGCATAGCCCATCTTGCCCGAGGAACGATTGGTTATGAAGCGTACCGGGTCTATCGGCTCCCGCGTCCCGCCCGCTGTCACCAAGATATTCTTGCCGGTCAAAGGCCCGGACCGTGACATGACGTACCGGACACAACCCGCGATTCGCTGCACAGGAGCCAGCCTGCCAGCGCCGATCTTGCCAGACGCCAAAGGGCCCTCATCTGGCGCGACAATGTGGAATCCCCGGTCCTCAAGCCGCGACACATTCGCCTGGGTGGCCTCATTTCGCCACATCTTCTCTTCCATCGCCGGCGCCACGATGACAGGGCAGCCCGCGGCCAGGACGGTGCTCGTCACCATGTTGTCAGCAAGGCCCAGTGCCAATTTCGCGATTGTGTTGGCTGTCGCTGGGGCGACGACGATGGCATCGGCGCGGTCGGCCAGGGCGACGTGCCCGATCTCCATGTCTCGCAGCAGTGCGAACATGTCTAGAATGACTGGCCGATGCATCAGAGCCTGGAAAGTGAGGGGCGCGACGAACCGTGTCGCTGCCTCGGTCATCACGACGTCAACCAGAGCACCTGCCTTCTGCAACAGCCGCGCCAACTCAATGGCTTTGTATGCGGCGATGCCACCGGTGACGCAGAGGACGACGTTCTTCTGCTTCAAGATACGATCATCAGCCATTGTTCATCCGGTAGACGCGATAGAGGCCATCCAATGTCAGCCCCTGGTCCACGACATCGAAGATGTTCGTCTCCGCGGCCACGAGATCGGCCAACCCGCCGGTCGCGATAACGTGCATACCTTCACCCAGTTCCTGCCGGAACCGCTGCACCAGGCCCTCTGTGAGCGCGACATGCCCGTAGAGTATGCCGGACTGGATGCTATTCTCCGTGTTGCGGCCGATCACCGACGGTGGACGCCTCAACTCAACCTTGCTGAGGCGGGCCGCTCGGGCGAACAGTGCTTCTGATGAGATGCGAAGGCCAGGGCAGATCGCCCCTCCAAGGTAGGCGCCATCAGCGTCCAGAGCATCGAATGTCGTCGCCGTGCCGAAGTCTACGACGCAGGCTGGCCCGCCGAAACGAGCCTTCACCGACACGGCGTTGACGATTCGGTCGGCCCCGACCTGCCGCGGGTCGTCATAGAGCACCTTCAGGCCTGTCTCCACTTCGGGCCCGACGACAAGCGGCTCCTGCTTGAAATAGCGCTGGCAGAGGCTGACGAAATACGAGGTGACTGGTGGCACCACTGAGCAGATCGCCACCCCACCGACATCGCGCGGCATGATGCCTTCCGTCGCCAACAGCCCCGTCAGGATGAGCCCGTATTCGTCTGGCATCTTCGTCGGGCTGGTGGCAATCCGCCACTGCGAAGCCAGGTATCCATCACGAAAGACGCCAAACACTGTATTACTGTTGCCAATGTCAACGCAGAGTATCAGGCTAGCGGACATGCGCTCTCCAATCTGCCAACAGCTAGGAAGCATTGTAGCTCTTGCCAAAGGCGGTGCAAGCATGCATTAATGGGTGAGGTAGGCCGCTCATCCGGGAGGAAAGAACCGTGTTAAGCATCGTGCTGCCCAAGGGTAGCCTTGAGCAAACTATCATGACTCTGTTCCAGGACGCCGACCTTACGGTGCGGCGGGACAGCGATCGCGAATATCGCGCCGCGATTGATGACCCGCGCATCGGAGAAGTGCGCATTCTGCGTCCGCAAGAAATCCCCATGTACGTTGCCAAGGGTTTCTTCGACCTTGGAGTCACCGGGCTCGATTGGATACTTGAGACCGATAGCGATGTTGTCGAACTGCTGGACATGAGCCGACCAGTGAGGCTTGTCCTGGCTGCCGCTGCCACCTGCCCAGCCAAGACCGGCTCTGAGCTGAAGCCCGGCAGCCGCATCTCGACCGAGTACCCCAATATCACGCGCCGGTACTTCGAGAAGCTCGGCCTGCCCGTCGAGATCTTCCTCTCCTATGGCGCCACTGAGGCCAAGGTGCCGGACATCGCCGATGCTGTTGTCGAGCTTACCGAAACCGGTTCAACCCTGCGCCAGAACGGCATGAAGATCATTGACACGGTGCTCACGAGCAGCACCAGGCTGATCATGAATCGGGATGCCTATGCCGATAGCAAGAAGCGCGCCGAGGCCGAAGACATTCGCACTCTGCTCGCGGGGACTCTGGCGGCACGAGGCCGGGTGCTCGTTAAGCTCAACGTCGCCGAGAATGACCTTGAGCCGGTCATCGCCGTGCTACCAGCGATGAAGGCCCCAACTGTATCGAAGCTCTTCGGCACAGGCTACTATGCGGTGGAGACCGTCGTCGAGAAATCGTCCATCAACCGTCTCATCCCGCAGCTGAAGCGCCTCGGAGCTGAGGATATCCTCGAGTTGCCGATCACCAAGATCGTTGACTAGTTTCCTCGCGCTGAACTCTGGCATTGCTCGCACCGGCCGGGTTTGACGCGGAAGGCAACAGCTTGTCCGTGCCTCCGCGCAGCCGCGTCTTCCCGCAACTGTGCCACCGTGCAGCGGAGGTATGGAGGGTCTCCCCTCACAGGCTGAGCAGCAGCACTGCGGGGATGGCAAGGAGTATGCCAGCAATCGCTCGGGGCCCGGGCCGTTCATGCCAGATCACCATTGCCAGGACGGCCCCGAGCACCATCGAGCCGACGCTGTTGATGGGGTACACGACCACCCCCGACAGTGTCGCCAGTGCGACAAGCAGCAGTGCCGTTCCGGCGATATTCGCCGTGCCAAAGATAAGGCCGAGGCCAAGCCCTAATGGCCGCAACGGATCGCGAGTGCGAGCCCATACCAACCCGGCGCCAAGAGCGGCCGAACCGAACAACAGCGCCTGGTAGGCCCAGAGGTGCTCGGCAAGCCCAAACTGCTTCAGCGCCCTCGTTGTCGTCATGGCCAGGCCCTGCACCAGGAAGAGCAGGATCAAAATGGGCCAGGCCTTGGCAAGGCCTCTTTGGTGCCTGGCACTATCACCGTTTGCACTAGACCCCAGCAGCACCAGCGCTGCACAGGCAAGCAGCATTGCCCCCTTCTGAGCCAGGGACGGCGACTCGTGCCAGAATGCAACCCCGACCAGCACCGGCACCAGACTGGCGATCCCGGCAACCGGCTGCGCCACCGCCAGCCCGGCCTTGTCTATGGCGCTGAAGTTGACGTAGAAGCCAGCGACGAAGCCAATGCCAGCGCCCACGCCGAGCAAGACGAGCGGCATGCTGGCGAAGCCAGAGCGATCGCTCCACAGGGCGATTGCCAGGCAGATGACCGCAGCGAAGATGTAATTCACAGCGGCAACCGGTGTTGGCGGCTGGCCTCGTTGGCCGGCCACTTTCATCACCAGGCCGAAAGTCACAAACGCCAGTACAGCGAAACAGAGGGCGACCAACTCTCACTTTCCTGTGCAGCGTGAATTCGCCGTGAGCGGACAAGCCCATCTCGGCAAGCCAGACGGCCGCCAATACTAGCTGAGCCCCCGGCGGCGGGCAATTGCCAGCCTTGCCCAGATAGCCAATCGTGGGCCCAGAAGCGTTTGCGGCATAGGCGGCGAGGGACCGCCAGCCAGGACAACCGTCGGCACTCGATCTCGCCCGCCGAGTGCCCCGTTCCGGTCGGCGTTGTCCGCTTTCCACTTTCCCAGGATTACCTGCGATCGTGCCGCTACCTGTCTGCACCTCAGGTATTTACGTCAAGTTTACTGATCGCGTCACCTGCATGGCTATAATTGGCGTAGAGAAAGAGACGGGTGTAAACAGGACTGGCCCGCATCCTGCAGCGAACTGTCTTCAGCCGCATTGCCGAACGACGCTAATAGTTAGCGACGCATAGTTGCGTGGCAGTGGCAATGCCGGATAATGGAGTTGAACATTGTGTGCGCAGTGGCATGCGCTGTTGAGTGTAACGGGCTCAGTTCATGCATTCGAATGGTCGTGAGGGATTCTGGCGATGACGCCGAGATTAGCTAGTCTGGTTCGCTATGCTGGTAACCCAGTGATCGAGCCAAAACCGGAGCACCGCTGGGAGGCGCGCTCCGTCTTCAATGCCGCAGTGGTCAACTCCAACGGCCTGTACCACATGTTGTACAGGGCCGTGGACCCGAGCTTGATTTCAAGCATCGGCTATGCCGTGAGCGCCGACGGGCGCCACTGGATGCGCCTGGATGCTCCGGTTCTGGCGCCGCTTGAGCCATGGGAAGAGCGCGGCGTAGAGGACCCACGGCTCACCGAGTTGGAGGGGACCTACTACATGGTCTATACCGGCTACTCTCGCCACGGCGTAAGGGTAGCCCTTGCTCGTTCGACAAACCTCATCTCCTGGGAGCGCCTGGGGATCATTCTGCCTGACGAGAACAACAAGGATGCTGGCCTCTTCCCTCGCCGCATCGGTGGCAGATACGCGCTTCTGCACCGCCGGCCACCGCACATCTGGATCGCCTACTCAGACGACCTGTTGCATTGGGATCACCATCAGATCCTGATGCGCACCCGTCCCGGGCTCTGGGATGCCTGGCGCATCGGGATTGCCGGGCCGCCCATCTATACGCCAGATGGCTGGCTGCTCATCTACCACGGTGTTGACGAGCGGCGCGCCTACCGCCTGGGAATCGCTGTCCTCGACCTCGAAGACCCCACACGCACTCTCTGGCGGCAGGATCAGCCCATTCTCGAAGCTTACGAGGGCTGGGAGTTGTACGGCGACGTCCCCAACGTGGTCTTCAGCTGTGGCCAGGCTCTTACTTCACCCGACCTGGCGAGCGCAGATCTGAACGTGTACTACGGCGCCGCGGACAGTGTCATCGGCCTGGCCGCGATGCCTAACGCCGAGCTACTTGCCGTGTTGGACCAGGCGGCAGGGCGTACTTCCGTCCGCGCTACAGAAGAGACAGCCGCTCTTGCGGCTGGCTGAGAGACGCATGCGCCACCATAGTTGAGCGCCGGGGCCAGGCTGATGATCCTGGCCCCGCTCGCTTTGCTCAGGCCAAGCTCTAGTTCCGCGCGAGGCGGCCCGCGCTTTCCTGGAGTCAGTGATATGGATCAGCATCGCACGCACCCGGTCCACCGCTCACAGCCTCGCACCGACGTGCGCCTCACCTTCCCCGACGGCTCGATCTATGCGGCGCCGCTCGGGACGGCACTCGAGGATTTCGTGACAGCCTGGCAGGCAGCGGCGACCTGCAGCCCTCCGGTGACTGCCGTCGCAATCGGCGATGTGATATACGAACTGAGCCACAAACCGGAGCGCGATGCCGAGGTTGTGCCGCTTGACCTGGGTCACATAGACGGCATGCGCATCTACAAGCGGTCGCTCTCGCTCGTCCTCGTCGCCGCGGCCCACAACCTATTCCCGGAAAGCTTCGTCAGTATTGATCATTCAGTAACGGCCAATGGCTTCTTCTGCGAGGTCGGTGGGCGCGCTCCTCTCAGCACCCAGGAGGTTGAGGCTCTCGATATGGAAATGCACCGCCTGGTGC
>Ga0078972_1003976_pt2 | contig 13922 bp, 13 predicted proteins | sample YelNatPaOPGAMG01_FD_67568 | JGI IMG/M metagenome (GOLD analysis project Ga0078972, IMG submission 67568) | Hot spring thermophilic microbial communities from Obsidian Pool, Yellowstone National Park, USA - OP-RAMG-01 (SPADES assembly) (version 2) | ecosystem: Environmental > Aquatic > Thermal...
CCGGTTGCTCGTGGGACGCTTCATGGCCGGCTCAGCAGGAACAGGCTGTAGGCGGCCAGCGACTGCGCGTCGGCGATCACCCCCGAGCGGATCATCTGCTCGACGTCGTCGCGGGAGAACCACGCATCGCGCATGTCCTGCTCCTCGGGCTCGCGATCATGCTCGCCCTCGACGATCCCGGTGGCCAGGAACACCCAGCCGCGCTGACTGGTCATCCCGGGCACCGTGTCGATCCGGCCGAGCGCCTCGAACGACGCCGCGCGCAGCCCCGTTTCCTCCCGCAGCTCCCGCTCGGCCAGCTCTGCCGGCTCGAGGTCCTCGGCCGCGGTGCCCTGGGGGAACTCCCAGCACCGCACACCGAGCGGATACCGGAACTGTTCGACGAGCCGGAAGCGGTCCCCGTCGTAGGGCATCACCAGCGCGTAGTCCGGCTTGTCCACCACGCTGTAGATGCCGGTGGTGCCGTCCGGGAACCGGATGTCGTCCTCGCGGATCGACAGCCACGAGTTCCGGTAGATCTCGCGCGAATCGAGGCGTTCGATGATGGACACCCGACCAGTATCGCGGCCGTTCCGGCGGGATGCCGCGCTGGCACAAATCGGCGCGGTGCCCGATAGTCATAACAACCAGCGAACGCCGATATCGCCGGAGGTGGGGGTTCATGGCGGACAAGCCGACCGCGAGACGCGCCTGACCATGCGCCGACACATCATCGTCAGCGGTGACGACTCCCTGGCCACGACGATCGTCGAGGAGCTCAACAACGCGGGCGTGAGCATCGTCAAGCTCGCCAGCCCGGCCGACCTCCCCGCCGCCGGGATAGCCCGGGCCGCCGCGGTCGTCTGCGCCGGCGACGACGACGCGACCAACCTCGAAATCGCACTGCTGGCACGCAAAGCCAACCCGACCGTGCGCGTGGTGGCGCGGCTGGCCAACGGCGTGCTGCGCGAAGCGGTGGCCGACGACAACGGCCCGGGCGCGATCCTCGACGTCGCCGACCTGGCGGCGCCGTCGGTCGTGGAGGCGTGCCTGGCCCACAACACGCACCCGATCGAAGCGGCGGGCATCGAGTTCGTCGTCTCCGACGCCGAGGCGCCGCGCGACGGCAGACTCCGCGACATCTACGGCGACCTGGCACCGGTGGCGGTGATCCACGGCAAGAACTCCGAGACGCCCGGCAGGGTCGTGCCATGCCCGGGCCGGGACCTGCGGGTCCAGGCCGGCGACCTGACCGTGATGATCGGCACCGCCGAGGAGCTGGCCTGCTGCGGCATCATGACGCCGCGGCCCATCGGCACGCGGACCCACCCGCCGCGGCTGCGGCGGGCGTTCGACGCCATACGCACGCTGCGCAACGACGTCAACCCGATGTTCTACCGCGCGCTGGCCGCGGCGATGACCCTGTGGCTCGGGTCGGCCATGTTGTTGCGCTTCACCTACCAGACCCCGCCGGGCATGACGTGGATCGACGCGCTGTACTTCAGCACCGAGACGATCGCGACGGTCGGCTACGGCGACTTCAGCTTCCTGCACCAGCCGACGTGGCTGCGGCTGTTCAGCATCATGTTGATGTTCGCCGGGGTCACCACGACCGCGCTGCTGGTCGCGTTCATCGCCGACCTGCTGCTGTCGCGCCGCTTCGCCCACTCGGCCGGGCGCCGCCAGGCCCGCCATCTGCGCAACCACATCATCGTCGTCGGCCTCGGCTCGTTCGGCATCCGCGTCGTGAGCGATCTGATCGCCGCCGGCTACGACGTGGCCGTCATCGACATCGCGATCACCCGCCACGATGCGCCCGTCAACCTGCACCCGCGCCGCGACGCCTGGCTGCGCGCCGGCGACACCGTCTATCTCGTCGGGCCCTACCGGGAGCTGCTGGCCACGCTGCGCAAGGGCCAGCCGCCCGCCCCCGCCAGCGTCAACGAGCGGGCCAGCTAGAGCCGCCCCGCCACGTCGGCGGCGCGCCGGACCTGGTCGAGATCCGAACTGGTCGGAATGAGCTGGACCTCGTCTGTGCCGATGTCGGAGAACCTGCGCAGCACATCCAGGAGCTGGTCCTCGGTGCCGGCCCAGCCGGTCGTCGGCGCCATCGCATCGACGTACTCGGCCGGTATCCAGTTCATGTAGCGCCGCAGATGGCGGTGCACCTGCGCGCGGGACTCCTCGGGCGAGCCGAACGCGAACCAGAACGACGTCATCAGGTGGGGTTTCGGCTTGCCGGCCTGCGCCCACGCCTCCCGCGCCACGTCGAACAGCTCGTTCTGCTTGGCGGCGTCGAGGTCCAGGGTGGTGCCGGCCAGCCCGTCGGCCCAGACCGCGGCGCTGCGGATGGTCTTGGTGCCGATGCTGCCCACGAGCAGCGGCGGGCCACCCCGCTGCACCGGCGCCGGCCCGACCGGCAGCACCGAGTCGGTGATCTTCTCCCCCGCCCACACCCGCTTCATCACCGCCACGCGCTCGGCCATGCCGCGCATCGTCTGCGTCGCCGGGTCCGCCCCCACGGCCTGATAGTCCTCGTGCCTGCCGCCGACACCGAGGCCCGCGCTCAGCCGCCCGCCGCTGAGCATGTCGCCGGTGGCCAGCCCCTTGGCCAGCATGACGGGATCGTGCAGCTGGGGCACGATCACGGTCGTCAGCAGCCGCACCCGATCGGTCCAGGCCGCCAGCGCGCCGAGCAGCGTCAGGTTGTCCGGGTTGTCGAAGGCGATCCGCTCGCCCCAGCACAGCGACGAGAACGGGCCCTCGTCGACCGTGCGCGCCCAGTCCCGCAAGAGCGTCGCGTCCAGGTCGGGCTCCATCACCGGCATCGTCATCGCTATCTGCACAGCGCCGATTCTGGCAGCATGATCCGGGTGGGTTCGAGCAGCACCTCCATCGCGCACGTGCGGCTGACCGTCACCGACATCGAGCGATCGCGGCGGTTCTACGAGAGCGTGTTCGGGTGGCCGGTCTTGCTGGAGGTTCCCGACAACGCCGACGAGGCGACCCGCAGCCGGCTGGGCTTTCTGTTCGGGGGTGTCATCTACGACCTCGGCGGCACGCTGCTCGGGTTGCGGCCGGTCGGCACCGACCGCTTCGACGAGGACCGCACCGGCCTCGACCACATCGCGTTCCGGCTCGTCAGCAGGTCCGAAATCGACGCCGCGGCAGCACGTCTGGACGAGCTGGGCGTGGCCCACGAACCGATCCGGGACATCGGGCCGTCCTACATCCTGCAATTCCGCGACCCCGACAACATCGCCCTGGAACTCACCGCGCCGAAGTGATCGAATGAGCGGGTCGCGAGGGTGCGCAAATTGACAGCCGCGGCGGCGTGTCGCCGTGTCGAGACGCACGCTCGCGGGACGCGGTAGGGAGGCAGCCACCATGCCCATCAGCTTCAACCACACCATCGTCTGGGCCCGCGACAAGCACACGTCCGCGCAATTCCTCGCCGAACTGTTCGGCCTGCCCAGCCCGCAGCCGTTCGGCCACTTCCTGGTTGTCGCACTCGAGCACGGCGTCAGCCTCGACTACGCCGACGTCGCCCCGGGTGAGGACATCACGCGCCAGCACTACGCGTTTTTGGTCTCCGAGGAGGATTTCGACGCGATCTACGGCAAGGTCCGCTCACGCGGCCTGCAGCACTGGGCCGACCCGCGGCAGAGCCGGCCCGGCGAGATCAACCACAACGACGGCGGGCGCGGCGTCTACTTCCCGGACCCCGCCGGGCACACCATGGAGATCCTGACCCGCCCCTACGGCTTGGGCGGCTGACGCTACGGCGTGACCTCGTCGAGCCTCCCGGTGGCGACGTCGAAGACGAAACCCCGCAGCGACACGTGCTGGGTGACGAACGGGCTGATCTGGATGCGGCGCAACGACTGCCGCACGTCCTCGGCGACATCCGGGAAGGCCTCGGACGCCCACGGCGGTTTGACGCCCGTCTCGTCGGCGATGGCGCGCCGGAACGCGTCGTCGGTGAACGTCAGCATCCCGCAGTCGGTGTGGTGGATCAGGATGACCTCGCGGGTGCCCAGCAACCGCTGGCTGATGGCCAGCGAGCGGATCGCGTCGTCGGTGACCACGCCGCCGGCGTTGCGGATGACATGGGCCTCACCCTCGCCGATGCCCAGCATGCGGTAGACGTCGAGCCGGGCGTCCATGCACGCCACGATCGCGACGTGTTTGCTCGGCGGCATGGGCAGCGGGCCCTCAAAACGGCTCGCGTAGTCGGCATTGTGGGCCAGGTAGTCGTCGGTAACCGTCATGCAAGCCTCCTCGGAGTGGCGCTCGAAGCGCTGCGACGCATCGTACAACCGGGTGACCGGCCCCCGGTCCGGTGTTGCCGTCGCGTCGCCGGGGCCCCCGCTCGATAACCTGTTCCCATGCGACACGGGCGGACCAGTCGGGCATGATCCGCTTCCTGGCGCGCCGGTTGCTCAACTATGTCGTGCTGCTGGCGCTGGCGTCCTTCCTCACCTATTGCCTGACCTCGTACGCCTTCCGGCCGCTGGACAGCCTGCTGCAGCGAAACCCCCGGCCGCCGCAGGCGGTCATCGACGCCAAGGCCCACGCCCTCGGCCTGGACAAGCCGGTCCCGATCCGCTACGCGGACTGGGCCGCGCACGCCGTGCGGGGTGACTTCGGGACCACCATCACCGGCCAGCCCGTCGGCTCCACGCTGTGGCGCCGCGTCGGCGTCACCCTGCGCCTGCTGGTCATCGGCTCGGTGGTGGGCACGGTGCTGGGCGTGGTGGCCGGCGCGTGGGGCGCCATCCGCCAATACCGGCTCAGCGACCGCCTCGTCACCGCCGTGGCGTTGCTGGTGCTGAGCACCCCGACCTTCGTCATCGCCAACCTGCTGATCCTCGGGGCGCTGCGGGTGAACTGGGCGGTGGACATGCACCTGTTCGACTACACCGGGGAGACGTCGCCGGGGGTACGGGGCGGAACCTGGGCGCTCCTGCTCGACCGGCTGCGGCATCTGATCCTGCCGTCGCTGACGCTGGCGCTGGGCGCCGCGGCGGGCTACAGCCGGTACCAGCGCAACGCGATGCTCGACGTGCTGGGCCAGGATTTCATCCGCACCGCCCGCGCCAAGGGGCTCACCCGCCGGCGCGCCCTGGTCAAACACGGGCTGCGCACCGCGCTGATACCGCTGGCCACGCTGTTCGCCTACGGGGTCGCCGGGCTGGTCACCGGGGCGGTGTTCGTCGAGAAGATCTTCGGCTGGCACGGGATGGGTGAGTGGCTGGTGCAGGGCATCGCGACTCAGGACACCAACATCATCGCGGCCATCACCCTGTTCTCCGGCACGGTGGTGTTGCTGGCCGGGCTGCTCTCCGACGTCTTCTACGCGGCTCTCGATCCCCGGGTGCGGGTGTCGTGACGAGCGCCGGCGCACCGGAGTTCACCTCGCAGCGCACCCTGGTGCTGCGGCGGTTCGCGCGCAACCGTGCCGCCGTGGTCTCGCTGACGCTGCTGGCGCTGCTGTTCGTGGGCTGCTACACGCTGCCGCCGCTGCTGCCGTATTCGTTTCAGGACCTCGATTTCAACGCGCTGCTGCAGCCGCCCAACGCGCGGCACTGGTTGGGCACCAACGCGCTGGGCCAGGACCTGCTGGCGCAGATCTTGCGGGGAATGCAGAAGTCGATGCTGATCGGCGTGTGTGTCGCGTTCATCTCCACCGGCATCGCGGCCACCGTGGGGTCGATCGCGGGCTATTTCGGCGGCTGGCGGGACCGGGTGCTGATGTGGGTGGTCGACCTGATGCTGGTGGTGCCCGCCTTCATCCTCATCGCGATCGTCACCCCGCGGACGAAGAACTCGGCCGGCATCCTGATGCTGGTGCTGCTGCTGGCCGGCTTCGGCTGGATGGTCAGCTCGCGCATGGTGCGTGGCATGACGCTGAGTCTGCGCGAGCGCGAATTCATCAGGGCCGCAAGGTACATGGGCGTTTCCAGCCGCCGGATCATCGTCGGGCACGTGATACCCAACGTGGCGTCGATCCTGATCATCGACGCCGCGCTCAACATCGCATCGGCCATCCTGGCCGAAACCGGGCTCAGCTATCTGGGTTTCGGCATTCAGCCGCCGGACGTCTCGCTGGGGAGCCTGATCGCCAACGGCACCTCGTCCGCGACCACCTTCCCGTGGGTCTTCCTGTTCCCCGCGGGGGTTTTGGTGCTGATCCTGATGTGCGCCAACCTGACCGGCGACGGCCTGCGCGACGCGCTGGACCCCGGCAGCGCGACGTTGCGGGGCGGCGCCCGGTGAGCCCGCTGCTGGAGGTGACCGACCTGGCCGTCACGTTCGGGGCCGACGGCGGGCCGGTGACCGCGGTGCGCGGCATCAGCTACCGCGTCGGCCCGGGCGAGGTGGTGGCCATGGTGGGCGAATCGGGCTCGGGCAAATCGGTGTCGGCGATGGCCGTGGTGGGGCTGCTGCCGGAGTACGCCCGGGTGCGCGGCTCGGTGCGGTTGCACGACACCGAACTGCTGGGTCTCGGCGACGGCCCGATGTCGCGCGTCCGCGGCAAGTCGGTCGGCATGGTGTTTCAGGATCCGATGTCCGCGCTGACCCCCGTCTACACCGTGGGCGACCAGATCGCCGAGGCGATCGAGGTGCACCAGCCGCGCGTCGGTCGCGGGGCCGCCCGCCGCCGCGCGGTGGAACTGCTCGACCTCGTCGGCATCGCGCAGCCCGAGCGGCGGGCACGCGCCTTCCCGCACGAGCTGTCCGGCGGCGAGCGGCAACGGGTGGTGATCGCGATTGCGATCGCCAACGATCCCGACCTGCTGATCTGCGACGAGCCGACCACCGCGCTGGATGTCACGGTGCAGGCCCAAATCCTCGAGGTGCTCAAGAAGGCTCGCGACGTCACCGGCGCCGGGGTGCTGATCATCACCCACGACCTCGGCGTGGTGGCCGAATTCGCCGACCGCGCGCTGGTGATGTACGCGGGGCGGGTCGTCGAGTCCGCCGGGGTGCACGACCTCTACCGCAACCGCCAAATGCCCTACACCGTAGGACTTTTGGGCTCGGTTCCCCGGCTGGACGCCGCGCAGGGCACCCGGCTGGTGCCCATCCCCGGGGCTCCCCCGTCGCTGGTCGGCCTCGAGCCGGGCTGCCCGTTCGCGCCGCGCTGTCCGCTTGCCATCGACGAATGCCGTTCGCAGGAGCCGGGATTGATTCCGGTCGGGGTCGATCACCTGGCCGCCTGCATCCGTACCGAGCGGGTCGACGGACGCAGCGCCGCCGACATCTACGGGGTCAACACCGCCTCCCTCGCTATGGAACCCGGCGTCTCGGCGGTCGTCGTGCGGGTGCGCGACCTGGTCAAGACCTACCCGCTGACCAAGGGCGTGCTGTTGCGCCGCAGGATCGGCGAGGTGCGCGCCGTCGACGGCGTCAGCTTCGAGTTGCGGCAGGGCCGCACGCTGGGCATCGTCGGCGAGTCCGGCTCGGGCAAGTCGACCACGTTGCACGAGATCCTGGAACTGGTAGCGCCGCAATCGGGGTCGATCGAGGTACTCGGCAGCGACGTCGCCACGCTGGGCCCCGCGAGCCGGCGGGCGCTGCGCCGCGACATCCAGGTCGTGTTCCAGGACCCGGTCGCCTCCCTGGACCCGCGGCTCCCGGTCTTCGAACTGATCGCCGAGCCGTTGCGCGCCAACGGTTTCGACAAGGCCGACACCAACACGCGGGTGGCCGAGCTTTTGGACATCGTGGGACTGCGCCGGGCCGACGCGGCCCGCTACCCCGCGGCGTTCTCGGGCGGGCAGAAGCAGCGCATCGGCATCGCCCGGGCGCTGGCGTTGCAGCCCAAGATCCTGGCGCTCGACGAACCGGTGTCGGCCCTCGACGTCTCCATCCAAGCAGGGATCATCAATCTGCTGCTCGACCTGCAGGAGCGGTTCGGATTGTCGTATCTGTTCGTCTCCCACGACCTTTCGGTGGTCAAACACCTGGCCCACGACGTGGTCGTGATGCACGCCGGCACGATCGTCGAACGGGGCGACAGCGTGGCGGTCTTCAGCAACCCGCAGCACGAGTACACGCGCCGGCTGCTCGGCGCGGTGCCGCAACCGGATCCGAGCAGACGTGGCTAGCCGGCGCGCGCTGATCGCCGCGGTGCTGCTGGTCGCCGCGCTGGTGGTCTCCGGCTGCTCGGCGATCAACCTGGCGCCTGAGACCGCCACGAAGGCCCGGATCGGCTCGAGCAGTGACGTCAACCCGCGCAATCCCGCCACACTGCGCGACGGCGGCAACCTGAAGCTGTCGCTGAGCGACTTTCCGCCCAACTTCAACATCCTGCACATCGACGGCAATTCGGCCGAGGTGGCCGCGATGATGAAGGCCACGCTGCCGAGGGCGTTCATCATCGGTCCGGACGGATCGACGACCGTCGACACCGACTACTTCACCAGCGTCGAACTCACCGGCACCTCGCCTCAGGTGGTCACGTACACGATCAACCCGCGGGCGGTGTGGTCCGATGGCACGCCGGTCACCTGGCGCGACATCGCCAGCCAGATCCACGCCCTGTCCGGGGCCGACAAGGCGTTCGAGATCGCCGGGCCCAGCGGGGCGGACCGCGTCGCGTCGGTGACCCGCGGGGTGGACGACCGGCAGGCGATCATGACCTTCGCCAAGCCCTACGCCGAGTGGCGCGGCATGTTCGCCGGCAACGGCATGCTGCTGCCCGCCAGCATGACCGCCACCCCCGAGGCGTTCAACAAGGGTCAGCTGTCCGGACCCGGCCCGTCGGCCGGCCCCTTCGTCGTTTCCGTGCTGGACCGCACCACGCAGCGCATCGTGTTGACCCGCAACCCCACATGGTGGGGGCCGCGGCCACGGCTGGACGCCATCACCTATCTGGTGCTCGACGACGCCGCGCGGTTGCCCGCGCTGCAGAACAACACGATCGACGCCACCGGCATCGGGACGGTGGACCAATTGGCGATCGCGCAGCACACCCAGGGCATCTCGATCCGCCGTGCGCCCGCCCCCAGCTGGTCGCACTTCACCTTCAACGGCGCGCGCGGATCGATCCTGGCCGACAGGGCGCTGCGGCTGGCGGTGTCCAAGGGCATCGACCGGCAGACCATCGCCAAGGTCGTCCAGTACGGCCTGACCACCGATCCGGTGGCCCTGGGAAACCACATTTACGTCGCGGGACAGGAGGGCTACCAGGACAACAGCGCCATCGTCCCCTACGACCCGGCCGAGGCGCGACGGGAGCTCGACGCGCTGGGCTGGAAGCTCGACGGCCAGTTCAGGGAGAAGGACGGCCGCCCGCTCGTCATCCGGGACCTGTTCTACGACGCGCAGGGCTCACGGGCGTTTGCCCAGATCGCCCAGCACAGCCTGGCCCAGATCGGGGTCAAGCTCGACCTGGTGGCCCGCTCCGGCAGCGGCTTCTTCAGCAACTACGTCAACGTCGGGGACTTCGACATCGCGCAGTTCGGCTGGCTGGGCGACGCGTTCCCCCTGTCGTCGCTGACCCAGATCTACCAGTCCGACGGGGCGAGCAACTTCGGCAAGATCGGCAGCCCGCGGATCGACGCCGCGATCGAGCGCACGCTCGAAGAGCTCGATCCCGCCAAAGCGCGGGCGCTGGCCAACGACCTCGACAAGCTCATCTGGGCGGAGGGATTCAGCCTGCCGTTGACCCAGTCCCCGGGCGACGTGGCGGTGCGCAGCACGCTGGCCAATTTCGGCGCGCCGGGCCTGGCCGATTTGGATTACACCGCAATCGGTTTCATGCGGTCCTGAGGCAGCGGCGCAGCGGCGCCGGGTACGGCAGCGCGGCCTCTGCGGCCACGGCCGCGGCAACCGCATGCCACAGCAGCCGCACCCCCGGGCGCGGCGCGAGCGCGTCCAGCCTCGAACCCTGGCCGGCCAGCGTGGCGTGCTGCCCGCGCCATACCGCGGCGATGACGGCCAGGGCCGCGGGCTCGCGAAAGTCCAGCGCGCTGTGCGCCATCGTCGGCAGCGTCAGCAACACCGCACCGGGGATCAGCGACGCGATGCGCCGGGCCACCGCCGGCGGCGTGACCAGGTCGCGGCCGCCGGAGATCAGCACCGTGGGCCAGTCGAATTTCGGCATCTCGGCCGCCAGGTCGAAGGGCTCTGCCTCGAAAGACATTGTCGGGGAAAGGGTTTCACGTAGCGCCACGGCCGGGTCGAGGGGTAGGCCGTCGGGCTCGGCGGCATAGTCGAGTTCGCGGAAAGCGATGCGGCCCACCAGATCGGGTTCGAAACGGTACGGCACCTTGCGGTTGAGCATGGTGGTGGAGCGGAACAGCGCATGCCACAGCAGCGTTCGCCCGTCCAGCAACAGGTCGAGCTGGCGGTCGAGCAGGGCGGGGCCACCGTATCCGTACATCATGGCGGCCATCTCTCCGGCGGCGGCGGTCATCACCCCGGCGTCGACGAGCTTGCGCATCTTCGGTGCCAGCGCCGCGGTCTCCGGGCCGTCGCCGGCCAGCAACAGCCCGCGCACGGCGTCGCGCACCATCGCGATGTCGTCGCGCGACAGCAGCGGCGAATCCAGGACCATCGCCCGCACCCGGCCGGGGTGGCGGACGCCGACCCCGGCCGCGAGGTAGGTGCCGTACGAGCTGCCGTAGAGGACCGCCGAGTCCACGTGCGCGTCGTCGAGCACGGCGGCGACGTCGTCGACGACCTGGTCGACGGTGATCGCCTCGGGGGGCAGGTCGGCGCCGGAGTCGTCGTGGCGCGACATGCCCACCCCGCGGTGCTCGATCATGATGACGTCGAGGCCGGCCGCGGCGGCGCGTCGCCGAAAACCCTGATACATCAGCACCGAGGCCACACCCGGGCCTCCCGGGATGATCACCACCGGGTGGGTGGACTTGAGGCCGGCCCGCACGTAGTACAGGTCGAACTCGTCGGCGCTTTCCCGCGAGACCGGTCGGCGCACCGGCCGCACCCCGGGCAGTCGGGCCAGCCTGTCGTGCGTGCGACGCCGTTTGGCGTTCATGCTCATCGTTGTCGGCCCACCATGGTCCCCATTCTGCCGAGGGGTGCCCGCGCTCGCAGTGCGGCGGCCCGGTCGCGGCCCCGGAGCCCGCTAGACGGTGAGGTCGATGCGGTGCGCGCCCTTGACGCCGTCGTAGCGGCCGGGGCTGCAGGTGAGCACGATCACCTGCCCGTGCGCGCCCACGGTGTCGAACACCTCGCCCATCGTGGCCAGCCGGTCGGGATCGGTGAACCCGAGGGCGTCGTCGACCACCACCGGTACGGTGTCCTCCTTGGCGACCAGCGCGGCGCCGGCGAGCCGCGCCAGGATGCCGAGTTGCTCTTTGGCCCCGCCCGAGAGGGATTCGTAGGGCACCGTCACGCCGTCCAGGGTTCGGCTGCGGATGCACAGGTCGGGGTCGATGTCGACCTCGAAGGTCGGCCCGAACACCGGGCGACCGAGCCGCTGCAGTTCGCTCCGGTAGGGATCGACGTAGCGCAGCCTGGTGTTGTCGCGGTGACGTGTCATCACCGTGCGCAACAGCTGCGCGGCCCGCGCCCGGCCGCCGATGCGCGCGTGTTCGCCCGTGGCGTGCTCGAGTTCGGTCTCGGCGGCGTCCAGCTTGCCCTTGCGGCCCTCGTTGCCGATGACCGAGAGTTCGATGCCGACCTCGCGCAGCCCGCGGGCGGCGTCCTCGTAGCGCTCGTGCAGGGACGCGGCCTCGTCGGTCGCTTCCCGCAGTTCGGCGGTCACCGCGTCCGGCGCCGCGGCGGCCAGTTGTTCGGCCAGCTCGGCGACGCGGTGCTCGGCGGCCCGGGCCGCGGCCAGCGTGGCCTGCGCCGCCGCGGCGAGGTCCTCATCGCGGGATGACGCACGCTCTAGGGCCAGCCGCTCGGCGGCCGCGGCCAGCTCCGCGCGCTGGGTCTCGGACTTGTTCTGCAAAACCGTTGCCTGCGTTGAGGATTCGACGAGACCGGCGTGTGCGGCGGCGGCCGCGCCGCGGGCGCTCTCGCAGGCGGCGTGCGCGGCCGTGCGGGCCGCCTCGGCGGAGTCGAGTTCGGCGGCGGCGGCACCGGCATCGATGGCCGGGAGGCCGGCCCCGTCGCGTCCGGCGGCACCGAGCTGCGCCAGGCGCGCGCGCAGGTGGTCGGCGTCGTCGTCGCCGCACAGCCCGGCCAGCGTGGCGCTCAACCGGTCGCGGCCGTTCTGCAGTTCGCGGCGCCGCGCAGCCTCCGCGCGGGCCTCGGCGAGGTCTGCCACCGCGGCGGCGGCCAGCGCGGCGGTCAGCTCTTGTTGTGCGGCGGCATGTTGGGCCTGCACGTCGAGCGCGGCCGCACCCGGGGTGACCCGCGCGCTCAGCACGCCGGGCACCTCGACCGTGGTGGGGCCGGTGGCGATCAGCGACCAGCTTTCGCCCGCCGCCAGCGACACGCGCTGGTCGCCGGTGCACAGCACGACGTCGGCGGCCGCGGTGAACTCGACCGCCGCCGAGATCAGCGTCAGCTGCGCGCCGATGCGATCGGCCGCCGCCGCGGCCTCCTCGATCCGGCGGAGCACTGGCTCGGTGACCGCGACCGCGGAGAGTTGTGCGCAGATCCGGTCGCGCTCGGTCTGGAGGGCCTCGATCTTGGCCAGCCGGGCCCGCAGCCGGTCAGCCTCCTCGCGCTCGGCGAGCCCCTGCACGGCGCGCCGGGCGGCGTCGACGCGGCGCTGCACGTCCAGCAGGGCCTCCGTGGCGGCCGCGGCCGCCACATCGGCGGCCTCGGCGGCCTCCCGCGCCGCCGCCCGCGCCCCGCCGGCTTCCCCCGCCCCCTCGCCAATTACAACACGGGTATCCCAAACCGGCGCACGAGTTTTTCCAGCTCGCGGCGCAGGAACAGAAACGACGGCGCGATGAACAGCTTGTCCTGCATGCGCGACGGATCGTAGTCGGTGTTGATGACCACATCGGTCTCGAACGGCCGCCGTGTCACCTCGGGAGAGAACAACGCATAAGGGATTTCACCGATCGAAGAAAGAATGCCGGCGCCGAACACTTTGATTTGGCCCGCTTCTTCCAGCAGACCAAACTCTATGCTAAACCAGCTGAAGCGCTTAAGGGCCAACACCTGCTCGCCGTTGGTCGTAGTGGACACGGCCTTGCCGATGAGGACAAGCAACTCGGCGTAGTCACGGTTCATTAGCGGCGGGACGTGGCCGAGACAATCATGGATCATGTCTGGCTCCGGGGTGAATTCCGGGTGCGAACCGTGACGGAGGAACTGCGTGACCGGAAAACCGCGCGCACCGATGTACTGATAAAAAGTCCGGTAGGGCAGGGCGCCCTCGGCGGGAACCAAGTGCATGTCCGTCTCGCGTTGCAGACGTTCGCTGAGATGGCGCAGCTGCGGAACCTCTTCGCGGGTGATGGCCAACTCACGCTTGGCGTCCAGATAAATTTGGCAAGCGTATTGGCGGTGCAATTCATCGAGCTTTGGGCTGACTTCGCGCCAGATGCGGGTTTCCTCGGCGTTGTATTCAATGATTGGCGGGCCGAGGTGTTCCAGACGATGCTTCCGGCACAGGGCGAACAGCTCCTTACGCCGCTGGATGTAGGCGGCGTCGCCCAGGCCAGGATGCCCCGGCTCCAGCTCTAACTCCGTCGCATCCGGCGGCGTCACCATAAGCTGGGGATCAATCGGAACCCCATATTCAATGAGAGTAGCGGCGGGTTTCATGATGGGGGGCCTCCTCGGCACGACCAGGACTGAGCCTATCCCGTCGGGATTGGGGCGCCTATTCTTATTTTACCCCCGCTTCCGTACAGGACCAATTCTTAAAGGCTGGCGGACTTTTCCCTCCCCCCCTGTGGGGGAGGGTTAGGGGGGGGGGGGGGGGAACTCCTTTTCTGCCTTGTACTTATCCCCCCCCCCCCCCCCCCCCCCCCCCCCGGGGGGGGGGGGGGGGGCGCGGT
>Ga0078972_1013067_pt1 | contig 13922 bp, 9 predicted proteins | sample YelNatPaOPGAMG01_FD_67568 | JGI IMG/M metagenome (GOLD analysis project Ga0078972, IMG submission 67568) | Hot spring thermophilic microbial communities from Obsidian Pool, Yellowstone National Park, USA - OP-RAMG-01 (SPADES assembly) (version 2) | ecosystem: Environmental > Aquatic > Thermal...
TGTGAACGGCGACACGCCGTCGTGCCTGAGCACGCAGCCGGCATTGAGCACCACAGCGACAGCGGCCAGTCCTGTGGGGACATATCCGATAACTGTCTCGGGCGCCAGTGCTGCCAACTACGCGATCAGTTATGTGAACGGGACGTTGACGGTGACAAAGGCCCAAACGTCGGGTGTCCTTATCTCGTCAGCCAACCCTGCGCTGCCGGGTCAATCGATCACTTTCACTTTCAGCGCGAGCGCAGTTGCCCCGGGCGCAGGAACCGTCACGGGCTCCGTAACGCTGTTTGTTGATGGGGTGCAGTTTGCGAGTGGCAGTCTGAGTGGTGGATCAGTGAGCTTTTCCACTGCCGCATTGACGCACGGGTCGCATGTGATAAGCGCTGAATACGCGGGCAGTTCGAACTTTTTGGGGACCAGCGCGACTTTGTCGCCGGCACAGCTTGTCAATACTCCGCCTGTGGCAGGGCCGGATACCGTCAGCCGGTTCACCGGCAGGCGTGCCAAGATCTCGATTTCAACGTTGCTGCAGAACGATTACGACAATGACAGTGACCCGCTGAGCGTGATTTGGGTTAGTCCTTCGAGTGCAAAGGGTGGCACGATTACTCAGTTGTCCGACTGGATCATTTACAATCCGCCAGCAGGGTTAGATAGCACGGACACGTTCACGTATCAAATCAGCGACGGACAGGGCGCGCCGGTGACTGGAACAGTGACTGTGGCGGTTGTTGCGGATACCGCAGCCGCGCCAAATCTCACAATCAGTTTGTTGCCGGGCGGTTCTTTCCTCATCAAGTTCAACGGTGTTCCCAACAAGACCTACACGATCCAATACAGTGAAGACCCTGCTTCGGGTGCATGGACAACCTTGGGAACGGCCACCAGCGACGCGTTCGGTGACTTCCAGTTCATCGACACTCCGCAAGCCGGCAGTCCGATGAGGATTTATCGGTCTGTGTACCCGTAGGCTTCAACGCGGCGCAGCCGCAGCCAAATGATGCGGGCGGCATAAATGCGTTCGTTCTAGGCTTGGCACTCCGCCGCGCCGCGGTGCTTGGCGTACCATTTGAACCGCGCAATACGCTCAACACGCAGAATATGGTGGGATAGGCCGGGCCTTCAGCCCTTGATTGAGTAAGGTGATGTGTGGATGGCAGAAAAATGGGTGGCAGAAAAATGGGGTGGAGAAAGATGGCCGCGGTCGTTCCGGCGCGGCGGGGTAAGCAACCGCGCCAAGAGCGCGCCCGTCCCCGGGCGCATCGATCCGACAACCGAGAATTATGTGCCTGTCCCCTTATCTGGCTGGGGGCGGCCAAGAATGGTCGCGGTGCTGCAGCGCGGCTTTGGCGCTTCGGCCACTGACCGGTTGGCAGAAACTGTTCCGCCTAAAGATGGGACTTTAGCAGCGGTGGGCGTGGCATCGCCCGAGGTGCGGAGGAAGCCGGCGGTGTTGGAGTTCCGCGTTTACGCGGAAGTTGGGCAGTGAAGAGAACCTTTTCCGGCCAAAGGCTGGACTCTTACCACCACGGGTGTGCGACGTTTCACGCATCACGTATTCTCAGCGCGGCGCAGCCGGAACCGAATGCTCGCCGCGGGATACAAGCGTTCATTGCAACCGCAGCGCTCTGTCGCGCCGCGCTGAGGTCTATGGTCTATGGTCTATGGTCTATGGTCTATGATCGCATCGCGCGGCACGCCGATCCACCGCCAGAGTGAATTACGTGCCTGTCCCCATTCCGGTTTATGGCAGAAAAATGGAGGGCAGAAAAATGAGGGGATTTGTGGTGGCACGGTCGGGGCGGATCGAGTCACGTAATCGGTTATATCGGCAGTAGTTGTGGCAAGGGCCGTGAGGCTGGCATGGATCCGGCCTAATTCTTGCGGGATTGATGAAATAAGGGACAAGCATCGATCTGCCGCAGACCTGTTTCCGCCTGGCAGTTTGCGCACATGCGGAGAATCGCGGCGAGGTGCTCGAGCTTGGCTGCTAGTCGCAACATGTCGGATGGTGTGAGCTTTTTGAGGTTAGGCAATGCGTTGCAAAGGCAGTGCTCTGCGGTGAGGTTGGCATTTGCGAAAGCGGTAAGTTCGTCAATCATAGAGCATCTTCTTGTTAGCTTTGAGGTGTGTGTTGGTACGATGGTGCTCCGGTACCTGATAGGGCGGGCAGGGTGGTGGTCATCCGGTGTGCGGACACGGTTTTCGGGACTGGTTGCGGTGATGGTTTGGCAGCTTGACCATTCGGCCTTGATCCGGGTTGGGGAAGATCGGATAGAAACAGGATCGATGGGACTCGCAGAACCATTTCGTGTGCAGCCACATAAACTATTGTGTTTTGTCGTTTTGCGCTCAACATACAGCTCAGAGTTCAATCAGAGCTACCAGCCGGTATGCCCTCGTCGAGGGTTTCGGTGAGGTGTTGTCGATGTATTCAATCAAGCCCGTGGGATCGGCCTTCAGCGGACCTGAAAGGTTCACCCATGGACCGCCCGGTTGATCTGCCACCTCAATGATGTAAGATACACCGGGGATGCCACTGAACTGGACGAGCGCACTCTCGTTTGCGTCTTCAGGATTGTTGCCGGTGGAAGTTTCATCTGTTGAGTTGACTGTGACGGTTATCTTGCCAACGTCGGTACCACCGTGACCGTCACTAACCACATAAGAAATCTCGTCGATGCCGACGAACTCCGGCGGCGGGGAATAAACGATTGCTTCGCTGTCGAATGTCACGGTACCGCCATGCGCACTCGTAGGATTGACTGTTAAGATGCTCAAAGTGTCGCCGTCGGGATCGGAATCGTTGGCGAGCAGTTTGGTTGCACTGACGCGGGTCGGTTTGCCACTGCTGATGGCGAGCGTTTCGCCGTTTGCGTGCGGCGGCACGTTTTCGGGCACGGCGTAGCTGACTTCGTTCGACGGATCGCTTTCAAGGTTTGCCGTATTGTATGCCGTGGCGACGAAATAGTACGTAACACCGCGGACAAGGCCCGAAATGGTCACGTTTGTGACGTTGCCGACGTCGATTGTGATGTTCCATTGACCGCTGTTTGTTCCGTAGTAGATTTTGTAGCCTGCGAGGTCGGGTTCGGTGTTCGGGTCCCACACGAGCGTGACACTGTCGGCCGCCGCGAAGTACGACGACAAAAGAATACCCACCACCGTCCCGAGGAAACTCCTCGTGATGCGTGCCATGAGCCCAGTTAAGACCTCACGTCTCATTAGTTCAGCAAGATTTCATGAAACAACTCTTTGCCCCTCAACACGGGCTGATATCCGGGCCAAAGCACTGGTCGTACCACGGGCGATAAAATGAAAATCAAAATTGAGGTTTTGAAATGGTGCTTGATGACTTTGGTTCGGAACCTGTTCGGAAACAACAAGTTGGTTGGACGCCGCGATTTGGAACATGGATCGTCGGTGCCGCCAAGCGTTTTATAGGTTTACCACGGAGTGTGCAGAGCTGGGACAGAGCAGGACAGTGTCTGTCAAAGGGATTTTCAGGGTCTTGGCGTTGCCGGCACAGGTCGTCAACAAGGGCGAGGCTCTGAATCGGAGCCGCCAAAAGCGAGAATAGGGCAGTAACATTCTTTCGTCTTCTTTTCCTTTTTTCGGCTAACAGAAAGAACCGACGGGTGATTTTTCTGTGATAGCCGAAAAAAAACGAAAAAAGGCGAAAAAGGGAATGGCAGAAAAATGGATGGCAGAAAAATGAGGCGGTGAAAAATCAGCCGCGGGTCCGCCGGTACGTTGGAGAAGCGATCGCGCCGGAATCGCGCCCGCCGCCGGGCGCATGAATCCGGGAACGGACTGCAGTGATAGGCCGGGCCTTCAGCCCTTGTATCGTCGAAGGTGAGGTGGAGGGGCGGCCTTTCGTGGCGCGTTGCCCCACGGCGGTATGGGGCGCGCCGTTGGCGCTCTGGTCGCTGAACAGTGACAATAAGGGCCAAAGGCCCGATCTATACCAGCCTGGGGCAACGCCCCAGGTAAAGTGCGCCCGGCGAGGTAAATAAGGGCTGAAAGCCCGCGCCATGCCGGTCTGGCACACAGAGAATTTCGGTGATAGCAGAAAAAACGAAAAAAGGCGAAAGAACCAATGGCAGAAAAATGGGAGGCAGAAAAATGGGGGTGGGGAAAAATCGTCGCGGGCCTGCCAGGGCCATGGAGGAAGCAATCGCGTCGGGGGTGCAGCCGTCGCCGCAGTTGCCACGCCAAAATCCTGACCGCAAAGAGACGACAACAGAGTGATGCCCCTTTTTTCGTCTTCTTTTCCTTTTTTCGGCTAACCGAAAGAAGCGACAGGTGATTTTTCGGTGATGGCCGAAAAGAACGAAAAAAGACGAAAAGAGGAATGGCAGAAAAATGGATGGCAGAAAAATGGGCAGGGTAAAGATTGCGGCGGTCGTCCAGGCGCGTTGGAGAGGCAATCGCTGTCGGTAGCGCGTCCGCCGGCGGGCGCATCAATCCGTCCGCCGATTCTTGGGCGGTTTCGATAACGCAAGTCCGGCGACCGACTCTGTACCGCCTCCTAACAACTTGCTCGTCCTTATTGACGCCGAGTACGGCCATGAATGGCCGCGCACATGTCGGTTTTCTTAACAAGTGACACTGTAAATCGAACAGACACCTACGTACACTCCACATGCCGAAATACGTAGAGGCACGAGGAACAAATAAGTATAGACACTAATTGATTGGCGGACGGCGGAAGGGCTATTCTCTTTGCCCATAAACGGGACGGAGCTGTCTAACATAAATACACATGAAGCCCGTGAAAGAAAAAAATCAGGCTAAGACAGGGCGAGTTGGTGTGGCCAACGAGAAGTGCGATACGAGCGCACCGGCTCGGGCCCAGCATGGGCTTCGTCAGGAGTGTCATCCCGAGTGTACAACTGATGAGGCAGTCGTTCCTGGGTGGAAACGCGTGCTCGATGTGACTTTGATTATCCTGTTTTCACCGGTCCTTATTCCGGTGATGTGCGCGACCGCGGTGTTCATCAAGATGGTGTCGCGGGGACCGGTCATATTGCATCAAGAGCGGATCGGGTTCATGGGACGTCGGTTCACATGCCTGAAGTTTCGGACGATGCATTGCGATGCTGACACCTCGGTCCATGAGAAATACACAAGACAACTCGCGCACGAGGATGTGCCGATGACCAAACCCGAAGATTTTTCGCCGGCGGTTGATTCGAAGGTGATACGATTTGGCGGTTTGTTGCGGGCGATGGGGATCGATGAATTGCCGCAATTGATCAATGTATTGCGCGGCGAGATGAGTTTGGTCGGCCCCCGGCCTTGCATGCAATACGAATACGAAGAATACGAGCCATGGCACATGGAACGGTTTCGGACCTTGCCGGGGTTGACGGGGCTGTGGCAGGTCAACGGCAAGAACCGCACCACGTTCAAGGAAATGATGCAATGGGATATCAAGTATGTGCGGACCAAATCGTTGTGGCTCGATTTGGAGATACTTTTGAGGACCGTGCCGACGATTGTCGGCCAGGTACTCGAAAAAATAAGGGCGAAAATGACTGCACCTTCGGCAGGGGGCGTCGGAGGTGCTGTGCCTGGGCAGGCACGGGTTTCTGTTGAGGGGGAGGTGACCGGCGGGCGACCGGTCGGTTCGTGAAACATGAAAATGAAAAACCAACGAGAAAGGAGCTAGACATGCCAAAACCCATCAAAGTGGGCGTAGTGGGTTGTGGGTACTGGGGGCCAAACTTGATTCGGAACTTGCACTCGCTTGGGGATTGCGAGTTGAAGTTTATCTGTGACGTCAACGAACAGAGGATAAAGCATCTTCGCGGGCTGTATCCGCGTGTGGAAGGCTGCACCGATTACACGAAAATGCTCAACGGTTGCGGGCTTGATGCGGTCTTCATCGCCACACCGGTTCGGACGCATTATGCGATGGCCAAGGCCAGCCTGCTGAGCGGCAAGCACACGTTCATCGAAAAACCGATGGCGGCGTCGTCTGCGGAGTGTGAGGAATTGGTCGAGATAGCGCGCAAGAAGGGTCTTGTGCTGATGGTTGGGCACACGTTTCTCTATTCGGCGCCGGTGCGGAAGATCAAACAGATCGTCGATGCAGGCGATATCGGCGAAATCCGGTACATCAGCGCGCGCCGACTGAACCTTGGTCTTTTCCAGAAAGACATCAACGTGGCGTGGGACCTCGCGCCGCATGACATATCGATCATCCTCTACATCATGGATGAGACGCCGGTGAGCGTGAATTGCCGTGGTAACGCGCATGTGACGCCGGGCATCGAGGATGTGACGACGATGTACCTGACGTTCAAGAAAGAATGCTGCGCCACCATCCAGAGCAGTTGGCTTGATCCGAGAAAAGTCCGCGAAATGACAATCGTCGGAAGCAATCGAATGATTGTCTATGACGATGTCGCCCAGTTGGAGAAAATCCGGATATTCGACACTCGTGTCGAACGACCGCCGCACTACGACACGTTCGCCGAGTTCCATTACGCTTATCATTACGGGGACATTTACACCCCGTACCTCAAACAGGAAGAACCGCTCAAGGTAGAGTGCCAGCATTTCATCGATTGCATCGTTGACGGCAAGGTTCCCTTGACCGACGGCAAACAGGGACTCGAGTTGGTTCGGATTCTCGAAGCCAGCAGCAAATCGATCAAGTTGAACGGCGCCGAAATCAAACTTAACGGCAACGGGGCGCTCGCGCCGGGCGACCTCGTGAAGAGCGCCGGGGTGACTTCGAGCCAAACGCCAGTGAACGGCCAGCCGGGCGCGCGCAATGGGCGGAATCACAAGCAGAGCCGATCCAACGGGCGCATAAAGGTTCGTGTTAACGGTCGGGCCGCGGCGTAGAGGGGACAGAGGTCAGAGACCATAGACTATAGACCATAGACCATAGACCACAGACCACAGACCAAAGACCAAAGACCAAAGACCAAAGACCATAGACGCAAGATGGGGATGGGGGAGAACGTTTAACGTGATGAGTAATGGATGAAAGGTGGAACGCGAAATGCTTGGCGGGAAGGAACAATGCTCAATGGGCGATGGGGAATGCTCGACGTTCAAAGGGCAACGTACAACGGGCAACGTTCAACGCTCAACGCTCAACGCACAACGTTCAACGCTCAACGTTCAACGGGCAACGCTCAACGGGGAGGAATGGGGTGAGGAATGGGAGCGGCGAGTTTCGAGGCACAATCTCTGACAAATAGTCAACGAGTAGCGATGTCTGCACAGATTATGCATGACGGCAGTCATTTGAAGAAGATCGCGCCCGACGTCAAGCTGGGTCGGAACGTGCGTATCTACGAGTTCACCAATCTCTACGGATGCGAGATTGGGGATGAAACGAAGATTGGCGCGTTCGTCGAGATTCAGAAAGGCGCCAGGATCGGCGCCAGATGCAAAATCTCGAGTCATTCGTTCATTTGTGAAGGAGTGACAATTGAAGACGAGGTGTTTATTGGGCATAATGTAACATTTATTAACGATCGTTTCCCCCGGGCCACGAACACAAACGGGCAGCTCCAGACCGAAGCCGATTGGACGTGCCAGCGGACACTTGTCAAGCGCGGGGCGTCCATCGGCTCTGGAGTGACGTTGCTCTGCGGCATCACAATCGGTGAGTACGCCCTGATCGGTGCCGGCAGCGTTGTAACCCGTGACGTCCCCCCGTATGCGGTGGTGGCAGGCAACCCCGCCCGCATACTCCGGAGGCTGGCGCCTGAAGACCGCGCAAGCTCCCCGCAACAGGCGCCAGTTTCCGGTACGACCGTTTCTTTGCCAAACACAGTCGCATGATATGACTATGCCAGTCCCGTTCCTCGATCTAAAAGCTCATCACATGCCACTGCGCGCCGAGTTCCTCGAAGCAGTGGCGCAGGTTATCGACAGCGGCGCGTTCGCAAGCGGCCCGTTCGTGGCAGCGTTCGAAAAGGATTTCGCCGAGTTTTGCGGCGCGCCGTTCGCCATTGGCGTCGGGAGCGGAACGGACGCGCTCTGGCTTGTGTTGTTGGCGCTCGGGATCGGGCCGGGCGACGAGGTTGTCACCGTCTCGAGCACGTTCATGGCGACTGCCGAGGCGATTACTTACACCGGCGCGCGACCGGTGTTCGTCGATATCGACGAAACGACTTACACGATGGACCCGGCGTTGCTCGAACGCGCCATCACACCGCGCACGAAAGCCATCATTCCGGTCCATCTGTTCGGGCAAACGGCGGACATGGACCCGATCCTCGAGGTTGCGAGCCGACACGGATTGCCCGTGGTCGAGGACGCGTGCCAGGCGCACGGAGCCGAATACAAGGGACGTAAAGCCGGTACGATCGGGATTGCGGGATGTTTTAGTTTTTATCCCGGGAAAAACCTCGGCGCTTTTGGCGAGGCGGGGGCGGTCGTCACCGCCAACGACGAGCTGAAACAGAAGATTCTTGCTCTGCGTGATCATGGTCAGCACAGGAAATACTATCATTCGATGATCGGATGGAACGCGCGGATGGACGGCATTCAAGGCGCGATTTTGCGGGTTAAACTGAAGCATTTGGGGCGGAACAACGAACTGCGGCGCAGGCACGCTGCTGCGTACAATCAAGCGCTCGATGGCTTGGATGGTGTTATCACGCCGCGTGAAGCGTCGTATGGCAAGCACGTGTATCATCTTTACGCGGTGCGCGTGCGGGATCGGGACAGGGTCATGGCCGAGCTTGGAAAGCGCGGGGTGAACTGCGGGATACATTATCCGGTGCCGGTGCATTTGCAGGAGGCATACCGCGAGCTCGGGTACAAACGCGGGTCGTTACCTGTCACCGAGCGATGCGCAGACGAATTTCTTTCTTTGCCGATGTTTCCTGAACTGACGACGGAACAGATCGAGACAGTGGTTCGGGAACTGAAGGCCTGTGTAAGGTAGGACGTGTAGTCCTCCGCTTTGCGCCGGGCGCAAAGCGAGTTTTGTTGGGGAATGCGCTTTGTGCGTTCCCCGGTAAGTTGTGCAAGGTACGGCGACAAAGGCCGCGCCAGGTCGATCGCGAGGCTGCGAATCGACGGGGACGAAGTCTGCTTTTTTTCGTTCGTTGCACCTTAGAGAATCATTGGCAGAAACATAGGTGGCAGAAAGATGAGGGGCGGTGAAAAATTGCCGCGCTCCTGTAGCGCGCCGTTGGCGCTCTGGTCACTGAACAGTGACAATAAGGGCCAAAGGCCCGATCCATACCAGCCTGGGGCAACGCCCCAGGTAAAGTGCGCCCGGCGAGGTAAATAAGGGCTGAAAGCCCGCGCCAGCATTTGCAGAAAAATGGGTGGCAGAAAAATGGGGGAAAAAGATCGCCGCGGTGCTGCTGGTGCGTTGGAGAAGCGATCGCGCCGCGGACGCGCCACGTTTCAAGCATCACGCATTCTCAGCGCGGCGTGCCACAGCGATATTCCTGCAACCGGTACAGTTGTTCTGGCTCGAGCATTTGGTTCCTGCTGCGCCGCGCTGAGGTCTATGGTCTATGGTCTATGGTCCATGGTCTATAATCTCCCACGCATGGCTCACCGAGAAGCCGTAGTGAACTGTTCCGGCTAAAGGCGGGACTCTAACCGCCGCGGACGGTGCATTGCCCGAGGCCTGGAGCAGCGATGCGCTGTTAGAGTACCGCGTTTACGCGGAACACAGGCAGATCACTGAACAGTGCAGATGTTTGGTTTCATGAAACTGTTCCGCCTAAAGGCGGGACTCTAACTGCCCCGCGCATGGCAGGCGCGCCAGCGTTTGGAGTGCGGAGGCTTGCCCCCGCTTTGTTGAACTCGCCCGCCGCCCCACTGATCGACCCGTAATGCCGCCGATCACCGCAATAAACCCGTTGACCCGACCCGACTGGGACGCGCTGGTAATGTCGCATCCCGGATACACGGTCTTTCATACCGCGGCATGGGCAAAGACGCTTTCCGAATCGTACAACTTCGTGCCCGTGTACATGATGGCCGCTGAGAAAGATCAACTTCTTGGTCTCATGCCATGCATGGAGATCAAAAGCCTTGTCACAGGCAAACGGGCTGTTTGTCTCCCGTTCACCGACATGTGCAATCCGCTCAGCTCGGATACCGTGCCTGCGGACACGTTACTGTCCGAGCTGCTGAATTTGGGCCGGCAACGCGGGTGGCGGTCGATCGAATGCCGCGGACGTGACGGGCTTAGCGCCAACGCGCCGGTGTCAGTCGAGTTTTATTCGCACACCCTTGACTTAACCCCCGGGGAGAAACGCGTGTTCGATGGATTCGACAGTTCGGTTCGCCGCGCAATCCGGAAAGCCGAAAAGAGCGGGGTCGGGATCGAGATCGGTAGGGACATTGACTCGATGCGGACTTATTACACCCTCCATTGCAAGACCCGCAAACGACATGGTTTGCCGCCGCAGCCGTGGTCGTTCTTTGCGAACCTGCAGAGGTGTTTGATCGAGGTCGGGCTCGGGTTCGTGGTGATTGCGAAGGAAAACCATGGCGCGGGCCGACCAGTGGCTGGCGCGGTGATCCTCCGGTTTGGACAACGCGCGGTTTATAAATACGGCGCCACGGATATGACCCGACAGGAAATTCGCGGGAGCAATCTTGTCATGTGGCATGCGATCTGGCGATGCATCGAGCATGGGTGCGTCACGTTCGATTTCGGCAGGACATCAATCGCCGACGACGGCCTTCGACGATTCAAGCTTGGGTGGGGGACAACGGAAAGCCGGATAGGATATGTGAAATATGATTTGCGACAGGAAAAGTACGTTTCCGACCGCGATCGTGCGCACGGATGGCACAATCGGATTTTCAGATTGGTGCCGGTACCTGTCGGGCGGATTGTAGGCGCACTTGTGTACCCGCATGTGGCGTGAGGGAAGGGGAGACCAGAGACCATAGACCATAGACCATAGACCATAGACCAGAGACCTCAGCGCGGCGCGGCCGCAACCGAATGACCGGCTTGTGTGACAACTGCGCTGGTTGCAGGAATACCGTCCTGTCGCGCCGCGCTGAGGTCTATGGTCTATGGTCTAAGGAACGGCACCGAAATCAGTGAAATAAATGGCTGAAAAGACCCGATTTATACGAGCCAGGGGCAAGGGCCCGCGCAAAGTGTGCCGTTCGGGCGAAGGGGCGTTGATAGAAAGAAGACTCGGAGGATGACAAAGGGGAGAGAAGTGGTAAGTTGAGTGGAGTTGGAAAATCAACGTGCAACGTTCAACGCTCAACGTTCAACGTTCAACTTTCAACGCTCAACGTACAACGCTCAACGTACAACGCTCAACGTTCAATGGACAACGTACAACGTTCAACGCTCAACGTTCAACGTTCAATGGACAACGTACAACGTTCAACGCTCAACGCTCAACGCACAACGTTCAACGTTCAAAGGTTAAGTTTCAATGGAGGCAAATAGGCAAGCAGCAGTTTTATTGAAATGAACGATCCAGTCAGACAAGTCGAGTCGCCTCAAGGCATCAAGCTCGGCGATGTTTATTACACGCTTTTCCGACATAAGAAGAAGATCATCTTTTTCTTTCTGTTGGGGGTCGGGGCGGCGGCGTACCTGTACGTTACCCGGCCACCGGGTTACGTGAGCGAATCCAAACTGCTCATTCGATACGTCCGCGAGTCGCGGTCGGTCGATACAACACTGCCGTCGGGCACGGTGATCTCGCCAGACTCGCGTGGCGAGAACATCCTTAACACCGAGGCCGAGATTCTCACCAGCTTCGATCTGGCTGTGCAGGTGGCGGACTCTGTCGGACCTGACCGGATTTTGGCTGCAATGGGCGGCGGGAGCAACCGGCTTTCTGCGGCTTCTGCCATCAGACAGGGATTAAAGGTTGATGTGCCGCGTCGGAGCAACACATTGCTGGTCACGTTCGAGCATCCCGATCCCGAGCTGGCACAATCGGTTTTGCGGCAGGTAATCGATGCCTACAAGCGGAAACACGCCGAGGTCCATCGTGCGCTTGGCATTGCAGATGAGTTCCTGACCAAACAGACAGATGAACTCCGCACACGGCTGAACCAAACCGAGGAAGAACTTCGCAAGGTCAAGAGCAAAGCCGGCGTGTTTCTCGTCGATGAATCAAAGAAAGTCATCACCGACCAACTGTCGCGAATTCAGCAGGATTTGCTGGCTGCGGAAGCGGAACTGATCCAGCGCAGGACAATGTTGGATCAGTTGCGCGCGTTGACAGGCGCACGATCAACAAACGCACCTGCGACTTCGGGGACGAACTTGGTCGAGGAAATCGTTGAAACGCCGTTGGACCCGGAAACAGTCAGGCATTACAGGGCCGTGAACGCGCGGCTGGAATCGTATCGGAACCGCGAGCTTGACCTGCTATCCCAGTTCGGGGACGGGAGCGTTCTGGTCAAGGACATTCGTGCCAAGATTGCCGAGACCGAGAAAATCAAGAAACAACTCGAGACGGATAATCCGGGGCTGCTTGCAACCCAGCGGCCTGCAAGCTCGAGCATGGTGAGCCAGTTGACCGACCCGCAACAGCCTGTTTATGACATCGCGGGCGAGTCAGCGCGCGTTCTTGCGTTGGAAGCAAAGGTCAATGTGCTGAAGGCGCACCTTGAAAAACTGCGCGCCGAAGCGGCTGACCTTGAAGCCAACGAACTCCAAATCACCCAGCTCGAACGACAGAAAAGCCTCGACGAAGCCAATTACCGCTATTTCGCCGCAACACTCGAACAGGCCCGTGTCGATGAAGCGCTTGGGGCGGGTAAACTGCCGAACATCAGCGTACTCCAGGAAGCGTCTCCGCCTGCGAGAAATCTGAAAGAAACACTGAAGTTGCTGGGCAAGGCAGTGGGCGGCGGACTTGCGGCCGGCATCGGGTTGGCGCTGTTTATCGAGTTCTTTTCCGATCAGACCGTGCGAAAGCCGGGCCAGGTCGAATCGCGACTCAAGCTGCCGTTGTTCCTTACGGTGCCGCGCGTGAGACGGAATGGGAAACTCAATTCTCCGATCCAACTCAAACAGCTTCCCAAGCCGTCAAAGAAAGACCCGGCGCCGACCGAACAGAAACCGATTTTTGCCGTGAGCACGCAGGTTGATCCACTTGCCATGTATTACGAGGCCTTGCGCGACCGGTTGGTCATGTATTTCCAGCTCAATGGACTTACTCACAGACCAAAGCTTGTCGGTGTCACCGGCTGCTCAGAGGGTGCGGGCGCGACGACGTTTGCGGTCGGGCTTGCGGCGTCGTTGTCGGAGACAGGGGAAGGCAGTGTATTGCTCGTCGATATGAACACTGCCAATGCGCCCGGGATGCATCCGTTTTATCGGGGCAAACTCATGCGTGGGTTGGAAGAAGCGCTCGATGAACAAACCCGTGAAACGGCAATGGTCCAGGAAAACCTGTACGTTGTGACGGTGCATCAAGGCAACGGCCAAAAGGTCGGGTTATTACCACGCCGGTTTGCGAACATCATTCCGAAGCTTCAAGCGACCGATTACGATTACATCATCTTCGACATGCCGCCGGTGAGCCAGACAAGTCCGACGTCGAAGTTGGCCGGGTTGCTTGACATGACCGTGCTGGTGCTTGAGTCGGAGAAATCGCCGGAAGGCGCAGCGCGGCGTGCGATCTCGTTGTTGGCAGAATCACGGGCCAAAGTCGCCGCTGTGCTCAACAAACATAAACCTTACGTGCCGAAGAGACTGGCGGATGATCTGTGAGCTGTCTAGAGACCATAGACCATAGACCATAGACCATAGACCTCAGCGCGGCGCAGATGCAACCGAATGATCCCGGTGAGATAAATGCGTTCGTTGCAGGCTCGGCACTCTGTCGCGCCGCGCTGAAAATGGCGACTTCGTCGCCCACGGCGAAGAACAGCACAGGAAGAAGACTGGGGACATGGAAAGCGGGTATCAGGACAAAGGACCCTTGACT
>Ga0078972_1013068_pt1 | contig 13921 bp, 9 predicted proteins | sample YelNatPaOPGAMG01_FD_67568 | JGI IMG/M metagenome (GOLD analysis project Ga0078972, IMG submission 67568) | Hot spring thermophilic microbial communities from Obsidian Pool, Yellowstone National Park, USA - OP-RAMG-01 (SPADES assembly) (version 2) | ecosystem: Environmental > Aquatic > Thermal...
GGCCGAACCGCCGCGCGGCCCCTGAGGGGTGTGCCGCCTTCGATGAGGAACCGGTCCATGGTGCCTCCTCCGGAGGCGATAGTATACGCCGCGAGGCGGGCGGAAGCCGCCCCTCCCGGCCCCCCGAACGACGCTCAACCGTTACCATTAGGTGACGCCGCTGTTTCCTCCGAGGGTCACGATGTTGGGTGCTAAGAAGCCAAACCTCGTCTTATCAAGGCTTTCACCCCTCTATTGACTGGCATGAGGCTTGCGTGACGTGGCCTGGTTAGGGTAAGGTCATACAACGGATTCGTGCTGGAGGATTGGCTATGAAACTCGCAAACAAAAGACGGGGTTGCGCCCTCTTGGGCCGGGTGAGGGCTCTCTTCGTCATCACCGTTCTCTGTGGCACCACCGGAGGCCTGGCCCTTACTGCTGCTGTGCCTGAGGGGCCATCTGCCATGCTGAGGATGAACGAAGGCGATGCCCAACAAGGTCCCCGTTGGGTTGCAGATCTTCAGGCATACCCAGCCGAACGGGGCCAGGTTGTCTCGGTGGAATGCCCGCCGTCTCTGGACGGCCTCCCCCTGCCGGCCATGCGGGTTACCTTGGAGGACAGCCCCGAGAGCACCCGGATCGAAGTCTCCCCCCGCCCCGGTGCCCCGTTCATTCCCGTCTATCTGCGTCATGGATCTGGCCGGCTTCCCATCGGGTTGGCAACCACCACGGACCTCCAGCGCATTTCGTTCCGCGTGCAAGGCGCCTCGGCCGGCGCCCGCTTGGTGCTCAGGCCCGAACAGACGCTCGTTCTGGCTTCGGCCGCCTCAACCAACGGACAGTCTTCGTTCAGCGTCACCAATTGGGGCAAAGCGGACGACGTGATGGTCTCGGCCCGCGACAGTCAAGGTCAGGAGGTTCCGCTGAGGTCGTCCCAGGGCCGCCTGGAGCCGGATGCCTCCGGTTGGGTCTGGCTCGGCCGCGTGGAGTCCGGAGGACAGGCATCCTTCTTCACCGACGCCTCTTCCGTCATGGTCTACCCTTTCATCGTCAAGGCCAAGCTAACCAAGGGCGCCTCCGTTTCCGTGACGCTCTTCTCTCCGGCCACGTCGCCGGCTCCTGGCATCGCCGCTGCGGCGAGCCGCACGGAAGCGGCCACCGTCCTTTCAGGTGTGATCAACACCTACTATCCCGTGACCGCTTCGGTCACCGCTGGAGCCACCTCTATTCCGGTGGGCACCCCTTCCGGCGCTTCCACTCCGATTTCGGCAGGCGACGTTTTAATCCTGATGCAAATGCAAAATGCGGCAATCAATGTTCCGGCAGACCCCACCAGTTCAAATTATGGTGACGGGACGGGCATCGGCTACGGATACACCAGCAGCACCGCGGGCACGTACGAATACCTCACGGCGACGGGGCCGGTGACCGGAGGGTCCGTTCCCGTCCAGGGGATGGGTTCCGGCGGCGGTACTCTGAATGCTTATTTTGCCGGAGCCGCCACGGCCTCCCAGGGGCAGCAGACGGCCCAGATCATCCGCGTCCCGCAATTGACGGACGCCAGCATCGGAACGGGCCTTACCTGTTTGGCCTGGAATGGTTCGGTAGGGGGCGTGCTCGCCTTCGACGTGGCCAACACCTTGGATCTGAACGGGGGAGTGGTCACCGTGGATGGCCTGGGCTTTCGCGGCGGCGCCCAGATGCAGCTCACCGGCGGCTTAAACCCGGCGCCGAGCGCTTACTCCTTTTACCTGACCACACCCACCAACCCTCCGGTAGGCTGTTTCGCCATGAAAGGAGAGGGGATCGCGGGAACCCCGAGACTGCTCTCAGGCTCCAATACCTCCCGCAACGATGGATACCCCGGCGGTGACTTCGCGGCGGGGGGCCCCGGGAATGCGGGAGGGGGAGGCAACGATGGATCCCCCAGCAATAACTCCCAGAATGCGGGCGGCGGCGGCGGGAGCAACGGTGGCTCAGGTGGCATGGGGGGCGACTCCTGGAGTACCAACCTGTTCGTGGGCGGCAACCCCGGCGGTATCGTGACCGACTCACCCAGCCTGCTCACGATGGGCGGCGGCGGCGGAGCCGGCACGCGCAACAACATTACCGCCGGTGGCGATGCCAGCGGAGCAGCCGGCGGCGGCATCGTGATCATCCGCGCCCTGGCCGTCACCGGTACGGGCTCCATCACGGCCAACGGAGCCAATGCGCCCACCTCCCAGCAGGATGCGGCGGGCGGCGGCGGAGCGGGCGGAGCCATCCTGGTCAGTTCCGCAACGGGAGGGCTGGGCGGCCTGACCGTCACCGCCAACGGCGGCCAGGGCGGAAACGCCTGGCCCAACCAGAGCGGCAGTAACTATCCCGGCAATCGCCATGGGCCGGGAGGAGGTGGCGGAGGAGGCGCCATTTTTCTCTCTCAGGAGCCCTACAGCGCCATCGCCAACGGCGGTGCCAGCGGCATCACAACCACCGCGAACGATCCCTACGGTGCCGATCCCGGTTTGGCGGGCACCATCTCCTTCGGCCTCAACTCGGGGAGCATCCCGGGCCCAGGCCTCGGCGGAGGAACGACCTACATCACCAAGACCTCCAGCGCCGGCACAGGTTACGTCTCGCCGGGCCAGGCCCTCACCTACACGGTGATCGTCACCAACCCCACCAGCGCCAACTGGACCAACGTGGTGGTGAGCGACCCGCTACCCAACGGCACCAGCGCCGTCTCGGGCAGTACCCAGGTCAGCACGACCACTATTAGCAATGGGACCTACGCCGATAACTTCAGCGGCGGGAAAATCTACACGAACTCCTCCGGGAGCCTTCCCTGGACGCAAGGCTGGATCGAAAGCAACGACGATCCACAAGGATCTCCAACGGCGGGCGCCATTCGGGTGGTTTCCGATTCCCTCAGTCCCACGCAGTACAGCCTTCGGCTTTCCAACACCCAGAGCAAAAACAGCACCATCGCCCGCGCGGCCGATCTCTCCAGGGGCGGCGTCATTAACGCCGCGACGATCTCCGTGGGCTTTCGGCGCTCTAACATGGGAACGGGAGAATCCGTGACCCTCGACATTAGCACCGACGGGACCCACTGGACGCCCATTAGAACCTACAGCGGGTACACCGACAGCCAGGGCAACAACGTCACGGACAGTGCTTTTTCGACGGAGACCTTCGCTATTCCCGCCTCTTTCTTGGTCTCCACCTTTCAATTGAGCTTCCAGGGCCCGACACTCCAAGACAAAATCTACTTTGACAACGTGACGATCACCTGCTACCAGCAACAGACCACGACGCAGAGCGGAAGCGATCCTACGAGCGATCCATCCTCTACGCTTCTCTCGGGCTATTCGCTGGCCGCAGGCCAGTCCTTGACCATCACCTACCAGCTCATGGTGAACAGCCCCCTGGCCCCCTCCATCACCGGCATCACCAACACGGCGACGGTGACAGCGAACGGCGGGATCAACCAGTCCGCAAACGTGACCAACCCCGTTCTCCCAGCCCCCACCGTCTCGGGGCCGATTTTCACAACGAGCACAGCCATTTCAGGAACGTCGTCTGTGATCGGGGGAACTATCACGGTTTACAAGAATGGGACGGCCATTGGAACGACCACCGTGCAACCGGATGGCACCTGGACGTTGGCGGGCGTCTCCGGCCTGGCGGGAGGCGACGCTATCACCGCCACCGTCAACTCGAGCGGCGCAATCTCCACTCCATCCGCGGCCGTGAGCGTCCAAGCCTACCCAGCCTTGCTTCGGTACCAGTGGACCACACTTCAGCCCTCCGGCGCCCTGGCGCCGCCCGATCCCACTCAGGTCTTCCCCAACGACACATTGCCGATTCCGCCCAACACCCCCTCGGACCCGGCGCTGCCCACGAATCCCCAGGAGGTCGCCCAATTCCAGTCGGGAGCTACCTTCCCGCACCAGGGAACCGACGCTACCGACACGACCGTCCAGGTGGTCTACTACCAGCTCCAGGGATACACGGGCAACACCCTGCGCGTCACCAAGGGCACCGACGGAAGCGGCAATCCCATCGTGCAAATCACCTACTGAGAACGCTGCCACACAGCGTTGAGGGCGGGGCTTCGGCCCCGCCCTCTGGTTTTTCCGGCGTGTGAATGGAGGCGCGCGTCAGTCGGATTCGGCGGTGCGAGGCGAGGCCTTTTTCAGAGCCTCCTGCCCCGTTGCGGCCGGTGTGTCCACGAGTGCGTGGACGCCGTAGCCGTGGACGAGCGTGCCGCCGTTGTGGGCCGTGTTGGACAGCACCAGCGCTCCCGCCATGTAGAGGACGAGAAAGATCAGCGTCAACACGGCCGAGGGAACCCGGCCGAGTTCGCGCTTGAGAAGCTTGGGTCCGAAAAGGATCAGCGCGAAGGCGGCGGTGAGCACGGAGAAGACGATGCGCGTGGTCTCCGCCAGCTCCTCGTGGTGGGTGAGCACCCGGTTAATCTCCGGCGTCCTCTCGGCGAGCTGCCCCGCCGCCTCGCCGGTGGAGACGGCCACGAACACCGCCGCCGTGCCCAGGAGCATGAGGACCAGGGCGGCCAAGGCGTAGGCCCGCCCCGACCTCTTCGAGATGAGGCTCAGGATGATGAACACCGGGACCACCAGGAGCAGGCCCACGGGAAAGTGGATGATGAGCGGGTGGAGCCCGTCCCAGCTCGGAATGGGCGGGAATTCGATCATGGCGTCCCCCTTGGCAAAGAGCCGGTCAGGCCGGCCGCCCGCCGCTCCTCCCCCGGAGCGGCGGGGTGGATCTCCTCCCAACGGCCCGCGATGCGATCAGTCCACCTGCACGTACTTGTCGACCGGATTGAAGCACGAAGGGCACTTGGCGAAATCCAGCTTGGTCGTGGTGTAGCCGCAGATGGTGCAGACGTAGTAGGTGCCCTTGCTGGCGCCCTTCATGGAGTCCAGGTTCTGGAGGGCGTTGCCGTAGAGCTTGGCGTGCTCCGCCTCGGCGGTCTTGGCGTAGTTGAAGGTCTGGATGGCGTCGCGGTTGCGCTCCTGCCTGGCCACCTTGAGGAAGTCGGGGTACATGGTGTCGCGTTCGTAGCTCTCGCCCTTGATGGCCGCTTCGAGATTTTCGCGGGTGGATTTGACCTCGGGTTTCTGGATATCCGCCGTGGGCGCTCCACCCATTTTCTTGATGACCTCGGCGTGATTGGCGGCGTGGATCTCCTCGGCGCGGGCCGCGGCGCGGAAGAGGCTGGCCACCTGGCCGTACCCCTCCTCGTCCGCCTTCTGGGCGAAGGCAAGGTAGCGGGCGTGGGCATTGCTCTCGCCGTTGAACGCGGCTTGCAGGTTCTCCAGGGTCTTGGGCGGCGTACCGGATGCCGGGGCGGCGGTGAGGGCCAGGGCGCCGAGCGCCCCCAGCAGCAGGGCGGCACTGAGGGTGAGGATGGGATGGGATAGGATGGTCTTCATGGGCGGTTGCCTCCTTTCAACGGTTGGGAGGGCCGCTCGGTGCGGCCCACCTTTCCCTCCTAGGCAACCCCCGTGCCAAGCGAACCATGGGCTGTCATCTCTTCATTTGCAATCGGTTAGAAGAATGCATGGGGAGACTGACGTCCCGGATGTTCAAGGTTTTGGACCGCGGTGGAACGGCTGATGTCAAAGCTTTAGAACGCCCGGCCCTGCGATGGCACCCCCCCGCCGGGCCGAGGCCTCTACGACTTCGCCCCCGCCTGAATCTTCAGCCGCTTCACCTTGTACGACAGGTCGCTTCGCGACACCCCCAGCCGCCGGGCGGCCTCGGCCTGGACGCCGCCGGCCTCGCGGAGAGCGCGCTCGATGAGCCACCGCTCCATCGCCTCCAGGGCACTCCGAAGGTCCATCCCGTCGGGCACGGCGGGGATCGGGCCCCTGGAGCCCCCGGAGGTCCCCTTCGGCATCACCGAGGGAAAATCCTCGGGCCTCAGCTCGGCCTCGTCTCCGGCCAGGATGTAGGCCCGTTCGACGAGATTCCTCAGCTCGCGCACGTTCCCCGGAAAGGAGTAGGCCGCCAACGCGGCCAGCGCGGCGGGGGTCAACCGCCGGGGAGGGATCTTGAGGTCGCGGGCCACGGCAATCAGCAAGTGGTCGGCGAGGAGGGGGATGTCCTCCTTCCGCTCCCGGAGGGGAGGGATCTCCAGCGGCACCACGGCCAGGCGGTAGTAGAGGTCCTGGCGAAAGAGCCCCTCCTCGGCGCGCCGGCGGAGGTCTCGGTGCGTGGCCACGAGGATTCGGACGTCCACGGTGCGGGGCGAGGTGCTCCCCACCCTCATCACCTGCCCGTCCATGAGGACCCGCAGGAGCCTGGCCTGGAGGGCCAGGGACATTTCGCCCGCCTCGTCCAGGAAGAGGGTTCCGCGGTGCGCCGCCTCGAAGAGACCGGTGCGAGTCCGGTCGGCCCCCGTGAAGGCGCCCCGTTCGTGGCCGAAGAGCTCGCTCTCCAGGAGGCTCTCGGAAAAGGCCGCGCAGTTCACCGCGAGGAAGGGCTGGCCGGCCCGCGGGCTCTGGTTGTGGATGGCTCTCGCCGCCAGCTCCTTGCCCGTCCCCGTCTCGCCCGTGATGAGCACCGTGGCGCTGGTGGGGGCCACCCTGGCGATCATCTCCCGCACCCGCGCCATGGCGGCGCTTCGGCCGATGAGTTCCGTCTCCGTGGTCAGCCGGCGCACCTGCCCTCTGAGGCGTTCGTTCTCCCGCAGAAGCTCGGCGCGCTCGCACGCCCTCCTGACCACCGCTTTCACGGGGTCGGGCAGGAAGGGTTTGGCGATGAAGTCGAAGGCACCCGCGCGCATGGCCTCCACCGCCAGCTCCACGGTCGCGTAGGCGGTGAGGAAGACCACGGGAAGCGTGGGATCGGCCTCCCGGCTCGCCGCCAGAAGGCTCAGCCCGTCCCCGTCGCCCATCTTCATGTCGGTGAGCAGCAGGTCGTACGAGCCCGAAATCAGGGCCCGCTTGGCCTCCTCCACGCCGGACGCCTCGGTCACGCCGTGGCCGTCCGTCTTCAGGATGGCCGAGAGGACGCGGCGCATGTTGGCTTCATCGTCGGCGATCAGGATCCTGGCCATGGCAAAGCCTCACCTATCCCGAGCGGGCAGCGTCAGGACGAACCGGACCCGCCCGGGTTCGTTGGCCTCCAGCTCCAGGGAGCCCCCATGGGCCACGGCGATGGCCCTGCCGATGGCCAGACCGAGGCCGGTTCCCTTGGGCTTGGTCGTGAAGAAGGGCTCGAACACCCGGGCCGCCGCCTCCTCGGGGATGGGGCCGGCGCTGTTCTCGACCCAGAGGCTCGCCCCGCCGCCTCCCAGCGGCACGGCGCCGATGCGGACCTCCCCACCCCGGGGCGTCGCGTCGAAGGCGTTGGTCACCAGATTGAGCAGGGCCTGGTGGACCTGAAAGGGGTCCATCGGCACCCGCGACTCCTCGGGCGCGTCGGCGGTCAAGAAGAGACCGAGCTCCTCCGCCCTGGCTCTCGCCAGGCCAGCCACGTAGCCGATGGTGGTCTGAAGCGAGGTTTCCCCCTTTTCGGGCTCCTTGACCCGGGCGTAGGCGAGGAAGTCGGAGACGAGCCTCTCCAGGCGATCCGCCTCGCTCACCACGATCTCGCACATGCCTTCCTTCTCGAACCGCTCCAGTTCGCCCTTGCGGGCCAGGGCCAGGGAGCTGACGATCATGCTCACCGGATTTCGGATCTCGTGGGCTATGGCGCCGGCGAGCCGCCCCACGGCGGAGAGCTTCTCCTCCTGCACCAGCCGGTCCCTCGTCCGCCGGAGCTCATCCAGGCTCGCCCTCAGCCGCCCCTGTTCTCGGCTGAGCTGTCGGACCAGGAACCAGGCGATGACTACCACCGCGACGTAGAAGAGGGCCGTGTTGGCCGCCTCGACGTACTCGCTGGCCTCGGGCGGAGGATGCAGCCGGAAGTAGATCCAGACCTCCGCGATGGTCATCAGGCCGGCCGTGCCCGCGACGGCCGACACCCCCCACGGGCCGAACCGGAAGGCCGCCGCCACGAGAGGCACCACCATCAGCACGATATAGTGGGCGTCCTGCATGCCGCTGAGCCCGCCCAGCACGGAGAGCAGGAAGGCGAAGGCCACGTTCGCCCAGACCGAATACCGCTCGTACAGGGTGATGGCGGACGGGTTCCAGGGGCGCCTGCCTCCTTGCAGCGCCAGCAGTTCCACAGTCTGCATGAGGAACCGGCCGCCCAGCACGAGAAAGAACAGGCGCGAGGGGTGGCCCAGGGCCGACATGAGCAGCACGTGCACCAGCAGGATGCCCGCCAGGATCGCCAGGTTGAGCAGAATGAGGCCGGACTCCTGGCGCCGGAAGGCCTCGGAACGCGCCTGGCCCTCGGCCCCCGCCCCCTCCGCCGGGGCCAGCGCGCTCGGTTCGGTCAGGGCCATGTCCACCTCCCCCAGAGCGGGTCCCTTCAGCCCGGCGGCTCGCCCGCTTCCTGCGCGCCTGCGCCCGAGGAGGGCATGAGGCCCGGGAAGATCTCTCTCCGGTAGACCTGGAAGACCTCCAACGAAACCGTGAAGAGCAGCGGGCCCAGGATGATGCCCAGAAAGCCCATGGTGGCCAGCCCTCCGAGTGCGCCCAGCAGCACCACCAGCAAGGGCACCTTGCTTCTCCCGCTGATAAAGTAAGGGCGGATGAAGTTGTCGATGGAAGAGATCACCGCCAACCCCCAGAGGGCGAGGATGGCCGCCTTCCCCAGCTCTCCCATGGCCAGCAGGTAGAGCGCTCCCGGAACCCACACCAGGGCCGTTCCCACCACCGGGATGAAGGCCGTGATCACCATGACCGCACCGAAGAAGACCGGCGAGGGAAGCCCCACGATGGCGAAGCCGATGCCGCCCAGGATGCCCTGCACGATGCAGGTCAGAACGATCCCGTAGAGCACCGCCGACACCACGCGCTTCACGGCTCCCACGATGACCGCCTTGTCCTCCTGCTTCAGGGGCACCATCTCCCAGAAGGCGGTGGTCATCTTCTGCCCGTCCCGGAAGGCGAAGAAGAGGACGGCGATCATGATGAAGAACTTGAAGACCGCGGCCATGGCCCCCAGCACGAAGTTCTTGGAGGCCCCCACCAGCAGGGCCGTGACGGCCTTCATGGCGTTGAAGAGCACGGGCCTCAAATCCACGTCCTTCAGGTAAGGCTGGAGTTTGGTCATGAGTCCGGCCACCTGCGGGTTGGCCAGGATCTCCTGCCGGCCCGGGATGTGGCCCGACGCCTCGGCCTGTTGGAGAGCGCCCACCACCTGCGCGGCCTGGCTGGCAAAGAGGACGAGGGCGATCAGGAGGGGCACCACGATGATGAGGGTCACGACGGTGGTGGCCAGGAAGGCCCCGAGGTTCTGCCGCCCGCCGCACCGGCGGCAGCACCAAGTCCGGATCGGATAGGCTCCCAGGGCGAGCACGCCGGCCCAGGCGATGGAGGAAAGGAAGGGTGACAGCAGGAACAGCATGAGGGCTACAACGCCAGCCAGCGCTGCGAAGTAGACCAAAGCCATGAAGACGCCCTTGTTCACGGATGTTCCTCCCCTTCCACTCTGTTTTTCAGTATACCCGAAACTCTTCCCCCGCGAGAGCTGGCCAGGGCGCACCGGCCGGGGCGGCGGCTCGGGCCCCGCCGCCGGCGGCGATCGGATTCCGCCAAGCTCGCTCCGGCGCCGGCAATCCGCTCCCTCGCGGAGAGGCCCCCACCCGTCGGTGCCGCGGACCTCAGGGTTCGGCCGCCAGGCGGTACCCCACTCCGGATTCGGTCCGAAGGTATCGGGGGTTGGCCGGGTCCGCCTCGATCTTCCGGCGGAGCTGGGCCATGAAGACCCGGAGGTAGTGGGCCTCGTAGCCGTACTCGGGCCCCCACACGGCGTTGAGGAGCTGCCGGTGGGTGAGCACCTTGCCCGCGTGCTGGGCGAGCTCCGCGAGCAGTCCGTACTCCTTGGGCGTCAGGTGGACCTCCCGGCCGTCCACCCAGACCTGCCGACGGTAGAGATCCACCTCCAGTCCGCCGGTCCTGAAGACCGGCTGGTCCGGCCCCTCCACCCGGGAGGCGTGGCGCAGGGCCACCCTCATGCGGGCCAGCAGCTCCTGGGCCGAGAAGGGCTTGGACAGGTAGTCGTCGGCGCCGGCGTCCAGCGCGTTCACCTTATCCCCCTCCCGGTCGCGGGCCGACAGGATGATCACCGGGACCCCGCTCCAGGTGCGGAGCTCCTTCAGGACTTCCATGCCGTCGCGATCCGGCAGGCCCAAATCCAGCACCACCACATCCGGCCTCTCCTCGGCCGCCGAGTCCAGCGCTTGGCCCCCCCGATCGGCCTCCACGACCCGGTAACCCGCCCTCACCAGCGTCACCCGCAGGAAACGCCGCATGCCAAGGTCGTCTTCAACCACGAGGACAGTCGGCGGGTTGCCTGTCATGCCCCGCCTCCCTGCTTCCGGTCACCGTCTGCCCGCGCCTCCTCGGGAATGGGAGGAGCCACGGGCAGGGTGAAGGTGAACAGCGCGCCGCCTCCCGGCCTGTTCGCGGCGCGGATGGTCCCGCCGTGCGCCCTGACGATGGCCTGGCAGATGGTGAGACCCAACCCCGTGCCCGGGCGGATCTCGGAGACTCGGTAGAACTGGTCGAAGATCTTCTCCACCGCCTCCTCGGGCAGCCCCGGTCCCCGGTCGGCGATCTGCACCTCCACGACATCGCCCGCCCCTCGAGCATGGATTTCCACGGGGTTCCCGCCGGGCGTGTACTTGGCGGCGTTCTCCAGGATGTTGATGAAGACCTGCTCGACCAGAGGGGCATCGATGGCCACCGCCGGCAGGTCCTCGGGGATGTCCAGCACGAGGGGCCGCCCCTCCAGTTCGTCGCGCAGCCGCCCCAGGGCCGCCCCTACCACCTCCTCCAGCGGCTGCCACTCCAGCCGGAGGGCCACCTTGCCGGACTCGAGCCGCGTGACCGAGAGGAGATTGGTGATGAGCCGGTGGAGGCGCACCGCCTCGTTGTGGATGGTCTCCACCAATTCCTTCGTGTCACCTGCGGGCAGATCGGAACTGAGCAGCGCGGTGGAGGCCCCGAGAATGCCCGCCAGGGGCGTACGGAAATCGTGCGACACGGCGCTGAGCAGAGAACTCCTCAAGCGCTCCGATTCCGCCTCCAGCTGGGATTGCCTGGCGTGCTCCGCCAGCCGCCGTCGTTCCAGGACGAGGGCGGTCTGCCCCGCCACCAGCTCCAGCTCGTGGAGGAACTCGGGCTCCATCTGGGCACTGCCCTTTACGGCGAGGACGCCCACGCATCCCTGGGAGACTTTGAGCGGGAGGTAGAGCGCCGAGCTGCCCGGCAGGGTGTCCGTACCCGCGCCCGCCTTCTCGCCGTGCTCATAGACCCACCTTGCCACGGGCTCCTCCTTAGGTGCCACGGCCCCGCCGCCCGAGTCGGCGAGCGGCACGAGGCCGCCCCCTTCGATGGGGACTAGGATCGTCGCGGGCAGACCGGCGTGATCGAGCAGGTGCGCCACCGCGGCCCGGGCGATCCCCTCGGCGTCGCGCTGGCCCGCCAGATCCTGGACGAGGCGGTAAAGGGCCGTGACCTGGCGCTCCCGCTCTCGGGAGGCGTCGGCCTGCCTCCGGAGGCGCGCGCCCAGGTTGCTGACGATGAGGGCCACGGCCAGCATCACCGAGAAGGTGAGGAGGTACTGCGTGTCGGTTACGGCGAAGGTCCAGCGCGGGGGGACGAAGCAGAAATCGAAGGTGGCCACGCCGAGGACCGACGCGAGCACGGCGGGCCCGATGCCCCAGCGGGTCGCCACGAAGACCACGCCCAGCAGGAAGATCATGACCAGGTTCACGGGGCCGACGAGGTGGCTGAGGCCCACCGAGAGTAGCGCGCAGACGAGGACCGTGATGAAGGCGTTCGCGTAAGGCCGGAGGGGGACCTGGTCACGGGCCGCCCAGCGCCGGATGCGGGCGAGGCGCTCCTCCGCGGAACCCCCTATGACGTGCACGTCGATGCCGCCGCTGCCGCGGATGATGGTCTCGACGAAGGATCGCCCGGGAAGCCCCCGCGGGCGCGGAGGCTTGCCGAGGACGATCTTGGTGACGTTGCGCGAACGGGCGTAGTGGAGTATCTCTTCGGCCGTGTCCTCGCCCGAGAGGGTCACCACCTCCGCGCCGAGCTGCTCGGCCAGGCGCATGGTCCGCAGGAGCTGTTCGCGGTCGGCGGGGGCGAGGCGGGCCTGGCGCGGAGTCTCCACGGAGACGGCGATCCACTCGGCGCGCAGCTGCGTGGCCAGGAGGCGGGCGGCGCGCACCAGCCGTTGGCCGTAGGGGCTCGGCCCCAGGCAGACGAGCACGCGCTCCTTCGCGGGCCAGGTGTCCCGCACGGCGTGCTCCCTCCGGTAACGCTGCATCTGGTCATCCACACGGTCCGCCGTCTTCCGGAGCGCCAGCTCCCTGAGCGCGATCAGGTTCCCGGGCCGGAAGAAGTGGTCGCGGGCGCGCTCCGCCTCCTCGGGGAGGTAGACCTTCCCCTCGCGCAGGCGCTGGAGGAGTTCGTCGGGCGGGAGGTCCACGAGCTCCACCTCGTCCGCGTCGGCGAAGACGAAGTCCGGAACGCGCTCCCGCACGGAGACACCGGTGACCTGCGCCACCACATCGTTCAGGCTCTCAATGTGCTGGACGTTGAGGGTGGAGTAAACGTCCACCCCCGCCTCCAGCAGCTCCCGCACGTCCTGCCAACGCTTGGCGTGGCGAGAGCCGGGGGCGTTGGAGTGGGCGAGCTCGTCCACGAGGACCAGAGAGGGCCGCCGCTCGAGGGCGGCATCCAGGTCGAACTCGGAGAGCTCCTTGCCCTTGTAGCTCAGGATGCGGGGCGGGAGGACCTCGAGGCCGGCCAGGAGGGCCTCAGTCTCGGCGCGGCCGTGGGTCACGACCCAACCCGCCACCACGTCCACCCCGTCGGAGCGGCGGGAGCGAGCCGCCTCTAACATGGTGTAGGTCTTACCCACGCCGGGTGCGGCGCCGAAGAAGATCTTCAGGCGCCCGCGCTTTCGCCGCGCCTCCTCGTCCTGAACCTGTTTGAGCAGCTCATCGGGATCGGGGCGGTGCTCCATGGCATTTCTTCCTAAGGGTAATCTCCTTCGCCGATTATGCCACACGGGGGAATCCCCCGGGGCGAGGATCAGCGGACCACGTCTTCCAGATGGGAAAACGGACCTCGACACCGGTGGTGGTGAAGGGCGCCGAGTACCCGAAGAGAAAGGAATGACTGGCGTTGTCGTTGAACGCATCGTAGCGTTCGGCGGACTCGTACCCGATGGGCGCAAAAAACTTGCCCGCGTCAATGCGCAACCCCTTCCCCGCGTCCGTTACGTAGGTCACGTAGGCCTGCTCAACATCAAAGTGCCCCGCTCCGCCCGTTGTGGCGCTTCGGAAGAAGCCACGCGCGGCGGTGACCTGCGGTTGGGATTCTCCCGCGCCCACATCGATGCGGAATCCGAGATCTCCGGGATCGGGCGCGGGCTTCTGAAGGGTCAAGGAGGCGAGACCGAGCCGCAATCGCTGCACTTTCGTGTCGAAGACTCGGTAGCCGTTGCCCCCTGCGGGCGGGTCGTTGAGGTTGTATCCATACGAGGCCGAGAGGAACGCGTCCACCTTAAGCTCCTGGCACCAACGTCCGATCTTGTCCGGACCGGGCGGGTTCTGGGCGGCCGAGGACACGCCGAAGGCCTGGAACACGGCGAGGAGAGAGGCGGACAAGCGTAGGGTCCTCTCTGCCGACGGCGGGCGCCGCCTCATAAATCTACCTCCTGGTATTCCGAGAAGCCCAAATTCCGCGATCGAATGGTTCTTCCTTCGGTGGCGCAGGTCGCACATGGGGGAAGGGCTTTGTCTCCTGAACGGGGAGGGGCGTCTCTTTCGCGTTCCGCTGGCGAAGCCAGACGGAAC
>Ga0078972_1013069_pt1 | contig 13920 bp, 10 predicted proteins | sample YelNatPaOPGAMG01_FD_67568 | JGI IMG/M metagenome (GOLD analysis project Ga0078972, IMG submission 67568) | Hot spring thermophilic microbial communities from Obsidian Pool, Yellowstone National Park, USA - OP-RAMG-01 (SPADES assembly) (version 2) | ecosystem: Environmental > Aquatic > Thermal...
TTCGGGTGCAGCGGCTCCCCCAGCTCCAGCCCCTTCGGCTCCCTGAACCTCAAGTGGAGGACGCCCTCCCCCGGCACAATGGAAGCCTCGATCACCTCCCCCGGCAGCTTCACGCCCGTTAAGGCCTCCACCCTCGAGAGCACCCGCTTAAAGTCCAGGCCGGGTGGAAGCACCGCGCTCACTTTCAAGCCGTGGCGCGCCCCGCTATTAAGCGTGCCGCCTCCCCACGTTGCTGGCGACTCTCAGCGCAGAAAGCGAGGGTTCCCCTCGTCAGGCCGGAAGGTGCTGGAGCGAGTTGCGTTCTTGCCCGCCAAACGAGCGCGCGAATCCGCTTTTCAGCGAAAGCTCGCGGCGCGGAAGAAGCCTTAAAAAGTTGTTTCGCGCATTAGAGGCGTGGTTTCGAGAAGGAAATTGCTTTTGCTGCTCATCGCCGCCACCTTAGCGGTAGCGCTGTCCGCAGCGTACCTGCTGGTGCTCCGCCCTTCTAGGCGGGTATCGTCGGCTCGCGCCTTGCTTCAGGGCTGCAGGGTTTTAGAGAAAGGCGAGATTCTCAAGCTCGAGTTCGGGGACAATTTCGTCTTCGAGTACAATTCTACAGCCATAATCCTGCGCCACGCCTCAAACCCCGGCGCGTACGTAGTGATCAGGGGGCGCGGAGGGGCTCTCAACTACTTACAGTACAGCGTTGAAGCTTGCGTGCTGGAGACGCGGAACGCGACTAGGCTCGCTGTCGTCGGGTTGAAAGGTGATGCGTATAACTTCTCCGCGATAATCACAGTTTTCAGAAATAGTTTGATAAAGGTAGAAGAGAGGATGCGCTTTTACGGGAGAGAGAGCGTCTGGGGCGCGGGTTTCATCGAGGCCGCCGAGGGGGCTCGCTTCGAGTACCTCTTGATCTCGCAGGCAGGCGTCCAGCACCCGGTCGCTGCGGCGCTGGTCGACGGTGGGGGGCGCTACGCTTTCTCGATGGGCTACGTCGAGCTGACGGGCAAGGGTAGCGTGCTCGAGGGCGGGGAGTACTCGTTCACGGCGACCGCTGGGAGGTTCGGGCTTAACGTGCCGGTGGGGAGCTACAAAGGGCCTTCGAGGTTCCTCTACTACGTCTACGTGTGGAGGGACGAGAAAGACCCCTTGAGCGGGGTTCTGCGGATGCTCTCCCTGCTAGCCGACATCGTGGAGAGGGAGTACCCCGCCGACAACAGGGGGATCGTGGGGAGGATACTCGCAAGCCTCCTCTCGCCGCCCGACCCCGGGGACGTGTACATGTCGGGCTACGATGAGGCGGGCTCCAGGAGGGTTTTGATCAAAGCGTACGTCGGGGACCAGCGCAGCAGCATCCAGGAGAGCGAGTTCATCACGCAGGCGAACGTCCTCCTAGGCCTCGCGTACGCGCGCAGCAAGGGGGTCTTCGCTCAAGAGGCAGAAGCTCTGATGCGGGCGATCTTGGGGAACACGAGCTACTTCGACGTGTACTGGGACGGGCGCTGGGGCCTCTACAGCAACAACTGGAGGTTCGCCGGGAGGCTCGACTCCTGGTACCAGGTCACGAACCCCAGCATGCTGGTGGCAGCGTACGAGCTGGCTCCCGACGTCGTTTGGTTGAACTTGAGGAAGCTGGAGAGCCACGCTAGGTGGCTGATCGGCCTCGCGAGGAGGGTGAACTACGACTTCCCGGTTTTCGCCTGGCCCGACTACCGGGTCGAGAGAGTGGGCGAGGAGGCGGACGCGGCGCTGGGTTACGCGTACTTCATGGTCAAGATGTACAACCTGACGGGGGACGGGACCTTCCTCGAGGAGACCGAGCGCGCCGTCGAGCGCTACATCAGCGCAAACTACGGTAAGGTTTGGGAGTCGCACCTAACGGCCATGGGCGTAGCGGCTTGCGCGCACCTGTACAGGCTCACCGGCGATCCGAAGTACCTCGGCTACCTGCGCCAGCTGGTGTACCTCGCCCTCCGCTGGATGCACTTCATCCGCGGCGACATCGTCGAAGAGGACGTGCCCTTCTGCCTAGTTTCGGCGATGCCGCTCCCCCACGGCAACGCCTACGCGGCGGCCTTCGAGTACGGGCTCTTCAAGCTCTTCCTAGAGGAGGCGGCGCGCGCGCTCGAAGGCACTGCCGGCGATGAGGTGGTGAAGCCCCTGCACCGCTTCTACTCCGCTTGCGGCGCGGTCGTCGCGAAGTACTCGCTCCCCCGGTTCCTAGGGATAGAGCGCCGGTCAGTACCGGGCGGCGTGATAGACGCGCGCTACTGGGTTCCAGTAGAAGATCTGTGGCCGTTCACTTCGAGGAAGCCGGCACTCCCGCAGGAGCTGTACGGCTTCGGGTCGCACTTGATAACCCTTATATATTTCTCAAATAGAATGTAAGCGCACACATACGTGGCTAAGCGAAAATCTTTTTAATGAGTCCCTGGAATCATAAGCGTGAGCGGCAAAAGCGCGCCTGAAATTCCGAAAACGCTGACCTACCTTCTGGTAGCTATCCTGGTGCTGCAGCTAGTGCTCATCGGGCTAGTGGCCTCGCTCTCCTCCTCGCTCGCTGCGGTCGAAAGCAGGTTGAGGGACGTTGAAGAGAGCACAGGCGCGGTAACCGCGGCCCTCCGCGACATCGGAAGGTCCCTCGAAGCTCTCGGAACCAACTTTACGGCTAGGATAGCTACCATAGAGCAGAGGCTGAAGCCTACTGTACCCCGCGAGTTCAGGATAGCTGGCTGGTGGCCGTGGCCCTACAGCGGCAACCCGTACGCGCCCGGCGGCGTGGGCGTGCTCTACTGGTTCGGTTACGAGACGCTTGTCTACTTCATCCCTGGCAACCAGACCTACATACCGAGGTTGGCTGAAGAGTGGAAGCTCGAGGGCACTAAGCTCACCATCAAGTTGAGAAGGACGACATGGAACGACGGGCGCCCCGTTACAGCCGACGACGTGATCACCGGCATCTACATGGCTCAAGCGTTGTGGAGCTGGCCGTACGAAATAAAGAGCGCCACTAAAGTCGACGACAGAACCGTGGTCATAGAGTTCGAGGAGCCGCCAGGCCCCGCGCTACTGATGTCGGTGATGACGAGCCCCTTTGTAAGCTTCGCCCCCTACAGCGTCTACGGCAAGTGGCTCGACCGCGCGAAAGAGGTAGCGACGCTCGGCAGGCGAATATGGTTGATGCAGATAACTGGACAAACCGTTCCCGAGGATCTGCAGAAAGAGTATAACGAGAAGTTCGCCGCGCTACGCGACGAAGTAACGGCTTTCGACTCGCTGAAGACCCTCGGTATCGTTGTGTCGAACGGTCTCTACTACCTGTCCAGCGTCGAATACGATAAAATGGTACTAAAGCTGAACAAAGGCCACTGGCAAGCGGGCACGGCTTCCGCTGATACTGTGATAGTTTACAGGTGGAGCTCCAACGAGGCCGTATGGGCGCTTCTAATGGCTGGTGAGCTGGACGCGTCACACCCCGCCACGCCTAAGGACCTCACCGATCAGATACTCAGTACAGGCCCGAAGATGAAGATGCAGGTGGTCTCCGACCTCGCGGAAACCCCTGCAGTGGTTTTCAACCTCAGGAACCCGCTGTTCAGGGACATAAACCTCAGGAAGGCGCTAATATTCTCCCTCGACAAAAGCAAAGTGCGCGATATAACGTTCTGGTTCCAGCCGGCCTACGAGTATGCGCACGGCGTGCTACTATCCTTCCAGGACGTTTGGCTGAGCAGGGACCTCCTGAACAGGTTGACAAAGTGGTCGTACGATAGAGCGCGCGCTGAAAGCATACTCAAAGCGGCCGGTTACACCAAGGGGTCTGACGGCATTTGGAGGACGCCTGACGGGAAGCCGGTCAAGTTCACTCTATCGGCGTACGCGCCGTACAGCGACTGGGTTCTCGCAGCAAAAGAGATAGCGAGGCAGTGGAAGGAGTTCGGCTTCGACGTCGAAGTGACGCTGGTACCGGAAGGGATGCTGTCGAACGTAGAGCAGGCTGGTCAGTTTGACGCGACGATAGAGTTTGGCTCTGCGTGGTGGGGCCTTGGGCACCCGTACGCCGGGTACAGCAGGATATACGAGGGCTGGGTCGGCACGATATCCGGGATCGTTGAGCTAGGACTCAACACTGCGGAGTACGATACACCATGGGGCAAGCTCAAGCCGCTTGACCTCGTTAGGGCGCTAGCGCTGGAAAAGGATCTTGCAAGGCAGAAGGAGATCGTGGAGAGGCTCGCTTACATAACCAACGAGTACCTCTTCTACCTGCCGATCGTGGAGAAGGGGCTCCAGATATTCTACAGCGAGTCGCGCTGGACCGGTTGGCCGGCGCCAAACGACCCGCTTTGGACGCTGTGCCCAGGAGGGATAGAGAGAGTCTACGTTGAGCTGCTGGGTAGCGGGGCTCTGAAGCCGGTTAGCGGTTAGCGCGCGTTAAGCCAAAAAATTTATAATTTTTTTAATGCTGCAACGTTGTGAGCGATTTCAAATACTACCTGAGATACGCGCTTGGTAAACTCTTAATGCTCATCGCCTACATATTTACTGCTTTAACGTTGGTCTTCTTTGTGATAAACCTGATGCCGGGAGACCCCGCATACAGCCTAGCGGTGTACTACATGCAAACGTACAATTTAAAGTTCGAGCAGGCGCTGGAGATGGCGAGAGCCGCCTTGGGTTACGACGTTTCGAAGCCCGTGCACGTGCGATACCTGGAGTACTTAGCGAGGCTCACCAGGGGGGAGCTGGGCTACTCCTTATACTACAGGAAGCCGGCGGCGGAAGTGATAGCGCTCTCCCTCCCATGGACTCTCCTAGTACTGATGCTGGCAACGATCTTAAGTTACACAGTTGGAACTAGATTGGGCGTTTTCGCAGCGTTTAAACGGGGGAAGGCTGCGGATTCGGTTCTCTACTCCGCAGCGATCGTCATGCTATCGCTACCACCCTTCATAATTGCAGTGATCGTCCTCTACGCCCTCGGCGTGAACCTGAAGCTTATACCCCTTGGAGGGGCGTACGCTTTGGGCGTCAAGCCCGGCCTTAACTTACCTTTCCTCCTCAGCGTCCTCCACTACGCTACAGGTCCTGTGCTGGCCCAAGCGCTCGTCCAGCTTTCGGGCTGGCTGCTCTCCGCTAGGAACGTATCGGTCACAATCCTCGCGGAAGACTTCGTAAAATATGGTATGGCGAGAGGTTTGAAGAGGGGAACTTTAACTAAAAAATACATTTGGAAACCAGCAAGGCTGCCCATACTCACAAGCTTAGCGTTGTCTTTCGGCTACATGCTTGGGGGGTCGACGCTCGTGGAATCGGTGTTCAGGTACCCGGGTATAGGGCAGCAGCTGGCGCAAGCGCTGGGCTCGCGCGACTTCGGGCTCGCAATCTCCATATTCACGATAATGGTCGTCGCCGTGATACTCGCATCGTTCCTGATCGAACTCCTCTACCCGTTGCTCGACCCTCGGGTGAAGGGAGCATGAGAGCGGGCGGCGCGCTGCGCACAGTGTGGGAGCTCATCCGGCCCATACTAAAGAACAGGAAGTCCGTGTGCGGCATCCTGGGCTTGCTCTTCTTCGTGGGCATGGCGACCGTCGGTCCCTTGATCGTTCCCCTGCAGATCGGGATGGAGTTCAGTAGGAGGTACCTGCCTCCCTCGCTGGAGCACCCTCTGGGGACCGATTACTTCGGCAACGACATTTTCCAGCAGCTCATCCACGGGACACCCCTAACCCTGGGGCTAGCGGCTGCCATCGCGCTCTTCGCCACGCTCATAGCTACGGTCGTCGGCGTAGCCTCTGGCTACGTAGGAGGGGGTGCTGGGCGCGCCCTCGACTTCCTGACCAACATCTTCCTCACGATACCCTCCTTCCCCGCGATGCTCATCCTCTTCGTCGCGCTCGGCGAAACGCACTGGCTAGTAGCCGCCGCCGTGATGGCCCTTTGGATGTGGGCCGGTGCGGCCAAATCCATCAAAGCCGCTGTCTACAGGGTGAGGTTCGCCCCCTTCGTGGAGGCGGCGGAGAACCTCAACCTCGGAACCCCCCACATCCTCTTCAAGGAAATAATGCCCCACGTAGTACCCTACATTTTCATAAACTTCGTGAGCTCCTTCAGAGCAGCCCTGGAGGCGAGCGTCGGCCTCATGTTCCTAGGCGCGCTGAAGTACAACCCGCTGCACTGGGGCGTGATACTAAATTTAGCAATTTTCCAGACCGGTTCTATATACATCGCCCGCGCCATACACTACCCCCTCTCCATAATAGCCTTCGTGGCTTTACTGCTCTTCTTCACGACGCTGCTGTCTTACGGCGTTGAAGAGGCTTTTAGGCCGGAGCTGAGGGGGTACGAGTGAGCGGGGCGGAGGTTATCGTCCGCGACCTCAACGTCGTCTACCTGGTCAGAGAGGGCACGATAAAGGCGGCCTCGAACGTCACTTTGAGGGTGGAGCCTGGGAGCGTGACGGCGCTGGTCGGCGAAAGCGGGAGCGGGAAGTCGACCGTCGTAGAAGCCGTCACGAGGACTCTGCCAAGCAACGCTAAGGTCTTGGGCGGGAGCGTACTCTTCAAAGGTGCGGACCTGCTGAAGCTCAGCGAGGAGGAGTACAGGCAGTTCAGGTGGAGGGAGATCTCATACGTGCCGCAAGCCGCTCAAAACTCCCTAAACCCTCTCCAGACGGTCTTCGAACACTTCGCGGAAACGCACGCAGACGTCGCCGGTCCCATCCCTAGAAGCGAGCTGTACGAGATGGCGGCGAAGCTCCTAGAGAGCGTAGGGCTCGACGCCGGAGTCCTGAGAGCCTACCCACACCAGCTCTCGGGAGGGATGAAGCAGAGGATCCTCATCGCCCTATCGTTCCTCTTCAAGCCGAGCTTGGTGGTGATGGACGAACCCGTGTCGGCGTTGGACGTCGTCAACCAATCGCTCATCCTAGGCTTGATCTCGGACCTCCACAGGAGGTATGGGACCTCGATACTGCTAGTGACACATGACCTCCCGGTAGCGGGGGAGCTTGCCGACCGGATCGCAGTGATGTACGCCGGCCACCTGATCGAAATGGGGAGCAACGAGGAGTTTTTCGAGGAACCCTTGCACCCATACTCGAACGGACTGGTGAGGTCTATGATAGCGTTCTCCACGGAGCTCAGCGGGGTAAGCTCGATACCGGGGGAGCCGCCGAGCTTGCTAAACCCGCCGCCAGGCTGCCGCTTCCACCCGAGGTGCCCGCGCGCGATGGACATCTGCAGGGAGCAGGAGCCGCCGCTCCTCGAAGCTGGAGGGGGGCGCTGGGTTAAATGCTGGCTCTACGGTGGTAAGGCATGAGCGAAATAGTGAAGTTGGAGAACGTTAGCAAAGTTTTCAGGAGAGGAGGCATACTGAGGAAAGAGAGCGTATGGGCGGTGAAAAACGCGAGCTTAACTATCGCGCTCGGATCGAGAATAGCCGTGGTGGGCGAGAGCGGCAGCGGGAAAACGACGCTCGCTAGGATAATAACCGGCTTCGAGAAACCATCGGAAGGTTACGTTTACTGGTTTGGCAAACGGGTAGACGAGTTGCCTAAGAAAGATTTCGAAAAGTTGAGGGAGAAAATACAGTACGTCCACCAGGATCCCTACACATCTCTAAACCCTGTGAGGACGGTTTACGATACGTTAGCTGACCCGCTTAGGAAGCACGGAGTAGATAACGTGGAAGAGAAAGTCAAAGAGCTCTTGCGGCTCGTGAAGATAACTCCGCCGGAGTACTTTTTCAACAAGTTCCCCTACCACCTATCCGGCGGGATGCGGCAGAGGTTGGCCGTAGCTAGGGCGCTAACCGCATCCCCCCAGCTGATAGTGGCGGACGAGCCCATCAGCATGGTCGACATGTCCCTAAGGGTTTCGGTGCTCGACGTGCTGCTAGGGTTGAACAGGGAGGTCGGCTTAGCCGTCATGATGATATCTCACGACATCGCTGCCGCCTACTACTTCGCGAGAGAGGGGGGACTGCTCTACGTGATGTACGGAGGGCGCATCATCGAGTGCGGACCCAGCGAAAAAGTTGTGTCGAACCCCTTCCACCCCTACACGAGGCTGCTGCTGCTGGCGACGCCGCAGCACAAGCGGAGCTTCTTCCAGGAGAGGATTTCGATGATGGCCAGGTACGCGAGCGCGAAAAGTGGAGCAGCCCTCGGGGCGGGAGGAGGGGTAGACGCGTGCCCCTACGTCGCCAGATGCCCCTTCGCGGCCCCAGAGTGCGAAAGTCCGATCGAACTGAAAGAGATTGAAGCGGGGCACTACGTAGCGTGCAAGCGCGTAGACGCTCTACCTGAGTGGACCCCACCCCCCTGGTACTGGTTCGCCTCCAAGCGCGATGTCGCTTAAAGAGCAGATAAAGCTGCAGGCCATTGCCTCAGCGCTGCTAATACTCATCATGGCGCTCTTAATCTTGCCCGCTCTAGAGCGGGACGCGCCTGAGTACTACATCACGATCCTCGTGATCGCGATGGCCTTAGCGTTCATCCTATACCTTACAGTTAAAGATTTTTTAAAGGTAAATAAAACGATAAAGTAACAAATATAATTACAGTTGTTCTCCAGCCTAACATTACGAATATTTGAACACGCCAACCCAGTTGTGTACCTGGCCAGCGCTCAATCCAACCAAGCGGGAAGCTGCCCCAGCAGCTCCCTAAACGTCTCCTCCTCAAGCTTGTTTATCGCGAGGGCGACGAGCATGTTTTTAGGCCTGGGCCTCGGTCTCTCGAAGATCTCCACCACCCTGAACTTGAGGCGGTACGGCCAGATCACCTTCCCCGCCTCCCTCTCCTCCGGCCAGAGCGGCTCGCCGCCCTCGAACTTGCCCTCCACGACACCGTACCCGATCACACCCTCACCGGTCGCGTAAAACACCACGATATCGCCGGGCTGCACTCTCGCCCACAACCCCTTAGCATTCCCACTCGCACCCCAAACACCCTCCTCCAAGGCAACCCTCCAGCCCTCAGGCCTCCCGCTCAGCGTCCAGTAGCTAGGCATCGCGCACGAACCCTTTCCGCACGTAAAAAGCTGGTGCCCAGCACGACGCTGCAGTCCCGTGCTAAGCGCAGCCCAAAAACGCTTTGCCGAATTTAGTCGCTCTCCAAGTGTTTCAGCTAGCGCGCTAATAGTCCCATTTTATTATATGCTCTTCAACCAGCCCCCGCCCGCTAATGGGGATCGAGCACTTTCTCGCTCCCAGCAGCGGCTATGAAAACATATGTTTCAATGAGATTTCGCGCGCACTCGCGCTCATTTAAATCGCCTGTACAGCAGGGGATGAGCGTGCGAGACCTTATTGTTTTCTAAGTTTCCTTTTTGCCAGTAAGGCGGTCAGTATGATGAACAGCGACGCGATCACCGCGACTGCGATATAGGGCTCTTTTGCAGTCTCTACAGGTTTTGTTAAATTGAATGTTACAGTAAGATTTACGGCTCCACCTGAAACTGTTAATGTTCCTGAGGAAGGGATCGGTGCGTAGTCTTTGTTCTCTGTGCCTACAATGTATGAATAAGTTCCATTAGATTTTTGAAATATTATCTCAGTGTTATTTGTGTAAACAGTTTGCCCATTTAAAGTTACGTACCATAATGTTCCTGGTGGAAGACCCACCTCTGTAAATCTGACCGTGTAGTTCTGGCTAATTGGAGGGGGGAGAGCAGGGGTTGCATTGATAAAAACATTGTAAGTTTCCATTGGTTTTACACTTATATTCATCGTTTTTGGAACCCCGTTAGCAAGGTAGACAAGTGTGTGATTTCCAGGCTTGAGAAATGCTCTAAAGTGCCCTCCATAGATATCAATAGGTCTCCCATCGATCGTCAGGTTCAAGCCGTTTAAATTAGTGAATCCATTGATGGTTCCCGGTAAATTGTCGATAGAAAAATTATAAAAAACTAGTATTCCTTCACCATAAGTTGAGATATAAAGATTATTATTGTAAAACCAGACGCTGGTCACTTCTCCGCTCCTCAAATTATAGTTTACTGGAACCCAATGTCTGCCTTGGTCAAGAGATACTAATATTCCTTTATCAACAGTTGCACATACCAATGGATAACCCGAGATGTTTAGCCAGTACACCTCAATTGGTATACCTAGAAGCCCTCCTTCTGGATTGCTAAATGACTTGTTAAGTAACTCGAAAGACTTTCCATAATCATAAGAAATGTAAAGAGATCCCGGTGAGAACATGCCAGTGGCAGCTACTATCACGCTTTTATTGACTGGATCAACGGCAAAAGAAGTAATATAGCCACTTATACCCGATGACTTCTGCCATGTCCCATTGTAATTGTAGTATGCACCGTTCGTTGTTCCAACAAGAAAACTGTTGGGTCCCAGCATTGTTATTGTAGTAGCGTCTGCAGGTGAATTTTTCCAAAGGTCCCAAGTTTTACCAAATTCTGTTCCCCTATATATGCCTTGGGAATTGGCAAAATAGATGATAGAAGAGTTATAAGGATCGATAAATAGGGAATTTGGTGCGAGCAAATAAACAGGAGGGCTGGACACGACATTAACGAATTCTAGGCCTCCGTTGTTTGATACGGAAAGGTCGCCTGATGCAGAGTAAGCGTATAGCCATGAATTATTTTTTGGATTCACAGCAATATACGTAGCCTCGTTGCCTATAGGTATAGGCGGTGTATTGCCGCCAAACCAAGATTTCCCGCCATCAAGAGAGATAAAGGCACTGTAGTCCTGCATGCCTATAGCTATTACACTACCATTTCCTCCGACGCTAACTGAATACGTAAGGGTGTCTGAGAGATCTCCACTTATGGGTCTCCATGTTAATCCGTAGTCATTTGATTGGTAAAGCCCCTGATCAGAGCCTAGAACAATCATGGAGCCGTTCCCAGGATAAACTGCTAAGCCCATGTTATCTACAGATGGCAATCCTTTCAAGAAACTTTTTCCTCCATCAAATGAATAATAAAACATTCCAGGTCCGTAAGCCCATAAAATGCTCTCGTTTTTTGGATCGAAGACTATGCCCTTGACAGCCTCTAGAGACATGTTCACGACCGTTTTTCCGCCATCGCTCGAAAAAAGCGTATACTTGGAACCCAGGTAGCTCAAGTATACTACAGAGGAATTGAAAGGCGAAGCAGATATAAACATCGGATAATATCCAATAAAAGTATGAAGAGTTTCCCAGCTTTTTCCCAGATCATTTGATTTTACCATGTATATATAGACTTTACCGGGACCTGATGCTCCTGGTCCCCAGATAAGAGCGTATATAGTGTTCCCTGAGACAGAAATTATTGCAGGTCCTGACTGTGAATTGTATATGATTCTCCACGTCAAGCCATCGTCATCGCTTTCTATAATCCCAACATTGCTCCCAGCAAATATCTTCCCTCCAGCCTTTTGAAAATTGTTAGCGCCCGTAAAATTAGATACTTGATACCACCAGAGACCACCGTTGTTCGTCCTATAAATCCCTTTGTTAGTAAAAGAAACTAAAAGAATATCAGAATTATCGGAATCCAAGTAAAGCCCACATATGGGACCATATGGAAGCCCAAAGTCTCTAGGAATCCAGTTCTTACCGTCATTAAAAGTGACGTAGACGCCGCCAGCTCCAATCGGACCCGATAAACCATGAGCCTCCGTGCCAGATGCAATATAAATTATCCTTGGATCGTGGGGATTGATCTGGATTAAGCCTATGTGCCCTGAGGCATTAAAGTATACCATGTTTTTATCGTCAAATGGATTTGGGAAATAAGCTGGTCCCAATTGAACCCAAGGATATTGCTCGCCCTCACCCTTGTACTCGTAGGCGGGCAATAAACTAATGTTTATGAAGTTTTTCCCTCCAGAAATGGTATAGTTCTTGAAAAACCATCTGTAGTATGGATTTTCAGCCAGAACGTAATAGATGCCGGGCTTTAAGTCCTTTAATTCTACATAGCCGCTAGAGTTGACTCTGAAGTATTGTCCATTGATTATGACGGAAGATAAAGCAGCAGGAGACACCTTGAGTATCAAGTCAGCTGTTAAGCCTGCTGTATTTACATTATTACTTTCTAACCAACTCGGGATAACTGTACCATTAGGATAGAAGAACTCGACATTCTCCAAGTTAGTAGCTTCATATTCCGAGTAAACAGATGAATTAACCAGAATAAGCTGTTGATATTCACCCGGCGTGGGAACCGGTTGATCGTTTGTGATTTCGATTGGGACGTAGTAAAGAATACCGGGAGGCACCTTGACCCCCTGACTTGAGTTTGAAGGATAAACCTTTTTAGATATGTTAAATCCAGGCATAACACCGTTCGGCGGCAACTCCATAACAAAGGCCCACTGAACGGATAGTGAGCCGTAGACACCGCTAAAACCTACATGCGCCGGGTATTGGGGATAGTTTGTATTTATCACTCTGCTGAAGACTCCATTTAAAAATTGAATTGAAGCGGTTCTGTTCAAAATTTCAACCATGTAGATCCCCGGTACCCCTTCTTTGTTAAGGAAGTAGCCATACGCGGAACCGCAACCGTTGGCCTCTCCCATTGCATTCCACTGATCAGGATAAGTATTTCCACAAGCCAGCCTAATATAGGCTCCAGCCCATCCCTGACCGTTATTCACTGGCTCATCTACGTTAAAATACCCAACATTCTCCACGTCCCCTATAGAGGTTACGTAAGCCGCAAAAGCTGTTCCGGGACCAAAAGTTTCACTTGTTACTGCATATCCGGGACCATTAAAGCTAATGTTGAAACCTTTCCCCGCGGAATAGCTTCCCCCAGGCGCGTTAATGATCCAGCCTTTAAGATTGGTAAAGTTTGTGTAGTACAAGAAAACGTATTCTCCATTATCGTATTCAGCATATTTTTTACTCAGATGCGGAGCCTCACCCACAGTAACTCCATTGAGAAGATTAGCAGTCTTCGAGGCGAAACCCATGTATATTGTTACACTAGATTTCGCACCTATCCTTCCAAGCTTAAGCCAATAACGAGTTAACGCAGAAAAAGAAGCATAATTTGGAGCTTTCCATGCCGTGCCTAAGGGTAAAAAGTCACTTTTCTCAGCAAAGTGTGAATATTTTTGATACATAACAGAATAGATCAGCCCCGCTCCGGAACTAGACGAAGAAGTGGTGTATCCAAGCAACAATAACGAGATAAAGGGAGACAAAAACATCAGAAATTTATTTCTTTTAGCTTTTCTATTCGTAACATTCACCACAAACAAAAAACCCCTAACATGTATTTAAAGATTATGTGACCAGAGCGCGCTTTCCGCGTTATACTCAGCTATTTCTTGCGGGGTCTTGCGGGGATGCTGCCCCTCGACGAGGGGCGCTTCAGGGTGGCGAGGGCGCGCCGGCTGGAGGAGGCAAGCATACGCGCTGGCGGGCGAGGCTGCGGCGAGGAGGGGGTTGGGCTTCGCCTTGTGCCGCGAGGGCTTCTACGACCTCGTGAGGGTCCCCGACTGCTGCGGCGTCTACCTGATGGGGAGCAGGGTGCTGCGCTACACGCTCTACGAGCTCCTCCGCGGGCCGAAGCCCGGCTACGAGTACCTGAAGCCGGAGGACGTCGAGAAGATCCCGCTGCCCGAGCTGAGGAGGAAGCTGAGAGAGCACAAGGGGTTCTACGACGAGATAGCGAAGCACAGCGGAGCAACGATATTCATCGACAGCAACGGCAAGATCCTAGCGATCGTGTACGCTGACCCCCGCGAAGATGCGGTCGAAAGCTCCCTCAGGGCACTAAAGACCGTCGTTAAGCTCTTTTTCTCCTGAAGCAAGCTTGGTTCGGCACGCGCCTAAGAACCCTGTAAACTCTCAAGCGTTTTTTCAGACCTAGGGTCGGTAGAAGCGTAGCTCGCTCTCGATATCCTTCAATTCTCTTTCGATGATAACTAATCGCTCTTCGAGCCTCTCGAGCATATTTCTGG
>Ga0078972_1013071_pt1 | contig 13920 bp, 11 predicted proteins | sample YelNatPaOPGAMG01_FD_67568 | JGI IMG/M metagenome (GOLD analysis project Ga0078972, IMG submission 67568) | Hot spring thermophilic microbial communities from Obsidian Pool, Yellowstone National Park, USA - OP-RAMG-01 (SPADES assembly) (version 2) | ecosystem: Environmental > Aquatic > Thermal...
CTTGCTCCACACAGTCTAAGAAATCCCTTATTGAACCTTGATTTGAGTAAAACTGTTGAAAAGCCGCCAACCCTCGACCATAAACATTACGCGTCCCAAGCTTCAAAACAGAAAGAAACTCCAAAACCTCAGAGTCAAACTCAACCTGCCCAGAAAACACCTGACAAACCTCAGAATGAAAAGAAAAAAGGGTTTTGCGGGAGATCTCCATGGAGACCGTATTAAAACCTTACTAGTTTATCGCTGGAATTGCAAGCAGAACTATGCCATATTCTTTTTTCATAAACTATTTCTGTAGTGTCTGGCAATTCGAAACCTAACTTTTCTAACGCTGTTATTATGGGTTTGTGGTTGCATGTGAATCCATAAATTTTTTTGATGCCCATGGTGTTGCAGTGGCTTTTTAGAAACTTTATCATTTCAAGAACTGCTTCATAATCGCCGTCTATGTAGCATGTTTGTATGGTGTTTTTGTGCCACTCTTGGGCTGTTGCGTCTTCTATGAGCGTCAAGCCATCTATTTTGTTCTCTTCGTTAATGTGCAATATTGCTTTTCTTTGTTTAATGAATCGTTCGAGGTCATGTTTATCAAGAGAGAACCAATGAAATAGAACTGTGTATAAGCCTGCTGCCTTTCGGTATCCTTCAGAATTTTGCAGATAATCCCATATGGCTTCAGTTTCGTTTTCTTCTGCCCATCTTGAGTTTTTGCTTTTTTCTTTCGCTATTTTTTCTGTTGCCATTTCAACGAATTCTGCTATTTGTTTGAATCCAAGTTTTTGGAGCAAAGCCTTAGCAGCCGCATTATCCGATTCAGTTACAAGTCTTGCCACTTTTGCGTCTTTTTTCTTAGCGTATTCCAGACATTTTCTGGTTATGGCGGTGGCTACTCCCATGCGCCTATATTTTGGGTCTGTTCTCGCTCCGCTAAGCCAAACTTCATGGGGTTTGTCGGTGCTTAAATGGGAGATTCCAATGGGAACATTGTTAATTGTGGCGACGAATAATCTGCCATTCTCTTCTTTAAGCCATTTATCCCAAACATCGGGTATGTAATCTCCCCAGCTCCAGGTTTTCTTGCAGAAATTGAAAACTGCCTTGCGGTCCGAGTTTCTGGCTTTTCTCACAGAAATTTTTGCTTTTATGTCTTGGTTTTGCATGCTGTTATTAGAAAATTGCTGGGATTATTAAAGAACTTTGTGTTAGAGTTAAGGCACAAAACAGCAAAGAACTTAACTCAATTTTGCAGTTTCTATTTTAGGAGATGTGCATATGCCTGTTGTTCATGTGAATGTTTGGGAAGGTTTTGGCGAGGAAAGAACTAAGACTTTAATACGGAATATAACAAGGGTCTTTGAAGACTTAGGCATACCAAGGCAAGCTGTAGAAGTTTTGGTGCATGAAATTCCAAAATCGCATTGGGGAATCGGCGGGGAACCAGCCTCAGAGAAATTTCCGGAAAAACAAAAATAAGCGGTGATGGAAGCCAATAATTTTCCCTATATTTTTATGGAAACATGTGTGGGTTGTAGCTTATACCATTAGAAATATGACTTAAATCGTATCAAAGAATAAACTGGCGATTTCTCCCGCGAATCCCCTCTTTTTCTATTTTTGAACACTTGAAAGCTTGCTTTTTCTGTTAACAGCAACTAACAGAATATTAGTTAAAAAGGGGATGTTTATGGCCGTTAGGCTGGCTGGTTTGGAGTTTATTCCAGCGCTTGTTTTGGATGAAGCCCCTAAAGCCTGAAGAAGCCATAGAGGCTAGGCTAATAGAGAATTTGCATCGTGAGGGTTTAGATCCATTGGATGGCGCTGAGGCTTACCAGGCGCTTCAGGAGTTGGGTTACTCGCTGGCTGAGATAGGCCGTAGGTTGGGGAAGAGTAGACCCTACGTTTCGCAGAGGGTTAAGCTGTTGAGGCTTCATCCAAAGCTTAGAGAAGCAGTGAGAAGCGGAAAAATAACGCAAGACCATGTGCATGCGCTTATGATGCTTAAGGATACGGAAAAGCAGCTTACACTAGCCAAGGAAGCACAAGAAAAGGGCTTAAGCGTTCACGAAACAAGGCAACGCGTAAGGGAAATGCTTGGTAAAAAGTTCAATTGGCAGCTTATACCCATAAGATTGGACTTGGAAACCTTTGAGGCTTTGAAAAGGATGGCGCCAAATGGAGACGTGAAAAGGCTCATCAGAGAAACCATTGAAAAGCTAATCAAAACCTAGCTTTATTTGTATATGCTTCTTATAAAGTGGGTTTGCTCGTCTGCACCCCCTATTCTTACTTTCACCGTTTTTATCTCCTATGGTTTTAAGTTAAATGGCAAGCCACGTAATGATCTGAGGCAGCCTCCATCATTTTAGGTTCTTCTCTCCTACAAACATCAGTGGCGTGTGGACATCGTGGGTGGAATCTACAGTTGTTATGGACCCCTTTGATCAGTGTATCCTAAAAGTTCTTGGCGATTGTGGAAAGAGGAGCTTTTCAAGCTTTCAAGCATTGTTGGCTTCTCTCACAACACTTTAAGGCTGCACCTCGAGAGCCTGTTGGACGGAGGCCTGGTTTTAAAGGGGGAAATGCCCAGGAGAGGCCATGGAAGACCCATGTTCACATACGCCTTATCGCCGTCTTTGAAGCGTCAAATAATCCGTATGCTGTCAGAACCATACATTGAATTTGTATCCCTTCCCTTCAGAAAGCTTAGGCACCTCTGCAGGTTTGAGAAGGGCGGATACTGCAAGAAAATAAGGGCCGTATGCGAAGCCAAAAATGCCCCGAAATCCCAAAAGAACAATAAAAACCATTAAAAACCAAATAATTCAACACTTATGCGCGCCGGGCCTAAGCCACCATGAACACCCACGACGCCAACCCAAAAAGCGTTTTCCATTCCGTCTAGGATGTTGCAGAATTCAGACTAAAATGGACAAAATTGTTTTTGTTAGGTTGCGTTGGCAAGTTGATTTGCTAATAAATTCCTTGATTTTGAAAAAGAACCATAAAAATGAAATGAACAAACATTCACTTAGACGCTGTTAAGGGAAATAAAATCTATTTTTGTCTGAATTTAGCAACAAGCTAGCGCGCATGATGTCTGCGAATTGTCATCCTTTTGAGATAACTATCCAAGGGGTCATTGCTTCCATTATTGAGAGACCGCCATGTCTTATGTTGCTGTGTCTACCTTTTTTCAGAGTGTTATATCTTCCTATTAATAACCAAAATTCTCCGTATCTTTTGCAATACTGCCTCATCGTTTCGGGTATACTGTCTGCATAACGCATATCTGATGGAAAATTTTCAAGGCAAAGCCAAGAGTGAGGATCGGTGACATAACCGTGATCTGAAGTGGCATACACTTTGTTAAAATCTTCCAGGAGAATTGGTATCACATTTTGGATGATTTCCTTCGCTTTTTCATATGCTTGCAAAAGACTGTCAAGGCGAAATTTCTCCCTAAATTCATGAAAAGTTTTATCCGGTTCCCGTATCCATACTATAAACTTATTCTTTACCAATGGACTTATTTTGAATAAATCTTCTTTGTTCACTATTTCATTAAAGCCGAATGGAAGATTTTTGCGCTTTACCAGCTCGGAAGGTGCGGTTAACTTAAAATATTTCAAGCAAAAAAAGGTTGTATCAGTTGGTAGCGGTGCAACATCGTATGATAGTTGTACATCCCATTTTTCTTTGAGATCGTTGCTTAGAAGATAGGCTTCTCTTAGGCTTAATCCATCCATTATAATAAGTGCGTAGTTCGTTTCACCCATAATCCTATCTATTTTTGTTTGGCGAGATGATCTCGTAATTATTGTTTCATATGTTTTTGGGTCAAGATTGTAAATTCCTTGTTCAAAGCTTGAAACCCATGGTTCCAATTGTGAAAAATAATTTTCGAGTGATGATGCTTTTTGTGCAAGTTCCTCTAATCCTTTAAAAATCCAGTCAAGCTGGTTGCCAGATACGAGACCTAATGGATTTTCGATTATTACCTTATCGCCTTTTGTCCTTAACAAACGTTATGCCTTCCGACGTGCTATCATTTTTATTTGTGCTTCGCCAAGGCTTTCAAGCGCTTCTTTGAGAGATGTAGCGTCAATGTTTTGGATAGACAGTTGCGCATAATCTAAGCGCTCACCCTTTAAATCTGACTCGACAACAGTAGCCAATTCTCTTGCGGTACCCTCCTTCTCAAAGAGGAGCGGTTTTGGCGGTGGCCCCCTTCCTTTCACTCTTCTTAATACTTTGCCCTCTTTACATTCTAATTCTATTCCTTCATCACAAAGCATTGCTATAATATTTTTTATCATCTGCTCATCTACTGGAATGTTCCTGCTGACTTCTCTCACAAGATCTTCATTTTCGATAACTTTTTTCTGGTTTACTATGCTTTTTATCATTCTTTTTAGTTCTTCGTTAAGTTTGTCTGGTGGAACCGTGACTGAACTCTTGCTACGATCTATTCTGACTTCCCCAACTATATCCAATTCTTCGATTATCTGCTCTAGCAGTTTTTCGTCGGCTCCGGGATGTTCCTGTCTTATTTTGGCAAGTAACTCGTCAACTTTTATTGCTATATTATCATTAATAAGGGCCTTCACTTGATTTTCAAGAATTGCCGCTGCTTTTTCCAACGAGTAGAGTTTGGCTCTCTTTGCATCGGTTATTGCTGATACTATTTTTCCCTCTTCAAGTATGTAAATGCTTTCAAATTTTTTGGGAAGTTGAATTATTACTTCTTCTATTCGTTTTTCATCTGATACCGGGTACGTTTGTTTAAGATCATTGAAGCCGAGAGATCCTTTCTCTTTTAGAAGCTTGCAGGCTTCTTCTATTGATACATGTTCGACAATCTCAGGCTTTTCTAGAGATGTATCATCCGTGATGAGGGCTGTGTCTGCTCTTTGCTTATAGAAAGCTCTTCCTTGCGGTGTTCTTATTATGATTTCCCCATCGAATGCCATCTCCGAAAGTGAGTCGAGAAAATCTTCATAATTTAGAAGAATAGGTGCTCCTCTTAGTCGTTGAAGTCTTGCTTTAACTTCTTTTACAGTAGTTTTCTTTTCTTCATCTATTATTAGTGATGTAAAGTATTTTATCATATCTTTTGAGGCATGTCGATTCACGAGTTCCTTAACTTTTTTGAAGTCCGGAATGCCGGCGTCCGCCTTTTTTGGTGCTTCTTTTGGAGTTGTACGGCTCCAGAGGAGGAGCCTCCATTCTGCTTCACGTATTCTAGATTCGAGAGTTTCTCTGAATTCGTCGAGGAATTTTTCATATTGAGCTTTCTTTGTTTCATCTTCCTCTATTAGTTCTTCGCAGGCAATTATCTGTTTGGCAGTCCATAGAGTTTGACCTTGAGTGAGAGTTTGTTGTGGGTACATGAATAACAAGGTGTTCTGCAGTTTCAATCCCTTATAGAGTGCTTCAGGATCTTTAGGTGGTTCTCTTAAAACAACTATTCTGAAGCTTTCTTCGTCTTTAAGGGCTTCTGCGCCATAGATTACGCGGAAGCCAACGATTTCTTTCCTTAAGATTCTTTGTAACGCGTCATCAACTTTCTTGAGCGCTTCTGTTGTTTCAATGCGGCCAGCCCTTCGTGTTATTTTTACTGGTGGAGGTAGTTCCACTGAGAATTTGTATTTTTGGCCTTCTCTGGAAACTCTTGACCATTGTGCAAGAAAATCCAGCGTTTGATCAATGACGCTTTTTGATGTCTTCTTACGCACGGCATTGAATATTAGGTCTTCATAAGTTGCGCCAGCTCCGCCTCTCATAGAGTTAAGAAGTGCAGTAAGTAGGAATGGTCTAGCTAATTCAAGCGGTATTATCCCGCTTCTTACGTCAGGATGCTCATTTATTGATTTTATGTCATCGAAATATGCTGAAACAAGTCTTTCATCGGCTTGAAATATGAATGCGTTAATTATCTCGTCGTCAATATTTGCGGCAAGCAATAAATCGCATGCATCCATGTTTGTTATTACCAGCCTTGCCAGAACTTGGAGCAGTTGTCTTACTCCCGCTGAACTGAGGGGTCTAAAGAGACTAGCATGAAATGGATAGTGTTTTTCCATCTCTTCGCTTATGTGCTCCAAACCTTTTATGTCCAAGGATTTGTAAAGGCTGGTGTAATAGTCAATTGTGGATTTTGCAATGTCCATGTCTATTTTTTCGAAAAGTCTAAATTTCACCACATCAAGAATATCTTCGAGCCTGTCGAGGATTATAAGGGATCCTCCCACATTTCTGGATGCGAAGTCTAGGAATAGTTTGAGCGGCTCGCTTGTGCCTAGCGACACCACCACTGTGATAAGCGGAACATCGTCTTGAGCTGAGGCTTCTGCTAATGATTGGATGAACCCTCTGTTTCTCGCCTGATCTTGCGAACTTTTTGCCTCATACCATGTATCAAGCTCGTCAATGAGGACAACAACAGGTTTTTTGGCTTTTTTAATTACATCCGCAACTTCTATCATTTTTGGCCAGTCGTCTTCCGCAATAATAGTTTCGTGTTGGAGTACTTCAAAGAAGGGTTCCCATAGGTTTTTGACTTTCATGGCTTGAAGGGGTATTGGTATTAGTATGGCTTCTTGTGGCGGTTCAAAGAATATATTCCATCTCTTCAGCCAGTTCATGGCGTGTTTCCTGCTCGTTGGATTAAAAAGATGAAATATTGTCAATAGTAAGTGAGACTTACCTGTTCCAAGATACCCCCTTATTGGAATTATGCCTGGAGCCTTTTTGTTTAATTTTGCTGCTACACTTTCGATTGCTGTTTTTATCGCTCTCGTAGGAAAAGTGTGGTCAAAAAACCAGGAAGGATCACCTTCGAATCCGCCTAGGCTTGGAGGCTTGTTAGGTCCAGGAGGAGAAAAACCGCTCCAGCCAATTACAGGGTTTAAAAGCCTAGTTAATTCTCGAGGATCTTTGACGGAGGCTATTTCGTGCCTCAATACAATGGCTGAACGTAAATTCGAAACCATAGTTGATCACTAGTTTAAAATGGAGCGAAAGTGAAATAAGCTTTTCCGAATTCACTAAATAAAGGAGATAGACTTGCCCTATATAGAGAAAGATTTTCCAATAGAGGACATAAATGAGCTAGCTGTTCGAGAGGTTAATGCAAGGAAGCCGGTGTATCTCATTCACAAATGGTGGGCTAGGCGACCAGGACCAACCTTTAGGGCTATAATACTTGCAACTTTTCTAGAAGAAGATCCGATGAAACTTTACTACAGTAGAGTCAACCATAAGGATAAACTTGGATATACTCCAGTAATCTTTGACCCATTTATGGGTGGCGGAACAACTGTAGTTGAAGCAGTAAGATTGGGAGTAAAAACAATAGGCATCGATTTAAACCCAGTTGCATGGTTCATAACCAAAAAAGAGATAGAACCCATAAATCCAAAGAGCTTTAAGGAAACAGCTGAAGCCATCTTAAAAAGCGTCGGTTCATCCATTAGTCAATATTACAAAACTTTATGCCCAAGTAAGAACAAACATGAAGCCGACATTATTTATGCGCTTTGGGTTCGGCAAGTGAAATGTGAAAACTGCAAGAAAGAAGTCCCGCTGTTTAAAAATTTTCTGATAGCCTCAGTCAAAAAGAACAGAGTTGTTTTTTGCCCTAAATGTGGTCATGTCTTTAAAACGGACAGCAAGGATTCCGTGGTGATATGCCCTGAATGTCAAAATCCGTTTGACGTAGAGACAGGGTATGTGGAAGGAAAAATGTACAAGTGCCCCCATTGTAGCTTCAGGGGAGAAGTCTCTCAGGCAATTAAGAAAACTGGCAAACCTTCAACAAAGTTATTCGCCATTGAATACTATTGCCCAGAATGCGACGAAAGGGGCTATAAAAAAGTTGAACCATTTGATGTACAATTGTTTGAGAGAGCGAAAGAAGAATATGAAAGCAAAAAAGATCAGCTGTTAGGGAGACTGATTCCGGAACAGGCTATTCCATGGGATACAATGGCGATAAGAAGAGCACAGAACAGTGTTTACAAACATTTTTATGACTTATTTAATGAGAGGCAGCTTCTTTGCTTGGCAAAAATACTTGAGAAAATACTGCAGATTGAAGACGAGAACCTTCGAGAATACTTCTTACTTACCTTTTCGGATTGCACGAACGCGAACAATATGATGTGCAAGTATAACTATCAGGCGGCAAAACTTGAGCCTTTATTTGGTCACCACACTATTTGGGCTCCACAAATGCCTGTAGAAAATAACATTTTAGGAACGAAATATGGAAGAGGCTCATTTAAAAATTACATAGAAAAAGCTTTGAAGGGTCTTAAATATTGCCAAAATCCTTACGAAATAAGTTTTTCCAATGATAGAAAAATAGAAATAAATGGGGAATATGTAAAGGCAAAAGTGGTGGAGAATTTTGAACAGCTTATGGACAATTCTGAAGGCGTTCTGCTTTTGTCAGTAACGAGCGAAAACATTAAGGAATATGTTCCAGAAGAATCTGTAGATGCTGTCATTACAGATCCACCATATTATGACAATGTCATGTATTCGGAAGTAAGCAACTTCTTCTATGTATGGTTACGTTTGGGACTGAAAGATAAATACCCTGAGCAATTTGCCAAACCGTTAATAGACAACAGGCGTGAAATAGTTGTAAATACCAAAATAGGAAAGGACCCAGATTTCTATGTTGAAGCTATGAAAAGATGCATGATTGAGGCACATAGAGTGTTAAAAAAAGGTGGCATTCTGGCCATGACTTTTCATCACTCTAGCCCGGAGGCATGGGCTGCGGTATTAAAGTTCTTGGTAGAGTCTGGTTTCATAGTGATAGGGGCTTACCCAATTCATTCAGAAACTCGAAGCGGTGTGCATCCGGGAATCGAGTATGACTCGATAATAGTATGCAAAAAGGTAGAAGAAAGCCGGCTTCCGGCAAAGCCCCTACCTAAAGCTGCATTTGAAGCTGAAGTAAGAAACAGAGTGGAAGCCGATGCTGATAGATTCGTTGAAAAGCATCCGAGGCTAAGCATTGAAGATCTATATGTTGCAGTTATGGGAAGAGCAATTCAGATACTCAGTGAAAACTATGCTGTAACGCTAAAAACTGGAAGAACATTCACATTAAAAGACTTCGCCGAAACCCTCAAAGATTTAGGCGACATTGCCTTTGATGTTCTATTGAAAAAATTGTTCGCTAAAACTCCAGAAGTAGATAGAGTCTCAAAAATATATGCAGCAATATTTGCACGTGAAAAATATGTAAGCTTTGACACTATTGATAAGGTTACAAAACTTGGCGGAGTAGACTTCAGCTTATTTGAAGCAGAGAATTTAATCGGAGAAAAGAAAGGCAGCGCCGCTAAAATAGTTGAACCTGAAGATCGCATAAACTGGATAGAAAGAAAGCTTGAGAGAGGTCAACCACTGCTATATATAGACTCTGCTCAAATGCTACGGCTTGCTTGGTCCAAGGGTAAAATAAAGGAGGCAATTACAAAATACGTAAAAAACGGCATCGAAAAAGAGAAACTGGAAAATTACATAAAATTCTTAGCGGAAAGAACAGGTGATGTAGAGTGGGCGCGTATTGCTAAAGCTTTGGCTGAAACGCCAGTTGCATCTTTGGAGAAGTGGTTACCTTGATGCCTCATGCCCTGAGAAAACCGGGCTTTCATGTAATAGCGATTGATAAATATGAAGAAATATCAAATGCTGAAAGCGTTGACCGAAAACGTTCAAGCTTTATAGACTTTCTTCGTCTCCTTGAGAAAGGAGAAGTTCCAAGATACTTGCGAGTAGATGGGCTTGATGAATTTCTAACTCGAACTGGCGAGGAAGGACTACAAAGTCTTAGAGCACTGCTTGGTGAAAAATTAGGGATTCTTGTAGCTAACATGTCCTCCATAGTATTCGTAGTCAAGGCAAGAATAGACGACATTGTAACACAACCGACTATAAGGAAAATACCTCTATCCATGATATTCCCACGACCGCATGATCCTGACTCAGTTCAGCCTGGGTATGTATATTACCCTATAATGTGATTCAAATCAATTAAAGGCGAAAAGCTATGAAGCTGTTTATAGGACGATTTGTCGAGTCCAAGCAAGACCTTTATATAGACGCTTCCAAAAGCCACGTTATATTTATAGCAGGAAAAAGAGGTTCTGGCAAAAGCTATACTTTGGGAGTTATAGCAGAAGAACTCTGTCTTAAAACCAGAGACATTATCCCAATAATTATAGATCCCATGGGCATCTATTGGACCATGACGCAAGAAAACCGTGCCGAAGACCCAACAGAATGGGGGATATCCCCTAGAGGATTACCTGTAAGACTTATTGTTCCAGGGGACCCGAAGAAAACTTACGGAGAAGACGTTCTCCAAGAAATGGAATACATGGGCGTAGAGGCAAGAGCCCTCACCATTCCACCGTCGGACATCGAACCGGACGAATGGTTAGACCTCTACGGTTTAGGTTTAACAGACCCGATGGGCATCCTGCTTTATAGAGTATGCTCAAAATTATACGAAAAATGGGAAGAAACAGGAAAAGACTACACTATAGAAGACATAATAAAACAAGTGATGGCTGATGAATATGCCCATGATAGAACCAAAATGGCATTAATCAACAGACTGGAAGCTGCTAAAAGATGGGGTATTTTCGGAAAAAGCCCGTGGCGAACGCTTGAAATTTTTAAAAAGGGAGTAGTTAATGTCGTAGACGTAAGCATGTTCGATCCCTACCGTTATGGGCTACGTCAATTCATAGCTATGATAATCGCCAAAAAATTGTTTTTTGAAAGAGCAAAGGCCCGCAGACGAGAGGAAGTGGGACTTCCAACAGATGTAGCTAGAGTCTGGCTACTAATGGATGAAGCACACCAATTCATCCCATCTGGAAGAAGTACATCATCCAAATATACACTTATCAGATGGGTAAAAGAAGGAAGACAGCCAGGACTTTCAATCGTATTATCCACACAACAACCATCCGCCATAGACAGCGAAGTTCTTTCACAATGTGACACCGTAATCGCCCATAGAATAAGTATGAAACTAGACCTCGAAGCACTAAACGCCTTAAGCCAAGACTACATGCGAATGGAATTCAAAGACTATGTTAGAAAAGTCAAGCAACCAGGAGAAGCTATATTCCTTGACGACGAAAGAGAAGAACTAAGCCTTGCCAAAATCAGACCAAGAATGACTAGTCACGGCGGCAGGGAAAAAACCATTCGTTAAAAAGTTTTCACTAACGTAATAATGCATACTAAATTCAAGAGCTACCACTTCAAAGAAAGAACGAAATTTAAAAACACTACTATTTATACTTATTACGAAGGTGAATGAGGATGAGCTTGGCAGAACAGGATAAAATTCATAAATTAAGGTTTGAACACATGGTGAATGGAAAAAAAGAGGAATTTCTAGCGATATACGATGAGAAACAAGCTAAAATTTTCCTGCAAGGAAACATGAGGCATTCGTTGGAAATTGATGAACTCATAAAATTTCTTAGCGCAATAAGAGATGAAACAAAAGAAAGAGAAGAACAGCAACAAATCAGGGGAGGTATTTGTGTGTGCGGATCAAAAAATTTCCGATTAATTGGGAAAGGAGTTTGGAATTGGGCACCTTTGGTAGGTAACGAGTTTGACATATTGCAGTGCGAATCATGCGGAAGACAATTGAAGAAAATCACCGCGCACTATTAAACGCGTCTATAAGCATTTTTACACTATTGAATTGCATGCAATAAATTTAATCAAACTCATTTTATAGATATAGACCACATTGGTTGCATTTGATAGCAAAACAAAAGAAAGACTTTGTTATATGGATTAGTTGATGGGCAGATGAATGGAAAAATCAAAGTAAAATTGGGATATATTAAGTGGTGGTTTTTAAGACAACTTTTCTATAAGCAGTTTCTTCCCTCAGAAGAAGACTTGAAAAGTGGGGAAGCAAGAAAATTGTTGAAAGTACTGACAGGAGGCTCCTATAAGGAAACGCTCACTAATATTGTTGAGTGGCAAGAAAGAAACATTCAATACTGGGATGAAAGGGCAGATATGTTCAATTTGCTTTTGGTACTCTCTACTATTGCATTTGTCTTTGTCCTACTTCCGGTTCAGCAGTATTGGTGGATACTTCCTCTGATAATCCTTTGCTTCTATTTTTCTGGGAATTTTCTGCCATATTTCATCAGCGCTTTGCTTTTAGCAACAGAAGTTATCGTTGCTATTGTAGTATTCGTATATGTAGCTAACACATCAGTAATCATCATGACAATAGGGCTTTCAGTTATTTTTGGAAGCATTTTATCTCTTTTACTTTATGATATTCTAAAGTATAGGCATCTAAAAAGAGTGGTGCCAGAATTTAGATTTGGAGATTCTTTTAAGATAAGCTTACCAGTTGAAAAAATCCTGCAATATCGTCTAGCGATCTGTAGAGATTACGCCAAACTTACTGCAACATTACTCATGAATTTTTTCAATTCAAAAGATAGTATTTACTTTATCAGCATTCCCAATCACGTTGCAACAACTATAGAAATCAAAAACAAAATCTATGTTTTAGATCAACGCTTGCCCGTTATGACTCGAGAGAAATGGATTGAATACTGGAATAGAAAACTCTCTTGCAAAAAGATGCCAGTTCAAGAGTACAAGTTGATTGTAGAAAATGGGAGAATCAGAGTGAAGGAGTTTTCTCGCAAAAAATTACGTATTGTAAGTAATGTTCCACAAGTGGATGTGGGCACTCTTACAGATAAAATAGCTAGTAAACTTGGGATAAATCAAATGTCAGATAAACTTGAGCCTGATGTGAAAATAATTCTCAAACATTTTGCATTACTATACGATAAAGATGAAACAGTGGAATTTTCTTTACTGAAGACTATAATGAATAAGTTAGATTCTGAGTTATGCAATAATACAAGAAAAGTAACAAAAATTGAAGCCTTTCAAGACGGATTAGATTTAGCTTTAGCAGTATACATAAGATAAATCATTGCTATTGAACTGCCGAGAATCCTATTTAAAATCATTTTCAAAATTTTCAAAATCTGCAAACAGCGACTAACAGAAAAATCAAATAGCTGATGACATGATAATTAAGTTAAGCTTAACCTTGTTGGTGGTTTAAGATGGGTATATTAAGTGAATTGCGGTTAATTTTGGAAAGTGAAGAGTTCCTACAAGATTGGGAAGAGGGCGAGTGTAGAAACATTCTTCAGACGCTTTTTGACCCCGGCGAAAATGCACGTATTCAACCTCAAGCGTCGTTTCTCAGCACTTTTATAGTCCATGTGCACAAGAAGTGTGGTTATCGCGTCTTTCAATCTTTGACAATAAAATTACCTGAAAGCTCTGAGGTAAAAAAGCTGCTTCAAACAAAGCAGCAAATTATCAAGGAACATCTTTGCGGACCACTCTATGCATCACGTGATGGTTGCGGTTATAGGAAGGCATGTTTCGATGCCGAGGAAAAGAAGACGGAGTTTGACGCCTTGGTTATAGGAGATGGCGAAAAGTGCATAGTCGAATATGAAGATAAAATAAGCGGCAATTTATGTCGAAGCCTCGTTTATGCATATCGCGTAATGACTTACAAACAGAGAAAAGACCTTATATGGCTATTCGTGGTTCCAATACGTTCAAAAGAGGCAGAGAATAAAGCAGAAAAATGTGAAAAAGGAGCAGAACACCTGTTTAAAGACGTAATCGAAAGAAATAACTGGTCAATTGTGCGGCTCAAAAGCCACGCTGAACAAGCATTCCATTAACGATGACTAACAGAATGTAAAAGTTATCTTAGATTATTGTGTGGCTATATAGAAATTGTACAGAAGGTTTTTCCATAATTTTTTATATTCAAATCACTGTTTTTAATATGTATCTGCAGTT
>Ga0078972_1013076_pt1 | contig 13917 bp, 7 predicted proteins | sample YelNatPaOPGAMG01_FD_67568 | JGI IMG/M metagenome (GOLD analysis project Ga0078972, IMG submission 67568) | Hot spring thermophilic microbial communities from Obsidian Pool, Yellowstone National Park, USA - OP-RAMG-01 (SPADES assembly) (version 2) | ecosystem: Environmental > Aquatic > Thermal...
CCTCACGGTGGTGGCCAGCCGTCTGGGGCCGCTTCTGGGCAAAGTCTTTGGCCGGCGGGCAGAAATTGCCGGAGGTTTGATTTTAATTTTAATCGGCCTCAAGATTCTGGTTGACCATCTCGGTTAAAAGGTTTGGCCCAGCCTGTGTTTTGACATTTATCAGGTTTTTTTTATAATAACTTTTGCTCTGAAGCTCGGTGTGATGAGATTGAATGATTAAAGGTTATTTTGGGCAAGCACAGGAGGCTGTTTGATTTCAGGTATTGGCGTTGACATCATTGAAGTAGACAGGGTTGAAGAAAAACTGAAGAGAACGCCTGGACTGAAAGAAAAACTTTTTACCGGTGTGGAAATTTCTTATTGTGAAGGCAAGCATTCTCCGGCTCTGCACTATGCTGCCCGCTTTGCGGCCAAGGAAGCCTTCATGAAAGCCCTGGGCACTGGCTGGAGCGAAGGAATTAAGTTTTCTGAGATTGAAGTACACAACCTGGAGTCTGGCCAGCCGGTGATTGAAGTTTCTGGCCGGGCCAGAGAACTTTTTGAAGCCAGGGGCCTGAGCCGGGTGCATGTTTCTTTGTCCCATCTAAAGACTTATGCCGTGGCCATTGTAATTTTAGAAAAATAAAACGGGGAGGTGCTATGTCTAACTTCGGTTCTTATGAAGAAAGAGTGAAAAATTTTTCCTGGGCGATTTCCGAACAGGAACTTGGCTACCAGCCGGGACAGGTTATCAACATCGGCTGGTATTGTTCAGACCGTATCTGCCAGTTAGGAAAAGCAGATAAAGTGGCGCTCATCTGGGAAGGATTTACCGGCGAAAGGAAAGTTTTCACCTACAATGATGTACGCCTTTATTCCAACACCATTGCCCGTTTTCTGACCGACCTGGGACTAAAAGCTGGCGAGAGGGTCTGTTTGTTTATGGACAGAGTCCCGGAACTTTACATCGGGTTTGTGGGCATTTTAAAAACCGGGGCTATCGTCCAGCCCCTTTTCTCCGCTTTTGGTGAGGAGTCTCTTTTCGTCCGTCTGGAAAATGCTCAGACCTCAGCCATACTTACCCAGAAGAAGCACGTGGCCAAAGTCAGGAAGATCAGGGACAGATTACCCCATCTCAAACACATCATTATCGTGGATTATGACGGCAAAACACCACTTCAGGAAAGAGAAGTGGCTTTTTCCATGGAAGGCGCGGAGAAGGTAGAAAATTACGAGGTCTATCCTACCTACGCTGAAACACCTTCCGTGCTGCATTACACTTCGGGTACCACCGGCATGCCCAAAGGTGTGCAGCATGTCCATTATTCTTTGATTTCTCAGTACCTGACGGCTAAATGGGTTCTGGACCTGCGCGACGATGACATCTACTGGTGCACGGCCGACCCCGGCTGGGTGACCGGAACTTCCTACGGCATCATCGGGCCCTTCAGCCTCGGCGTTACTCAGTGTGTGCTGGACAGCGGTTTTTCCGCCGAAACCTGGTACAAATTTATCGAGAAAAACCGGGTAACGGTCTGGTACACAGCGCCAACCGCTATTCGCTCCTTGATGAAAGCAGGCGATGAAATAATTAAGAAATTTGACCTGTCATCTTTAAGACACCTGGCCAGCGTTGGTGAGCCACTCAACCCTGAAGCCGTGAACTGGTCCATCCGGGTTTTTGGCAAACCCTTCCATGACACTTACTGGCAGACGGAGACCGGGTGCATTGTCATCACCAATTTCCCGGGGATGCCGGTTAAACCGGGCTCTATGGGACGTCCCTTCCCGGGCATTACCGCCACAGTTCTTAACCCCAATAATCACGAGCCCTATCCAGAACCCGGACGGATTGGCCTCATCGGCCTCAAGCCAGGCTGGCCTTCTATGATGAGAACTTACTGGAACAATGAGGAAGCTTACAAAAATAAATTCCGCAACGGCTGGTACCTGACTGGTGACCGGGCCCGCATTGATAAAGAAGGTTATTTCTGGTTTGTCGGCCGGGACGATGATGTCATCAACACCGGAGGGCACCTGGTCAGCCCGTTTGAAGTGGAATCGGCGCTGTTGGAACATCCGGCGGTGGCAGAGTCGGCCGTGGTCAGCAAGCCAGACCCGATAAACATGGAAGTGGTTAAAGCCTTCGTCACTCTGAAGCCAGGTTTTACGCCCTCTAAGGATCTGGAGCTTGATATCATGAATTTTATCCGCAAGAAGCTATCACCGCTGGCCATGCCTCAGGAGATAGAGTTTATTGATGCCCTGCCCAAGACCAGAAGCGGTAAAATTATGAGGCGGATTCTGCATGCCAAGGAGTGGGGTGAAGAAATAGGAGATACCTCCACCCTGGAAAACGAATGAAGCAGTTGAAAAAATAGTGAGCTTGAATAAAAATTAAATAAAAGAAAAAAGGAGTTTAGCGATGGACGAACTGAAAGAAGTTATCAAGAATTACATCATCAACGAGTATCTTGAACCTGATTCTGAGCCGATTACCTACGACACACCTTTGATTTCCGGCGGGATAGTAGATTCCTTTTCCATGGTTTCTCTGAAGAGGTTCTTGGAGAATAAGTACAACATCCAGATACCGGATGAAAAAGCCACTCCCGAAGCTTTTGACTCGGTGAACAAGATAGCCGAGCTGGTCCGCGAATTTACCAAAGCTTGAGCTGAAGGTTTTCCGCTTGACCGGAAAAAATCATCCGGCCCGGCGGCTGAAGGATAAAAAGAAAGGAGGAAACCATGGCTTTCCCTGATAATGTTAGGCAATTGTATCAGGACCAGCTTAAGGCCCTGAAAGAAGCCGGGCTTTTTAAAGAAGAAAGGTTTATCCATTCTCCTCAGGCAGCTGACATTGAAGTTGAATTCCCGGCCGGTTCTTCGCTGAAGAAGGTTATCAACATGTGCGCCAACAACTACCTCGGTCTGTCCAGCCATCCCGAGGTCATCAAAGCGGCCCATGAAACTCTGGAAACGCGCGGTTTTGGTATGTCCTCGGTCCGTTTTATCTGCGGCACCCAGGATATTCACAAGGAGCTGGAAAAGAAAGTAACTGAATTCCTGGGAACAGAAGACACCATTCTTTTTCCTTCCTGCATGGATGCCAACGCCGGAGTTTTTGAAGCCATCCTGACCAAGGATGACGTTATCATCTCTGACCGGCTGGTGCATGCTTCCCTGATTGACGGCATCAGACTCTGCAGCGCCATGCACGACACCTACAAGCACTCGGACATGGAGCATCTGGAGCAGAAACTGCAGATGTACCAGGACAAACGGCTGCGGCTGGTGGTCACTGACGGAGTCTTCTCCATGGACGGCGACACGGCCAAGCTGGATAAGATGGTTGAGCTGTGCGAGAAGTACAACGCCATGCTGCTGGTGGACGATTCCCACGCTACCGGCTTCATCGGCAAGACCGGACGCGGCACTCATGAGAAGTACGGAGTGATGGGTAAGGTTGACATCATTACCACCACTTTTGGTAAAGCCCTGGGTGGAGCTACTGGCGGCTGCGTTTCAGGTCGGGCGGAAATCGTGGAGATGTGCCGGCAGAAAGCCAGACCTTATCTTTTCTCCAACACCATTGCCCCGGTAATCGTTGGCGCTGTCCTGAAGGTGCTGGAAATTCTTTCGGCTACCACCGAGCGCCGCGACAAGCTGGAAAAGAACACCGAGTACTGGAGAAAAGGCCTGACGGAAGCCGGGTTCATCCTTAAAGAAGGCGACACTCCGATCGTTCCGATTATGCTCTTCAATGCCAGGCTGGCTCAGGAATTCTCCAAGGCTCTTTATGAAGAAGGAATTTACGCCATCGGCTTCTTCTTCCCGGTGGTTCCTCAGGGGCAGGCCAGAATCAGAACCCAGATTTCGGCCGCCCATGAAATCCACCACCTGGACAAAGCCCTGGATGCTTTTGTAAAAGTCGGCAAAAAGTTCAACATCTTGCACAAAACCAAGCAAGAAATTATTGAGATGTACGGGATGTAATTAAAAGGGGACACCTGCAGGTGTCCCCTTTTGTTTCCGGAATGCCTGGCCCCAACCAAAAAAAATAGTTGACAAATTATTTTTGAATTTTTATTTTAAATATTGAAGCTTTGGATGGAGCGCGGCCAGAATGAGGGGGCTGGTCAGAGGTATTAGTCACGCTTCCTTAAAATGCAGATTCGAAATACATAATGCCTATCCATCCAGCTTAAAAAGTAAAAAGATAATGTAAGGGGGGACTATGAAAAAGCCAGTAGCAACCTTAATTTTTTTATTCTTTCTTTCTTTCTTTCTAATCTAATCTCCACTCTTTATGGGCAAAGCGGCATATTTGACCGGACCGGTATCATTAACGGTCATGCCTCTTATTCAACTTTGCCCTATGAGCAGATCGACCTATTTAACGGCAATTTGACACTCAAATTTCTGGATGTTTTCCTTCCAGGCCCAAATGGATTAAATGTAGCAGTATGGAGGGTTTATAATTCAAAGATCTACAAGGACAGCCAAAACGGTCAGCCCTCAAGCATTCAGGCAGAACATAAGTCATGGGTAGGGATTGGATGGACAATGCATATGGGCAGACTATATGACCCGTCATCATCCAATCCGGTCCTGGAATTCCCGGATGGAAGGCGAGAAACGCTATATTCTGATAATTATGGAACGGGAAAACTTATTAATAGGGACTTTTTAAAATATGATAAAAACACTAACCAACTCTATTTTAAGGACGGCACGATTTGGACATTTGGGGCAACTGCAACAGTTTATTTTGGCGATGGCACATCTAAAACAGCAAGGCTGGTAACGAAGATACAAAATTCATATGGCCACACAATAACAATAACTTATAAGAAATGGAATTTGATAACCCGGCCTGTAATTAGCAAAATTACAGATAGCATGGGTAGAGAAATAATCTTCACTTCAACCGATGAAACACATCCCAAACTGCAAAAAATATCCCTTAAGAATGCAGCCGGAAATGACATTGACTATACGTATACTGTTGATTCTTTCCCGAATGGCTTTTACAAATTAGCAAGTATTAAGAAGCCTGTTATCCCGGCTTCTTCTTATCAATACTATGATGACACTTATGAGTTAAAGGCAATTACTGGCGAGTATGGTGGCCTGCTCGAATATTTATACGGTACACACACTTTTAATTTTGGTGGAATAAACATTTCTTCTAGGGTGGTAACACAGAAGAAAATAAGTTTTAATAGTGGACAAGATCCTAAAGTCTGGAATTTTTCCTACCCGACCTATAGCGGGACCACGGAAGGAATCACAATAGTTACTGGACCCGAATATAATGCATTCTTTACCCATTTCGGGTATAGCTCTGCAGAACCTTGGAAAATTGGCCTGATAAAAAGTTGGTCATATGGCGATGGGAGTTTGTCTGAAAATTACACCTGGACTTATCAACAAATATCAAATCAGACCTGGTCTGTTTTAGGCATATCAATGGGGACAGTAAAGGCTCCGTTGTTGTCTGTGGTGGAGACAAGCAAAACCGGGGATGCTACTCTTAAAGTTGAATATCTCTATGAAAGAGCTGGTACTAAAAGGTATGGCCTTCCGACCAGGGTGAATTATTATGTAAATGGCGCGTCCGCTCCGAAGCGCTATCTGGAGCTTCAGTATTATTACGAAGACAAGCTGTCGACCTGGAGAGATATCTATTACATGCTCGATTATCTTTATAGCGAGGTTTGGCGTGATAGTAATATCCAGGTGCTGTCCAAAACTCTAACCACATATTTCGATACAACAGGGAAAAGAGGAGCTGTGGATAGCGTAATGAGATTTAAGAATGAGACAAATTTCTATACCTGGGATTATGAATATGAATCTAATAATCCTGATGAAATCATCATTTCAGTAAAAGAACCCGATGGAGGACCAACCACAACCTATAAGTATAAGTATGGGATATTAAGTAATGCATCAGATGGAAATAGCCAAGTAACAAGGAATATCTCAAATTATAACAGTGCAATTATATCTGAGACAAATATTTATGGTGGCACTGTTAGCTATTTTTATGATGATGCCGGCAGGGTTGTGAAAATAAATAGACCCTCCCTCAATTCTACTGAATACATCTGGCGTGATTCAGAAAAATGTTTGGAGATAAAACAGGGGGGCAATACCATTGGTTATAAATACTGGGATGGGATGGGTCGGGACCTTGGCTCTATACAGATCGGCAGCGGTCTCACCCTGTATTATAAGAAAGAGCTGGATGCCGAGGGTAGAGCTCTCTCCGAAAATAACGGAGGTACCAATCCAGACCAGAAGTACAACTATCAATACGATAATTCTGGTAGAATAACTAGGTTAACTGACCCACTGGGAAAATTCACTCAAATACAATATGCGGGGCGAAGAAAGACGATTACCGATGCTAATAACCGTTCGGTTTACTATGATTATGATGATCTGCCTGGTTTGCCTACCAAAGTCACAGACGCCATAGGAAACCAGGCTCTCCATACCTATGATCCACTCGGTCGGCTTATAAATGTTAATCAGGTAGGAATCAAAGATGGCACCAGGGTCCATACTTATCAGTATGACAGGCTTGGGAATCTCGTATCCCAGAGCCATCCAGAAACAGGCTCCATTAGCTATGCTTATGATCCCGCCGGCAGGTTGATTGAAGAGACCTGGGGAACGACCAAAAAACTTTATACTTATTCAAATGGCAGGGTGGTCAGTATAGAAATTCAAAAGCCTTATCCAACTCGTGAAGAAACAATTAGCTATAGCTATGATTATAATGCAGAAGATGGCCGGCTCGTTTCTATTACCAGTAGCAGTTCAAAAGGATGGAGCAGAAAGAGTACTTATAATGAATGGGGAGCAATAACTTCTGAGACGATAAGCATCCAGGGGCTACCCGAAAAAACGATACGCTATCAATACGATTCTAATAACATGCTTAGTTCAATAACCTATCCTTCAGGACGCGTAGCCACGACAACTTATAATGAGCTGAATCTGCCTTTTTCTCTGACATTTAATAATAAGCAGATTATAAATGAAATTAGCTACGCTCGTCAGGGATTGCCCGCGAGGATTTCTATTGCTGGAAACGGGACCTCTTATGAGGCCCAATACCTTGCTTCAGGCTACCTGTCCCAGGAGGTCTTGAAAAGGGGAGGATCGTCAATTTATCAAGTTGGTTACTCTTATGACAATGCGGGCAACATTACTTCAATCAGCATGGCAGGGGAAAATTCTATAAATCTTGCCGCCAATTTTGTTTACGATGAATTATACCGTCTTACTAGTGCTTCCTACACTGTGGGCCGGAGGAATAATTATAGCTATGAATATGACGATTTTGGCAACATACAAAAAGTCTTTGAGGATGGGATAAAAGTCTTTGAAAAGACCTATAACGCCAAGAACCAAATAACAGGTTTTACTTATGACGAACGAGGTAATCTTACAAACGCCAATGGTAAATTCTATCTATGGGATGGATTCAACAGATTGCAATCGATTCAAAATTCTTCCGGTGAGTTACTCGGTCAATATGCATATGATGATAGGGGGCTAAGACTAAAAGCCCTCCCCCCGCTGCCTGAAATTCATATTAAACAAGGGGATATAAACCTTGCCAGTGGTGATACCATAACCTATTATGTTGTTGATTATGAGGAAAAAACCTTCACTGTTTATAACCAGGGGTATTTAAATCTGGAGCTTGGAACTATCACTATTTCAGGTGAAAATGCTAATGAGTTTCAGGTTACCAAGCAGCCCGACCCGATAGTGCCCCCCGGTGGGTCAACCACCTTTAAGGTGAAATTTCAACCAGCACAATCTGGCTGGAAGGTAGCCGAGCTCAACCTTCCCAACAATGATCTTGATGAAAACCCATATAAGATAATCTTGCGAGGAAATTATGCCCCTGAAATCGATATTTTGTATTATTCTAATGGTTCGAGTTATGATTTTGGCACAGTGAGCATCGGTAATTTCATGCGGACTTCGTTTAGAATCCGCAATCTGGCTTCATCCGGGAGCTCGGCATTGTATCTCAGCGGCAATCCCCATGTTGAGATTCTGGGACCTGATGCCCGTAATTTCAGCGTGGAGCAGCAACCAGCAGATAAAGTTGAACCCGGACAATATTCCGACTTTATAGTGCAATTCACGCCAAGCGGTGGAGAAGGTCCGAAAGAAGCCTATCTATCTATAAGCAACAATGATCCTGACGAAAATCCTTATGTAATTTATCTCTATGGAACGGCAGGGCCCGTCGGGCCGCTAAAGCTAGATGAAGATAAAGACAAGTTAACTGTAAATTCCTTAAATGGCAGTTTTGACCTCCTGAAAAATACCTATCGGACCATCACCTGGAGAGCTGATGAAAAGACAGCCTTTGTCCGTATCGAGTATTCCCCTGATAATGGATCCACCTATAAGCTAATCGCTGAAAGAGTGCCCAACACCGGCTGTTATGATTGGTTGGTACCTGGTGAAGTTTCCAAGAGTTATCTTATAAGAATTACCGATGCCGATAGGCCCACATCACCTGCGGGGTCAATTTCTTTTGAATTCAATTTTAAGATTCCATACACGAAAAGACCTTTTGCTTCTGTGCCTGAACTATCTACCTTTTTTACGGTACCTGATGTTAGGAAGCAAGCTTATCTTGGCTTAGAAATTAAGTTTACTCCTTATGAAGCCAAAAGAATCATTCAGGTCTCGGCTAATAGCGCCTGGGCCAAACCCTGGAGCTATGAATCATTCATTGAGAAATGGCATAGTGTAAGGGTTGAAATTGACGTCGATGAATCGGTGGCTTCAGTCTGGCTTGATGGTGATCTTTTGCTTGAGCAGGTAGGGCTGACTATAGAGCCCATTAGTGTGTTTCCCAAATCTCCAGGCATGATACATTTTAGGGTTAAAGGTTATCCAGGCTCGACTGTCTATGTAGATGAAATTGAAGCCAGGCTTCTGGATCCTGAGGCTAAATATAATGAAAAATGTTCTGTCTTAAGCCGCTTCTGGAATCGGTTATTACGCGAAGATTTTGATGATTATGAAACCCAGGAAGAATTGAGGGATTCCGGCGGGTGGGTGATCAGGCAAGCGCTTGTAAATACTGACGATATTCCTGTCGCAGCTATTCAACCAGGTCAATTAGCACTTTTATTGCAAGCTTATGATATCTATCGTGCCCAGAAGATCAGAAAGAACGACAAGCCCCTGGCCGTTCCAGATGATGGCGAGTTCCTATCAGGAATCAAATCAATGAAAATAGCGGTTTCCGGCAAGGATATAGGTGTAACCGAGGTCATAAAAACAATCTCCTTACCTGAAGGTGTTCCCTTTACAATTAGCCATAAATTCAGGGTAGTGGAGAGGCTGGGAGTTGCCGAGAAGATAAAAGACAGGTTAAAGACCAGGAGGGAAGAAGCCAATTGGAGTGAGTATAGTAATACTCTGCGCAGGCCTTCGACTGCGGCCTTTATAGACAGGCTGAAAAGGATGGATGGGAAAGCAGCCGGTTCGGGTGGGAGCGGAAGCATCCGGACTTTGTCTGTGGGCACAGTCGGGATATACTACATTTATACTTTTGACGGGCGGTTGCTGGCTGAGTATGATGGATATGGGGAATGTTTAAGGGAGTATATATACATCGGGGCGAAGATGGTGGCTGAGTACCAGCCTCAGACGGGCAAGTATTATTACTATACCACCGACCAGATTGGCTCGACGCGCATTGTGACGGATGATATGGGGAACATTGTCTATGCCGCGGCCCATGACCCCTATGGTGGAGTGCAGCAGACCTGGGTTAACACCTTCAATCCCGAGCTTAAATTCTCGGGCAAGGAACAGGATACTGAATCTGGCCTGTATTACTTCGGCTCCCGTTACTACGACCCCACCCTCTACCGCTTCCTGAGCCCCGACCCGATAATCCCACCGGACAGAGCTCTCTACAACCCCCAGCACTGGAATCTGTATGCCTATTGCCTGGGGAACCCTGTCAAATATGTTGATTTAGGAGGGAAATTTGCTGAAAAATATCAACTTGTTGTTCAAAGAATGTATTTAGCTGGCGATATGATAATCGGGCAAATTTCCTTGATATTATACCGTGGTGACGATCGATATACGTTTGATCTTGGAAGCACAACTGAAAAAAGTTCGGTTCATATACCTCCAGGAGAATATATAGGAAAAATAGAATACTCAGAAGTTTTAAAAGCATTAGTAATCAATCTTTATCAGAGGGATGAGAATGGGGTATTACAGCGAGTGAAATTAAGCAATGGTAAATACGCGGCCATTCATCAAGGCGTTTCTGATGGGTGTATTACGACTAAAGATGACATTGTAAAGCAACTAGCGGGATTATATCTTACGCTTGAATTTTCAGGCCAAAGGGCAATGACTGCAAATCAAATTGGACAGGTGCTATGGGCGTTCTATGAATTAGATGTATTATGGTTAATAAAAACATATGAGATTTTTTTTATGATGCTAGAAATTAAAATAACAGTTCTTGATCCTCCTAAAGCTAATTAGGAGAGCAGTTTGGTATTATCAAGGTTTGGAGGCAGGATATGTTAAAAAAAACAGGCAAGATAATGATTTTAATATGTCTATGTTTTTATTTGAAAGGGTTTAATCCTTATTTAAAGGCCGAAGAAAATATTATAAATGACTCTATTTTAGAGCACATAAAAAAAGCTTATGTTGCCTTTATGTATTATCCAACGGATGAAATGGCCAAAAAATTTTATTTAACCATCCCCCAAAAAATAGATGATGCCGAAATCAGAAAGAAAATTCTTTCTATTTTATTTCCTTTTGGTGGGGGAAATTATTTTGAACATGAAATTTTGTCTGGAAATAAATATGTAGCAAGAAGTGCCCTCAAGCTTTTGAATAGCTCTGATGACCTGCTTTGTAATGAAATATTTCTTATAATGAGCCATCTTATTAGATTGAATCCCCGTTTTTATTTAGAAATGCTTAATGACCCGCTGATAAAAGTTGAGGACAAGATGACAGAAAAAATAGCAGTATTTCTTCACGACGATTATTTTATGAATCATTTCCCTTTGTGCAATGTAAGGCCTCTAAATAAGTTATGTATGTATGAGTTAGAAATGAGACGAAGTGCTCTGGAGAAAATTGAAGGTTTCGAAAAAACGAAAGCAATGTGCCTGGCAGCAATAAATAAAAGGCTTGGGAATATAAAGGCCATAGAAGAAGGCGATATGGAAAAAGATTGGGTAGCAAATCAAAAACAGGTAACTAATATGGCGATAGAGCTATATTTATACCTGGAATCGAAAAAAGAGCCGGGGGAAAATCAGCCCAGCCTATTGCCAGAAAATTATCAATATTTAACAGAATTTAAGAAACAGATGCTAAAATCAGAGTTAGAAGCTTTTTTAGAGCATGAAGTAGCAGAAGGGAATAAATATGTTGTTGAGGCGGCTATTAAAGGAATTTATCCGCTTGTGGGCGGAATTTTGTATGCCCTGCTGGAAGAATCTATCAGGCAAAACCCCGAGTTTTATCTTGATATTCTTTATAATTATAAGCGTGAAATATTGGACGATATCCAGGAATATCCCCTTAGTTTCCATTTTGGTTGGTTTGAGGATACAAGCGATTGGAGAGGCCATCTGCAGATAGCCAATAAAAGATTTATCGATAATAAGATGGAGTCACTACCTAAGATTATTGAGCTCGAGAAAAGGCAGCAAGCTATAATCGGTGTGAAAAATGGAAAATATGAAGAAATAAAAAATGACTGTCTTAATCAGTTAGGACGGCATATTAGAGAGGAGAAAAGGATATTATTTAATAGAGGAAATGAAGAAAATAATTTTCCATTAAGAAAGAAAATAATTCAGCAAAATGAACTCCAGGATTGGGGAAAGGTTAAGGATGCTTTTGATGAATTTTTAAAAAATCCTACAGACGACAAGGCTGAAAACTTTTTAGAATCAATTCCCCGAGAGGCAACACCAGAATCAATTAGCTCAAGAGATGAAGCTCTGAAAAAGATATTTTATTTTTATAATTTCCAAGCATTAAAATACCAGGTTTTTTCCGGCAACCTGCCTGCCGCCAGAGCTATAATTCGCTTATTAAAGCATACAGATGGTTCTAAATTACTCGGGCTTCAAGAAGTTTTAGCTTCTCTTATAAGAATAAATCCGAGACTTTACCTGGAAGCGCTTTATCAAGAGGGTGTAGATATATTTGTGGATAAGGAGTGGCCTGTTTCTTTTGGCCTGGAGCTTTATAAAAATTCTACAAGTAGCATGAAATATGAAATAGAAATGAGGATAAATTCTCTTAAAACGATTAACGATAACAAGTACAAGAATATTAAAGAGGCTTGTCTTAAACAGCTCGAGAAAGATTTGGATAAAATAACTTCTTTCAAAAACGATTTTAAAGGAGAGGAATTTATTTATCAGCCTCCAGAATTATTTGCCATTGTTGTTCAAAATTTCAATCAACTACCTAATAGTGATAATGCTTTAAAGATTTATGAAATAGCGAAAAACGAAGCTATACGTGAGCAGGATTTGCCTTTCTTATTCATTGTTCCGCATCCAAGCTCTGGATATAAGGGTTTGCCTTCAGACCGCTATTTGCTGTTAGAAAAAGAGGCATATTCGGGAAACGCTGGGGCCATAAGAACTCTATTAAGATTTTATTCTATAAGCAGCGGGCTCATGAATGAGGTTATAAGAGGTAGCTTGAGCAATCTGGCGTCTATAAACCCCAGATTTTTTGTGGGAGCTTTAACAACAGAGAAAGTGATTAGTGAGGATACTTTAGATAAATTAATATGTTATGTAGATTATACCAGGACTTTTCCAGATGAAACAAAAAAAGAAATTATTCTTCTTCAAAGAATAAACGGTCTTTCGGCGATAAAAGATAAAATAAATAGTAAAGTCATTAATCGTTGCCTGAAGGTTATTGAAAAACATGTAAACAACAAGAAGGCAGAAGAGGATATAATTCCGATCGTAGGCCAATAAAAATGAATGCTAATTGGCTTAGGTTCTCGGGTATAGAGCAGGATACTGAATCTGGCCTGTATTACTTCGGCTCCCGTTACTACGACCCCACCCTCTACCGCTTCCTGAGCTTCGACCCGGTTATTCCCGCCGACAGAGCTCTCTACAACCCCCAGCGCTGGAATCTGTATGGGTATTGCGGAAATAATCCCATAAGCTTTGCTGATCCTGATGGGCGAGAAATTATAAATATCCTTATACTTCGCTTTTATTATGGCGCGAATTCTACTCAGGGTTTCATGTTTGTTGATGGTGAATATATCGGGGTGACCTTAGAGAACCCCTGGAGAGGAGCTGGAGTTTCAAGAAGCTGCATACCGGAAGGAATATATTCACTCGAGGCGGAATATAACATGGACATATATGGAAATAAATGGTTTGTTTTGAAGACTAATTATCATGTATGGGATGAAGAAATAAATAATTATGTATATGCCGGTATTTTACTCGGAGAAGGGCTCAGGAATGTACATAATTGTATATTAATTGGAGATGACTTTATTGATGAAACACACATTGGAGGTATAAACGCGTATAAGCGGTTAGAACAGATTTATTATGATGAGATGAAAAAGTCAATTGAGTTGGCTTCACATGCAACTGGTACCGATATGGTGATATATTCTTTTGATGCCTTAGATTATTTAAACGAAGCCTTCCATGCGCAAGAAGCTCAAATTAATCTTATGGTTACATCTGTGTCTACCTTAATTTTAGTTGCGGTTCAGGCACTGGCTCGTGTTATATAAGAAAAAAGAGATGACAAGAAAGATGAGCAAGATGAATAAGAAATTATGTTTGGCTGCTTGTCTCATTGTAATATGGCTTGTTTTCATTTCAAATTCAA
>Ga0078972_1013078_pt1 | contig 13916 bp, 16 predicted proteins | sample YelNatPaOPGAMG01_FD_67568 | JGI IMG/M metagenome (GOLD analysis project Ga0078972, IMG submission 67568) | Hot spring thermophilic microbial communities from Obsidian Pool, Yellowstone National Park, USA - OP-RAMG-01 (SPADES assembly) (version 2) | ecosystem: Environmental > Aquatic > Thermal...
CATTGAGGAAAGTCTGCTTTACTTCCATGGCTATTTCTTCCAGTGTTTCCAGGCAGTCGCTGACAAACCCGGGGCAGACGACATCCACTCTCGATAACTGCTGTTTTCCCATTTTTTCAATGACTTCCACGGTATAGGGTTTTAGCCATTCGGCGCGCCCAAAACGGGATTGAAACGTGACGACATATCGATCTTCTGGGAGGCCCAGGGCTTCTCCGAGCAGTCTTCCCGTTTTCAGGCATTCGCAATGATAGGGGTCTCCCTGATCGAGCGTGCGCTTGGGGACGCCATGAAAGCTCATCACCAGTTTTTCGGGTTTGCCATGTTGATTCCAGAAGTCTGAGATGTTGCCTGCGAGCGTTTTGATGTAGCCAGGATGGTCGTGAAAATGTTTGATGATGCGCAATTCCGGAGGGTTCCTCATGGATTTGAGGGCATCGAAAACGGAATCGAACACCGTGCCCGAAGAGCTTGCTGCGTACTGAGGATAAAGCGGGATGACGAGTATCCTGTCGCAGCCATTTTCCGTCATGCCATTCAGAACGCTCGTTGTGGAAGGGTTTCCGTAGCGCATCGCGTATTCGACCATGAGTGGCGTCTCCGTTCTTTGCGCGAGATACTCTCTCAACAGATTCGCCTGCTTTTCCGTGTGGAACTTCAGCGGCGATCCTTCGCTTGTCCAGATCGACGCATATTTTCTTGCCGATTGGGCTGGGCGGGTGTTGAGAATGATGCCGTTCAGGATCAGCCACCATAGCGGCTTCGGAATCTCCACCACCCTGGGGTCGGAAAGGAATTCCTTGAGATAAGGCCTCAATGCCGCCTTCGTCGGGGCATCAGGCGTGCCGAGATTGACGATCAGTACGCCGGTTTTCTTGATTTGGCCGTGCCGGTAAGCAGATTTTGTTTTTGACATCAGTGTTGGGAAAGTGCGCCGCTCAGAAGTTTTGCAGTGATATCGACGATGGGAATGACGCGTTCGTAAGCCATGCGCTTGGGACCGACGACAGCCAGCGTGCCGACGATGCGTCCTTCTGCGCCATAAGGGGCGGTGACGATGCTGCATTCATCGAGTTGTCCGAGTCCGGATTCTGCTCCGATGAATATCTGTACGCCTTGGGCATTTCGGCTCGCATCGAGAAGCTGCAGCAGGGCTGTTTTCTTTTCGAAAAGGTCGAAAAGTCCTTTCAGGTTCGAAAGGTCGGAAGAGAGATCCTGAACCTGGAGCAGGTTGTGCTCGCCGGAAATGACGCATTCTTCTTCCAGGTCTGTCCGGGTTGAGGTTTCTATTGCAGCTGACATCAGTTCGCTGACATTGTGCTGGAGCTGGTGAAGCTCCTCCTTTACCCGTTTGTGGATTTCGTTCAGCGTGAGTCCGGCATAATTCCGGTTCAGGTAATTCGAAGCCTCTGTCAGTTCTGAAGGGGTATAGATTCTTTCGGTGGAAATGACTCTGTTCTGGACATCGCCGTTCGAAGTGATGATGATCAAAAGGATGCGCTTTTCGGAGAGCTTCAGAAATTCGATCTGGCGGAAGGCCAGCGCTTCCCGTTTCGGCGCGATTACCACACCCGCAAAACGGGTCAGCTCAGACAATAGATGGGATGCCGAGCTGATGAGACGAGAAGGATTGTCGGGAAGCAGATTTTCGCCGAGTTGCTCGATTTCCATCTGCTCCAGAGGCTTGACCACGAGCAGGCTGTCGACGAAGAAGCGGTAACCCTTTGCGGTCGGAACTCTCCCGGCAGAGGTATGGGGGCTTTCGACGAATCCGAGCGATTCGAGATCGGCCATCACGTTGCGTATCGATGCCGAACTCAGTTCGAGTCCCGAATAGTGGGAAAGCGCGCGCGAGCCGACAGGCTGCCCTTCCTCGATGTATCTTTCGATCAGGGTCTTGAGCAGGACTTGGGCGCGGTCATTCAGCATGGTTCGATTTTACACGAAAATGCCTCAGGTCAAGCTGTTCCGCGTCTGACGATATCCCTCAGCTGTCTGAAGAATGCCCGGAACTGCTTGGGGGGCTTTGCTGCCAGCCGATCTTTCTGGATGCTGCGCACGAGATTTCTGATATGGGTCATGTCTGCGTGAGGATAGGTTCTCGCGAATTCCTCGAAGGCATTGGTTTCGTCCAGGAGCCGGGTTCTCCACCGCTCCACCAGATGAAGCTCGGTTGCGTTTTCTTTCGATTGCGCATCCCACAGGGCGAGCTTTGACCTGATTTCGTCCACTTCGATTTCGCGCATCAGCTTGCCGATGTACTGCATCTGGCGCCTGATCGCGCCGAATTGAGTGAGGCGCTTGGCTTCCCTGACCGCATCCAGCAGGTTTTCCGGCAGGTCGAGCTCCTGAAGGCGTTGCGGGGAAAGTTCCACGAGCAATTCGCCAATATCCTGAAGAGCCTGCATTTCTTTCTTGCGGCTGGTCTTGCTCTGTTCTTCTTGCATGATTTGAGGCGGCAAAGCCATCTGGCCCTGCCGGCGCGGGATTATTTCGCGATCTGCTTTTCGCGGATTTCGTCGAGGGTTTTGCAGTCGATGCAGAGGGTTGCCGTCGGTCTGACTTCAAGGCGGCCGAGCCCGATTTCGACGCCGCAGCTTTCACAATAGCCGTATTCTCCGGAGTCGATCTTGGCAATGATTTCGTCGATCTTCTTGATCAGCTTGCGTTCGCGGTCGCGGCTCCTCAGTTCCAGAGCCATGTCCGATTCCTGGCTTGCGCGGTCATTCGGGTCTGCAAATACGGTGGCCTCGTCCTGCATGGTATGGACGGTCCTATCGATATCCTGGCCGAGCTCGACTTTCATCCCTTCGAGAATTTTCCGGAAATGCATGAGCTGCTTCGGGTTCATGTATTCCTCGCCTTCTTCCGGAACGTAGGGAATTTTCACTTTTTCTTCGGGCATCATTACTTTCCTATTCGAGCAAAAACGATTAAATATCACAAGATCGATCATATCACAAGTGGAGCACTCGCCGCTTCCTGGAAGGTTTGAATTGACCTTTCCAGGAGGGAAGCGTATATTCTCGCCTTCCGGGGTGTAGCGTAGCCTGGTAGCGCGCCTGGTTTGGGACCAGGATGTCGGGAGTTCAAATCTCTCCACCCCGACCAGCTTATGACCCGGCGGTTTGCCCGGCCCGGTGCCCGTAGCTCAACCGGATAGAGCACCAGCCTTCTAAGCTGGGGGTTACAGGTTCGATTCCTGTCGGGCACGCCAAGGTTGCTTCAATGGTGGCTGTAGCTCAGTTGGTAGAGTCCAGGATTGTGATTCCTGTCGTCGTGGGTTCGAGTCCCATCAGCCACCCCATCCTCCCTAGTATTTCCGTGGTATCATTCAATAGATTCTTGTGCGATTCAATGAGTTAATCGCACATTCCGTTCGTCCTGGTTCGCGAAAGTTCGTCTGCATCCGGAGAATTCTGGGGGCATCAAATGGGGGCATCAAAACTTAGCGAGATCGCTGTTCGTCAGGCAAAGCTAAGGGATAAGACATACAAGCTGTCTGATGGTGGCGGCATGTATTTGGAAGTTGCAAGCCCCAACAAATTTGTCAATCAATCTTCAGCGTATTTGATGCGGCAGGCCTGCAAGGCATGGCGCTCTTTCTAGGCAATTCGGATGGTGTTGAATTCTGCTGTGCTGGAAAAATTTCGGCTTGTGACAGTTTCCTTGATGAAGCGAACCGTTTCCTCGGCAACGATGGTTTTCTGATTGTCCATCGTGATATTGTGGTAGCTGTCGTCGAGAAATACCTTGCGGACTTTTTTGCTGCCGATGTGATGTTCGACGTAATTGGCGCTGCGAATTGTTGAGGTGTCATCCTCCAGGGAATGAATAATGAGGGTGGGAATCGCGATTTCGGGAAGTGCGCGCTTCGTTTGACGGATCAGTTGTTCTGCTTGGAAAAGCCTGGTCATGGGGATTTTGGCGGTGAGGGAGGAGAAAGTGGATTTCTCTCCCATTTCTCTTGAAATCCAGGATCTGAGCTGCTCGTTTTTGATTCCGTAAGGCTCACTTTCTCGATAGGAATAAAAATAGCGGAAAGGCGTGAAGTAACCGATGTTGAGCAGAAAGCGATACCAGGGGATATTCCATCCGTCGAAATAAAGCGAGGTGGAGAAGAGAGCGAGCGAGGCGACTTCTTCCTTCTTCTCTGCGGCCAGCTTTAGGGCAAGAACAGCCCCGATGCACAGGCCGCACACCGAAACGGACTTGTACTTTTGTTTCATTTCGTCGAAATGCAGAGAGACCTCATCCAGCCAGTCCTGCCACTTTTCCTGTTTGCTGGTTGCTCCGAACCCATGCTTGGAAAACCTTGGAACTCTGACAGAAAATCCGGCCTTGTAAAGGGTTCTCGCAACAAACTGCATTTCGAGTGGAGAACCGGATAATCCATGAATCAGCAAAACGGCATCTTCGCCTTTGACTAAGTCGATATGTTTCATGACCCCATTGGGTTCCACCATATTCCTGCCTTGTCTCTTTTGCTTTCGGTCGGGTAGTGCCTTCCACCCACAATTGGTGATAAATATAGCAAATAAATCTAGCCCTGTATTAAATTTATGTTTAGTGTATTGCGAAGTGAACGAATTGATTCTGCCGTTTTCCTGAATCAGCTGGTCGGGTTTGCGGGTGCGTACTCATTATCCGGTGATACGAGTCATCGGATAAGCGCAAATATGTTTGGTTGCATTAGGGAGCTATTGACGCGGGATGTTTCAGATGAACAGTCATAATTTTCTAACTGGCTTGTTGCGGCATATCGGGCTGGCTCTCTTTTTCAAGCATGACGGAACGGGGTTGCCCGGAAAGCCTACTGCTCCATTTTTTATATTGCTGATGGTGGCAGCGCTTTTCGCCATTGCAAGGCATATTGCATTCGGTACGTTTCCTGCAGTCATTTCGGTTTTTCGTTTTATGGTCGTGCTTGTTGCAATTTCGATCATTTTTAGTACCGCAAAGTACTATCTGATTTCACTCTTTTTTTGCCTTTCAACCGGGATCGATGCCCTTGCGATAGCCGGACTCATGCTCCCCAAGCTGCCTCAGCCTTTTTTCTTCCTGTTGTCTTTGTGGGAAACGACGGCGTTCATTGTAGGCATTCTGCGCATCACAGGAAGAGTGGATCGGGCGGGCTGATTTCTCTTCTATTCAACGGGATATTTAATTTCTCATAAGCTATTGCATTTCTTGTTTGGGGCATGTTAGCATCTCATTAAATGGGAATGCTTATCATTTACAAAAAGGGGATGCAATTGGGAAAATCATCATTGTGTTTGTTTATGGCTTGTCTTTTCATGCAGCCGCTGGCAGCAATGGCCGGGCCGGATGATACTGATCAGGGAATGGCACGTGTGCTCAATATAGAAGAGCCATGGATTGAAAATGCAGTCTATCTTTCCAGCAGCCGCGACAACAATGCTTCACGGGGGCATGCCTGGAATTTCGGCAACGAATGGGACGCCGCGCTCGGGACGGATTGGGGCACGGAAATCGATGCGCCGATATTGCTTGCAACCCAGCCTATAGGGCGTGCGCCATCCGCTCTTGCGCCGATTTCGGCCGGTCTGAAATATGTTCCCATCCATTGGGGCGACGGGGATAGCGAGAATGCGGGCGTAATTGGAGGAGAAATAGAAGGGGGGTGGTGGGCGACGCCCCAGCCAGCCAACTTTCCTGGCGTTGGGTCAAGCGTTACCGAGCAAATGCTCATCGGGATAAGGCATGGTACATACTGGATTCAGGGGCAGTATGGCATTACCCAGCGTGTCTCTGCAGATGCCAGAACGGGCTGGTCCGCGAACACATCCGTGGGGCACCGAATTTCGGAAGATTGGGTGATCCAGCTTGAGCTGGATCTCAACAGAACAAGCGTCGACGCATACGGGCATACTGCTGCGGGCATGGTGCTTACGCCGCAGGTAGGCTGGCAGATCAATCCACGTTGGCAAATGGTGCTTGGCGAATCGCTTTCTAGAATAGCGGGGGTAGCCAGCCTCGATAGCATCACCAGCGTGCTGTTCGAGTATAGTTTCGATACGGATAAAGATGATCCGAATTGAGACCTGATTCGCGAGGGGTGCGCTACAATGCGAGAACAAGTAGAATCGTTTTTTCAAATTCAAAGGAGGCAAATCTCATGAAATTCCGACAATCGTTTCTTCTTGCATCCGGACTCTCGCTGGCGCTGATCACAGGGAGTGCCGTTGCCGCAGATGCAGCCCAGGCCGCAGTCAAGAAACCAAATTCCAAGCATTTTGTTCATCCGCAGGTCGGAGATTGCCATCCCGTGTATGGGGCCATGGGAGGGTATGGCCACGGCATGATGGGGGGGGGCTACGGGGCGGGCGGGGGAATGGGATATGGCCACGGCATGATGGGGGGTTATGGCGGAATGGGTGTCAAGATGCTGGGTCCGCGCACGTCCATGGTCCAGTCGCTGAATCTTTCGGATGAGCAGCGCGGCAAGATAACCAAGCTCATCGACAAGCTACAGCATGATAACTGGAATACCATGGGCGTGATCATGGATGATTCCGACACGCTTCGCGACCTTTACCATGCCGACAAGCGGGATCCGGTTGCCATCGATGCGGCCTATCAGAAGATATTCGACCTGAAGCGGAAGATGATCAAAGCTGCGCTTGATACTGAAAACGAGATTGAGGATTTGTTGACTGCAGATCAACTCAAACAACTCAGAGATCGCTTGCACCAGAGCGCTCCGACATACATGGGCCAGTAGTGATTGAATCGCGGGATTTTCAGCAAAATTCCGCTGTTTTTGGTTTTGATGTAGGGCCGGATCCGAAATCTGAAAGCATAAAGGCTTAGGGTATTAATCCTAAGCCTTTATTTTGTCTGGCGTCCCCAACGAGATTCGAACTCGTGTCGCCGCCGTGAAAGGGCGGTGTCCTAGGCCTCTAGACGATGGGGACAGAAATTTTTTGGTGGAGATAAGCGGGATCGAACCGCTGACCTCTTGCATGCCATGCAAGCGCTCTCCCAGCTGAGCTATACCCCCACAAAGACCGAAATTATACTTAATCGGCGCCATCCTGTAAAGCGCGTCATTGGCTTCCCAGCATGTCTGCGAGAATGCGGATCTGCTCCTGTTGTTGTGCGAGAATGGTGGTGGCCTTTTCCAAATGGACGGGCTGCAGGCCAAGGATTTCCAGTTCCTCCTGTGCTTCTTCGGCGCTGATGCTCCGCACTTCCTCGCGTATCGCGTTATCGCCCAGAATTCTTTCAGTGATCCTGGCGAGGGTAAGCATGGGGTCTTGGGTAACCCCGGTTAAATGGTGTCCGGCAATGACTGCTACAATTTCTTCGGGGAGACCCCAATGGAGCCCAAGCAATTCACCCAGTTCTGCGTGACTGATTCCAAGCGTTTCTCTTTCTAGAATTGCGATAGGTTTTTCCGGATTTGCTTCGATCTTCGAGAGAAATTCGTCGAATTTCTTGGGCTCAAGGTAGGCGAATGCAAGAAAGCCGATATCATGTAAAAGTCCTGCCAGGAAAATCTGATCTTCGGGAGGGCGGATCTGGCGAGGGATCATTCCGGACAGGGTACGCATTCCCACTGCCATGGAAAAGCTGTGAAGCCATAAGCTCTTGATGTTGAAATGTTCGCTATCCCTTATCCGGATCGGTCCCATGAGTGCAATGCTGGTAGAGATCGCCTTAACTCTCGACAGGCCCAGGACCATCACGGCATCGCGTATCGAGCAGATTTTTTTTGCGGCTGCAAAAACCGGGGAGTTGGCCAGCCCGATGATACGTGCCGCGATCATCGGATCCGACTCGACAAGATTCATCAGTTCCCGCTCTCCTTCTTCCGTGTCGAGGCGCAATGTGAGCAGCCGTTGCCCGATTGCTGAAATGGTGGGGAGAGTGTCTGTTTTTCGGATTGTGGCCTGCAATGCGTCAATCGATGCTTTGTCTGTCATGCTTTTTCCAGAAAATGGCCTGCCAATTTGAAATGCTAAAGAGATCAATCAAAGCGCGCAAGCTGGTATTTCATTCGGGAAAGCACTTCCTCTCTACCGAGCAATTCTAGCACGGCATCGATTGGCGGAGTGTGTGCTTCTCCGGTGACCATCACTCTGAGCGGCATGGCGATTTTTCCGAGTTTCATGCCCTTTTCAGAGGCGAAAGCCTTGAGGGTTTGCGCAAGCAATTCCCTGGTCCATTCGATATTCGAGAGGCGCGCGATGAGTTCGCTGAAATGCAGAATATTTTCACTGGAGTAATGCTCAGTCGCAAGTTCGGGGGAAGGGTCGAGTCTCCTGTAAAAATAAACTGCCGCATCGGCAAGTTCTGCTACGGTATTGACACGCTCCTTGAGCAGATTGCAGACTTTTTCGAGATCTGGGCCGTTCTCAGTGTTGCATTCATCCCTTTCCAGGAATGGTTTTGCAAGCATGGACAGTCTGCTGTCATCAGCACGTTTCATGTGCTGCTGGTTGATCCAGAGCAGCTTTTCAGGATTGAACTGCGCTGCAGATTTGCTGATCTTATCCAGTCCGAACCATTCGATGAATTGCTTCAGATCGAATACCTCCTCGTCACCATGCGACCAACCCAGCCTGGCAAGGTAATTGAGCAGCGCCTCTGGCAGGTAGCCGTCTTCGGAATACTGCATCACGCTCACAGCGCCGTGACGCTTGGAAAGGCGCTCCCCGTCTTCTCCCAGAATCATTGGCAGATGGGCGTATATGGGGAGGGAGGCTCCGAGCGCCTTCAGGATGTTGATTTGGCGCGGTGTGTTGTTGACATGATCGTCCCCCCTGATGACATGGGTGATCCCCATATCCATATCATCGATCACCACTCCGAAATTGTAAGTCGGGGTGCCGTCAGCGCGCATGATGACCAGATCGTCGAGTTCGCTGTTTTGAAAGATAATTCTGCCCTTGACGATATCTTCCAGAACGACTTCCCCTTCGAGCGGGTTCTTGAAGCGCAGGACTGGCGTGACATCCTTTGGGGGGGGCTGATTGCTGTCGCGCCATCTTCCGTCATAACGGGGCTTTTCACCTCTTGCGCGTTGCGCTTCCCTCATTTCTTCCAGCTCTTCTCTGGATGCGTAGCAATGGTATGCTTTCCCTTCGCGAAGAAGCTGCTCGGCCACCTCCCTATATCGCGAAAGACGCTGCATCTGGTAGAAAGGACCTTCGTCGTAATCGAGTCCCAGCCACTTCATGCCTTGAAGTATGGCCTGCACGGATTCCGGAGTGGAACGGTCGAGGTCGGTATCTTCAATCCTGAGAATGAATTTTCCGCCGAGCTTCTTTGCAAAGGCCCAGGAAAACAGGGCAGTGCGAGCGCCGCCGATATGCAGGTATCCAGTTGGGCTGGGCGCAAAACGGGTTCTGATCATGAGTTTCTCTTTAGTATTGTCCGGAATGGGCTGCGTTTTCGAAGCGGGTGTACTCCCCGAGAAAGGTCAATCGCACCGTTCCGATAGGGCCATTCCTTTGTTTGCCGATGATGATTTCTGCGATGCCCTTGTCCTGAGTTTCCGGATTGTAGACTTCGTCCCGGTAGATGAAGAGAATCAGGTCGGCATCCTGTTCGATGGCACCGGATTCTCTGAGGTCGGACATGACCGGGCGCTTGTTGGGGCGCTGCTCAAGACTCCTGTTGAGCTGTGAGAGTGCAACCACAGGGACGTTAAGCTCCTTGGCGAGCGCTTTCAGCGAGCGCGAGATTTCCGATATTTCGGTCGCCCTGTTTTCCCCTGAAGAATTGGCAGACATGAGCTGAAGATAATCGACCACGATCAGGCCGAGTTCCCCGTGCAGCCTGTGCAGTCTGCGTGAACTGGCCCTCAGTTCGATCGAGTTGAGCGACGGGGTCTCGTCGATGAAAATCGGTGCCTCCGAAAGCTTGCCCAGGGCATGTGTCAGGCTCGGCCAATCGTCGTCTGCAAGGCGGCCGGTACGCAACTTGTGTTGATCAAGATGCCCTACGGAACCCAGCATACGCATGGCAAGCTGGGTCCCGCCCATTTCCATGCTGAAGACTGCGACGGGCTTTTTCGAGTGCAGTGCAACATTTTCGGCGATGTTCAGTGAAAATGCGGTTTTCCCCATGCTAGGCCTCCCCGCCACGATAACTAGATCCCCGGGCTGCAATCCGGAAGTTTTCTGGTCCAGGTCGGCGAAACCCGTAGCGATGCCGGTTACATCGCTGTCTTCCTCGCGATTGTAGAGTACCTCAATGCGTTCCACGACTTGCCGCAGAAGGGGTTGTATGTTGACGAAACCCTGCTTGCCCCGTGCGCTTGCTTCGGCGATCTCGAATACCTTGGCTTCTGCTGAATCGAGAAGCTCACCTGCGGTACGTCCCATGGGATTATAGGCGGATTCCGAAATCGTGGAGCCCACCTCTGCAAGCTTGCGCATTACCGATCGTTCCCTGACGATCTCGGCATATCGCCTGATATTTGCCGCAGATGGGGTGTTTTGTGCCAGTGCGCCGAGATAGGCTATCCCTCCTGCATTCTGGAGTTCCTTGCTGCTTTCCAGGGATTCCGAAACGGTTATGACGTCTGCTGGATTGCTCCTGCCGATCAAAAGCGATATGTGGCGATAAACGAGGCGATGATCTTGTCTGTAGAAATCGCTCTCGTTGATCAGATCGGCGATCTTGTCCCAGGCATTGTTGTCAAGGAGAAGTCCGCCGAGTACAGATTGCTCGGCTTCAACAGAATGGGGGGGCAGCTTGATCGAGTCGATTTCGAGAGTCATCTTGTGCAATCGCGTTTCAAGTGTGCATTATCCGCCCGAAACAAAAAAAGGGCTACAATCAGCCCTTTTTTTGCAAACTGAATGCGCGTTCTCAGGCGGCGACCACGGATACGGAAATGGTCGGGACAACGTCTGCATGAAGCGCAATCGAGACGGAATGCTCGCCAGTTTGTTTCAGGGGGCCGGTGGGAAGGCGAACAGCGGATTTCTCCACGTCAAAGCCACGGGCTTTCAATGCTTCGGAAATGTCGGTATTCGTGATCGAACCGAAAAGCTTTCCATCCACTCCGGCATTGTGTTCGATCTGGACGACGAGCCCCTCGAGTTTCTGGCCGAGGTCCTGCGCCTTGGCCAGAATTTCCTGCTGAGCTTTCTCGAGAATGGCGCGTTTCTCTTCAAATTCCGCGATGTTGGCAGCGGTTGCTCGCTTTGCCTTCCTTTTCGGAATCAGAAAATTCCTGGCATAGCCATCCTTGACCTTGACGATATCGCCCAGAATGCCGAGATTGGCCACCTTTTCCATCAGAATAACTTGCATGGTTGAACTCCTCAGTGCAGATCGGTGTAGGGGAGCAGCGCAAGGAAACGGGCGCGCTTAACCGCCGTTCCGAGCTGACGCTGATAATGGGCTTTTGTTCCCGTGATGCGGGAAGGAATGATCTTGCCATTTTCGCTGATGAAATCTTTCAGGAGTTCGACATCCTTGTAGTCGATTTCCTTGATGCCTTCCACGGTAAAGCGGCAAAATTTCCTGCGCTTGAAAAGATTGCGCGAAGCATTGGCGCCATCTTTCTTGTTCTTGTCGTTGCGTTTGAATGGACGTGACATAATTTTATCCTATTAATTCAAAATGAGTTGTATGAAAAACGAGTTCCCCGCTTCTGTGACTCCTTTTTGCCAGGAATCCTTCAAGCCTGATGGGGTCCCCTGCCTTGAGTCGGGATAGCGCTATTGCAACATCTGCTACAGCCATGCCGCCTATTTCGAATTCGATCTTCCGCCCCGTGCCACCCTCGACCTGAGTCGATGAATGGAATAACCTGAATTCCGCGATAGGCATCCCCGCTGGCGAATATCGCAACGGACCGGAACTGGCGAGCTTCCCGGTAAGGCAGACGGTGTTGCAATCCACTTAGGCGATTTCTGCCGGCTTGCTTTCCTCGACAGGCGCTGCCTTTGCCCGTTCCTCGCGCATCATGGGCGAGGGTTCCGTCACGGCGGAATCCATTTTGACGGTCAGATGGCGCAGAATCGCATCGTTGAACTTGAAGGTGTGTTCGAGTTCTTCCAGGGTTTCCTGGTCGCATTCGACATTCATCAGAACGTAATGCGCCTTGTGGATTTTCTGGATTGGGTAGGCAAGCTGACGGCGGCCCCAGTCCTCTAGGCGATGGATTTTCCCGCCTTTGGACGTGACCATGCCGCGATAGCGATCGATCATCGCGGGAACTTGCTCGCTCTGGTCTGGGTGGACGATAAAAACGATTTCATAATGTCGCATGGATTCTCCTTGTGGGTTGAAGCCTTCCGCCATGCGCAGACGGTAAGGCAAGGTAAAAGCGCAATTATACCGGACTTTTTTTATGATTCAAAGACATTGCACCATATTGGGACAGTCTTGTGCCTGATGTATACTGGATGGGTCAAATAGGGGGGGGCATGCTCGAGATCGTTTTATCCGTTTTTGCGATTTTGATGTTCGCGGTCTTCGGCTTGTTCGCTTTCAAGGTGTTTGCATCGCTCCGCGGTCTTTCCGAAAATCAGATTCGCCTGACCGAGGAAAAGCACCGCGCTGTTTTGTCAGACTTGCACGACGGTCTTGTCAGGCAATCCGACAGGATGGTGGCAGCCCTCCAGGAGTCCGGAGAGAAGCTGCGTGCTCAGGTATCGCAAGAATTGGTCCAGACGAGGGAGGCGATGCAGTCCCTGCAGCTTTCGCAAAGCGAACACCTTGCCAGGAACAGGGAAGCGATGATTCAGCAGCTATCCGAACTCTCTCTCTCACTCCAGGCCAAACTGACCGAACAGGGACGGCTTGACCAGGAGCAGATCTCTGTTGCATTCCGCCAGGCGAGCGAACAGCTTGTTGCCAGCATTGACAGAATGAACAAGACGGTAGATGAACGTCTTGCCGAGATCAGCGGGAAGGTGACGGAGCGGCTGGACGAAGGGTTCAGGAAGACCAATGAGACATTCACCAGCGTCATTGCGCGGCTGGCGACGATCGACGAGGCACAGAAGAAAATCGATGGGCTGACGACCAATGTCGTGAGTCTCCAGGAACTCCTCGGAGACAAGCGCTCCCGTGGCGCCTTTGGGGAAGTTCAGCTCGAATCCCTGGTGAGGAATATCCTGCCGAACAATCCCGACCAACCCTTCTACGCCATGCAATACACGTTATCCAACGGATCCCGTGCCGATTGTGTGCTGTTCCTGCCCGAGCCGACCGGGAAGATCGCCGTTGACTCCAAATTTCCTCTGGAAAACTATCACAGAATGCTCGATGCGAATCTTGGTGAAACCGAGCGCCTGCTTGCCCAGAAGCAATTCAAGCTGGATGTCAGGCGCCATGTCGACGATATTTCCAAGAAATACATCATACCCAACGAAACTTCCGACGGGGCGGTGATGTTTGTCCCGGCCGAGGCGGTTTTCGCCGAAATTCATGCCTACCACGGAGATGTGGTGGATTATGCGATGCAAAAACGCGTATGGATCGTCTCGCCCACTACGCTGATGGCGGTGCTCAATACTGCGCGCGCGGTACTGAAGGATGTCGAGACGAGACGCCAGGTCCATATCATCAAGGAAGAACTCGCCAAGCTCGGGCGCGATTTCGGTCTTTTCGACAAGCGCATGAAGAGTCTTGCCGATCACATACGCCTTGCCAACAAGGATGTGGAAGAAGTGCATGTTTCGAGCAGGAAGATCACCCAGCGGTTTGCCAAGATAGAAGCTGTCGAGCTCGAAGAAAATGGACGTTTGCCCGTCGTCCCGGACGGGCTGGAATGATATGCAGGCCAGAATTGAAATTGTCGGCTCCGAAATACATATGGCGGGAGAATGGACGATTTCAGGGGTGGCCGATCTGGAAGGGAAACTAGCGGAATTGCCGCTTTCCGGGTCGACATCGGTGATGGCGCAGGATATCGAGGCCATGGA
>Ga0078972_1013081_pt1 | contig 13913 bp, 23 predicted proteins | sample YelNatPaOPGAMG01_FD_67568 | JGI IMG/M metagenome (GOLD analysis project Ga0078972, IMG submission 67568) | Hot spring thermophilic microbial communities from Obsidian Pool, Yellowstone National Park, USA - OP-RAMG-01 (SPADES assembly) (version 2) | ecosystem: Environmental > Aquatic > Thermal...
GGGGGGCCAATTCGCCGCACCGCCGTTCGGATGCGTCCCCTTGCGTGTTTCCGGGCGGTTTGGATTTTTCAAACCCCTGGTGCAATCTTTTTAAAGCCTGCGGGCAATCTTTTCAAAGGCTCGGCACAATTTTCTTTTTGCGGTTCTCGGCGCCATTTTTCATTTTTATATAGTTAAGTAGCGCAAATAAAGGATAAGTATAGTACTAAAGATATATCTTTAAGTATATAGGTACTCAGAATAATGATGGGGGAAAGAAGCAATACGGGGGAACAATAAAAAGCCGGCTTCCCCCCAAGTATGGAGAGAAGCCGGCTTCAAAAGGCTAACGTACCTACGTGCTTTTATTCATTACTATATAGCGGTAATGTCAAAACGAAAACTTGGTTGCCTTGCCTACACCGTGCTATTCCACGTGATATTAGTTCTTCCCATACTCTGTCCGACACAAGGAAGAATTTATGAAATTTACCATCTTCGTCATAAAAGCCGACGTCGGACAGGTTGGCGAATGCTTGTTCAACTATAAATGTTCGGTCTTGATATTTAGATTGCCGCGCTATTATGTATTTCTTTGTTCCGAGCCTTACCATTTTTTATCCCTCCTTGTGCACATATATTATTTCAACTGGAGCAAATAACTGTTCAATACTCGCGTCATAACCTTGAGAGAGAAGTTGGGTGTGAATTATATTAATTTTTTCTGGGGGAACGTCAATTTTGAAATGTTTTTTGTCTTTAAACCATGACAATTGGAATTTATCCCCCCAGGCTTTTAGGAAAATGACTTTAGCCCTCTTGCTTGCCATTTTTACCCCTCCTTTTCTTTATCAATGAAGTATATTTCAAACATATCCCCCTCAAGGGGGACATACTCTGGGTCCAAATGTTTGCATGGTTTTTTTCCATATTCATGGGATATTATCATTTCTCCAGTGTCCTTGTCCAATTCAATTTCATATTCCCTTCCGCAGAAGGGACACTTTATAAACTTTGTTTCATCAAGTTTAACTAAAATCTTGGTCACCATGGCTGCCCTCCTTAATGATAGTTTCACAAGTATTATATAACAACTTATTGTATTTGTCAAGCCCCTTTTGGCCCAATTCGCCCCAAAATCGCACCGAATAACCCAAAAGAAGTATAAACTATGCGAAGTTAACATAATTTGCAATGAAAAGACATAAATTACGTGTCGGCTATGCGAAAATTGGGCCCTCTAAAATACTGGCCCTCGCTACTTGGTCACGAAAATACCTTAGCACGTAAATTTTTTCGCAAACTCTCGCAAAATTTTCCAAGCGATGTTGCAAACTTGTCCCACATTACAGAGGCAACCGGTGGGGAGTATACCTTCACAAAATACTTTGAAAACAGTTGTGAAGAGTTAATAATACAAATGTGAGGCTTGACTTTTGCACAACAACACTGTAAACTATAAATGAGCGTAAGCTCAAAAAATCTTGAGAGGAGGTGTTGTAAAATGGCTAAAAAGACGGTTGACATGGTAGTTGAGAAATATCGTAGGAATCTCGCTGCAGCTGGCCCCGATTACAGGTACGGCGTAGCTAACCCCACTCGTCCTTGGCTTGAGGGCTTCATTGCCTCAAGTGACCGCATGAAAGCCGAACTTCAGAAGGCCCTTACTGAAGGGAGGCATATAAAGGGGGCCAGGGAAAAGGGCCAGAAAAGGTACGATGAGAAAGTCGCCACTGTGGGGGCAGACCGATTCACTGCCGCAGCCGAGCTTGCTGCACGGCACTACTCAGAGATTGCAAGCGATGTAATGAGCGCAGCCGAGTCGGCTCGTCGTGCTGCCCAGGCGCTTCCGAACGTAACGTTTGAAGACCGCCTGAACCGTATGCGGGCAGCAGTAACTGCCATTCACGACTACTGGAGCAAGAAAGGGAAGTAACCACTACTAAGTTATATATAAAAGGAGGCTAATATGTTACTGAGGGAACGGAAGCTTGTCGCTAAGACCTTATTTCCGGCTGCAACTGGACAGCTTGTAGTAGACTTGCCCGCTATTGGCAGTTTCTCCTATTTAGTGTTCAAGGTTTGGGCAAAGAATGGCTCCACTTCCGGTACTGCTCAGAAAATCTATGACGCATTTTCAAAATTAGAGGTTATTGGCGATGCCTCCATTCCGCTGTATGAGATGTCAGGCATCGTAGCTTACAAGCTGAGCCAGTTCCTCAATGGTGGCGTGGATACATATCAATGTAATGAAAATGCAGCTGCTACACAGTTTGCTCAGTTCTTGATTCCATTCGGCCGAAGCCTCGGAGACGAACAACTTTGGCTTGATGCTGGACGATACAGCAGCCTTCAGTTTCGTGCTACATATAGCTTTAACACAACTGCTAGTGGCTTTGATATGACCGGAACATACTACGAAGTTTCGGCTTATGAGTTTGTTCCCACTCCTACTAGCCGAATGGGGCTGGCTCGCCATGTCACAAGCCTTAGCGTCACCACGGCAGCCAGTGGGGACCTCATTTACAGGCTACCCCAGGGCAATGTGATACCGGCAATTTACTTCTACGCTAACTTGGATGGCGTCAATGCCTCCAGCATCTTTGACAAGGTAACGTTGGATGTCAATGATGGCGCAGTTAAAATTAAAGAGATGCGTCCACTTGATATCCTATATGAAAATGAGGTTGCTTCGTGGGTATCACAAAGGCTCAGCTGGGTGCTCTACCGTGCCGATAATGCTACTATAAATTTACCCGTATCAGATATCAGGAATGCTCAATTAACTTTGCAGAGTGATATTTCTGCCGGACAGAACTTCCCATACTACACAATTGCGAACATTAATGGGAACCTACTTACAACTTCGGGTATCCTGATAACCGGTGGCAGCACCTGGGGCGCGACCACACTTGATACCACAGCACGCTTAATACACCTCAATGTCGTTGGCCTGGGGTGTTCTCCACTCTTTAAGATTGTCCCTGGTGCAAGTGAGAACATAGAGGACGCCCTAAATACCCGTGAGTATGGAAACGTTAGGCTAATCTTTACCCAGGCCGTAGCGAACGCCACCCTTCAGGTAATCCCAGTGGAGATACTGGCGTGAACGGAAAAATTGTGAGCATTACAGACATGATTATTCATGAGGGGCAATGGAGCGAGTGGCATCTCGTTCCGTTGCCCCGCTCCCAAACTGGCTACCAACTAACGTTCTTCAGTTTTATCGCCGATAGTGCAGTTCTAAATAATGTTGGTTTATACGCAAAACGGGGTGACTCCTTTTATCCGCTTGTGGTTTTTACTGACTGGAGTGGGAAACGGTCAGGCCAAATGTATTTTGAAGGGTATGTTTTACCTGACCATGAGCTTTACATCTGGATTGACTCATCTGATGCGGTGTTGGTCCGATACACAATCCAAGGTAAAATGCTTTCGCAAGCCTAACATGCGATGTATTACCAGGTTTCAAGAACTATACCACCGAATACATTTAAAGATAACCCGCTTATTGTGGACGTTACGGTTAATGAGCCATATTTATGGGGATTCTATATTTTCTTCCCTCCTGGACCTTGTGGACTGGCTGGGTTCAGAATCAGATGGGGACTCTTTCATTTCTTCCCAGCCAGCGAAGGGGAATGGTTCAGGGGAGATGACATTACCTTATTAATGCCGATTGGATATTGGCTGGAACATCCAGAGGAAACTTTTACAATAGAATTTTTTAATGAAGACGACACTTACGAACATACTTTAACCGTTGGCTTACTCTGCTATCAGACTGAGTTAGAAGTTCCTCCAGCTGGAGGTGTTGGATATGGCGGAATACATAGACCGTTCTGATGTATTTAATCCTCAGACACCGATTGCTTTAAAAGATGATGTTTGGAGTGTTTTGACACTTGATTCGCTAAATAGACTGAAGACTGTAATAGCCACGGCTAAAGGTCAACTGGAAAATGCTGAACTTGATGCCTCTAATAGACTGAAGACTGTAATAGCCACGGCTAAAGGTCAACTGGAAAATGCTGAACTTGATGCCTCTAATAGACTGAAGACTGTAATAGCCACGGCTAAAGGTCAACTGGAAAATGCTGAACTTGATGCCTCTAATAGACTGAAGACTGTAATAGCCACGGCTAAAGGTCATCTGGAAAATGCTGAACTTGATGCCTCTAATAGACTGAAGACTGTAATAGCCACGGCTAAAGGTCAACTGGAAAATGCTGAACTTGATGCCTCTAATAGACTGAAAGTTGTCCCGACACGTGTAGAAAATATACATAAAAATGCGATGTTAAATATTTTGTATACGAATTTTGGTGACTTAAACCACGCGTGGACAGAAAGAATAAATTATACTGTTCCTTCGGACAAAATTGGAGTATTACAGGCGGTCCATATCCGAACGGACAGGCCATCTTCAGGGACAACCTTGGCAGTTGTGATAACTGTAAATAACGCAGACTTAGCAGCATATATTAATGAAAACCAAGCTGCCAGCCTTAACAGAACGTTGCATATTCCCTTCCAATATGTCCTGCCACCTGGAACTAACATTGTTGCCAGAACGTATTCAACTGATACAACCCGCAGAGGATTTGTAATAGCTATTCACATTGTTTTGTATCCTATTGAAACTTAGAGGAGACATTAGATATGTCGCACGGTTATCCAGACTGGTTTGGAACATTACCTTACCAACATATCTTTGCCAGCCAGGACATAACAGAACTTCTGGCTCATATGGGTTATATAGTTCCATATGTAAGGAGAGGCTATATTTATCATATCACATATTGTAGAGATAAAGATTATGAGTGGACTTTTGAGGCTTCAACAGGCACCTGGAACACCTATATTTCAACACGGTACTCAACTTTCAATACGCACCATGTATTTATAAAAGGGACGTTTACAGACACAGCAACGATTACTTTAAGTTTCCGATTTATGCCTCCACCAGTTGGAAAGGTAGCGTTTGAATTGGTCTGGACACAATATAACCAAGTTTGGGCGTGGGATTTTAAATATTCTGAAATAGGTGAGGACGGGAAAACGTATACTTATCGGGTTAAGACATCAGATGGTAATGATGCCAGATTTTACATAAATGAAACAAATGCTAGAATTATATGGACAGGCCCTATACATCCTTATAAACCTGAACGAATTAACTATTTTAGACTCGGTATAGATACACAAAGGCATACTTTCCGTTATCTTTGCGAAAACGAACTAATAATAGACGCTAAAGACTTGGAAGTGGAACCTTATGGGTCAGCAGCTTATCCTTGGACATTTGCCAGTTTTTCTGGCACTGCAGGTTATGGCGAATTTAGTTTGATACCGTTAAAATTTGTGGTATATATAAATGATGTGTAAAATACATGAGCAAGGAGGTGTGCTATGTCAAAGTTCTGGGAGTTGCTTGCCGAATCCGTAATGATACAAGCCATATTGGCTCTGGGCTTACTTGGTGGGATTTTGTATTTAATCATAATGGGCCGGCAGGTACCGGACATCCTGATGAATGCCTTCATGGTAATACTTGGATATTACTTTGGCACTAAGTCTCAGCAAGCGGTAATTAAGGCCCTTAAGAAATAAGTAATACTCCAAAAAATATTCAAGGAGGTGAAAAATGGAAATCAGGAGTCTATGGGACGTAGACTTCATTGAAGATACTGTTGCTTTAAGTCCTACTGGGAGACCCCAAAAGGTGAAGAGGGTCTGGTTTACTACTGTATTCGGAGACAAACTATACGTGGACTTCCCAGAGAGGGCTTTCTTCCCCGAAAACGTTGAGGCCACTATCAATGAATATGTTGAGAGTATAATGAAAGTTAGGGGATTTGTAAAAGAGGCGAAGAAATAAATGAATTTCTGGGATTGGCTATTAAGCGTCGCTGACAGAGTTAGATGGTGGTTTGATACAATATGGAATAAGGTCAAAGCAGTTTTTGACTGGTATTGGGACCACACTGAACGCCTATTGTTTATAATTTACTATCAGATTCTTGTAGTTGCAGATTGGTATTACGACCATACACTTAATTTAATCTATTGGATATACAGCAATATAGTTAAACTTGCTGACACTCTATTTTCAAATCTTGAGGATGTAGGGCAAAATCTTTACAACAATATTGTTGGCCTTGCTCGCTGGCTCTATAGCAATTTAGTCAATTTGTCTTATTACATCTACAATAATATCGTTAAGCTGTGTAGCACTCTCTTTTCAAACCTTGAAGATATAGGGCAAAATCTTTACAACAATATTGTTGGTCTCGCTCGCTGGCTTTACAATAACATTGTCAAACTCACGTATTACATTTACAATAATATAGTTGATTTAGCCGAGACTCTTTACAGCAAAATAGCTGATATTGCACGATGGCTTTATGATAAACTCAGCGATTTTGCCCGTAATCTCTATGACAGGGTAAGTGACATAGTTCGCAATCTTTATGACCGCATCAGTGATTTTGCCCGCAATCTGTATGACAAAATAAGTGATATTGCACGCAATCTTTATGACAAAATCAGCGATATTGTGCGCAATCTGTATGACAGGATAAGTGACTTTATAAGAAATCTATATCTTGATGTGTCAACGGTTTTTAGAGAGGGGAAAGAAACTCTATTTAGTTTGGTATTCAATCTGAAACAGACAATCCATGCAGTGCTTTGGGAAATTTTTTACAACTTTATTTACAATTGGCTAACTTACCATTGGTAATAGGAGACGTGAAAAATGCCTGAACCTATTGGCTTGGGGCAGAAGATAGCGAATTGGATTGAGAATATTCTAAAAAGATGGGGAGTGTGGGACTGGCTGCAAAAAGTAGGGCATGACTTTGGCAAGGTAATTACCGCTTGGCCACGCAATTACGTAGCTTACACAATGATGGATACCTATATGAAGAGTGGTTATATTCCTCCCGATGCTGAAGCACGACTTGAAAAATTAAAAACTGGAGATCCCGAAATAGATGTTTACATAGAGCGTGTAAAAGAAACGCTAAGTGTAGCAAAAGAAGCAGAACAAAAATTGCAAGATAACTTCAATGTAATATGGGACAAGTATGGCGTTCCCGGAGTAGTAAAAACCGCTGTTGAAGAGGCATATAACGCAGTTTTAGGGTCTTTGATGATTGACTCCTCAAGATTACCCCGTGCTTTAAGAGAGAAAATATATAACTTTTTAACAACAGTTGCTTCTATGACAGCAGGCCCCGCTCTTGTTGGGTCTTTAATAGAAGCGGCTACAGGAGGCATGATTAAAAACGCTGGCAAGTATCTAAGCGAGCTCTACTGGACTTTAGGACTTGGTTTTGTAACGTGGCAAGTAATAAGTCCTCTGGTTGAAGCTGGACTCAGAGTGCCTTTAGAAGACTGGATTAAACAAGAATTTCGCCCACGTGATATATCAACATCAGATGTGATTGAAGCCGTGGTGGAAAAACGACGGACTCGTGAATGGGCTGAACTTCTGCTCCGTAACATGGGCTATCCTGACGAACAAATCACTTTGCTTCTTGACTTGGCAGAAAGGCCTCTTCCCGCTTCGGAAGTTCTTTCGGCGTGGGCAGCGGGAAAAATAACTACTTCGGCTGCCCGCTGGCACCTTCAGCGACTGGGGTATTCAGATGAGAGCATAAATATCATGCTGGAAAATCACAGACCCATTGAAAAGGAAGAACCCAAAAAGGAACTCAAAACAACTATAATGTCAGCTTTCCAAAAAGGGCTTATTTCAGAAAGTGATGTCTACAATCATTTGCGCAAACTTAATTATTCCGACTACGAAATTGCTCTTTCAATTCAGCTTGCTAAGATTAAACAGCAAGTTGAATATACCACAATGCGGGTTGAACAAATACGCAGGGCATACATTAATAATGTTATATCTGCGCAGGATGCAAGGGGGTTATTGGAAAAGCTGGGTTATGACGCTTATGGTATTAGCATTCTCCTGGCCACATGGGATGCAGAGAAGAGACCCAGGGAACTCATAGTATCAGATAACACATTAAAATTAATGTTTTTCTACGATGTCATTGATTCGCAGAGGTTAAGGTCCCTCTTGCTTGAAAAAGGCTACAAGCATGACGTTGTGGACAACTTGCTCACGCTATATATCAAGCTGAAGGAAGAATTTAAGCAAAAGAAGAAAGAGGCAGAACCAACTGTTCCAAGTGAACGAACAAGACAATTGACCGTTGCGTTACTTTTTAGAGCACTAGAAATAAATGCCTTAACAGCAACTGAGGTCCAAGATAAGCTAATAGCCATGGGATATAAACCTGAAGACGTTCAAACACTTTTCGCTGTTTATACCTACCAGCCACCCTCAATTCCTGAGCCTGAACCTGAAAAAGTAAAACTCCCAAGTAGGACGGATTTTATCAATTGGTGGGTGATGGGATTAATAACGACAGAGGAATGTAAGCTTTGGTTGTCACAGCTCGGCTATGATGAGAACTTTATTGAGCTTATGCTTAGTTATGAGCTCACGACACGTAAACAGTCTGAGATAATTAGAGCATATCTCGCTGGTAATTTAAGCTATGCTGACGCGTTGCGTGAACTGTTGCTACGTGGTATTCATTATGAACAGGCAATTAATTTGATGGAGAAAGCGGAAGAAAATAAGCGCTATGCTCATATCTTGGTAGCTTACGCAGCTAAGGCTATAACAAGAGAACAGGCAGTAGAGGAGTTGCAGAAACTCGGCATGTCACGTGAAGCTATTGAAAAGGTATTAAAGGAATTGGCGGATTAGAATATGTTAGAACAAAGGCGTATAAATAAGTTGATTGAAGAATTAGTAAATATAATTGAAGAACAAGAGAAAAAGACAACCCGGCCTGGGGAAGAGGAATCTACTCAGGAACAGAAAGAAAAAGGGGTCCAAGGTCAAATTGTAAAGCAGTGATATCCCTAAGCTCCTCACTGTCCCAAGGCCGGGTATCATTCAGCATTTCTCGGTTTATATGCGGATTAAGGAATGCTCTTTTTAGCACTCCAGGCCGGTGAATTTTTTCTACTTCATACCATGTTGCTGGATTGAGCTTGCGCCTATAAGCTTCCAAAAAACCAGTGGGTCTTTCAAATTTGGCAAAACCATACGTGAGATATAGCAATTTGCCTTCTGTGCCTTTTACTCCTTTAGCCTTTAGGGCTACAACTTCATCACCCTGAAATAACACATACTCTTTGGGGGCTATGTAGTAACCGATATTACCTTGTTTCTCTAATTTAATTCCACCCAAACCAGGGATTTCTTCTATTTTACGTGTAGTGTGAATTGAGTCAGTGTCACAGTAAATTACGTCAAAATCAACCTCTTTCATCTTCTCATAGAGCAAAAGTCGTGTGCCGGCTGTGATATAGCTGGCCCATAGAAGATTCAAATAAGCTGGCTGAGGATATATTTTGTCTATTGCTAAATAGGGTTCGCCCCCTATGAGATAAATTTCGGCATTGGGATACTTTAGCACATTCTCATAATCGTCGGCCGTCACTAACACTCTAACACCGCCTTCAATCCGCTGTGCAAACTTGCCATAAAGAGAATTAAGCAAAATTTTCACGATGTTTTGTCGCTTATCTCCCGCTTGTTTATATTCTTGCCGTAATCTATACAATTCGCCTACATATCTTTTAAACGGTTGGCATGTCTTCTTAGAATATAAGCTCCATTTAAGCTCTTTTATTTTATAGCCTTCTCGCATAGCTTGTCTCAGTTCCAAGTGTGTCCAAACCCCTTGTATTGTACCCACTGGATAGAAAAGTCTGTTTGCTGTTTTATATGGTAATAACGGCACATACGTGCGTGGCACTTCCACAACCGCTTCAGCTATCCCTTCCCAGCCAAGAACGCCCAGCCAGGGATAATCTGCGTATTGTAAATAATTTGGATGAGGAAACTCTAATGTTGCCATCACGTATGGGTATGCTGAGTTTATATCATATGCCTTAACGTTTTCAACCCGCCCAACTTTAAATGCTTCGGTTCTACCACCACAATAGGCTTGCCTGGCTTTCTCATTACGCCAAGGGAATGGTGTGTAATATTCTTCATCAAGATAAACTTCGCGAAAAAAGTTCATCGCTGTCCCTGCGAGAGTGAATCCTATATGTCCACCTAAATCTTCTATAGTGTTAATCAATAATTTCATGGCCTTGTATACAATTTCCGAGTCACGTAAGCAATAACATTCACTGCAAAATGCACGGTTGTGAAGATTACATATCCAGGGTTGCATATATTCTTCTCTTGATTTATCACTTACAAGTTGCGGAGGCGTGGGAAATTTGGGGACACCAATAACATTTCCTACATCGCTGAGTTTCATTGCAGGCCAGAATTGCGAAGCATCTACAAGCCAAACGTTATATTTTCCACTAACTTTTAACGCAACTTTGAAAATTTTCCCGTTAAGTAGGTAAATCGTCGCTGGAAGATGACAATATTTGTGCAATACTCCCCAGTCATACGTTAGGTTGAAGAAATAAATCCTCGCAGAGCGAAATTTCCTCTGTGATATATACTCAAAAAATTGTTCAGGTTTATAAAAAACTTCAGCTTCAATATCCCCAAAATCCTCAGTATATAGCGACGCCAAAATAAAGTTATCCCCATCTCCTTCAGTATCAGCTCCAGCTACAAGAAAATCCGTCCGTTTCTTCCTACTTGGCTTCAGTCTTTCACCTGGCATAGCTATCTCCCTGCTCGTGCTTCAATTGTGACAAGGTACCAAATTATGTCTACTATGTATTTTGCTATCTTATCGGTAATCATCTCAACTGGGGGCTTACCAGCCTTTTGGCGACGCTCGTTATATTCTGCGCCAAGGCGTTTTAGGAAAGTTGTCTCGTCATAACGCGTCCCCGTAGGAAGACGCAAATCACGAATAAAGTAAGTGTCTCCTTCAGGGTCTAACAAAATTACATCGGCTGATAGGAACTGGTCCCGACCTGGCCTGACAAAAGTGGGGTCTCTTCCTATCTCATAATAACGCCACTTAGTTTTACTCCACTCATACTCATAAGGTCTTATAGCTGCGTAATCTTGGAGGATTTCAGAGGCATAAGCGTAGAACCTCGCCAAATCTCTTTGCTGCTGCCAGAACCGCCTCATTGCATATTCTAAACCCGCTTCGGCTGTTCTTAATGCTATTAGCTCCAGATATACTTCCCACAAGCCCGCCATGGCTGCCTCCTACAAAAAAATACCCGCAAGGCTACATCCTGCCAAGAGGATTTCACCCTGCGGGCATTATTACCGAACCCCTTTTAATCAGGTTCGGCAAATGATATATAACGCTTGATGCGCACTACCTTCACCAACCAGGGAAGAGGCACCTTCTGTTCGTGGAGCTGGTGAATTTGCTTCAGTATCACCTTGGACGATGTTCTTAGCCGTTTCTCACTTTTGTCGGGCAGTTGCACATGTAGTATTGCTACTTCTCCGAAGTTGCCAGCCTCAAAAGTCACCTTATTGATGAGCAAGTTCAGGTTGAGGTAGTTAAGCAGGCTTTCTGTGTCACGAAGGCCTCCAAGCATAGAACTTGTGATTTTGGTTACCATGGTTCACCTCCTTCTCTTTTTGCGATTGTTAATCTTGCTTTTTTTCGTGTTCTATTTTCTCCATAGCTTCAATGAGCTTTTTAGCATATTCTTGTGCCACGCTTGATACGTAGCGGACGAAGTCATCAATATTCTCTACGGCGTAAACAAGTGTATGGGAAACAAGCGTTGCACCGCTCATGCCAAGTGTTTCCGATAGTATTTTTAGGAGTTTATGTGTTTCAGGATATATAGCTATTTGCACATATCTGCGCTGCTTTTCTTCCATTTCTCCTCCCTCCTTAAAAAGTCTTTCATTGCTTCTTTCCACTTCTCATAAACTGGCCCGGATTTATCCCGTAGTTGTGTAATCGTGTCGGTCAATCTTTTGCGGGAGCATTCCGGGCACAGACCACGACGACTAATGTCTTTCTCAAGTTCCGTTGCCCCACAGATTTTACATTGTCTCATTTTTACTCCTCCTCAAGGAATTTAGGATTTTTAATAGCAACGGAGCATCTATGTGCCAAAAGGTCTGGTTTAAACTCTACATGCTTTTTCCCTAACTTTTCCTGTTTCATGGGTCTATTTCTCCTGGTGCAATTCCACCAGTAGGGACCAGATAGTCGTCCAAACCCGGTCCCATGGTAAACCATCCGTAATCTGGGTCCCAAACACCTAATGCCTCTTGTTCTTCCTCTGCACACGGGACCCAATCTTTACCGTCCCATTTCAAATAACTCCATATTGCTTTACATAATGAAAAACCATATTGCCCCCCGGTACCACAGTTTGGGTACAATTCAGCAAACGGACATTCTTTACATGATTCTACATTAAATTTTAAGGCAAACATTTGAACCACCTCCTTATGATTTGAATTGAATTTCGCTTATTGCAACCAATAACATTTGCAGCAGTTTGGGGAAAATATGCCGCTCTTCTTCAGTCATTTTTGCTGCTTTTAATGCCGCATCCATAGCACCTAAAAGGTAAAAATATGCTTTCACCACTAACAATTCGTCTTCAGGCTCGCTGTCCAAGAACCCAATCATGCTGTTAGCAAATTCTTCAAACTTACAAAAAACCGAAGAAGTAAAACCATACTCTTTCATGTAGTAACCCTTTGAATATGCTACCTCTGCTTCCAGTGCGTCTAAAATTTGCTTTTTGTTCGCCATCTTGTCACCTCCTTATTGAAAATCCTCACGAAGCTTCTCTTCGGCATTCCATTCTTTGAATTCCATTGCTCCCTCCTTTCATGTATTTTCCCCCTGCATCTCCTTTTTTAGATAGTCAAACAATTCTGCGAAGAATGGCCAAAAAATACTTTTTTGTCTCTCATTACTAAAATAGTATCGTTGTAAAGCATGTGCTCCTCCTACAACGTATAATCTAATTTTTTGTAACAGTGTCTCATCATCAGCTTCATCTTTAAATTGCACTTTTAAGTCATTTATAAAACCTCTACATGCCCAAAAATCATCTTCAATGACATCTTGTTGCTCAAGCATACGTGCTATATATTTGAAATAAAGTGTATCAATTTTCCTGAAAATATCCCGCTTTTTCATCGTGCCCCCCTCCTTTTCTTATTCTGTTGTTTCTGGTGCCTTATACATTTCTTCAAGGCAAAAGTGAACGAAATCAGTTAACGTTATTGTATCAAGTTCTTCAAAGCGAGATAGATAAACTGAAAACATCATACAGCCAACGAGGAATGACCATAGCAAGGCCAGACGCATTTGCTCCGGGAAATGAGAGATAGCAATAGAAGTAGCACCAGCAAATATTTGTTGCAAAGCGTTAACTTGTCCTTCTGTTAAATTTTCTTTCTTGGCGTAATCGGGAATTTTTCGCATGATATGTACCTTGTAGCTATCTAAGTCCCAAACTTTTATTGGCATCTTAGCACCTCCTTTTTTCTCATTTAACCCGAAAGTATTATAAGAAGTTTTTCCGCTTTTGTCAAGACTTTACTCTACATAACTTAATAACACTTTTGGGGTATTTGTTGAAGTTCTGTTTCTGTAGTGCCATAGTAGTATTAACTATGCGAAAGCGCATGATGTTATATGTCAATTAGCATTAGCTGTTCTCACCCCCATCATTATTCTGAGTACCTATATACTTAAAGATATATCTTTAGTACTATACTTATCCTTTATTTGCGCTACTTAACTATATAAAAATGAAAAATGGCGCCGAGAACCGCAAAAAGAAAATTGTGCCGAGCCTTTGAAAAGATTGCCCGCAGGCTTTAAAAAGATTGCACCAGGGGTTTGAAAAATCCAAACCGCCCGGAAACACGCAAGGGGACGCATCCGAACGGCGGTGCGGCGAATTGGCCCCCC
>Ga0078972_1013082_pt1 | contig 13911 bp, 14 predicted proteins | sample YelNatPaOPGAMG01_FD_67568 | JGI IMG/M metagenome (GOLD analysis project Ga0078972, IMG submission 67568) | Hot spring thermophilic microbial communities from Obsidian Pool, Yellowstone National Park, USA - OP-RAMG-01 (SPADES assembly) (version 2) | ecosystem: Environmental > Aquatic > Thermal...
TGGTTTTTTCTCCCCAGCACCTGATATGGGTGGTCGGCTGGCGCATCGATGATAGGGTCAAAGTGACCACAAATACCGAGCAGGTACTGCGTATCGAATTCCATCGCTCAGACCGAGTTTGAGTAATGCAAGGGGATAATTTTAGTTGCAAAGCGAATATCCGGGTTTTAATAACGAAATCGACCTGCATAAACTCACTGTGGATGAAGCCATACCGTTAGTCCATGAGTTTCTGTGCCAGGCCCATATGGCGGGTTTAAGCGAAGTCCGCATCATACACGGCAAGGGAACCGGTACACTGCGGCAGGCTGTAAGACGTGAGTTGAGGTTACATCCTCTGGTAAAAGATTTCCGCGATGGAAACCGGTTTGAGGGAAGTACCGGAGCAACTGTAGTCCAGTTATAAAAGCCTGCCTGTTGCAGTGGTTTTTAAACTCCGATAGACCTCTATATTTATCAGAAAATTGTCAGCTTACTGTCAGTTACCGGTCAAGCAACTCCATGCGTTTGTATCTATATTTAGACTATAGATTAACGTTAAGATCAGGAGTTGATAAAAATGAAAACTCTTTTCAAGTTATTGCTTATTCTGGCACTGTCATTACTGTGCGCTGTGGCTGTTATTTTGCCGGTATATGCACAGGATCAACCCGTCCCTCCCACTACTCCCGATTCATCATGGCAACCTCCCTTTGAAAGCGGACAACCCATAGAACCTTCAGTCAGCGTAGAGTCGTATAACCAGTTATGGTCAACCCTAATCATACCACCGCCTTCACCGATTGCACCGGGACTTCCCTCATCGATAATCAATGCTTATATAGTAAACAGTCAGGGACAGCTGGTAAATACCCTTTACCGCAATGAACTTTGCTATCTAATTGTTTCCTTCAACGGCCCCGGATACTTTTATCTCTGGGAATATTATCCCGCTGGCAGCCATACATATGGTCACTGGCTCTGTTATAGATGGTATAGGCCGTCTGCTGGCGTATGGAAGATCGGCCCCTTTGTTGCAGAATCGTGGGAGCCGGCCGGTCAGTATATATGGAAGATGTGGTTCGTATCCGGTTCTACCTGGACAACCCGTACTTTATCCTTCAACTATATTCGTGATTATTACCTGCCTGGTATTTACTTTCCGACGCCCCTTCCGACACCGATAAATAACCCTGTTATCGACTCATTTACTGCCAACCTTTCAACTATCGATGCAGGCCAGACTGTTACACTGACATGGACAACAACCAACGCCATCAGCGTAACCATTTCCCCGGGAATAGGCACGGTAGCCGCCAGCGGGTCAACCACGGTAACTCCTGCAAATACCACTACGTACACACTGACTGCGAGTGGCTATTCAGGCACCTCGGTCACATCAAGCGTTACTGTTACCGTTATGCCTCGTGTGCTCCCTGTTATCAATATAGATCCATCGACCATTCAAAAGGGCAATACCGCCACTATCTCATGGAAGGCCCCCGGCGCTCTACAGGTTACAATAAGCAATATAGGCAACGTCGGAACTACAGGTTCAGTGCAGATTACACCACAGCAAACAAAGACATTTACTCTCAACGCTGTATATCCGGACGGAACTTCGCAGTCGACTTCGGTTACCGTGAATGTACAGCAGCCCCCTTATCTCTTATGGATAATTGTCGCATTACTGGCAGTGGCGGCTGTGGTAATTACCATCTTGCTTCTTACCAGAGGCCGCAAAGCCGGGACCGCAACTGCTTCTCCCGCCCAAACCGTGGAGACAGCCATTGGAGGAGCAACCACTCCCTCTGATCAGACTCAGCCTTCAACCACTTCTGTAATAGATGTCATTCCCGCCAAACTGGTCACTCCTGATGGGAGTGAAATTCTCCTGGCCGGTAATAATCGTTCGTTCGGTCGTCGTGACTTTGAAAAATTCATGCCGCCAGACAAAGCTTTTTACATCTCCAGACAGCACATAAATATCTGGTACGATAATAAACAGTATTACATAGAAGACCGCGGTAGTACCAATGGTACCCGGATAAATGGCATTGAAATCAGGGGTGGCGGCCGGAGGCCACTTGAAGACGGCGACACTATCGACCTGGCAGGAAAATTGACAATCACATTTAAAAAATAAGCATATTAAAGGAGGTATCATGAAAATGAAAATCTTTTCTCTTACACTTATCGCAGCAGTGGCGCTTATGGGTTATATAATGGTGCTGTCTTCTATACCTGTACAGGCAATGGAAACCACTGGTGCACAGTGGAATATATCCCCATTGCCGCCGGCAGAACCGGCACCACCTCCACCTGCTCCACCACCGTCATTTCACCCTCCCCATCCACCTTCCCCTCCACCGCCCCCACCTGCACCCCCCAAACCACCATTACCCCCTCATTATCCATGGAGAAGCAACTGGTCATTTCCATGGATAGGAACATACCGGTGGTATGTTAAACCGGTTACACCCGTGATTATAACCCCGCCCCCTGCTTACCAGTATACTATAGCACCCGTTATTAACTCCTTTACCGCCAATCCGAGTTATATACAGCCAGGGCAATCTGCTACACTGATATGGACCGTCAGCAATGCCAGCAACGTGCTCATATCGCCCAATGTGGGCTCTGTGCCTGAAACGGGCACATTCACTGTTCAGCCGATATATACCACCACCTATACCCTGACTGCCACTAACAGTGGTGGCACTGTCAGTGCCAGCACAACAGTTACAGTGGCACCAGTAGTAACAACATATTCGACAACTACCACTGCCGCGAACTTAGATCCTCCGGAAGAAGGCCAGGGGTCGTGGTCTAATATCTTCACCGGCGGTCCGAGCGGTGGTACCAATTCATCTACTAACCTCTGGCTTCTGTACACCCTGCTTGTAGCTTTGCTGGGTGTGGCTGTGGCAGTGATTGTCTTCCTTGCCAGGCGAAAGCCCGCTATGGCACATGCCATAGCTACTTCCAATAATACGGAATCGGCCACCCGAGCCGGTACGGGCCTGGTGGCACATACCAGACCCGCAGCCTCAGGTTACGAAGCCAGATTTATCACCACATCGGGCTATGAACTCAATCTGACGGGCAAAACCGGTACGCTCGGCAGAAACGATTTTCAACCGATGCTTAAACCCGGAAGCGCTGACCTGATTTCAAGACGGCATATTCTCCTCGATTACGAAGACGGCCGCTACTATATCGAAGATGCAGGCAGCACCAACGGCACCAGATTAAACGGACGCCCTATTAAGGGGATGGGTAAACAGCTCCTGAAGGATGGTGATACGATTGAGCTTGGAAATGTCCTGAGCTTTACATTCAGGGCATAGTAACATTAATCAAAAGGGAGGCCTGTTTTTCTCTTCAGGCCTCCCACATTTATCTGACGTTATACCTTTATACGCGGAAAATACCCGCCTGTACCGTCTTCAAATCTTCGGTATCAAGAAGGTGAATAATATGCCTGTTTTGCACTTCCTTCATTTTCCCGATGATTCCACGGTCCTTGTTGAGATGAAGAGCGAACTCCATTACTTTATCCAGCAGTATGTCATTGGTGTACGTTGCCTTGACCACTCTGGCACTGGCAACCTCTTCACCGGTAAAACGTCTTCCCGTGAGCATTGCATCAACAAGCATATGGACGGGTAAAACCTGTTTAAGCAGAGCCACTGTCCCTGAAACGACAGGATAGCCCAGATCAACTGCCGGTATGCAGAAAAATCCGCGATCTGACCTCATGAACCGGAAATCGAAGCAACAGCTGAGGATAGCTCCTCCACCGAAAACATGACCGTTTATGGCAGCTACGGTTATAAGAGGGAAAAGCAACAGCCTGCGTCTTAATTCCAGATCTCGTACCAGGAACTCTTTTAAACTCGCTTCATTGCCTTCCGACTGAATTTGTTTTATCCAGTCTGTATCAAAGCCATAGCACCATACCCTTTCATGTGCCGATTTCACCACCAGCGTAAGTGCATCCGTCTCCCGCTCGACTTTATCAAGCATATTCAATAGGGCCGCACACATACCGAGATTCAGTCTGTTCTCTCCTGCAGCCATGGTTACAATAGCTACTCTGTCTCTGATCTCTAACTCAAGCGTACTCACGTTCCCACAATAAATCCAAGATCCACCTGTGATATCCACTATCCGGTTTTGCAAATCATGAAAGTTTCATTTTATAGGCACATTGGACGCATCCATAGAGACACTGGGGGGAATCTCCATTAAAGTGGCAATATCTTTATAAAGAACTTTTTTAATTTCACTTACGATCCAGCGCCCCTTATTCAGGCTTTTAGCAAAAGCGGTAGCTTCTTTCATAAGATCGTCCATGGTACATGCTTTGCGAATAACATGGAACTTCTCCAGTTCTGTCGCTGTAAAACGCTTACCCATAAACTGACCCTCAACAACCAGATGCATGGGCAACGCTTTTCTGATTACACCAGTCATATAGGGTTGAAAGGGAATATTAAGATCCACCTCGGGAAAGCAAAGAAAGCCGCGGTCAGAGCGCATAAATCTGAAATCGAAGCAGCAGGCAAAGATAGCACCTGAAGCAAAAGCATGCCCTGTAAGAGCTGCTACAGTTATCATCGGGTAGAATAGCATGCGCTTCATCAGCTCGTCCTGTAGTTTGAAAAATTTGTTTACCTCAGGATCCTTGTTATTTAACGCCGGAACAAGCCATTCAAGATCCATGCCATTAGACCAGATCTTTTCATGGCCAGATTTAACCACCAGTGCGTTGACCTTGGTATTCTTCTCGATATCATCCAATGCAGACAGCATCTCGCTGCAAAATTTGACATTAAACCTGTTTTCACCACTGTTCATACTTAGAACAGCAATATTCTCATCAACAGTCCATTCAACTACAGACATAAAATCCTCCTTGATATTAGTTCTATCTGCAAGCTCAGGCATATATTATATAACAAAGATAATTTCATGTCTCTTAACTTTACTCTCAGATTAGACCGATGAGTATGAAAATAAGGACATCTGCACCTGTGAAATGGTATAATTCAGACACTTTTTATTAAAGCAAAGGAGGACTTCTATGGATAAAGTATTTGTCATAGGCGCAGGTTTTATGGGTGGGGGTATTGCCCAGGTCGTAGCCCAGGCCGGATACACCGTATTTCTCTATGACAACAAACAGGAGGCCATCGAGAACACACTCAGGCAGATCAAATGGTCCACAGAGAAGCTGGCAAGCAAGGGAAAGATCAAAGATAGCGCCAAAGCCGTTCAGGACAGGATAAATGCTGTTAAAGATATTTCAACTGCGCGCGACTGCCAGTGGGTTATCGAAGCAGTATACGAAGATGAAAAGATGAAAAAAGAACTATTCAAAGAACTGGATGCTATGTGCCCGGTTGAAACTATCCTGGCGTCCAATACCTCGAGCATACCCATAACAAGATTGGCCTCTTTAACCAAACATCCGCAACGGGTTGTAGGCATGCACTTTTTCGGTCCGGTACCTATGATGAGATTGGTTGAAGTCATCAAAGGGGAAAAAACCTCAGATAAGGTTTTCAATAAAAGTGTCGATTTCGTCAATTCGCTCGGTCAGTATCCCGTAAAGGTTATGAAAGATATCCCCGGTTTCATTATGAACCGTATCAGCGGAGCCGCCTTCCGCGAGGCTCTATCGCTGGTAGAACAGGGCATCGCTACCGTCGAAGATGTTGACAAGGGCATGCATTATGGTTTTAACTGGAATATCGGCCCATTCGAAATCGCAGATAACGCAGGTCTCGATACCTATGTACGTGTGGGCAAAGCCTTTAAGGCGCTGGGCGCAGATGATATCGCTGTAACCTCGGATCTGATGGAGAAAATGGTAAAAGCAGGAAGATTGGGCCGCAAGGTGGGGAAGGGGTTTTACGACTACACCCCTGACGGTAAGATGATTCCATTCGATATTACCAGCCTGAAATAATGAGAATCTGCGGGCGATCATTTGAAAGGTCGCCCGCAGATTAAACTTCAATAGCTAGCCCCTCATAAGCCATTTCCAGCTCCATACCCAAATCTTTACCGGCATTATCCAGTTCCTGCCTCACCTCTTCTTCGTAAAGCAGCGGTATATGAGTTACTATAACTCTGGGTATATAGCCATTAATCCTGTAGAAAAGCTTCAATTCACTCGCCAGTGTGGATGGCGTAAGATGCCTCAGCCGCCTCATATCAGCTTCAAATCTATCGGGTCCCGTAACTTCGATAAATAATATGCGGGGTGTTATCTGTCGCCAGCAATCGCTCAAACCCGGCCCGGTATCACCGGCATAAAAAATACTTCCTCCATTATCCCCAGCTACCAGATAGCCCACCGAGGGCACAGTATGGCCAACCGCAACCGGCAAGACCGTGCAATTACCGACAGTAAGCCGCTGGAGTGGCAATATCGGTTTTAACAGTAACCTCGGCTGCTTCTCAGAAGGCCATTTCGTATAGTCGCGATACATTTTACCGTCAAGCAGATAGTTATAGACCAACTCCAGCGTCTCATTCAATCCGTATACCTCTATAGTAGGCGATCGACCGTCGTTGTTGGCCGCCAGCATGATCAGATCGCGTGTATGATCGAAATGGTGATGGGTAAGCAGAACTGCCCTTATCAACTGCTGTCTCTGCAGGGATAGACTGGATGTCAAACCACCGGCATCCAACGCCAGTTCATCATCTATAAGGAGGCATGGGAGCCTGGCCTTATCGGTTTCGGTATTGTGTGCGCCAAGTATTTCTATCTTCATTTCCATACTCCATCCGCTGCCAGGAAAACACCATATATATGGAAACTAGACTTATATGTTTCTGCTACGCATCCGACTGTCTGTTCCACGAACATCGGATAATTGCTATAGATTTTAATATTACTCCTTACGCATAATCTTTGCCATTACGATGTCGGGATAATCCGAGATTATGCCGTCTATGGCAAAATCCAGTGCACGGCAAACGCTGTCAGCATCCAAACAATCCCATACAAATACCATACCACCCTTCCCATGTATAGTATCGATTCTATCTGCGTCCAGCTGATTGCATCTCATGCTTACCAGTGTAGGCCTGCATTCTTCGCCTGCTACTTCATCTAACAATTCCGAACTGCCATCAATGACAGCACTCATAATATCCGGTGCAGTAAACTTCAATGTCTCTATCAAACTGCGATCAAACGAAATGATTACAGTCATCCGCAAATCCACATTTGTGCGCAACAAATCTACAATATGTCCTAATGACAGTACCTGTTTTAGCTCTAACAGTAATATTATCTCCCGGCCGCAGACATCCAGCGCCTCCTCCAAAGACGGTATGAAATAGCGGCCACCAATTTGTATTTTGCACATTTCCTCTGATGTCATATCGCTTATTTTACGACCACCGAGGTAGTCATCATGAAAAACGAAAAATTCACCATCAGCCGTCTCCTGTATATCGAACTCTATACCATCCACACCCAATTTGAGTGCAGCATCAAACGCCTCAAGTGTATTTTCAGGGAATTGTTTATGAAATCCTCTGTGGGCGATATTAATAATCTTTCTCATAATACTGCTTACTTATTACTTATGATTATTATGCTCTCCCGATTTTTCGAAAACTATGATTTTTCAAAAGTATCGTCCATTAGTACTGCAGCAGTATGAAAAGGATCACTGCTAACAACACTTGCCCCATAAAACTCCATAGCGCCTATATCCGACGATAAATCCGTTGTATCTCCACGGTCAACAACCCTCGTTATCACAGGAAATCCCTGCCACCCATCTTCCGCCTGGAAAGGAGGTAAAATAAGTCCCAGATTAAAGGATTTAACACCCAATTTATCTCTGAAACCTGCCAGAACCGAATAAATAGACTCTTCCAGCTTCGAATCTACATTCTTCCCCAGAAGCATAACCTCGTTCTGCTTGAGTGCTGTTAGATAGCTCATTATACGGACATTACCCCGTTGCCATCCCAACCCTAACGCTCCATGCAATTCAAAAAGGTCTCTGAAGTAATCACTATTATACTTATTTTTATACTCAACAGCAGCCTGGTATAACCGCTGAACACGTGTATAATGGCTACCCCTGCCGATTATCGCCTGAGCATGACCATGTGCGATGCTGGCACCCGCCCTGCTGGCACAGTTCCATAAAAACATACCGTACTTAGCCGCCTTATCGAATCGGTTAGCTTTTTTCATCCACCGCCAGGCAGTATCGATATAATCTGCAACCTCATCGCAATTGAAGTCAAGGGGGTCGGTATTTCTAAATATGATGACGCAATGGTATTGTTCATATTTAGCTATATTACTGGCGGTGATGCAGTATTTGCCTTTAATCCTTCCGAACAGATCCTCGGGTGTATTTTCCATTGGGCGGACAAAAAGGTCTTCTTCTGACATTCCGGAACCGGAAATGTTTTCAATGCACCTATATCTGTAGTTGTGAGGCCGCAACGAACGCAGGGGATTATATATTGTACCCTCACCTGTAATCAGGTTCTCTATTTTGACAATATCCTGTTTTCTGACACTTTCTATTGAGCCGAACTGGGCTTCTACCCGGGCTAACATGTTACGGGACAGCTCCAGTTCACCTTTTACACAATCGACATAAAAAATGCGTCTGAAGACCCGTCTCTGAGCCGGTGGTAGTTTTGACACAAGCTCCGGTAACTGTTTGATCGTCAGGGTCATTCCGTTATACGCTTCGTAAACGTGCTTATTGTTTGTAGGAAGTCAGTCTGGAAATCAGATCGGGAGTCTCTTTCTGGCCAATTCCATAGCTTATAAGTACCGACAACCTGTCCAGCAGGGGAGTCGCACTCTGCATATCTCCCTCTTCGATGAAAGCGATTGCTTTTTCCAGCAGATCGGTTTCTTCATAAAGCTGGCAGGCAAAGCCCCCCAGATTTCCACAGCAGGGTGCTATCACCTCTGAACGCCACAGATGTGCCCGCTTGATTTCGAGGATTTTCTTCAGCATGTTAAGACCTTCCTGCCGGGAAGACATACTGCCAAGTTGATTTCGCGCTTTCTCAAATGTTTCGTTATTGATAACCAACATCATTTTTTCCTTGCCAATATTGTACAGCCCTTTATTTAATGTTTAAAATGTCGCACTCCGGTGAAGACCATAGCCAGGCCGTATTTATCGGCCGCCTCTATGGACTGCTGATCGCGTATCGAGCCGCCTACCTGTATAATAGCCGTCACCCCACCAGCGGCAGCCAGTTCTACAGTATCGGGAAAGGGTATAAATGCATCCGAGGCCAGCACACAGCCCTTAGATCTATCTCCGGCCCTCTCCAGAGCTATCTGTGCACTGACCGAGCGGTTGGGCTGACCTGCTCCCATGCCAATCAGAGTTCGATCTTTTGCCAGTGTTATACCATTTGACTTGATATGTTTCACCGCCTTCCATGCGAAAAACATATCCTCCCATTCCTTATTAGTGGGCTGCCGTTTACTAACCACATGTGGTCTAAATTCATCTTCGGTAAAATAATCCTTCATCTGAGCTAGAAAGCCACCTGTTATAGGACGAAATTCGACAATTCGCTCGCCCGCCAGGTGGGCTGACGGGGGAGCCGATACCAGACGCAGGCTCTTCTTACGACCCAGTAGTTTCAATGCATCATCGGTATAACCCGCAGTAATAACAACATCGTAATGGGTCTTATCGACCTCCTGCGCAAGAGCTATATCCATTACCCTGTTGACAGCCACTATGCCGCCATAAGCTGCCACAGGATCGCCTGATAGTGCACGCCGGTATGCTTCAACCAGATCATTATAGCAGCTCAGGCCACAGGGATTGGTATGTTTTATGATTGCAACGGTTGGCTCTTCAAAGTCGTTTACTATACTCCATGCCGAGTCCAGATCCAGAAAGTTATTAAATGAGAGCTCGGGACCGCTTTCCAGCTTAACCTGAGTAATCCCCCAGGGACTGCGGCCGGCACGCCTTTCTATGTACATAGCAGCCGGCTGGTGAGGGTTTTCACCGTACCGCAGGTTATAGGCTTTGGTCAGTGATAGCGTGATCTGAGGTGGAAACAGCTCACCCTCCAGGAGATATTGAGCAATGGCCGTATCGTAAGCTGCCACATGCTGGAATGCCTTCTGGGCAAGCTTCTTACGGAAAGGTAGATCGACCTTGCCATCTCTCAATTTATCCACAACCTGACCATAATCAACGGGATCGACGATTACGAGCACATGGGGGAAATTTTTAGCCGCCGCCCTGATCATTGTGGGACCGCCGATGTCGATATTCTCCAGGGCATCTTCCAGACTGACTTCCGGTCTGGCCACCGTTTCCACAAAGGGATAAAGATTGACCACCACAAGGTCAATAGGTTTAATATTATGTCTCTGCAGTTCATCCATATGGCCTGGCAGCTCACGCCTGGCCAATATGCCGCCGTGGACGTGGGGGTGTAATGTCTTTACGCGGCCACCCAGGATTTCGGGAAATCCGGTAATTTCAGTTACACTGTGTACTTTTAAACCTGCATCTAACAGCGTTTTCTTAGTTCCACCTGTGCTGAATATATCAACTTTTAATTTCTGCAGCTGCACGGCAAAATCTATCAGGCCCGATTTATTGGAAACACTTAGAATTGCACGCATAAGACACCCCTTTTAATCAATTATCACACGATTTCGTCCGCAGGTTTTTACCACATTGCCGATTTCTCTGGCAATTGGAAGAGCAGCAAGTATATGATCAGCAATTTTCCTGTCGCAGATGACAACCATCCCTATTCCCATGTTAAAAACACGGAACATCTCCTGTTCACCCACTCCACCTCTGTTCTGAATAAGTTCAAATATAGGCGGTATCTGCCAGGTTATGCGTTTGATTTGAATAGATAATCCTTCCGGCAGAATGCGCGGTATATTTCCGGCGAATCCACCGCCAGTTATATGAGCAAGCCCGTGTACTTCGGTTAAAAAGGGCTTAAGATCATTATAATAGCATCTGTGTGGTATGAGCAGGGCTTCTCCCAGCGTCATCCCCAGCTCTGGATAGAAAACCTTGAGTGTGAGGCTGTCTCTATCTATGCCGAATATTTTGCGGACCAAGGAATAGCCGTTAGTATGCAGACCACTGGAAAGTAAGCCGACTACTACGTCTCCTTCGACCACCTTTTCGCCGGTTATAATCCCCGAACGCTCTACAGCACCTACAATAAATCCGGCCAGATCATAATCGGCTGTTTTATATATGCCGGGCATTTCTGCGGTTTCCCCCCCTATAAGGGCACAACCCACCTCGCTGCAGGCTCCTGCCAGGCCTTCAACTATAGCGGCAACCTTATGAGGCATAAGCTTTCCCATTGCAATATAGTCCAGCATAAACAGCGGTCTGGCTCCGCAGCAAAGAATATCGTTAACACAGTGATTTACCAGATCCACACCTACTGAATCATGCCTGTCCAGTTGAACTGCTATTTTTAGCTTGGTTCCAACACCATCGGTACTGGCTACCAGCACCGGTTCGGAGTAACCACCCAGTTTAAAAAAGGCACCAAAATGGCCGATACCGGAAAGCACCTCGACGCCGAAAGTGCGACGAACAATCGCACCGATTAAATCCTTGGTCTTATCCGCTGCGGTTATATCCACGCCCGCCTGTGCGTAGGCGCCTTTATTACGTTTCGATCTCACTCAGGCTCCTTACTGAAGAAGATGGTCTAGCCTCCAATTGTAATTTGTCCATCTCAAGTTGGACGGGCATAGGATATTCACCCGTAAAACAGGCGGTACAGAAGATATCCTTTGGCAACCCGACCGACTCTATCAATCCTTCCATGCTTATATATCCCAGCGAATCGGCACCAATGGACGCACATATCTCGGGGACCGATTTCTGAGCAGCTATAAGCTCCCAGCGGGTGGCCATATCAACGCCGAAGAAACAGGGATATCTAATAGGCGGAGCACATATACGCATGTGCACCTCGCGTGCTCCCGCCCTGCGCAACATATTAATTACACGCGGTGTGGTTGTTCCACGTACTATGCTATCATCCACCACTATCAACTTCTTGCCAGAGATTTCCTGCGTTAGCGGATTGAACTTCAGACGTACTCCGAGCTCACGCAGTCGCTGGTCGGGCTCGATAAAAGTGCGCCCCACATATCTGTTTTTAAGCAGACCTTCATGGTATGGAATACCTGAAGCCCGGGCATAACCTATTCCGGCAGCCGTAGCCGAATCAGGCACACCCATGACGAGATCGGCTTTTACCGGATACTCCCTGGATAGAACGGCGCCCATCTTTTCGCGTGTTGAGTAGATCAATTTGCCGTTTAGAATACTATCCGGACGGGCGAAATAAATAAATTCAAAAATACATAGCGCTTTACGGGTGCTTTCAATATGTGTGCTGCGCGCCCCGCTGCCATCGATCGTTACGATCTCGCCGGGCTCGACTTCACGTATAAACTGGGCACCAATATGGTCCAGGGCACACGTTTCCGAGGCAAGCACCCAGCCGCCGTTCAGGCTACCCAGACATAAAGGACGTACCCCCATAGGATCGCGAATCCCGTATAGCTTATCCTGGGCCAGAATCACCAGCGAGTAAGCACCCTGCAGTCTGCGCATGGTATATTTCAGCTTTCCCTCAATTTCCTTTTCGGGTGCGGAGAGAATAAGGTTGGCAATAACTTCAGAATCTGTAGTCGAATTGAAAAGAAACCCCTTTTCCTCCAGCTCCACTTTCAGAGATTTCGAATTGGTGATGTTGCCGTTATGTCCGAGTGCCAGCCCAAACTCGGTTGTCCCTACAAGCACAGGTTGGGCATTGCAGATAACGCTGGACCCGGTCGTCGAATACCGGTTATGTCCGATGGCGATATTCCCTTTTAGTCGCTGTAAATCGTTTTCGGTGAAAACATGCGATACCAACCCCATATCCGTATGGATATAGATCTTCCCTCCCTCGGTTGTGGCGATTCCGGCACTTTCCTGACCGCGATGCTGTAAAGCATAAAGGGCAAAGAAAGTTACACGGGCAACATCTACACCGGGGGCATAAATACCGAAAATACCGCAGGCTTCATGCAAATCTTGCATTGGAGTCCACAGGGATTATAAGGCTTTTTAGAGCTCACGGTCAATTATCCCTGCAGCCCACAAAAAAATCAGCTTCTAACGAATGTGACGGATAAAATCACTGCCTGGGAATCTGTATTACGGTTCCGTCAGAATCGATAATATAAGATGCCAGAGTGGGTTTTGAGGTAATATACTTCTTCTGATATAGCACATCATCCGTCACCGGCAGATTGCCGCCGTCCTTGATGTGTGCACTTGCAGCTGTAGCAATAACGTGCTTTTCCACTGCCAAGGCAACCTTTTTACCATGATCACCAGCATATTGCTGTGTACCCATAGCCGCAATTGCCATCAACGAGCCGAGGATGGAAATCACAACAAGTACTTCTACAAAGGTAAAGCCTTTTTGACTGCTTTTGTTCTTTATTTCTCCCCTCCCATTATTACTTACACCGTTCTAAGTTATCAATCGGTTTAATGTCATTTTAACACCCGTGTCAATCAGGCAAAATATTTTGATGCAACAATTAATGACTTAATATTAAGATGTTTGCTTATGGCAAAAGGACTCAGTGTTTAGCTATTCCATCTCACAAATATGCGTCATTTTACGCTGATAAGTTCCCAAACAGCCCTCATAATTTATAATACTTCAACATAATCTATTTACATTCAAACACAATAACACAGAATACATCAAAATTGCGAAAATTTATCCCGCCTGCCTGGCTAGATCCATTGCAATAAGAGCTGCTCCTAAAGCCCCTACTATTTGAGGTTCTGGCGCAATGCGGGCTTTAAGTTTGAATATTTGTTCTAGTCT
>Ga0078972_1013086_pt1 | contig 13907 bp, 14 predicted proteins | sample YelNatPaOPGAMG01_FD_67568 | JGI IMG/M metagenome (GOLD analysis project Ga0078972, IMG submission 67568) | Hot spring thermophilic microbial communities from Obsidian Pool, Yellowstone National Park, USA - OP-RAMG-01 (SPADES assembly) (version 2) | ecosystem: Environmental > Aquatic > Thermal...
TAAGGGCTAAAAATATCAACCCCAAAACCCCGGTATAAATTCTTTTTATCCTGGACGGTTCCAAAAGAAAACGCCACAACCACTCCAAACCCGCTTTTTGCATAGGGGCCGGCGCTCTTTTAATTCTTCCGGAAATAAAATCAAATGCACCGCCAACACCGATTGCCAATTTTACGCTCGGCATATCCTTTAGGTGCCGATAAATAAACTCTTCCTGCTTGGGACTTCCCAATCCGACCAATAAAACATCGGGTTTTAATAAATTTATTTTATCAATAACCCCGGCTTCTTCTTGATATCCGTGTTCAAAACCGATAACGGTTTCTCCAAAATTGTCCGCGACTCTTTTTACGACATTTGCGGTGGCACCGTATAGAAATAATTTCAAATTTTTAATTTTTAATTTTTTATTTAATGCTGTTATTAATTCAACCCCGCAAATATTGCTCTTCAACGGCTTGCCTACAAACTTTGCAACAAGGTATAATCCCCTGCTCTCGCACAAACAAAAATCTGCCCTGTTTAAAATTTCTTTAAATTCTTTATCTTTTTGCGCCCTAACAATAAATTCCGAATAGGGCAAAACCACAAAACCGTGAATTTTTTCCAGGGCTTCTTCCATGGTTAAATTGTCAAATTTGATGCTAAAAATTTCTATCTTTTTCATGTCTTTACCTTCCCAATTCTACCGAATCTAAAACAATATATTCTGCGCCTCCCCGCCTTAATTCGCTTTCCATTACCTCAATGCTTTCTACGGGAATGGATGCCTTGAACGGTTCTTCAATATTTTTCGTTAACATTTTCGCTACTTCATACTTAAATCTCGCTAAGGTTATGTGGGGTTTAAATGCCCGCGCTTCTTTTTTCGCCAAATTTCTGTTGCTAATTGCGTCCTCAAGGTCTTGTTGTAAATTTGCCAATGCCTGATTTTTAACGCCCTCGGCCCAAAACATTCTCGGTGTTGCGTGCGGCGGTCCAATAACAATCTTTTCCAGATCGATAAAAAATGGTTGATGTCGTTTTGCCACTTCCTTTACAATGTTGCAAATCTCATACATTTCACCGTCTGTAACATAACCGATAAACACAAGGGTAATGTGCAAATTATCCTTTTTTACCCAATGAATTTTTTGAGGGTCTAAATCGGACCACTTGTTTTGATATGAAGCAAGTTTCTCTTTTAATTCTTCGGGTAAATTAATGGCAATAAACAATCTTCTTTTATGCATACGCCTTTATTATACCATCTCAAGGTGATAGAATAAAATTAATGTATATAGTTGATGTAATCCCATTAATTAAAATACTTCGCCCCAATCCGCAAATTCTAACTTATTTCTCCGCAAATGCCATAAAAAGCGGGGGTTTGGTTAAAATTTCTTTACGCAACAAAAAAATCAATGCCCTGGTATTTAATTGTCAAAAAATGGAGCAAAAAACAAAAATACAGCTGAAAAAGTTTACCGATTTTCAAATTAAGCCCGTTGAAAAAATTGTCTCTTTTAAACCGGTGATTACGGAAAAGCAAATGAAACTTTTATTCTGGATCGCTGAATACTATTTTGCCCCATTGGGCATAGTCGCCAAAATATTTCTTGCCAAGCACTTCTCTGTTGAGGATAAAAAATTTAAAATTAAAAAGTTAATTATCACCCCCAAAAATAAATCTTTAATCTTCGCGCCCTTTAAAAACTTAAAGTCAATTATCATTGAGGATGAATCAAACGAATTATACCAATCATGGGGCAGAAAACCGTATTACAATGTTAAAAATATTGCGACAGAGTTAGCGAAAATCCATCGGGCAAAATTAATATTCAAGACAACCTTGCCATCAATCGAATCTTACTATTATTCTCGTTCTTCGCACAAAAAATATGAATTGGAAATCGAAAAATCAAAAATAGATTCCCAATCAAAAATTGAATCCTTCCTTGTTGATATGCGCGAGGAATTAAAAAGGGGCAATTCCTCAATTATTAGTTTAGAGTTGCAAGAAAAAATTAAAAAATCGGAAAAATCAATTCTTTATATTTCCCGTCGCGGAACAAACACTTTTATTCTCTGCCGTGAATGCGGATATGTAGCAATGTGCAAAAATTGCGATGTGCCGCTGGTCTATCATGCAGATAAAGCAAAAATGAAATTGGTATGCCACCATTGCGGAAGAGAAGAAATTGCTCCCGTTATCTGCCCGAACTGTAAAAGCATTAAGATAAAATACTTTGGCGCAGGAACGCAAAAAGTAGAAACGGAAATTAAAAGGCTCTTTCCCGAAAAAAATACCTTTCGCCTTGATAGCGACATTAGCAGTGATTTTAATACCCAACAGCAAATTATTCGCGGCTTCCAAAACAGTAAAAATGCCGTTCTTGTTGGCGCACAAATGCTTTTTGGGAAAAACCTGAATGCGGATCTTGGTGCAATAGTTTCCGTAGAAACGATCCTGAACCTGCCGGATTTTTACAGCGCCGAAAGAGTTTTTCAAATTATCAATAAAATACGGAACATGTCCCAAAAAACATTTTTAATTCAATCTTATAATCCGGAAAGTCCCGCAATTGTTAATGCTCTTGCAAATAATTTTGCGGAATTCTATAATAATGAAATTAAAGCGAGACGAACCTTCGGCTATCCGCCATTTTCTCAAATAATAAAACTGCAATTTGCCCACAAAAATCCGGAAAACGCCAGAAACGAGGCAAAAATTATTTTTGAAAAAATAAAAACTCAAAAAAATAATTTGAAAATTACGGACGAACAACTGGAAATTCTCGGTCCCGTTCCCGCATTCATCCCCCGAAAAAATGGGCTTTATCATTGGAATATCGTGCTTAAATCTAAAATAAAAGATGTCCAATTAAGAAATAGGCTTTTAGTTACTATTCCCCCGAAATGGGAAATAATTATTGATCCCCAAACGCTTTTATGATTCTGGAAATTGAAAAAGGAGAAAAAAATACAATTTTAAGAACTCCCTCGCTAAAGATAGAAAAAATTGATGAGGAAATTCAAAAATTAATCGGAGACATGCTGGAAACGATGACAAAAAACAACGGCTTGGGATTGGCTGCGTGTCAGGTTGGAAAAAATCTGAAACTTTTTGTCATAAGCAAAGAGCTGAGCGATAAGCAGATTTTTATTAATCCGGAAATTACCAAAATTTCTCAAGATCAAGAGGTTATGGAAGAAGGATGCCTAAGTCTTCCCGGCATATCCAAAAGAGTTAAACGTCCTCGATCTCTTAAAATATCGGCTCTCGACGAAAAAGGACGTAAATTTAAGATTAGGGCAGAAGGCCTTTTGGCGCGCGCAATCCAACACGAGTTTGACCACCTAAGAGGTGTTTTGATTGTGGATAAGGAATAAAATAAATGGAAAACGATTATAAAATTAAAACAGTGCTTATCGGAACTCCGGAGTTTGCGGAAAATATTTTCCGCAAATTTTATAACGCACTTAAAAACCAATTCGAAATCGTCGGCGTCATTACCGCATCCGACAAACCGGTAGGAAGAAAACAAATTCTAACTCCTTCCCCCGTAAAAAAATGGGCCACGGAAAATGATTTACCAATTTTTCAACCGGATAAAATTAAAAGCCCAAAATGGATAGAAAAAATTAAAACAATTGGTCCCCGGTTAATCATTCTCGCTGCCTACGGACAAATTATACCAAAGGAAATTTTAGAAATTCCTCAATACGGCGCATTAAATATCCATCCTTCTCTTCTTCCAAAATATCGCGGCCCATCTCCAATTCAAACCACAATCTTAAATGGCGACAAAGAAACCGGCGTCACCATCATTTTAATGGACGAAGAAATGGACCACGGACCGATAATTCAAAATTCAAAATTCAAAATTCAAAATTCAAAAATTACCCATATTGAATTATCAAAACAACTTTCGGATTTGGGTGCGGAACTATTAATTAAGGCTCTGCCCGATTATATCCAGAAAAAAATTCAACCCCAAGAACAAAATCATCGGCAGGCAAGTTTTTGTCCTATTATCAAAAAAGAAGACGGAAAAATTGATTGGAGCAAATCAGCAGATGAAATTGAAAGAATGATTCGAGCATTAAATCCTTGGCCGGGAACTTACTGCGAATATAAAAATCAAAATGAAAATTTAAAATTAAAAATCCTGGAAGCTGACACCGTAAATAAAAAAAATCCCTCGACTACGATCGGGGCAGGCTACAAGATCGGTGAAGCGTTTTTAGATGAAAATAAAAATTTGTGCGTACAAACGGGAAACGGGGCACTGATTCTTAAAACCATCCAACTCGAAGGCAAAAAACCGGCAACGGCTAAGGAGTTTCTCAACGGCCACAAAGAAATTGTCGGAGCTATTCTTCAATAGAAATTAGCTTCCAATTTTCGCCTTTTATTTTCTTGATTTTCAGCTCTGCAGACTCGGCAATCGTATTTTTTGAAAGTAAATTAAAATTAAAAATCAGATTTTCCGGAAGGATATACTCTCCGTGCTCTAAAATCGAACCGAGTTCCAGCTCGATTTTTTTTATTTTCTTAAAATGGTTTTTCTCCGCATATTCAAGGGCAATTTTTAAAATCTGTTGTGCCAAATGAAAATCGTGCATAATTTAATGAACCGCGCAGGTCACGCAAGGATCATATGCGCGTACGAGCATTTTAATTTTATCTTTTCGCTCTTCCCTTTTGAGGTTCTTAAAACCTTCAAGGCGCTCAAATTGTTCTAGGTCCGCTTCCAGGTTGGCTATATTTTGCGCCGTTGGCGTAATAATATTTAAATCTTTAATGACCTTATCTTTGAGCTCTACCGAATAAAATAAACTGCCGCGCGGCGCTTCAATTGTTCCTACTCCTCTACCGGTATAATTTGAAATTTTATTTGAAGAAACCTTAACTTCCGTTGAAAGCAAAAGTTCCAATAGGGTAATGCTTTCTTCAAGACAATGCACAAGTTCAATCGCTTGAGCAAAAATGTTATAAAAGGGATTGGGACACGGCAACTTTAATTTTGAATTTTCCCATATTTTTTTTGCTTCGGGATTTAGCTTTTCAAAATTATTATGTAAGCGCGCCAATGCACCAACCATATAGGTATCTCCGGCAAATTTTGTCCTTTTGGCAACCAAATCTTTACTTTGAAATTCTTTCACCAGTAATAAAAACTGCTCCGGATCAAGCACCAACTTCCCTGCTTTGATTTTACCCTCATAGATTGCATACTCTTGGGGATGAGACAAAGAGACAAAAGTGGTTTCCCGATAAAATTCCGGGTATTTCAAATGCGTAAACAAATCAGCCAATTTGGCAGCCAAAGGCATTGCTTTTTTACATTCTAAAAGTAGCGTTTCTAATTTTTCTTTTTCCGGAATTTTTCTAAATCCGCCAATCATTGGAGTAATGGGATGAACCGCACGTCCGCCAATGGTTTCAACAATATGATTGCCTACATCGCGGATTTTTACCGCATCGTGAGTTTTTTCCGGATAAGCATTAATTAACTGTAAATCGCTTTTATAGCCGAAGAAATCTGCCAGAGAAAAGAAAAATAGATGCAGGGCATGACTATTAATTAATTGACCAAGCATCATTAATTTTCTTAAAAATACCGCAGTTTTGTCTATTTCTAATTGATAGGCATTTTCTATTGCCTTATGGGCGGTTAAATTGTGTACCACCGGACAAACGCCGCAAATACGACTCACAATTTCCGGAAGTTCTTCATCTTGTCTTCCTCTTAAAATTCCCTCAAATAATCTGGCTCCTTCTTCAATTTTTACCCTTGCCGCTCTAACGTCTCCCTGAACAATATCGGCAGTAAAACTCGCATGCCCTTCGATTTTTGCAATATGATCAATGCGTATTTTCATAAATTTTTTAATTGTTTAAATCAAAATTCGGATGTTAATAAAAATGACTGGTATGGTTAAAATTTAAGCGCGGTATTAAGATTCTACTTACTGGCTTTTTTAAATTCATTCTTCTCTCCAAATCTCTCCAAAATCATTTCAATTTCATCTTCGCGCAAATGTGCCTTATATTTTAACGCATTTTTCATTGCTTCAAGATTAATTCCTTGTCGCGGACCCCGACAACCATCGCAGGGCAAATTATTTGCCGGACAAGGCGCTCCGCAACCCCCCAATGTAATTGCTCCCAAACAAGGTTTGCCCAACAGCAGAAAACACATTTTATTTTTTCTAATGCATTCTTCACAAACCGGTTTTTGCTCGATGGTTGGGCCCTTGCCTTCAATTAATTCATTAAGCACTCTAAAAAACTCCTCTTTGTTAATGGGACAACCGGGAATTTCAATATCTACTTTTACCAGTTCTTTAAGCGACTTAATGTTGGGATTATCAATGCCTCGAACATTGGGATAAACAATGCGCATTAATTGGTTTTTCTTACCCCGATAATCTTTGATTTCTTGGGGTCCTCCCGCGCAAGCACATGCTCCAAGGGCAATTAAAATTTTTGATTTTTTTCTAACAATCTTTAATCTCCTTAACTGTTCGCGGGTTATGGGAGTTCCTTCAACAATGGCAATGTCATAATATTTCACGTCCGGCAGATCTTCGGCCAAACGAAAATCCCCAATATTTACCTTGGTTAAAAATTCCAAAAACCTTTCTCCTAAATCAAAAATAGAAACCTGACAACCCTCGCAACAGGTTAAGGACAAAATAGCAACCGTAGGTTTTTTTTCCATACTTTTATTATAGCAAAAATTAAAAGGGCCTGCATTATTGCAGGCCCTCGGGTGCTTTTTGTATTTCTTGTGCCAAAATTTCGGCTTGTTCTAAGGTCAAAACATCAACGGTCTTATTGCCGTGTACGGCAAAAAATTTCTTTCCCGATTTACGCGGGCGCACCATGCATTGCCTTGCCTCTTCCAATGTTAAAATCCCAATCTTAAATCTTTCGATAACAATCTGATTGTGAATTTTTAACCAATATTCTCTTACCACATCAACATTAATCTTATCTAGATTTTTTTCTCCGGCAATAAGCAGATAGTGCGGATAAAACATTGTTTGTTTTATCGCACAAAAATCAACCTTGCAAAGCGCGCCAGAAGCATATTTTTTGGTTAACCTTAGGGCTTCTTCGGTAAGTTTCATTTTTCCTCCTTTTTAAATTTAGCTTGCCTTTTGGGCGCAATAATTTCAAAGATCTCTTTTGCCTCCCGAGAAGAAATTTTTTTAATCAAAAAACCGCTACTTGCCAAGGCATAATCATTAACCCTAATCTTAGAAACTAAACCGGTTTCAAACGTCTGCTTTTTACCGTTAAATTCGGCAATGGCCTTATCTTTTTGAATTTTAACAATCCTTACGGGGATAGAAAGACACATAGAAATTTTAAAGTTGTTTATCCGCTAAACTGGTTGCGGCAAATGAATCGGGTTTAATTTTCACAAAAAATCCGCTGCCTTTTACCATGCCCACAATTTCCCTAATCATTTCCCTGGTTGGACCAACCGTACCAATGTCTACATGAATCTCTAACTCGTTGGTAAAAATAATTTCTCTTTCAGAGTTGCCGTTAATCTCGTTTTCCAATGCCTTAAAGGCCTTACTGACCGGATTATCTAAGGTGACATCGATGCCGTGCATTTCCAACTCTTTTTCTAAAAGTGCTCCTGCAAGGGCCAAAGAAACAACTGCTTCCTGATAAATTCTTGTACGCAAATCGATTTTTCTTTTATCGTAAATCTTAAACCAAAAATATCTTCCCCCTTTTCCGATTCTGTGAATTGCGATTACGCAAACGAATTCAATTCCAATGTCTTTAACTTCAGAATCGGTTCCGATTGCTATTCTGTACTTATCTTCGGGGTTCTCCTTTTTAAACCCTATCAATTCATTAATCACCGCAGTTAAATCCAAGGCTCCTTTGCTAGGACTTTGAAAAATTCCTCCTTTAATAAGGTTTTTAATTTCTTCCAGGCCCATAATCTTCCCTCCTTGTTATTTTATTTACGGTTGTTGCTCTTCCGGTTGTTCCTCAATTGGAATTTCTGCGGGTTGTTTCGGCGGCCCGGCCTCTGCTGATCCCAAAGCCGGCAATCCCGCGCGTAGGTTTGCTAAAATCTGCTTCACCTGCTGATTTTCCGGATTTAACTGAGCGATTCTTTCAAAATTATCAATTGCCGATTCTTTATCGCCTTCGCGATCGTATAGCAGTCCGAGAAAATAGCGAGCATTGGAAAAATTATCATCCAAAACCACTGCGCGAATAAATTCTCCTTTTGCCTCGGTATATTTTCCTGCTCGATAATAAAGAACGCCCAACTGAAAAGCAATGCCGCTATCGCGGGGTAAAAGTTGACGATTAATTTCCATCTTTTTTATTGCCTCGGCTAACTTGCCTTGTCTTTCAAATACTACTGCGCTTTCAAAATGCGCCGGAGCATAATCTGCTTTAATCTCAATGGCTTTATTAAATTTTTCTAACGCCAATTCAAGATTTTGGTTAATTGATGCCTGCGCGTTCTTGTCTTTTGTTCCTTGTTGGGCAAGCAAAGTGGCTTTGTCGCGATACAATCTACCCCATTCTGTGTAAATAAAAGGGTTTAACGGTTCAAGTTGAACGCACTTCTCAAAAGAATCCTCGGCCCACTGATCCGCGCCGTTTACCAAGCTTAAAACCTGCTTATATACCTGTCCGCGAACCAACCAATTGGCTGCATCCATCGGCGCCAAGGTGGTTGCTCTTACCGCAGAATTAATGGCATTAATTGCGTCTACTTGAATTAGATTTGCTTTTTGTCGCGCATCTATCCCTTCGGCTCTTGTATCCTGATTAAGCTTTAAGAGAAATAACTGGGAAAGAGATGAATAAGTTCTATCTTCATACGGATTAATAACCGTGGCTTTAATTAATTTATTAATTCCTTCATCAATTTTTCCCTCTTTTTGCACCAAATCCGTGCCCCGTTTATAGTTCAATTCGGCAATGAAACGAGTCCCCTGAATATAAATGAAACCAACCATTATCACTATCACCAACACAAAAGAAAAGCTTGCGGCAAGCAAAACTCCTTGCGATTTTCTCAGGTTAAATACCTTGTCCTTTAAAACCGAACTTTCGGTCAAAAATACCGCCAAAAGGAAATAAAAAGCAAACATCAGGGTTAGGTTTTGCGGATAAATAACCAATCCCACCAAAAGCGAAAACCACGCGCTAAAAATTCCCACCTCTAAAAATCTTTTTAGAAGATTCTCTCCGTTACCGGTTGTTTTAATCAGGTGCTTTATAGCGAAAAAGCAGAAAGCTATTACCAGCGCCAAAAAGGAAATGACGCCCAAAATGCCCGTATCGGAAATCAGGGTATAAATCTCTGAAGGCGGATTGACAAAGCGAACATTCCAGAAAAGAGTTTTATTGATTACCGGTGGCTTGAATTTTGCGTAGTTAATGACAAAATTTTCCGGACCGTTTCCTAAAATTGGCCTTTCTTTCACCGCCTGCTTAACAATTTCTAAACCGCCCTTATAACTTAAACCAACCTCGGTGGGCAAATTGGGACGAAGGGGTAAAACCGGCTTAAAAAACAAAAAGATTAAAGCAACGGCCAGAAACACTATGGGCAAAGTAATCCAGGTTATCCCCTCTCCCAAACTGACCATTCTCATTAAACCGAAAACCAAAACCAAAACCATTCCCACTGCCAAAACCAACCAAAGCACCCAGAAATTTAAACTCATTACAAGCAGAAAACTCAATAGGCCCAAAAGCAGCAAAAACACTTTTAATTCAACCCGCTTCACCACAAAAAGAAGGGCTGTCACCAAGGTTAAAATCGCTGCGGCAAAAACACCTAAGGAATTTACCGTCCCAACGGTATTAAAGGCATTAAGCTTGGTAAAGTCCCAGGGAAACATAAACCCTCCCCAAATCTGGATAAAGCCAATTAAACAAACCAAACCGCCGGAAAACAGCAGAAGCAAAACCAATTTAAAGACATCTTTTAGGCCCCTAATATTGTTAACAATTAAAAGATAAAGGGCAAAAAAGCACAAAACATTGACCAGTCCTCCGCTTACGTGAGTAGACCACCCAACCAAACTATTATAGGGTCGCAAAGAAAAAATCGTGGCTAAAACATAAACAACAATAAAAATACCGAAAATAATATTAATAATGCCTGCCTTCCAACCTACTTCTCCTTGGTTTAAAATTTTAATTAACCAAAGAATTAAGGCAATAACCACCAAAAAAACTAAAAGTATTTGTTTGTTAAACTCAATGGCATTGACGGTTACCGGCAAAAACCAAAGAGGAAATAAAAATACCAAAATATAAATTAATTTTTGGATCACCTTATCCAGGGCAAGGACATTTTTAATCCCGCCCACCTTCGAAAAAAACGATGCGATATTCATGGAACAATGTTTTATTGATTATGATTTATTAATTATCGACTTATTTTTTAATTAAAGATTTGTTATACTAATAATATCACAAAAAATATTATTATAAAAGGATTATACTACAAATGCAAAAAAAATACTATACAATCAAGCAAGCGGCAAAGATATTGGGAGTTACCCCCCTAACATTAAGAAACTGGGATAAAAGAGGTAAATTGAGGGCATATCGTCATCCCATTAACAATTATCGCATTTACAAACCCCAGCAACTTGAACTTTTTTTGCGCATTACGGAATTTAGCCGAGAAAAAAGAAGGAAAAAAAAGATTGATATTGCTTATTAAAAAATCCCCGCTCGGGGATTTTTTAAAACCTTGTCATTGTCTTAAATTAAATCAGCGTTAAATCCTTGCTCGCAATCTCTTTGACATTAAGCTCAGTCTAAAGTATGTCTCAATAATTTTTCGGTATAATTTATTGGTTTGCGGATTGTTTAAGGCTTTTAATAATTTTTCTTCCCTAATCTTACAATACAAAATAAAAGCAATCAATGCGCTTATTATTGCTAAAAACAACATTTTCAACATATTTGCTCCGGTTTTAACCAGGGCTGCGCCTAAAACCTGACCGGCGCGATAAACAATTACCGAGGTTTGATCAGAAACCTGTGACGCATTGTCTGCCAATGCGTAAGCATTATTAACCAGGGTGGTATAGGTAGTGTTAAATTTGTCTTGAGAACCAACTCTGGCCCTAAATTTAATTATTCGCGTTCTGTTTTTTTCTAATGTTCCGATGTTTAATCCTGCGCCAATTACGTCTCCGCCCCAACTTACGCCATCAATTGTGGTGGTTCCGGAAATAATATCAATGTTTTGCGGAAGCGCATCCCATACCCGCACATTGGTCAGGTTAACATTACCGCTATTGGTCACCTGAATGTAAAATTCGATTTCTTCCTGCGGATTGGCGGAAATTGAATCTGACCAATCTGACTGCCCTTTGGTTATATTGCGGCCGCTCTTGCTAATATTTAAAATATAGCTTGGATTGACCGTGCTGGGAGAGATCACAATTTGCGCAGGATCGTTAATCTGCGAACAAATCTTATCTGACCAGGCATAGGCTACATTATTTAAGGTAACATTGGAAGCAATATAACCAGAATCAATCTTGGCTTTAAACCTTATCTCTCGAAATGCTCCCACCGCAAGATCTCCAATATAAAGACCGCTGGTATTAATAATGTCATTGGGTTTAAGTATGCCGTCTACGGTAGTGCTTCCGGAAATATAAGTGAGCTTACTGGGAAGTTCATCTCTCACCCTACTGTTCTGCGCGGTTTCATTTCCCACAGAAGTGATTTTGATAGAAAACTCAATTTCGTCTCCGGGATTGGCATAAACCGTGTCTGTAAATAATCCGTATCCCTGGGTAATGTTTCTTGCCGTTTTGTTAATCTGTAAAGACGGAGAACAACCCGACGGCTTATAAATCGTAACGATTGCGGTGTCGGAAATCGCGGAAATACCATCTGCGCTTACATAACCATAGTTTGTTAAAGTGGTTGTTCCCACGTTAAACATTTCATTTTTATCTAATTTTGCCCTAAACTTCACCAGTTTGGTTGCGCCAGCGGTAAGATTGCCGATATTTATTCCTCCGGAAACAATTCCATCGCTATAAGAAGAACCGTCTACGGTTGTGCTTCCCAAAATATATTTTAAGCGACTGGGCAGGCTGTCTTTAACCAAAACGTTTGTGGCTAAATTGCTGCCGCTTGAACCAATCTCTAAAGAAAACTCCACTTCGTCTTCGGGGTCTGCGTTAACGGAATTCACAAAATCCGTACCGCCCTTAGAAATATTTCTTACCAATTTATTAATGCTTAATTTTACCGTAGAACTTACATACGTAGAAACATAATTGCTATAAATCTGACTGGTTTCTGTGCTGTCTATGCTCGCTCTGTTTTTAATCTCCGTTTTTCCCGCAGGCACCGAATTGCTAATTCTGGCAGTGATGGTAATCTGTCCGCTTTGACCGGGGTCAAGCGAACCAATATTCCAAGTATCATTTCCGGAATTGGGATGGGGATCGGCACTAATAAAAGTTAAATATTCTTGATTAAGATTATTAAACGGATCGTAAATAACTACATTTGACGCCGGACCTGCTCCGGTATTTTTATAGTTTAAGGTATAAACAATTTCATCGCCAACAGAGGCATTGGTTTTGTTTACGGATTTGGTAATGGAAAGAATAGGATTGCCGACCTTGGTAACAAAGGTTGAGGTACAATTACTGTTTTGCATTGCAGTTTCATTACTATCAATATAGGCAATATTTTTAATTTCTGTGGTTCCTACGGGCAAATTCGTGGGGTCAATTCTGGCAGTAATGGTAATTACTCCCATTTCTCCGGGACCAAGAGTTCCAATGCTCCAGGTTCCGGTTCCGGATGTTGGCTGGGGATTTGCGCTTACAAAAGTTAAATAGCTTTGGTTAATATAATTTAAAAGATCTTTTACAACTACGCCCGTAGCCGTGCCCTCTCCGATATTGCGGTAATTTACAGTATAAACAATCTCGTCTCCGGGATTGGCAATAATTTTATCCACCGACTTACCGATAATTAAAATAGGGGCGCATGCCCCCCCTTCGCAAGTTTGAGCTGCGGCTGTATTGAAAAATCCCAATACAAAAACCAACCCGATCAATACGGGAATTGATTTAATTAAAATTGGGTTTAATTTAATCTTTTTCATATTTTTGACAATTAATTTTAAGACCTTAATCTTATCATATTGTCTAAATTTTGTCAATAGATATTGCTTTAATTGCAATTCTTTTCCAGTCCGTTCTTATTGGCCAGCAACTTAAAAGATAAAGAACGGATCCTTCCTGGTTCGCTTCCAGGCTGAGGTTTTGGGGAAGCTCTATCTGTTTTTCCAAAACCCGATAACCGAACTGCTTGTCTTGAACATAAATAAAAATCTCATCCCCTATTTGTAATTTATCCAAAAGACTAAAAACTGATCCATAATTTCCCCGATACCAAGGATAAGCCGAGCTATGACCCAAAATTATCATTGCCCCATTTTCTCCCAAAAGCGCGGACCCCGGCCAAAAAATTACTCCTTTTTCTAAAGCAATTTGTAAATCTGCCTCATTTGTGCTTTGCGGCAAAACAACCGGCGCATCAACGCCAATGACCGGAATCACCAACCGTGATGGAATATAACGTTCTTTATGCTCTTCGTTTTTTGGGGGCAAAACAAAATCTTTTTCTGAAAAATCTTTTAATTCGGGTGGCCCGATAAAACTATATTTAATCTGCGCATAAATAAAACGGCCGTTAAAAACAAACAATAATAATCCGAAAACGGCTAGAAATAAAAAAAGAAAGATTATTAATTCTTTCGCCATACTACGGTCTGTTTTTATTTTGCAATCCGCTGAATTGATGCTCCGTCTAATAAATTAATTTCTCGATTCAAAAAGGTTTGACCGTTAAAACAGGCAATGCC
>Ga0078972_1013088_pt1 | contig 13904 bp, 13 predicted proteins | sample YelNatPaOPGAMG01_FD_67568 | JGI IMG/M metagenome (GOLD analysis project Ga0078972, IMG submission 67568) | Hot spring thermophilic microbial communities from Obsidian Pool, Yellowstone National Park, USA - OP-RAMG-01 (SPADES assembly) (version 2) | ecosystem: Environmental > Aquatic > Thermal...
GGGGCCGGGGACCGGCCTACCCCCCCCCCACCCCCCCCACCCAGGGGCCGGGCCGGGAGCGAGCGGAGCTCAACTCCCGGCTGCCATCCCTGGTCGCAGCAAGTTCCTTTACCTGGCACAGGGCTGCGCGAGCCCTGGGATACTCCGGGGAATCGCCCGAGAGGGGGACATTCGCGGTGCCGAGAAGCCTTCACGAGTTGCAGCATCCGCGCATTCAGGATGCCTCTCTCGCTTTCCAAAGCCTGGCAATGTGTGTATAATGGAGGTAATGGAGCATACCGCTCTGGGGTGCGCTACCGGGCCGCGGCGCCCCAGGCCCACCCGCGGGCTGGGGCACTGTGCGGGGGAGGGAGCTCCAGGAAAGGAGCCTGGTGATGGACGGCGAGGAACGCGCCATGCGGCAGGCGTTCATTCGTCACCTGGTTGCCAACCTGCAGTGTGTCGGCTGCGGGGAGCGCTACACGCGCAACGACATCTACGTGCTTGGGCACCACGAGGATGTATGGGTCTCGGCCGTGGTGTGCAATCACTGCGGCACGCAGGGCCTGGTGTTCGCCACCGTGCGCGACGGCAGCGAGTTCGACTTCACAGCCCGGGCCGACGCCGAAGAGATCGCTGCCCTCCAGCATCTGCCGCCCGTCTCCATGGACGACGTGCTCGACGTGCACGCCTTCCTCAAAGAGTTCAAGGGTGATATCCGCGCCCTCTTCGCTGGCGAGGGCGACTGAGGGGCACCCACCACCGCGCGCCTGTGCGCCGCTAGACGTTGCTCCCCTCTTCCCGTGCGCCCAGCCAGCTTGCCAACTGTTCCGCAAACTGCTCGAGCGTGTGCGCACGGATGCCGGCCAGCGCGCGGACCTCATCAGACTCCAGGTCAAAGGCCGCGACCGCCTCGCGCGGGTTCCGCAACAGGGCCTGGCGGAAGCCATCATCGACCAGCGCCGTGCCGATCACCTCTGAAAGACCGCGGTGCGTCACCGTTACTCTACTCCTGTCACCCCCCAGCGCCCGTTTCCGTTGCCCTCCGCGCTGTAGCCACGCCCTCGCTGCGCACCATGGCACTGTACAGGAGCCAAAACAGCCCCAGCGCCACAAGCACATCGCCGGCGCTGAAGACGCTCGGCACCGGGAAACGGACGACAAAGACGTCTGACAGCCACCAGAGCCGCGTCGCAGCGCGCGGCAGAACGATATTCTCCGCCCCGTAGAGCTTGGTGCCCATCGCCGGCACTGCCCGGCCCAGGCCCGCCAGAGCCTCTGGCGCCACCGGCATCCAGCCGCCGTTCGCTGCGATGGCAGCCAGATTCGCCAGCAGCCCCAGGCCGACCACCCAGAGTCCCGGCAGGCGCCGGTTGGCCCAGAGCACCCCCAGGGCCAGCAGCGTCGAAGCCACATCCAGCAGCCCGCTCAGAGGCAGCCCCCCAAGCGTCGGGCCAACGACGTTGTACACCACCAGTGCCTGGAGCGCCACCGCCACCAGCACCAACCAGGCATAGCGCAGGCGCAGGTCTGCCAGGCCGGCCAGCCGCCCACCACGCAGGAGCGCAATGAGCACGGAGACCAGGATGGCCACGATGAGGATCACCCGAGCACACTCCCTACCTGTCGCATGCGATACGGCATGCGCCCTCGCCCCCTCGCAGTCCACGGTGGTGCTGTGGGCGTCCACAGCACCACCGTGGACTACTGCGCGAACGCCAGCCGGCTCCCATCGCCGGGGCCAGGCCACCCGTGGCAGCCCCGGGGGCCTCAGCGGCGCCCCGGGCTGGGGGCCTCGGCCGGCGCTCGAGGCGCTGAGCTGCTGCGAAGCAGCTCAGCCGCCCATCAATGGGGCCCCCCGCCGCCCCACTCGAGCGGGGCGCCGGCGACCAGGGCCAGCGCTGCGACCACTACGAGCACGTAGACGATGCGCAGCGTCTCGGGCCGGGCCAGTGAGTACAGCCTGGCTTTCAGTTGGGACATGTGCACCCTCCTCCTCTGCCCGCAGCCCACCTGGGCTGCATGACCAAAAAGACTCCCGAAAAGAGTCTGGGCTCATTATAGGACCCGGTGCTTTCGGAAGTGCTTACGAGGGGTTGCCGGCGGGGCGTGGATGAAGCAGATCGGGCAGCTCGGCCCCGGCTGCCAGGAGGCGATAGAGGTCCACGGTTTCGGCCACCGGCTCGACGCCCAGCTCGTCGCGCAGCAGCCCCACCATGCCCTGGTAGTGGCGCAGGGCGGCGTTGCGGTCGCCCGAGAGGGCCAGGCAGCGCATCACGGCGCGGTGCGTTTCCTCGCGCAGCGGGTCGCGGACCAGCAGCTTGCGGTAGGCCTCGAGGGCTTCGGGGTAGGCTTTGCGGGCCATGCGCAGGTCGCCCAGCATCTGCAGCGCGGCCAGGCAGCGCTGCTCCAGCTCCTCGCGCCGCCACGAGCACCACTCCTCGCCCGTGAACGACATACCGTCGAGGAACTCGCCCTTGTACAGGGCCACCGCCTTCTGCAGGCAGGCTTCCGCCTCCGCGGGGCTGCCGGCCAGCGCCTGCTCGGCCTGCGCCAGGAGCGCCTCGAACTCCTCCACATCGTAGGAGTAGTCGAGCCGGCGGTTGAACATGTACTGGTCCTCGTCGTAGAGGACGCAGTCGTTCACCCCCAGCGCGCGCCGCAGGCGATAGAGGGTGACGTGGAAGGCACTGCGCAGGTGGGCCGGGGAGAGGTCGGGCCAGAGGATGTTGCCGATCTGGTCCTTGCGGCGGGCGGGGAAGGAGAGCAGGTAGAAGAAGAGCTCCTTGGCTTTGGCGCTGCCCCAATCGGCGCTGGAGAGCAGCCGGTCGTTGACGTACACGGCCGAGTCGCCCAAGGCCAGGATGCGCAGGCGCAGCGGGGGCGGCGCGCTGCTTGCGGCCGCCGGCTGCCACCCGGCCAGGGCGGTGCCGCGGCGCGCCCGCTCGAGCAGGTCGGCCAGGAAGGACCCGCCGACGCCCGCAGCGGCCGCGGCCTCCAGCAGGTCCACTGCGCGTGCCGCTTCGGGCACCAGGAAGTGGTCATGGCCGAGCTCCATCGTGGCCTCGACCATGCGCCGCAGATAGCCGAAGGCCCCCGCCCGGTCGCCCCGGGCATAGGCCACGCGGGCCAGGTGCAGCCAGGCCTGGGCCAGGTCGCGCCGGGCGCCCGCGCGGGCGAAGGCCTGTTCGGCGCGCTGCAGGTACTCCAGGGCCAGGGTAGGGTTGCCCTGCTCCAGGCAGATGCTGGCCAGGGTCACCTGGTAGCGGGCAGCGTCCTGCGCCAGCCCCTGCTCCGCCGCCTGCTCGTAGGCGCGCCGGGCCAGGGCCAGCGCCTGGGTATAGTCGCCCCGCCCGCAGTGCACCAGGGCATGGGCATTGAGCAGGTAGGCGAGCAACGACGGCCGAGGCAGCGCCTCAGCCAGGCGCCAGGCCTCGTTGTAGGCATCGCTGGCCGGCTCCCACTGCCCCGTCTCGCGGTACACATCGCCCTTGCCCGCCCAGATCATCGCCTCCAGGCGCCGCGAGCCCGCCTGCTGGGCATAGTCCAGCGCCCGCTCCAGGGTGGATAGGGCGCGCGGATAGTCGCCACGCAGTTGCTGGGTCATGGCCAGGTTGTTCAGCACGTTGGCGATGTTGCCCGCGTTGCCGATGCGGAGCCAGAGGTCGAGCGCCTGCTCAAAGTGGAACTCCGACGCCGCCAGATTGCCCGCCATGCAGAGCGCCACACCCAAGTCGCCGTGGGTGAGCGCCAGGCCGAAGGAGGACCCCGCTTCGCGGTAGAGCTCCAATGCCTGGCGCAGCTCTTCGGTGCCCTCGGCCATCCTGCCGATCTGGCAGAGGCTGATGCCCTGGTTGCGGTGCGCCCCTGCCGCGACCAGTGGCGCCGGCTCGGCGAGATCGGCCAGGCGGGCCAGGGCGTCCCGGCAATCCTCGATAGCCTCGCGGGGGCGGCCGAGCATGCGCAGGGTCTCGGCGCGGTCGACGAGGGTTTGGGCCAGGGCGCGGGCATCACCCTGTGCCTCGTAGGCACGGCAGGCGCGCTCATAGAGGGCCAGCGCCTGGGCTCCGTTGCCGCCCTCCATGTACACGCGGCCTCGGTCGCACATCAGGCGGGGCTGACTGGCCAGCGCCGCAGGGGGCAGTTGGTCGATCCACTGGGCCAGCGTCTCGAGCCGCCCTGCTTCCCACATCTCGTCGTCGCACCGGAGGATCAGCGCAATGGCGCCCGGCACGTCGCCCGCCGCCATGTGGTGTTGGAAGGCCGCATCCCACTCGCCCTCTCCGCCGAGGATCTCTGCTGCCCGCCGGTGCAGTGCCATCGCGCGCTCGGGCGCGTCGCTGGCGAGCTTGTGGCGCAAGAAGCTCTGGAACAGGGCGTGGTAGCGGTACCAACGCTCCTCATCCTTCTCAAAGCGCACGATAAAGATATTGCCCTGCTCCAGGAGGTCGAGCATACCGGCAGAATGGTCCAGCCCCAGCAGGGCGTCGCAACGCGCCGCGCTCATCTCATCCAGGATCGATGACCCGAGGAGGAACTGCTGCACCTCGGGGATCTGCTGAGAAAAGACCTCGTTGGCCAGATACTCGTAGACCCCACTCGAGGCGCCCCGTGCCCGGACGGCGCCGGCAAGCAGGTCTTTCCAGGTGGCCTGGGTGCTGAGGACGATGCCGGTGATCCAGCCCTCCGACTGCCGCGCCAGCTCCTGGGCCACATCGTCGGGCAGTTCCTGATGGTAGTTCTGCAGCACCAGTTGCTGGATCTCCTGCGCGGTGAAGCGCAGCTCGCGGGCACCGAGGCCGGCCACCTCCTGGCGTGCCGTGAGCACGGCCAGGTCGCGCGGGGTGAGCGTGGGGATGGTGCGGCTGGCAATGATCAGATGGCAGTTCTCCGGCAGGCGCTGCAGCAGGGAGCCGAGGAAGTAATTGACCGCCTCGCTCGGATTCACCAGGTTATAGTCGTCGAGGACGATCACGAAATAGTCGGCGATCTCTTCGTGGATCTCGTTGACGAGGATACCCACCAGGGCGTCGGCGTCGGTGGTACGCTCAACCCCCTCCAGGAACTCGAGGGTGCGCCGGCCAAAGCCCGGGAAACGCTGGCGGATAGCAGCCAGCAGGTACTCGATGAAGACCCGCAGGTCGCGGTCCGACCGATCGAGGGAGTACCAGCAGATCGGCAGGTCCACATCGTGGGCGAACTCGGCCAGGAGCGAGGTCTTGCCATAGCCGGCGGGCGCGGAGACCAGGATCAGCTTGCGGTCCAGATGCTCGTACAGAAAATCGAGGAGCCGGGGGCGCCGCAGCAGGGCCGGGCGGCGGCCCGGGATCAGGTACTTGGTCACGATGAGTGGGTTCCCCATAGCGACTCGTCCCCCGGCAACTGCCTCTTGAGCGAAGTCAGCAGGCCGAAACGGCAGGCTCGGAACACGACATCTGGGGCACGGTTGGTGCCTGGCCCAGGATTTGGGGTTGCGATTCGTGGGGCCGCAGGGAAAAGCGCGGCGGTAGGGGCCGCCCGCGAGCCGCCCCTACCGGCGCGCCGCTGGGCGCCGCGATCAGGCGACGTTGAGCAACTCCCTGGTCCTGCGGACAGCCGAGTTCGCATCGGGCGCATAGCCGTCGGCGCCGATCTCATCGGCATAGCGCTGCGTGACCGGCGCGCCGCCGATGATGACCTTCACGTGGTCGCGCAGGCCGGCGGCCTTGAGGGCCTCGATGGTCGTCTTCATGGAAGGCATCGTAGTCGTGAGCAGCGCCGAGAGGGCCACCACCTGCACCTGGCCCTGGCGCACCGCTTCCACGAACTTGTCGGGCGCGACGTCGACGCCCAGGTCGACGATCTCAAAGCCCGCCCCCTGCAACATCATGGAGACGAGGTTCTTGCCAATGTCGTGCAGGTCGCCCTTCACCGTCCCGATGACCACCCGCCCGGCCGGTTTGAGGTCGGTATCGGCCAGGAGCGGCTTCAGAATGGAAAGGGCCCCCTGCATGGCACGGGCAGCGATGAGGAGCTCGGGCACATAGAACTCGTTGCGCTCGAAGCGGTCTCCCACCTCGGCCATGGCGGGGATGAGGTACTTGGTGATGATCTCATCGGGGGCAACGCCCTCGGCCAGAGCTTGCTGGGTCAGTTCCTTCACCTTGGGCGCATTGCCCGACACCGTATTGTCGTAGATCTGCTTCAAGTCCACCTTGGGTTCCTCCTGAATGGGCGCCTGCACGAAGACAGGGAGTGTGCTCAGCGGATTATAGCGCGGTTGAAGGAAGTAGGCAAACATGCGCGAGCGAGCGCGTTACTCCCTCAGCGCCTGCATCCACTCCTCCAAGAAGCTCGCCACTCCCTCCAGGTCCTCGAGCCCGAACTGGGGCACCGGCACCGGGCGAGGTTCGTCGGTGACGAGGGCCAGCAGCTCCTCGGGCGCGCAGAGGAGGTCGGCGTGGCAGGCGGCCCGGTGCAGCTCGATCTTGGCATAGTCGCCGCGCTTGTAGCCTTCGACGAGGACCAGGTCGACCTCCGCCAGATGCCGATCGATCACCGCCTGCAGGTCGGTGGAGCCATCCTCTTGGTGGAACACGGCGACCTGCACGCTGCAGGCGCCCACCACCACGTCGGCCCCGGCCTGGGCCATGCGGTAGGTGTCTTTGCCGGGGATGTCGAACGGCGTGGCATGGGCGTGATGCTTCAGCACTCCCACGCGCAGGCCGTGCGCCTTGAGCACCGGCACCAGCTTCTCCAGAAAGGTGGTCTTGCCGGTGCCCGACTTGGCTACGAACGAGACCACGGCCGGCCGGCTTCGGCGGGGCGAAGAGGCTGGCTCGTCGAGGTCCGTTGCGCTGAGGACGCCCGGCAAGAGCTGCACGCGCACCCTGGCCCCTTGCGGAATCCTCCCGGTCCCTTCGGGGATGGCGAGGAGAGCCTCGGCCAGGGCCATCGACTGCAGGCGGCTGGCGAGCTTGACAGGATGGAAGAGGTCACCGGAGCTGGTTCTCTCGAGGCGGCCGCCCACGAACTGGGTCCAATCGACCTGCCCTTCCACCGTCTCGGCCAGCGTCGCCACCACCTCAGGCAGGCGCGGCCGACGATAGCCGGCGAGCCGGAGCAGCCCCGGCAGGGCGAGTTGCAAGAAGGCCATCTGGTTGGAGGGTGGCCCACCGGGGAGGCAGAAGACCGGCTTGCCCCTGGCCATGCCAAAGGCCACGGCCTTGCCCGGCCCCAGCTTGACCTTGTGGTACACCTTGCGCCAGAGGGACTGGTCCAGCAGGTGCACCACCAGATCGCGCTCGCCCGTCCATGCGCCACCGCTGGTGATGACGGCATCGCACTCGTCGAGGGCGCCGGTAAGGCGCCGCTCGATGGCCGCCGCCTCGTCAGGCACCACGCTGACGGCAGTCTCAAAGCCATAGTGGGCACACCAGGCCGCCAGGGTCACCAGGTTCGAGGCGTAGAGCTGGCCGGTGCCCAGCGCCTTGCCCGGAGCGATCACCTCATCGCCGGTGGCGATGATGGCCACCTTGGGCCGGCGCACCACCGGCGCCCGACCATGGCCGGCGGCAGCAAGCAGGCCCACCTGCGCCGGGCGCAGGCGCGTGCCCGCGGCAGCCACCACCTGGCCGCGCGTCACATCGGTGCCTCGCCGGAGGATGTTGCGGCCCGGCTCGGCATCGGCAGTCACCGTCACCCAGGCGCCGTCGTCGCCGGCAAACTCGCCCGACACCACCGCCTCGGCTCCGTAGGGGACGCAGGCGCCACTGAGCACGCGCACCGCTGTGCCCGGCGTCACCTCGCCGGTGAAGCGGGAGCCGGCCTGCGCGGCGCCGATCAGCCGCAGCCGCACCGGGCTTGTGGCGCTGGCCTGGGCCACGTCGGCCGAGCGCACGGCGTAGCCATCCTTCAGCGAGACGTCGGCCGAGGGCGCATCGACGAGGGCACAGAGGTCCTCGGCAGCGATGCGCCCCGTGAGCTGCCAGACGGGCAGCGTTTCAGCGGGCAGCGGTGAGATCGATTCCAGCGTCAGGCGCAGTGCCTGAGCGTATCCCATCAGATCATCGTACATCGTCACCCCACAGTTCGTCGAACGATCGCACGGTTCACCCCTGCTTTCGCGGCCGTCAGCGTCACCATCTGGCCGCCACTCTCAAAGATCTGAAGGATGCCTCCCTCCTGGGCAACCCGCCACACAGCGCCCGGATCGATGACCACGGTGCCGGCCAGCATGTGCGTTCCATGCCGGAAGAGCACGGGGGCGAGGGGAGTGCTGGGCCCTACCAGCGCCGCCGGGCGCAGGTCGTGGGCGCCATCGGGCACCGTCATCGCCGTGCCCACGCCGGCGCCAACACGCACCAGAGTCCAGTGCAGGCCCACCAGGCAGTCGTCGACCACGGCATCGGGTGGAACGAGATCGATCAGTTCGTCATAGATCCCCCACATGTTGCCTTCGATTTCCGTCAGGACACGCCGCTCGGAGGGCCGGCGGCAGCCTCAGTGGACGAGCGCCAGGGCCAGCGTGATGCCGGCCAGAATTCCGGTGAGAGCCAGGTCGCTGCCGCACCACGTGACGGGCAGCGGCCGGGCACGCTCGAGCGAGAAAGCCCTCGCCTCGGCGGCGCTGACGATGTCATCCGCGTAGCGCAGGCTGTTGGCCACCACGGTGACCAGAAGCAGCCGGAGGGCCTGCAGCCTTTGGCGCCGGAAGCCGCCGCGCAACCGCAGCGCCTGGTAGGCGGTGGTTGCGCGCTCGTTGATCACCGGCAGAACGTTCATGGCCACCCCCAGCGCAAATCCCAGCCCTTTCAGGCCGACCCTCTCCAGGAGCCCCGCCAGTTCGCTCAGAGGCACCGAGGCCGCAAAGCCGGCCACGCCCACCACGATCGCCAGGGCGCGCAGGCCCATCTGCAGGCCGGTAGCCAGCCCCGGCTGCGAGAGCGCGAGCAGCCCCAGCGTCCACGCCGGCGACCCTCCGAAGAGACAGGCCGGCACCAGGAGCAGCGCCACGAGCAGCCACAGCCGCGCCCTGGCCAGCACCCGCAGCGCCACCGGGTAGAAGGCCAGCGCCAGAGCCAGCGAGAGCGCACAGGCCACCGCCACGCTCCAGCCGTGCGCCAGCATGCTCGCCGCTAGCGAGAAAACCAGGCAGGCCAGGTAGCCCGGGGTCCCCAGCAAGCGCTGGGGACCCGGGCTGCCGGGCCGATGTTTCTCCCCTCTCATGCCTTCCCCGCAGGCTGCAGGCGTGCGCGCACGGCCCGCCCCGCATCCCAGGCCAGCAGGCCCGCCACGCAGCCGATGAGCAGATGGATGCCGATCAGAAGGGCCAACACCGCAGCCGCAGCCGAAGGCAGCATGCCCAGCACCTTGGCCCCCTTCTCCAACGTCCAGCCCAACACCGTGGCCAGCCCCTGGCCGCCCAGGATGCCGGAGGTGAAGAAGGGCTGAGCGAACGTCCAAAGCAGGGCCAGCATGGCGGCGAGCAGGAAGCTCAAGCGGCGGGGCCGGCCCAGAGCCGAGAGGACGATCTCGGCGAGGAGCGCCTCGGTCACGATGCCGATCATGGGGTTCACCACGATGCTCCCCAGGCTGAACATCTTGAGCAAGGCGGTTACCAGGCCGATGAACAGCACCGAGCCGCGCTGTGGCACAAAGAGCCTGCCGATCAATGCGATCGTCATGCCGATACCGGTGAGCACCGCACCCGAGAAGGGCACATTCAGCGCATGCAGGAGCGACCCAAAGGTCATCTCCACCACGCCCCACAGGGCCCCAAAGACGCCAATGTAGACCAGATCACGAGTGGAAAGACGCATTTCCTTCCTCCTTCATCGTAGCCACCCATGCCTGCTGCACGGGCAGAGTCGCGAACGAAAACCCCCGGCACCATTACCCGATCAGCGCGCCGGCCCAGGGCGAAGGCGTAGTGCCAGAGAGCCCAACTGCGCCCGCCTCTCCGCGCACCTGCCGCCAGCACACACCCATCGTGAACCCGAGCGGGTGGGGAGCGAAGCAGGATGGCCGGCCAACCGCAGGGCACCGACCGGCAGGCATGCCCCTCACAAGTGCCCCACCGGGCTGGGCGCCCACGCCACAGGCCAAGGGGGCCGCTCATTGGACCTCCGACCGGCCGAGGGCAGGGACCCCGTCGGCCACAACGCGGCCCTCACGCAAGAGCAGGATGCGCCGCGCGTAGCGGTGTACGAGCTTGTAGTCGTGGGTGATGAGCAGGATGGTGCAGCCGGCCCGGTTCAGCTCGAGCAGAAAGTCCATGAACGCACTGAGGTGCCCCCAATCCTGCCCCATGGTCGGCTCATCCAGGATGACGAGCCGCGGCCCCGAGGCCAGAACTGCCGCCAGGGCGGCCCGCTGTTGCTGCCCCATCGACAGGCTGTGCACCGCCCGCGCCCGCAACGGCACCAGGTCGGCCGCCCGCAGCACCGCTTCGACAGCCGCCGGGTCGTAGCAGCCCAGGTTGCGTGCGCCAAAGGAGACCTCTTCGCCCACGGTGTCGCAGAAGAGCTGGTCGAGCGGATTCTGGAAGAGCAGGCCCACGTCGCGGCCTGGCTCCAGCCGCCGGCCGTTGCCGAGCCGCACCTCACCGCGGCGCGGCTTGACCAACCCGGCGAGCAGCCGCGCCAGGGTGCTCTTGCCGGCGCCATTGTCGCCCACCAGGGCCGCAAACTCGCCCTCGTAGAGCGTCAGGTCGAGCCCGCGGAGGACGGCGCGCCGCCCATAGCCCGCCTCGACTCCCTTCAGCTCGACGATCGGCGGGCCCGGCGGCCGCCCATTGGGCATCAGCAGGCGGCTCCACTCATCGAGCGACTCCTCGGCCGGGCGGCGCAGGCCCAACCGCCGCAGCAAGGGCTGGAGCGCCAGTACCTCGTCGGTCGGCCCATCGGCCACCACCCGGCCCGCTTCCAGAATCACCGTGCGCTGGGCCAGGTGTGCCACCGCACCCAGGCGGTGCTCGACAATGAGGATCGTGACCCCTGCGTCGCGGAGGCACCCGAGGGTGGCCGCCATCTCGCGGGTGCTGCGCACGTCGAGGCTGGCCGTTGGCTCGTCGAGCACAAGGATGCGCGGGCCCATGGCCAGCACTGCGGCAATGGCCAGCCGCTGCCGCTCGCCGCCCGAGAGCTCTCGGGTCGAGCGGCCGCGCAGGTGTTCGATGCCCGTGGCCGCCAGGGCCGAGGCCACGCGCCGGGATACCTCGTCCTCGGCCAGGCCCAGGTTGCGCGGCCCGAAGGCCACCTCGTCGTCCACCGTCAGGTTGAAGAGTTGGGTGGCCGGGTTCTGAAAGACCATGCCCACAGCGGTCGCCAACTCGGCCACCGAGCAGCCCGCCGTATCGCGCCCATCAACCAGCACCCGGCCCTCCATCCGAGCCGGGATGGTGTGCGGGATCAGGCCGTTGAGGGTGCGGGCCAGGGTGCTCTTGCCGCAGCCCGATGGCCCGGTCACCAGCACACATTCGCCCGGCGCTACGGACAGGCTCACCCCATCGAGCGCCGGCTGAGCGCCATAGCGCACGCTCAAGGCCTCGGTGTGGATCATCCTACGTCCCCCAGTTCGCTGAGGATGCGGTCTGCCAGGGCCTCGCAACCATCGAGGGTCACCTGCACCACCGGGACATCCGCCGTGCCCAGTAGCTCCAGGAAGCGGGGCACCAGAGCAGGGCGCACCACCGCCAGGCCCAGCCGGAACTGCCCCGAAGCCAGCACGTCGAGGGCGGCGCGCCAGCCCCCGCCCCGATCGAGCTCCAGAGGGCCCAGTTCGTCGACGACGAGGATGTGGCAGGGCACCGCGTGCTCCAGGGCCTGGCGCCCAGCCTCCAGCCCCGAGGTGTGGAAGTACCAGGCTCCCGTCGTCGGGCCATCGGGGCCCGCCGCCCCCTCGGCCAGGGGCCAGGAGCGGGCCGTCCGCACGTCCTGCACGTCCAGCCCCACCTTGTGCTCCCCCGAGTAGCGCGGAACCGTGAGCACGCCGCCCACTGCCAGCCCCTGGGCCCTGGCCATCTCGACCACACGGGCGCACAGCCTGGTCTTGCCGCAGCCCGACGGCCCACTGAGCACAAGGATCCTTGGCGCCACTGGCCCTGTCCCCGGGGCATTGGCCAGAGGCGCGGAGAGTTCCATCGGCTCCATCCCTGCAACCCCACAACGAAAAATGCCGGCCTCCCCGTATCGGAAAGCCGGCAACAGGGCGCGGCAGCAGGCGCTGCCACGCCATCCTGGTTGCTTCTCCTTTCCCAACACGTGGAGGCGAGGGCGTTTCCCCCCTCACCCACGGTTGCCTGAGTGGGCAGGCATTCCGGCCTGTCTACCCAGGCAACCCCCTGAGTTACGCCCAGGGTCCGGCCCGCCAAGCCATAGCCAGTGGCCGTAGGCTTGCGGGCTCGGAGAAACGATGGCTATTCTTTTTTGCCCTCAAGTGTCTCGAGCAGACTCCTCGCGATCCTCTCCTGGAAGGATGGCGAGTCTGGCCCTCCGCCCCCTGGCGCCGGCAGGGCCTCGGCTGCGCCGCTCAGCACAGCGCCCAAGCCGGCCTCTGGCGCCAGGCTGAGGGCCTGCCAGTGGCAGATCTCCTCGCACAGGCGGCAGTTCGTGCAATCGGCAAGGCGGAACGAGAGCCCGGCCGGCGTCTTGGTCAGGGCGCCAGTGGGGCAGAAGAAGGCACACATGGTGCAGCCGTTGCAGTTGTCTTTGAGCACGACGCGCGCCCAGAGCCCCGTTTCGCCCGGCGTGCCGGAGGGCGTGCCCAGCCGTTTGAGGGCCGCGAGCAGCAGGCGGCGCTTCGCCGGCAGGCGCTTGGGCAGTTCCCCTTTCTTGGGCGCCGCGCCCTCGGCCTGAGCGGCCTGCCCGTCGAGCAGCGTGCCCACGGCGACTGCGGCCTTGCGGGCGGTCTGGTGGGTCATCAGGCTGAGGAGCTCGCGCCGCGACATGCTGCCCACAGGCGTGACCGCGGCACTGCGCAGCTCTGGCGGCAGCTCGGCGGCCAGGCGCACAGCGCCGCCGTGTCCAAAGGCGGCCAGGAGCGCGTTCGCCCTCTGCACCGCCTGCAGGGCCGCTGCCCGGCCCTGGGGCTGGGCACACTCGCGGCAGGCACCGTCCACCAGCCACACGCTGCGCATGCCCACCGCCACCGCCCCCACCAGCACCGACTCATCCAGCCGGCCCAGGCAGTTCACACGCAGGTAGCGGCCGCCTTCCGCAGGGTGGCCCTCCAGGTAGCGGGGGCAGGCAAAGGCCACCCAGTCGCGCTCCTTCGCCAGCTCCTGCACGCGGGTGACCAGCTCACCGCTCGTCGGATCCTGCACCTCCAGCGCCCCGGTGGGGCACACGGCGGCGCACAGGCCGCACCCCGTGCACTTGCGGGGCTCCACCTCCAGCGTAGCCGCGCGCCAGGTGATCGCCTGGCTTGGGCAAGCCGCCGCGCACAGGTTGCAGCGCGAACGCCGGTGCCGCAGCCGTGTACACTGCTGCGGGTACACGCGGATGGCCGGGCTCTCCAGGCCGGCCAGGATGCCGACGAGTTGTTCTAAGCCTAACACGGCTGGTCCCTCTCGAGAGCTATACCATAGCAAGGGGGGGCGTGCTCCGGCAACGACCTGGCTAGTCGGCCCCCATCTCCTCCACCAGTGCATCAACCATCTCGGGGTCCGCTTCGACGAGCTCCCGAGTCAGCCGCGCCACGCCCTTGTACAGGTCCGACTCGGCGGCCTGCTCGGTATCCGCGGCAAAGGCCGGCACCCACACCAGCAGGTGGTCGGCGAGGAAGGCCCGCTGTTTCTCCAGGTAGGCCAGGCAAGCCGCCCGGTCGCCCGCCTCCAGCGCCTCGGCGCTCCTGCGGCAGAGGTAGGCCATGAACTCGAGCTCGATGGCGATGTGGTCCTCCGGCTCGCGTACGGCGTCGGAGCGGTCGAGCCCCTCCTCGCGGTA
>Ga0078972_1013089_pt1 | contig 13903 bp, 14 predicted proteins | sample YelNatPaOPGAMG01_FD_67568 | JGI IMG/M metagenome (GOLD analysis project Ga0078972, IMG submission 67568) | Hot spring thermophilic microbial communities from Obsidian Pool, Yellowstone National Park, USA - OP-RAMG-01 (SPADES assembly) (version 2) | ecosystem: Environmental > Aquatic > Thermal...
TGGTACTGATCGAACTGATCAAGAAGATCAAGAGTTTAGTTAAAAATGGTAATGGGAAAAAAGTTTTTTTTTAGTCTATGGTATTAGCTCACAGAAAAAATTTTTGGTTTTAAGTTTTAAACTGTTTTTAAGAGCTAACTTTTTATGGTTTTTTCTAAAGTGTATTGTTCTCAGAGCTTCCTTCTTTGGCTTATAAGCTATTAAGATCATTCTAAGAATATTCCGTGTTTTGTAGTGTTCTTTGTATTACTAACGGAGTTTTTTAAGGACTTCTCGAATGGTGTAGATTGTAAAATAGAATTGATAATCATATAAAAGGCACCTGCTCATACCACGGGTTTGTGTGGTATGCTTGGGAAAGAAGTTCAATCTAAACCCAAGGAGGTGCCTTATAAAAACATTATATGCAGGAATTGATCTTCATGGCAACCACAATTATTTGGCAGTAGTGGGAGGCGATGGGAGGAGGGTATTCGATAAGAGGCTTTCAAATGACATGGGGTGGATTCGAGAGACGCTTCATCCGCTTAAGGAAGAGTTGGTGGGGGTTGCGGTGGAATCGACGTATAACTGGTATTGGTTAGTCGATGGGTTAATGGAGGAGGGTTATGAGGTGCATTTAGCCAATCCTTCAGCGATTCAGCAGTATGTAGGGTTGAAGCATGCGGATGATAGGCATGATGCCTTTTGGTTAGCCGAGATGTTGAGGTTAGGGATCCTACCGGAGGGATATATTTATCCCAAGGAGGAGAGGCCGGTGCGGGACTTACTTCGGAAGCGGGGGCATTTGGTGAGACTTCGGACGTCCTTGGTGATCAGTTTGGAGAATATCGTGAGTCGCAACTGTGGGATCCGGGTGGGGGTCAATGAGGTCAAGGCACTCCGGGAGGATCGGATCAGCCGTCTTTTGGAGGGGAATGAGGAGTTGTGGATGTCGGGGCGAGCGAGCAAAGAGGCGATCGATTTTTTGACGCATCAGATTCACAAGATTGAGGCATGGGTACAGGAGAAGGTGGTTCTCAAGGAGGGGTATCGGAGTCTTTTGAGTCTTCCTGGGGTAGGGAAGATCTTGGCCTTAACCATCATGTTGGAGACGGGTCCGATTGGTCGGTTTGCGACGGTGGGGGATTATGTGTCGTATTGTCGGAAGGTGCCGAGTCATTGGATGAGCGATGGGAGGCGTAAGGGTTCTGGCAATACGAAGAATGGTAATAAATATTTGGCGTGGGCTTATGGGGAGGCCTCAGAGTTGGCCCGGCGTTTTGATAAGGCTTGCCGGGGTTATTATCAGCGTAAGATGCAGAGGACCAATGCGGCCGTGGCTCATAGTGCTTTGGCACACAAGCTGGCCAGGGCAGGTTACTATCTGATGAGGGATGGGGGGTCGTTTCAAGCAGAAAAGCTATTTCGATGAGACAACATGGGATGGAACGGTGAACCAAATTAGGGGTTGGTGAAAAGCCATGAGGTTTGATTGGCCATCCGTTCCATCCCAACTTAAACAAGTCATTGACCTCTCGGTACGAGTCGTTGCGAGATGGACACCGAGAAACGCAAAGAAACTACGGCAAAGGGAAAGAGGGGAGATGATTCCCAATCGGTTTTTATCTGTAAGAAAGAGAGTCGACTCCTTTGGATGGATGAGAGATGTTTCCTCAGGAGGGATATGGGAAAAGAAGTTGCGGTTGCTCCAAAATGAGCCTTAAACAAAAGGGCTCCTCTTCGCAACCGCCCTATTAACCCCTTTAACCATTCAAATAAAAACGGTTAGACCCTTTTTTTATATGGTAGGGATATTTTTTTCCGTGACAGGTGCCTTTTAAATGGGCGACCCCAATACACACGATAAAAGGCGGCCGGTCTACGGCTTGGCCGGCAAGGGTCGCCCGAAGCCTTTCGATTTTGGTTATTGTCAAGTCTCCTTCTTCACCACCAGGTCTTTCAATACGCGATTCTTGAAGGCCGGCTCTAACGTTACGTCCCCATCGATGACAGTTTGGCAGAAAAGGCCGGGTTTCCCATTGATGAGCCCGGTGCATTTTCCGCAAATCCCCAAATCGCATCCTGCGTGGTCGTAATAGGCCAGCGTTCCGTCCAGATTGTGGTAAATGTAATCCAGGGCCGTCATGGCGCTCATCCCTTTTTCATAGGGGACGGAATAGGTTTGATACCTGGGCTCTGAATCTACCGATGGATCGAAACGAAAAACCTTCACTTGGATCATTTTGGACATCGCCGCTTCTCCTTGAACTGTGTAAAAGGGTTACAACCAAAACAAGATTTTTCCCTTTGGACTATCGGCTTCTCGCCAATCACCGATCGCTATCTTCAGTGATGCCCCCCCACGTCCGACCTTGCCGCCATCATCTTCTTCATCATCTCCAAAAAGGGCCATTTCCCCTTGGGCGGCGTGACCGATGTCACGGTGATCGGCCGCTTCGATACCAAAAGGGCACCCCCCTCGTACCTCACAACATTCTCCTGCAACCAATAATGATTGTCCGTCTCCGGATAATCCTCCCGAAAATGCACCCCCCGACTCTCCGTCCGCGCCAAAGCACTCAACGCGGCCGCCTTGAGCAGATGCACCATCCTCGGAAGCTCCAACGCATCCAACCACTCCTTATTGTAAACCCGACCCTTCGATACCGTCGATAAATAGGGAATCTCCCCCTTCTCCACCCCCTCCAAAAACTCAATAAAGCTCAAAAGCTCCCGCTCCGTCCGAATCGGTCCCAAATACCGATGCGCCATCTCCTGCACCCTCCTCCGCACCCCCGCCGGCCGCAACCCTCCCCTCCGCTCCAACGGCCTCTGAGCCTCCTCCTCCATCGCCCGATACGCCTCCACCCCAGCCCTCTCCACCTTCACCCGCGCCGCATACTGCGCCGCATTCGCCCCCGCATCCGCCCCATGGACCAACATCTCCGTTATCGCCGAACAGACCCGATTCGCCCCAAAGGGCCCCAACGTACACTCCCCCGCCGCATAAAGCCCCTCCACCCCCGTCTCCAACCGCTCATTCACCACAATCCCCCCATCAAAATACTCCACCGCCGGCCCCACCTCGATGGGCTCATTCTCTTTCAGCATTCGAGCAAGTTCGGTCAGGTCCATGGCTTTGTATTTCCAGTTGGGGAAAATCGTCGAGGTGGCCGTTTTTTCGTAGGTCTCCCAGGGGATGTTTCCCCGGCGCAGATAGACGCCTCCGTTGGGGGAACCCTTCCCGTCCCGAACCTGGCGGGCCGTCGCATAGGAGAGGAACCCTTTATTCCACTCCATGGTCGTCCCTTTCTCCACGACAAAGGGGTCATAACTTTTCAGGAAGGCTTCTCCTTTGCTATTGATGAGTTCGCCCCCACAGAGCAGGGCCAAGATATAGGTAGCAATGCTTCCGCGCCAAACCGGCGGAGAAAGGAGGACATTGCAGCAAAACGTGATGAATTCCATATTCCCAAGGAGGGCCCCAACCCGGTGGGCCATCACCATTCCTTCTCCTGAAAGATCCCGCATCCCTGTATTGGGCCAAAAGGCTTTGTGCCACCCACCGGTTGCCAAGACGACCGCCTTGGTCGAAATATGAAGGAACTCTCCGCTCGGCACATGAAGGGCCAGAACTCCGTTGACTCTTCCATCGGCCATCAGGAGATCGATCGCCATGGTGTCTTCCAGAACCTCTGCCCCGACCTCGCGAGAGCGCCGCAGCAATATATCCATCAGGCCGAGACCGGAAGTGAATATGGCCCGCTCCTCCGAGAAGATGACTTTGAGGCCCCATTGGAGGAGTTCCTGGAGTCGCGCCGGAGCGTTCCGGATATATTGTTCGATAAGTTTCTGGTTATTCAGGTAATATCCTTGGGTGAGGATATCGTTGAAAAACTTGGCCGCCGTGTCATGGGGAGCGCCCGCGAAACCCATCCGGCTCAGGCTCAGGCCATCTAGGGTGAAGTCGGCGCCCGCCATAGGCGAAGCCCCGCAGCGGGCCAGTGGGCCTTTGCTGAGGAGAACCGTTCTGGCTCCTTTTTCCCGGGCTCCGATGGCCGCCCGGTATCCTGCACCACCTCCGCCGATTACGACCACATCTGCATCGATCCTGCGCTCGGACATTGAGCATCCTCCTTTCTCCCCTTGGGAAAACTTCCGGATTCCCGCTGGGATTTTGATTACTCCTTCATTTCATAGCAAAAATCGCAGTGGCTCGCCCCCTCCATGATGGTCTGGTTTCGCGCAAAGCGGATCTTGGGGTTAAAGCCCTCGATCAGGGCTTTATCGCGGCTGCAGGAGAGCAGAACGCCCAAGTCAGCGATGCCCAGTTCCTTGTACATATCGGCATACCGACAGCGAGTGACATTGAAAACGAATCGCTTGGGCGTCTGCTCCAGAATGTCCAGTTTCAGCGCATCCTCCAGGGTCCAATACTTCATCCCTTGGGCAAAATGCGTCAGCGTATTCCCGCCGACCACCTTGGCCAGGTTTTTTCCCGATTCTCGGGCCAAGTTTTGAATGATAGGTTCGAGGATGGAGAGAATCTTTTCCCTCCCGAGTTCCTTCGCAAAGGCTTGAATCACTGGGGCCAGAATCCGGGCTTCGATCTCCCGGCGGGCCAAAATACTGACTTTTGTCAAATCGGCGGCCATCTCTTCTCCTCCCGAGAAACCATCTCTTTTCCGCTTGGGGTTTTTCCCAATAAAGGAAAAAAAACAAAATTTTGCTGCTCGCGCCCTGCGGGGTTCCCGACTGGCAGGGGTGATTAATTCTTAAAGGTCCTTCTCAGCGAGATTCCTTAGTACCGCTTTTTCATATAGGTCTCGCAACCGGTTTGGTTTTCGGGAACCACGAGCACGGTCGGTTTCGGATCGTAATGGAGAATCTTCGTTCCATATTTGTATTTCGGATCAGCGATGGCTTCGATACTGTAAAGACCCGTGATGGGTTGGTGGTCGGCCTTGCGGAAATGATAATCCGGGCTCATAATCGAATCTTTGTAAACCATGCTCTCCATTGTATCCACCACCGCCTCCGTATCGGTCGTCTTGGCAGCCTTGACCGCCTCCAGAATGACTTCGATGGTATGGAACCCATAGGCGGCCAGACTCCCCGGGAAGTCCCCATATTTTTCTTTATAGGCGTCGGTAAACATCTTGGCCCGCGGGGCTTTGGGGTTTTCGTTCAGGAACTCACTCGAGGACGTAATCCCGATCACCGCATCCCCTGTGGCCCGAGCGTTATTGAGATCCCAGAATTGGTGATGAATGTGGCATTTTAGGCCCATTTGACGGGCCTGCATGATGACTCGGGGCCATCCGGCGCCGAAGTTGGCGATCGCCAACGCCTCTGGGTTGGCTGCCATCACTTTGGTCAAGTAAGGGGCGTAGTTGGTTTCGCCGAAGGGTGGATAGACTTCCCCGACGTTTTCATAATTCGGCCGGACCAATTCGATCGATTTCTTAAAGAACTCGATACACCCTTTACCCCAGCTATAATCATCCCCCAGGAAATACCATTTGGAGTACTTCTTTGCGGGCTCACGGATGGCCAGACAAGTCAAACGAAAACTTCCTGGCGCTTTGAAGAAATATCGGTCGCAATAGGGAGGTTGAATGAGGGCATCGTTTCCTGAACCCGAGTTAACAAAGAGGACTCGTTTTTCCCGGATATATTGCTGAACGGCCATGGAGATCGAGGAGAAGATGATTCCCGCCAAATAATGGACTTTGCTCCGCTCCACAAGGCGGCGGGCCTTGGCCAAGCCTACATCTTTTTTGCTCTCCGTATCTTCCATGATGAGTTTGACTTTTCGGCCGAGTATCCCTCCCTTTTGGTTATACATTTCTACGGCCAATTCCATCGCCTTGGCCTGCTCCGTTCCCATGTTCGAGGCGGGACCGCTGAGTTCGCAAAGTCCTCCGATGAGAATTTCGGGCTCCGCCCCCAGGGAAATCTTGGGTAAAAACCAATTGGCTCCAACGGCGATGATCGCCCCCGAACTGAGTTTGATGAAACTGCGCCGATCGATCCCCGTCATTCGTTTCTGGACTCTCATATACACACCTCCTCTGAACTTTGATAATTTAGGCCTTTTGCGAGTTTACGGATTCAGCCGCCTGTGGTTCTCGCCGGCCGGAATACAATCGCTGAAAAAGAGGGAATAAACCCTTGGGTAAAAACATGATCAATACGATGTAGCTGATACCCAGGAAGATCAACCAATTTCGAAAGATATCGCTTAAAATTTCTTGGAAAATGATCACTATGGCCGCCCCCAGAAGGGGCCCAATCAAAGTCCCCGGTCCTCCCAAAACCGTAAAAAGCACGGCGTCTCCTGAGAAAAACCAGCTCAGCATTTCGGGCGCCACGGCCCTTTCATGGAGCGACGTCAGGGCACCCGCGAGGGAGGCAAAAGCCCCCGAGATCATGAAGGCGACAATCCGATAATAGCGGACCTCATAGCCTAAGAATCGCACCCGTAAGGGGTTTTCCCGAATGCCAACGAAAACATCGCCGAGGGGGCTTCGAATGATCATGTTTAAAACCAGGATGGACAAAACCAGGACCGCCAGAACAAAGTAATAATACTGCATCTCGGATTTGATCGGTAATAGACCAAGGAAGGTTTCGCGGGGAATTCCCGTAATCCCATCTTCGGCATTGGTAATTTTCAAGGGATCTGAAAAGGCCAAAAGCTGAAGCGACTGGGAGAAGGCAAAGGTCACCAAGAAAATCGCCACTGGCCCGACCCTTGAGCACAAAAACCCCATGGCCCAGCCAAATCCGACGCCCACCAACATGGCCAAGATGAGACCTGGAAAGGCATCGGTGATCTGCCAGCCACTGCGGACCATCAGGATTCCGATGGAATAGCCACCGCACCCCCAAAAGGTGGCGTGGCCGAAACTGAAAATCCCCGTATATCCGAAAAGGAGGTCATAACTCATGGCATAAAGGCCAAAGATCATCATTCGTCCCACTGTGTAAGTCAGGTAATCGGCAAAAGGGGTCGCTCGAAAGGCGATGGGCAGGAGAATTAGGGCGAGGAGAATGATTCCCCAAAGGAACCTCAGTGACTTTTTTTCTGATCCCTGATGCAGCGATCTTTCCATCTCCATGCCTTCACTCCACTACGGCACCCCGGCCGAAGAGGCCCAAGGGCCGGAAGATCAAAACCACAATCATCACTGCAAAGGCCAAGATCTTTGCAATCATACCGCTCATGAGGGCCGTGCCAAAAGCAATCACCTCGCCGATGATGACTCCGCTCACCAATACACCGACAAGGCTTCCCATCCCTCCGAAGATAATGACCACAAAGACAATCATCAAAAGCTCAAAGGCCATGTTGGGATCCACACTGAGGATCGGCCCCGCTAGGACCCCGGCGATCCCAGCCACCCCTGTTCCAAGGCCGAATATCAGTGTATTGATCCGCGGCGCATTGGTTCCCATGGCCTGGGAAACTTCACTGTTCAGAGCAATGGATCGGACCAAGATCCCCATTCCGGTACGGAGAAAAAACAAATATAGGCCGAACATTACCAGGACCGTAAATCCCATGACAAAGAGCCAGTATTTTGGATAGGCCACGGGCCCCAAATTCAACAGACCTTCGAGTGCCGCCGGAGGCTGGGCCAGCTGGGCGATGGCGCCCCAGATGATTTTGACAACCTCTTGCCCCACAAAAGCGAAACCCAAGGTGAGAATTAGATTATGGGTAAATTCTCGCCCCCACTGCATCAGTCGCCGTATACCCAAGAATTCCAATCCCACTCCCAAGAGGAAATTCCCAGCAAAGGCTACGGGAAGGGCGAGCCAGAAGGAAAGCCCCAATTGCTGGACCATCATGAAGGAAAGGTAAGCGCCCAGCATGTAAAAAAAACCATGGGCGCAATTAACGATCCCTTGAAGTCCAAAGACAATGGTCAAACCCGATGCCAGCAGAATATAAATGGATGCAATGGTTAATCCATTCAAGAATTGGATAAGAAAGGCTGAAAACGTCATCCTCCACCTCTTGCTTATTTGCGCGGACGGTTTTGTTTTCTGTCCTTACGTTAGATCGGCCTGATCACGAATCCCAAAATACTGCTCCAATAAATCCGGTCGATGGGCTAACGTTTTCATGGGTTCTTCCAATTTGATCCGACCCTTCTCGAGGATATAGCATCGATCCGCCACTCGCATCGCTGTGTGGACATTCTGCTCCACCAGGAGCATGGTATGTTTTTGGGCCTTGATTTTTTCAAAGGCCTCGATCAAGTTCCGAACGATGACCGGGGCCAAACCCTCTGTGGGTTCATCCAAAAGCACCATTTCTTCTCCCGCGATCAACCCCCGGGCCGTGGCCAACATCTGTTGTTCTCCGCCAGAGAGAGTTCCCGCCATCTGATTTTTACGTTCCTTAAGGGCTGGAAATAGAGCGTAGATGCGCTCTTCAATCTCCTTCCAGCGCCTTTCCGTCCGGTTTTTTAAATTGAGATATGGAACGCGTAGATTCTCCCAAACCGTCATTTCGACGAAAATCCCTCGATCCTCGGGAACATACCCGATTCCCATCCGGGCAATCTGGAAGGGGCGCAGTTGAGTAATCTCCTGATCCTTGAACCGGACCTCCCCGCGACGGCCCGGGGTCAACCCCATGATGGTCCGCAGGGTGGTGGTCTTCCCCATCCCGTTGGGGCCCAAGAGCGCCACACATTCTCCTTCGCCGACCCGCATGTCGATCCCTTGGAGAATATGGCTCTCTCCGTAATAGCTATGCACTCCGACCAATTCTAATATACTCCCCATTTTCACCCTCCAGACTTTCCATTCTATCAATGTCCATGGATTGCGCCCAAGTAGATGGATTGGACTTCTCGATTCTGTTGGATTTCCTTGGGCTGCCCATCGGCAATCACCGTCCCCCGATGGAGGACCGTTACCCGGTCGGAGATGCCCATTATGACCTTCATATCATGTTCGACCAATAGAATGGTGACATTTCTTGACAAATCTTTAATTAGCCGAGCCGTCTCCTGGGTTTCCTCCGGAGACATCCCCGCCGTGGGTTCATCGAGGAGGAGCAGTTCGGGATCGCTCACCAAGGCCATGGCAATCTCTAATCGACGTTTGTCCCCATAGGCCAGAAGACCCGCCTTCCGATCCGCTTGATCCAGAAGTTTCAATGTTTTTAGATAATGCATGGCGATTTCTCGAAGCTCCCCACGCGGACGAGTCAGCCGTCCCCAAGGCGAGTTTGAAGTCCGGTGTCTTCCCTGGGCGGCAATCTCGACATTCTTTAGAACTGAAAGGGCTGGAAAGATACTGGAAATCTGGAAGGTCCGCACGATCCGACGGCGAAAAATATCCGCCGAAGGAAGATGCGTAATGTCTTCTCCTTTGAAAAAAATCTGACCGGAATTGGGAGGGAACATGCCGGTGATTAAATTAAAGAGGGTTGTCTTCCCTGCACCATTGGGACCGATGATGGACTGAAGTTTCCGTTCCTGGAAAGACAAGTTGACCCGGTCGATGGCGGTCAGACCGCCAAAATGTTTCGTGAGATTTTGTAGGGAAAGAATGGGGGTTTCCTTCGATTCCATTCGGTACCTTCTTTACGTCCTAGATTTCCCGGGCCCTTTGGCAGTGCCGCTTCTCCGGGCTATGCCTGATTCATGAGGCATTCATCCCCACCCAATAAAACTTTCACTGCTCCAAGATACCTGGCCGGAGATCATTTTTTCTTCGACCGCACGGCAAGTTCACAATACGGATCCCCGTCCAAAACATTCTTGACGTGCACACAGACCAAATCGGGATTGTAAGCCTCGTATTTCGCCTGGTCCACATAACAATAAAGTCGGCCAACCTCGGGGGCTCCCAGCTCTTTCCAGATTTTGGCCAGGTGGCAGGTATAGACCCGCCGCCGTTTCTCTCCCTCGACTTCCACTGTCTCGGAATGCCCCCATCCCAAGGAAGGAAGATCCTCCGAATAATTCTCCCGCGTGAGGGGAAGACCTTTGGCTTTCGTTTTGGCCTGGGCCCCTTTTCCGACCAATTCCCCGTAAAGGGACACCGCTTTTTTGGAAAGCGCTTTTCCCTTCTCCTCCCCCAAATCCTTCATCAGCGTCCGGGCGAAAGAGTAGTGGAGCCAAGCTAGTCGGGTGATCATGGAATGCACCTGCCGAGCCGCCTCCTCCTTGGAGATCATCTCTGGGTTTGAACTCATGGACCCTCCGTTTCGAAGTTCTTTATCGACTTTTCCGCCCTCGTCCCAATCCTTTCGTGGTTTCCTTTCGCAGCGAAATAAAATTTCCCCATGAACTCTTTCAACCGCTTCATCGCTTCGGCCAAGAGTGGGGCCGGATGGGTCAGGGCTATCCGCAAATACCCCTCTCCATATTCTCCATACATTGAACCAGGAATCATCCACACATTTGCTTCATTTAGAACCTTTAAACAAAATTCCTTCGAACTATACCCCTTAGGAATGGTTGACCAAACATAAAAGGTCGCCAAAGGAAAATCAACTTCAAAACCTAAATCTTTTAAATTTTTAACCACAATATCTCTTCGCTGTTTAAAAACTTCATTTCGTTTTTCCATAAAATCAATAGGCCCATTCAAAGCTTGCGTTGCTGCTATCTGCATGGGGTAAAAAATTCCTCTGTCAGAATGCGATTTAATCTTGGCCATTCCAGCAATAATATCTTTGTTACCCACGAGCATCCCCACCCGCCAGCCGCAACAATTATAAGCTTTTGAAAGTGAGTTTAATTCTACACCAACTTCTTTCGCTCCTTCAACCTGTAAAAAGCTCGGCGGCTTACTTTCAAAATAAATTTCAGAATAAGGATTGTCGGAAACAACAAAAACATCATAGGTTTTTGCCCATTCCACAAGCTCTCGATAAAAAGCCAAATCGGCACTAGCACCAGTAGGATTATTTGGATAATTTACCCAAATCATTTTGGCCTTTTTTGCTATATCAGCAGGGATGGAAGCTAAATCTGGAAGAAATCTGTTCTTTTTTAAAAGAGGAAAATTATATACCTCTCCGCCAGCCAATTTGACGCCCGCCTCATAGGTAGGGTAAGCAGGATCAGGAACGAGAGCAATATCTCCAATGTCTAAAAGACAAAAATGAATATGAAAAAGGCCATCACATGATCCTAACAAGGGCAAAACCTCTTTTTCAGGATCTAACTCCACTCCAAACCTTCTCCAATACCATCCTGCGATAGCATCTTTTAAAGGTTTATTTGGGTAAAAACTTGGATAATGATGATGGTTCGGATAACTAACTGATTCTCGGAGGGTTTCCAAAATGTGATCGGGCGGTGAAAAATCAGGATCGCCGAGTCCAAGATTTATTACATCCCGACCTTCCTGTTTCATTCTTACCAAAAGCACATTCATTTCCGTACCTAAATAACCTCTAAATAATTCAAGCCTTTTAGCTGTCTGCATGATTCACCCCTCTATTTTCTCCTTAGATACTCTCTTCTTCATATACATTTGCGATGCAACAAAGAAATGTTACTGCCTCTTTATTGCTCTCATTTTTCATGCTATGTACTTCCATGGTGGGGATAAATATGAAGTCATTTGGGCCGAGTACCCGTTCTTCTAAGATTTGATCCGTTTCCGGATCATGCTTAAAACATCTCACCCTTCCTGAAAGGATATACATGGTCTGGTAATAGAGATGATTATGTATAGGAATTTCTCCTCCCGGCCCTATTGTAAAAAATCGCAGTCCATACTCAACCGAATCTCTAGGACCAGCCTGAGATAACCAGCGAATCCATACATCTTTTACTGGAATTGGCTTCCCTTTATATGGATAAGACTCAATCTTTTGATCTGGCTTTTCATTTACGTTCATTACAATCATTAGTTCTCCTTTATTCAATATTTCTTTTAAAGAAGTTGGTTTTTAATCTGGGTAATAAAATAACGGACGTGATCTTCCATAATCTCTCTTACTCTATCAGAATCCCTTTTCTCTAAAGCAGCGTAAACGTCTTTAAGTTGGTCAATTATAGTTTTTATGGGGATTATCTCAGAAAGCGCAGAATTCCAAAGACGCGCACATCGTCCATGGAGGTTTTCAAGGATTTCTTGCAGAATAGGGTTTTGAGCCGCCTGATAAATAATCTCATGAAAGCTGGTGTCGATTTCGATAAGAGAGCGATGCCCACCTTCTTTTAACAAGATATCTGCTTTTTCAATAAGAGATTTTAATTGAGCCAATTTGTCAGCTGTTATTCGCTTGGCAGCAACCTCTCCCACTAAGCCTTCAAGCTTTATTTTAACTTCAAAAGCACAACGAATTTCATTTATGTCTATTGCCGAGACATATGTCCCAAACCGAGGGATAATCGTTACCAGTTTCATATCCTCTAACTTTTTTATAGCTTCTCTTAAGGGAGTACGACTTACTTTGAATTCTTGGCAGAGTTCTTTTTCAGATAGAAGTTTTCCGGGAGGATATTCCATGTAAACGATTCGGTTCCTTAAAACTTTAAAGATCTTTTCAGGAAGAACATTTTTTACAATAACCATTTGAAATTATAGATATATTTTTATGAAATATTTTAAATAATAATAAAAATAAAATAAATTTAAAAAAATGTCAAGCAAAAAAGAGAGGGTAATGTCAATATTTTTGTGTCAGGATGGGAAAAGGAGTGTAAGTATTTTCTTTTAAGTTTTCATAAGTGAAGACAGAAAAAATAATTCTTTCTACGCTTGTATGATTACTGAATACTCCCATGGGCCTAGTTCTCCTTCTAACTTCCCGGAACCTTCTCTCAATGGCATTAGTAGTACGCAAGGCAGAATGGGGGAGAGGGATTTTTACTTGCAAAAAAGTCAAAAGGTCATCTAAATCTGCCTTTAAGCACTGCACAGCTTTAGGATAAAGCCTTTCCCAACGTTCCCCAAACCTCTGCGCCGCTTTCTGAGCCAAACGTAGATGCCGAGCATGGCTGATCCGCTGGAGATCTTTTTTCACTTCCTTCTGATCCGCTCTCTTTACATAATTGAGCACATTACGAGCTTTATGCGCCCAACAACGCTGAAAAGGAACTTGCCCATAGACAAAAGGCAAGGCAGCTAACAAACCCTTCCCGCCATCGCCTATAATCAACTTTAAATTCTCCCCCCGCAAACCCCGCTGATATAAATCATGAAGAAAAGCTTCCCAATGAACTTGCTTTTCAGAGGGCACCTGAGCAAAATCAATAATCTCCTTTTGGCCATCTAAACGGATACCTAAAGCCACCAAAATAGTACGTCTCTGCGAACCTACACCCGTCCTCCTTTTAATGACTAAACCATCCAAAATAAGCACCTGATAATGATCCAAAAGTTTCCTCTGATGATAAGCCACCACCGCCGAATCAAGCTGCTGAGCAATCCTGCTTACAGTAGAAGGACTTACGCGCTCACCTAAAATAGGCCAAAGAGCCTGACCCACCTTGCGCGTAGAAAGACCAAAGATAAAAGCCAACATAATCAGCCGTTCCACAGGAAACACCCGCCGGGCAAACTTCTTCAGAATAGCCTTGGCACTATAAGTACGACTGCGCGGCACAGATAACTCCAAATCCCCTAACTCTGTAAGCAGATGACGCGGATAAGAACCATTGCGCCGATCAGGAATACCTTGCACCCGCATCTGCTCTAAATGAACATCTACCGCATTACTCATTCTAGTTTCAAGGATTTCTTTAAGAGCTTGTTGCGTAGCTGTCCTATAATCACCCTCCCACTCACCAGCTCCAAAACTCTTTAATACTCTAAACGCTTGATTTATACTTCTAATTACTACGGGGAACATGGGGTACCTCCTATCAACTTATTTTCCTAAAAACTAACTCGATAGCGTATCCCATTTCCCCTCCTGACACAAGAATTGATA
>Ga0078972_1013091_pt1 | contig 13902 bp, 16 predicted proteins | sample YelNatPaOPGAMG01_FD_67568 | JGI IMG/M metagenome (GOLD analysis project Ga0078972, IMG submission 67568) | Hot spring thermophilic microbial communities from Obsidian Pool, Yellowstone National Park, USA - OP-RAMG-01 (SPADES assembly) (version 2) | ecosystem: Environmental > Aquatic > Thermal...
TCCCCGCTCCAAGGGCTTGGCCCGCGGAGCCTCACCCCACCCTTGGCGCATTCTTCCCCCGGATCCAGTCCGGGGTCGAATGCCCCCAATCCCTTGGCAGGTGATTGTCCAGTTATGCCGGCCATTAAAATTCCATGGGGATTTGAACTTCCATTTCGCCTTCCATCGCGGGATTGGGGGGTGAGAAGGCAAAAATCTTCCGAGAGGCGGCTCCGAGGCCCGCCCCACATGGAGGCCACGCGCTGCAGCCTTTCCCGCCTTGACGCCGCCGGAGTGCATCCCTATATTCAAGCCGAAAGGGGAGCATGTGATGTTGCACCGGGTTCGCATCCAGGGATTGATTCTGGACCCCATCACGGAACGCCCCATCCTCCTTTTAAAGAACGACGAGGACAGCCGGGTGTTGCCCATCTGGATCGGCAGCTCGGAGGCCAACGCCATCGCGCTGCGCCTTGAGCACATCGAGGTGCCCAGGCCCATGACCCACGACCTCCTCTGCGGTATCCTCGATCAGACCCAGACTTCGTTGAAAGAGGTCCGGATCACCGATCTTCGGGACAACACCTATTTCGCCGACATCGTTCTGGCCCGCCGCGAGGGAGAGGTTCACGTGGACTCCCGTCCGTCCGATGCGGTGGCCCTTGCCGTGAGGGCTGGGGCCCCGATATTCGTGGAGGAAAGCGTCTTCGAAAAGACCTTTAGTGTGGACGAGAACGCCAGCGGCGAGCAGTTGGCCAGGTGGCTCGAACAACTCTCCCCCGAAGAGATGGGCCGTTACGAAATGTAAGGGACGGGCGCGCTCCGGATCTCTCGGAGCGGCCGACTGACCCAGTTTTGCCATTCGAAGGCGCGGGGATGGGGATCGTCAAGCCCGAAATGCCGTGTGTGTTCGTATGCGCCTGCTGTTACCGGGAGGAGCGGGACCGAGATACGGCCCTGCGGGCGCTGGAGGAGCAGTTTGGCCGCTTCGCGGACCGATCCGATCCATTTCCATTCACGCACACGGATTACTACGCCTCCGAGATGGGCTCTCCTCTCTACAAATTGCTGGTGGCCTTCGAAGACCTCATCCCGCCCGGCTTTCTGCCGGAGCTCAAGCTCATGACCAACGCGACCGAATCGGCCCTCTCCAACGGCGGATCACGGAGGGTCAACCTGGATCCGGGCTACTTATGCGCATCTCGCTTCGTCCTGGCCTCCACCAAGGACAGCCCCCACAGGCTCTATTTGGGGCAAGGCATCTATGGCGAGCTGACCCTGGTCTATCAAAAAGGAGCGTTCACTCCCCTCTCCTGGACCTATCCCGACTACCGCGAGGCACCCACCGTGGATTTTCTGACCCGGCTCCGGGGCTGGTACCTTCAGCGGCTGGATAGCCTTCTCAAGGTGGGAGCGTGAGATGGCCTTCATGGGCGGTTCGGCGTACAGCATGGCCAACTCTCTGATGGAGGGGTACCTCCTCCCCTCACCCGTCAACCTCAAACGGCTGACCATGGAGGAATTGCGCGAGCTGCAGTTCGAGGTGGAGAAGCTTCTGAGGGACCAGCGGGGCATCGTTCCGGATCAGAGCGATACCCTCTCCCTGCAGAAGCGCAACATGCGCATCTTGAAGCTTTCCCAGGCCCAGAGCGTGATCGCCAACTTCACCCAACTCAGAGCCAGGGGGAGGGCCTGATGGCGGTGAATAGGGCATGGACACCCTGCTGAGCTGACGATCCCGGCGGCAGAAGAAGCATGGACATTCCAGCGTCACGGGACCAGGAAGAGGCGCTCCAGCAAGAGCCGAGGATTCACGTTCCTGGCCAAGTGCTGGGGGGCTTCGGCGAGCCTTTCAGCCACCCGCTGAAGGCCGCTCACCCCCCTGAGAGTGGCGGCTCTCTCGAGCAGCGGACCGGCATCGGCGTTCACCAGAGCCGGCCGGCCGTGGGCAATGCGCAAGGCGTCCCTGAGCAGGCCCGCGGTCAGGGCACAGAGCTCTCCCGCATCTTCCTTGGCCAAGCGCTCCAGGAGAGGGGCTAGATCCGGGTAGACCGAGGCATCCAGCCCCTCCTCCAGCAAACGCAGCAAGAGATCTCGTCGGTCGTCTTTCCGGTCCGGCCCGGCTGAAAGCAGCCGCCCTGGGGCCCCGCAGGCGAAAGCCAGCGCCGACGGTCTGTCCGCCGGCGGGACGGACAGCCGGTCAAGGAGCGGAACCATCTCCTCGGGCGGCAGTGGTCCGAGCGTGAGTGCGTGGCTGCGCGACCGGACGGTCGGCAGCAGCGCCGCCGGGTTGGAGGTCACCAGGATAAACTGCCCGAAAGCGGGGGGTTCTTCCAGGGATTTCAAGAGGGCGTTTTGAGCATTGGGGTTGAGAGCGTCGGCCGGGTCGATGAGGACCACCAGCCGGCGTCCCTCGTAGGGTGGCAGGGAGAGGGGGGCCAACACCTGCTCCCGAATCTGGTCCACCACGATCTGGGTTCTCTTGGCCCCGCCATCGCGGGTTTCCAGCCCCACCCACCGGACATCCGGATGGATGCCCCGGCGCATCTTTCGGCACGGACCGCAGTGCCCGCATGCGCCCTGCGCCGGAGCGTCGCATTGGAGGGCCGCCGCGACCATGCGGGCCAAGGTGGCCTTGCCGACCCCCCTCGGCCCCATGAAGAGCAGGGTCTGGGGAAGGACGCCCCGGTCCAGCGCCTTGACCAGAAACCGGACCTGCGCAGCGTGACCGTGGAGCTCGTCGAACCGGATTGGGTAATCCGCTTCGGCGGGAGGAGTGGGTTCCGGGCTGGATCGCTTCCTGGCCATGGCCGCTCCCACTGAGGCACGCCTTGGGCTCAGGCCTGCTCGGGCTCCGTTACGCGAGGAGTCGCCGCCGCAATGCTGGCCTGCTGGGCCACACGGCCCGCCAGCTCGTGAAAGGCCTGCGCCACCGATGATGCCGGGGCCGCCAGCACCACGGGGCGGCCTCCGTCACCCGCCATGCGAACCGACGGATCCAGGGGGATTTCGCCGAGGAAGGGCACACCCATTTGATGGGCCGTGCGCTCACCCCCCCCGCGGGAGAAAATGTCGGAGATGCCTCCGCAGTGGGGGCAGACGAACCAGCTCATGTTTTCCACGATCCCCAGGACCGGCACGTTCACCTTCTGGAACATGGCGAGCCCTTTGCGGGCATCGATGAGGGCCACCTCGTTGGGCGTGGTCACGATGACGGCGCCCGTGAGGGGCACCTTCTGGGTGAGGGTGAGCTGGGCGTCTCCGGTGCCCGGGGGAAGGTCCACGACCATGTAGTCCAATTCGGGCCAGGCCACGTCCTTCAGGAGCTGCTCCAAGGCCTTCATGACCATGGGCCCACGCCAGATCACGGGCATGTCCGGATCCAGCAGGAATGCCAGGGAAATGACCTCCAGGCCGTGGGCCTTGACCGGAATCATCTTCTTCTGTTCCTCGTCGATCGCCGGCTTCACCGTCACGCCGAGCATGAGGCCCATGGACGGTCCGTAGATGTCGGCGTCCAGCAGGCCCACCTTGGCGCCCGTTTGCGCCAGGGCCACGGCCAGGTTGGCTGCCACGGTGGATTTTCCGACCCCCCCCTTGCCGGAGGCCACGGCGATGCTGATCTTCACCTGCGGGATCAGGTTCTCGAAGAGCGGAGCCCGGGAGGCCGCGGCCACCTGGGCGTCCATCTGGACGGTGACGGACTTCACCGCCGGGAGAGCGGTGCGAACCGCCTCCTCCGCCTGCCGCTGGAACCTCTCCTTCACGGGGCATGCGGGGGTCGTCAGCACGATCCGGAAGGAGACGGCGTCTCCCTCCACCCGCAGATCCTTCACGAACCCCAGCTCCACGATGTCTCGATGAAAGTCCGGGTCGATAACGGTCCTCAGGGCATCGAGGACCTGAGCTTCGGTAATGGGCATGGTGTGCATCTCCACAGGACAGAGGGCCGATCGCAAGGCCCGTTGGGGGTCTGGAGGCCCGGTAAGTCGCTCAGTCCAATTCGCGAGTCGTGCTCCCCACGATTTTGAGGGCCGTCATTTTGGCCTTTTCATACTCTCCCTTGAGCAACAGCGCGAGGATCTCGGGCCGGGCCACCTGATCGATGACCCGGCGGCGGAAGGCATCCTCCGAATCGGTGGCGAAGAGGAGCTCCCTCAGCTCGGAGGAAAGGCGCAGGAACCCCGCGTAAAGGGCCTCGGCGTGACGCGCGAGCTCCTCGGCGAGGCCGCGCTCCCAGGCCTGGGAAATCTGAATTGGCCCCCATGCGGCCATGGAGAGAGAATCCCCCGGGAACCAGACGGGGAATCGGAGCGTGGACCCGGCGGGATCCCCTTCGTCCCAGAAGGGAACGCCGGTGCCCTCCAAGTCGCGCCGGGCCGCCTCGCGCCACTCGGGCGGGCAGGCCGACGTGATCAGAACCAGGGAGGCTTGCCGCAGACTGGGCTGGCTGGGCGCATGAGCGGCCGTCTGTACACCCGCCAGTGCGGCGAGCATCCCCCGCCCCGGCGGCGCGTGCAGGACCACGGGCCATCCGGTCCGGAGCAGATCCCGCAGGGCGGGGAGGGCCTCGGAACCATCGCCCAGGACTCGGGCGGGACGACCGGAGGGCGGTGCGAGCAGCAGGGGGATCACCTCAGCGGCCCTCCGGAAGACCCTTGAGCAGCCGGGGGTAAAGGGGGAAGTCGCGGCACAGCCCCTCTACCTCCCGGCGGATCGAGGCCAGGGCGCCCGGAGTCGCGCGCTCCAGTAGAGCCCGGTGCATCCAGCCTGCGATCCGGCGCATCTCGGCCTCCCCCATGCCCCGCGATGTGATGGCCGGGGTGCCGACCCGTATGCCCGAAGCCACGAAGGGCTTCTGGGTGTCGAAGGGGATGCTGTTCTTGTTCACCGTCATGCCGGCCTCGTCCAGGGCCGCCTCGGCCTCCTTGCCGGTGATTCCTTTCGCGAAGACGTCCACCAGCAACAGGTGGTTGTCGGTGCCGCCCGAAACGATCCTCCAACCTAGCCGCTGAAGCTCATCCGAGAGAACCCGGGCGTTGGCCACGACCCGAGCGGCGTAGCTCTTGAAGGCCGGCGTGGAGGCCTCCTTCAGCGCCACGGCCTTGGCGGCCACGATGTGCACCAGCGGACCGCCCTGGATTCCTGGAAAAACGGTCTTGTCCAGCTCCTTGGCGAAGGCTTCCTTGCAGAGGATCAGGCCTGCCCTCGGACCGCGCAGGGTCTTGTGGGTGGTGGTCGTGACGAAGTGCGCGAAGGGGACCGGCGACGGGTGAACCCCCGCCGCCACCAGTCCAGCTATGTGGGCCATGTCCACCATGACCAGTACGCCGTGGCGCCCGGCCATCTCCCAGATGCGCGGGAAATCGATCACCCTCGGATAGGCACTGGCACCGACGACCACCAGTTTGGGCTTGTGCACGGCCATGAGCCCTTCGAGGGCCTCGTAGTCGATGGTCTCCGTTTCCCGGTTAACCCCGTACGGGATGAACCGGTAGAGTTTGCCCGAAAAGGAGAGGGGGTGGCCGTGGGTCAAATGGCCGCCATGGCTCAGGTCCATGCCCAGAACCTTGTCACCGGGGTTGAGGACCGTCATGTAGACGCCCATGTTCGCCTGGGAACCGGAATGCGGCTGGACATTGGCGTGGTCGGCCCCAAAAAGGGACTTCGCCCGTTCGATGGCTAGCGCCTCCACCGTGTCGGTGTGGATGCAGCCCCCGTAGTAGCGTCTGCCGGGATAACCCTCGGCGTACTTGTTCGTAAAGACCGATCCGGCGGCCTCCAGAACGGCCTCCGAGACGAAGTTCTCGCTGGCGATCATCTCCAGGTGGTCGTTCTGCCGGCGTACCTCGGCGGCCATGGCCGCCGCCACCTCCGGATCCACCTCCCAGATGGCATCCATTCTCATCGGTTACCCCCTATGCGACCCTCGGCGAGCGAAAGAGGAGTCTGGAGCTTCCGTCCGGCGCCCTTCGAGTGTATTCTTCGCCGTCGGCTGATCGGCACCTGAGTCATGCTTGATGGTCCAGCTTTTCGATCCGCCTCAAATGGCGGCCGCCCTCGAAGGGCGCCTCCAGCCAGGTCTTGACCACCTCCTCCGCCAGCCCCTTGCCCATGAGCCGGCCGGGCAGGCAGAGGACGTTGGAGTCGTTGTGAAGGCGGGAAAACCTCGCGAGATAGAGATCCGTGCAGAGCACGGCTCGAATGCCGCGGTGCCGATTGGCCGCCATGCTCATCCCCACGCCCGATCCGCATACCAGCACGGCCCTCTCCGCCCTGCCCGACAGCAGGGTCCCGCAGGCCCTCTCGGCATAATCGGGATAGTCAACGGATTCGGTGGAGTGGGTTCCCTCGTCGGTCACCTCGTGCCCGAGCCGCTGAAGGAGGTCCTTTACGTATTCCTTGAGCTCGAAACCGGCGTGGTCCGCGGCGATCACGATCTTCATGCCCCACCCCTTGGAGGATCAGCATAGCCGCGGAGAGAGCAAAAGGGAAGCGGCGCCCGCGTTCCCCAATCCCGCGATGAAACCGGAACGGAGCCCCCAAATGTTGATGAACACGTGGTTTAGCTCTAATGCTCTTTCACCTGATAAGGGATTGGGGGCCTTTGAGCAGAAGGCGAAAAAGGCGTCCAAGGGTGGGGGTCCCTCCCTCTGGCTTTGCCAGCGGAGGGGGAGGGAATGGCCCTAACTTCTTTTCTTTGGGCGTGGCGCAACCGTCGTCGAAGGCACCCCACTTGCATCGCGGAATTTCGGCGCGTTCGGAGAAACCGCAGGGCGCTTGACCCACCGGAGAGTTGCCGCAGGCTCCTCTGCGGGCCGAGGCCCCATGGTGGCGACCACAGTAAGGTTGGCCCGCCCCCGGGGGAGGGGACGGGCCGTTGGGAGGGAAACCGTTGAGTGGAAGCTACTTGGTGGGATGGGAAGGGGCAGGGTTGGGTTTGGAAGAGCTCTTCTTCTTCGGCGCAACCTTCTTGTGGACCATAGGCTTGTGCTCAGCCTTCTTGATGGGCTTCTTTTCAGCCTTCTTGTGGTCCTGCGCCTTTTTCGTCGGGGCCTTCGAAGCCTCGGCAGCGGGTTTCTGGGCCTTTGCACTGCTCCCCGGAGCGGGCGCCTGCATGGCCAGCATCCCCATCGTCATCAGACCAGCCAAAGTTGCGATCAAAATTCGTTTCATATGCATACCTCCTAGCACCGCGCCAGGTAAAGCAACGGGCGTGCCAAGGGACGGCACATCCTGCAATGCGCTGTAAAACAGAGGTAATCTCGCCGGCACCGAAGGATGCCCGGGAGACGCCGCATGGCGCCAATTTGGCGCCATGCGCCACTTTGGCAGCGCCAAGCGGGCACACAGGGGGCCTCGGAGGCACCAACCTTGCCGAAAGTGGCATGTGGTACGATAAATGAGGATCGAGCAGAATGGCCCGTGATCGGGCCCCTTTCGGAGCGAGGTAGCGCCATGGCACCCCCCAATGAGAACACCCGAGGCCGCGCCCGCTGGGAGCGGGAGACACTCAACCCCCACCTGGAACGGCATCCCGACAGGGAGGCGGAATTCTCCACCGTCTCTTCCCTGCCCATTCGCCGCCTCTATTCACCCGAGGACCTACAGGGGTTGGATTTTGAGAAGGAAATCGGTTGGCCCGGCGAGTACCCCTTCACCCGCGGCGTGCAGCCCACCATGTACCGCGGTCGCCTCTGGACCATGCGCATGTTCGCCGGCATGGGAACGGCGGAGGACACCAACGCCCGGTTTAAATACCTCCTCAAGGAAGGCCAGACGGGCCTTTCCACGGCTTTTGACCTGCCTACGCTCATGGGCCGGGACAGCGACAGCCCCCTCGCCGAAGGCGAGGTGGGGAAAGAGGGCGTCGCCGTCGCCACGCTGCGCGACATGGAGATCCTCTTCGACGGCATCCCCCTGGGTGAGGTCTCCACCTCCATGACCATCAACGCCCCGGCGGCCATCGTCTACGCCATGTACCTCGCGGTGGCCGAGAAGCAGGGGGTTCCCCTGAAGAAGCTCCGCGGCACCATTCAGAACGACATCTTCAAGGAGTACATCGCCCAAAAGGAGTGGATCTATCCGCCCGAGCCGAGCGTCCGCCTGATCGTGGACACCATGGAGTTCTCGGCCAAGGAGGTCCCCCAGTGGAACACCATCTCTATCAGCGGGTATCACATCCGGGAGGCGGGCTCTACCGCGGTCCAGGAGCTGGCTTTCACGCTGGCGGACGGCATCGGCTACGTTCAGGCGGGCATGGCCCGCGGCATGGACGTGGACTCCTTCGCCCCTCGCCTGAGCTACTTCTTCAACTCGCACAACGATTTCTTCGAGGAGATCGCCAAGCTGAGGGCGGCCCGCCGCATCTGGGCGCGCCAGCTTCGCGAACGCTTCGGCGCCAAGGATCCCCGCTCGTGGATGTTGCGAACGCACGTGCAGACCGCCGGGTGCTCCCTGACCGCCCAGCAGCCCCTCAACAACGTGGTCCGAGTGACCATCCAGGCCCTGGCCGCGGTGCTCGGCGGCTGCCAAAGCCTCCACACCGACTCCATGGACGAAACGCTGTGCCTGCCGAGTGAACAGGCCGTCACGGTGGCCCTGCGCACCCAGCAGATCATCGCCGAAGAGAGCGGCGTGGCGAATACCATAGACCCGCTGGCGGGCTCCTACTTCGTCGAGTCCCTGACCAACGAGATGGAGCGGCAGGCCCTGGCGTATATCCGGAAGATCGACGAGATGGGCGGCATCATCAAAGCCATCGAGCAGGGATTCCCGCAGCGCGAGATCGCCGAGGCCGCCTACCGCTACCAGAAGCAGGTGGAGGAGGGCACGAAGACCATCGTGGGAGTGAACCGATACACCATGCCCGAAGAGATCCCCATCCCTTTGCTCAAGATTCCGCCTGAGGTGGAGGCTAGGCAGAAGGCCCGCCTGGCGGAGATAAGGCGCACACGGGACGGCAAAGCCGTCCGGTCGGCCCTCTCCAACCTCACCGCGAAGGCCCGAACCAGCGAGAATCTCATGCCCGCCATTCTGGAGTGCGTCAAGGCTTACTGCACGCTCGAAGAAACCTGCAATGCGATGAAGGAGGTCTTCGGCGAGTATCGTGAAAACAGCGTGATCTGAGGCGCGGGGAGGCCGGCCATAGCAAGGCGGGGGCTGCATTCCGCGGTCGGCGCTCTCTTCCTTCCCGTCCGTGAGGCGATTCGATGGAAGCGGCCCTGAGCGTCCTGGTGGGGATCGGCCTGGCGGCCGCCTGCGGCTTTCGGGTATTCATCCCGCCGCTGGTGATGAGCCTCGCCGCCATGACCGGCCACCTGAAGCTCGCCCCCGGCTTTGAGTGGATCGGCACCTGGCCCGCGCTCCTCGCCTTCGCCACGGCCACCCTGCTCGAAGTCATCGCCTACTACGTCCCCTGGCTGGACAACCTTCTGGACACCGTCGCCACTCCCGCCGCCATTGTGGCGGGCATCCTAGTCACAGCCTCCGTCGTGCAGGAGATGAGCCCCTGGTTCCGCTGGAGCCTGGCGGTCATCGCCGGGGGGGCCGCCGCCGGGGCGGTGCAGCTTCTCACGGTCAAGGCGCGGGCGCTCAGCTCCCTGTTGACCCTGGGCACCGCCAACCCGGGCGTGTCCACGGCGGAAGCGGGCGGGGCCGCGCTGGCCTCCCTGCTCGTTCTCCTCTTTCCCATCCTGGCGGCGGCGCTGCTGTTGGCACTCGGCTTCGGCGTCTGGCTGCTCCTGCGCCATCGCAGGTGAGGTATACTGAACTGGTTGGAGGAGGCACCATGGCCAAGCAAACGTTGAGGCTTCTGGTCGGCAAGGTGGGGCTGGACGGCCACGACCGGGGGGCCAAGATTATCGCCAGGGCCCTGAGGGACGCGGGCTATGAGGTCATCTATACGGGGCTCCACCAGACCCCGGAGCAGGTGGTCGCCACAGCACTGCAAGAGGACGTGGACGCCATCGGCCTCTCCATCCTCTCCGGCGCCCATCGAACGCTCTTCCCCAAGATCACTCGGCTGTTGAAGGAGAAAGGCGCCGAGGACGTGGTGGTCTTCGGCGGAGGGATCATCCCCGACGAGGACATCCCGGAGCTGCTGAAGGCTGGCGTTGCCAGGATCTTCACCCCCGGGACCTCCACCGCCGACGTGGTCCGGTTCCTCAAGGAGGAGGTGGAGCCCAGGCGCGCACGGGTTTCGAGTTGACATCTACGAACCCCGCCGCCATTGGGTTAAGCCGGCCACCCCGCCTCTTCCACCACCGGCCATGTCCACTCGACTGATCCTCGAAGCCTCCGGCCTTCCTATGGGAGGTCTGCACGTCGTCTTCGGCGACGCGGGGCGCCCCTTTACGCTCAGCCGGCTGGCCCTGGCCGAGTTGGAGAGGGCCCTCGATCGCTGGGAGGCGAGGGAGGCGCTGCGCTGGGTGGCCTTCACCTCGGCATCCCCGACCACGTTCCTCGCGGGCGCGAATTTCCGGGAGCTAAGACAACTCAGCGCGGAAGGGGCCGCGGACTTCTCGCACATGGGTCAGCGCCTCTTCCAGAGAATGCGGGCGAGCCGGCTCTGGCTCGTGGCCTGCATCCGAGGGGCCTGTATGGGCGGCGGGGTGGACTTCGCCTTGGCCTGCGATTACCGAGTGGCAGAGCCTGCGGCCCGCTTCGCCCATCCGGGACCAAGCCTCGGACTCATCACCGGCTGGGGAGGAACGGCCCTCCTACCGCGCCGAGGCACACCGGGATCGGAGGCCTTGCTGAGGGCGAGACGGCTCACGGCCGCACAGGCGCTGCGCGAGGGTTGGATCGAAGAGGTGGCCAAGGACCCCCTCCGCCGCGCCACGCTCCGGGCGCGACAATCGAGGGGGATCGACCTGCCTCGGCTCAAGAGGCTGTGCGGGGCGGCGGACCTCCCTCTCTTCCCCGCCCTGGGCTACGAACGCTGGACGGCCGTGGACCCCATGGCTCAGCCGTGCTAGGCTTGAAACGGCAAGCTTTTTCGGGGATGGGTGCGGCACCATGACGATCTGGGACGGTGTCATTTTGCTCGTGGCCGCGGCCTTGGTGCTGGGGGGCCTCTGGAAGGGCGCCCTCCGCCTGGCGCTCTCCCTGGCCGGGTTGCTCGCCGCCTTCCTGTTTTCAGGTCGCCTGGCCGACCTTCTGGGGCGCACTATGGCCGGCAGGATACCCCTTCTTGCTGGACCCCCCGTGCGCATCGCCGCTTTCCTGCTCATCCTTGCGGGCTTCGTCTTGGCCGGTATCCTGGCCAGCAAACTGGCCCATGAGGCGGGTCTGGGCCTCCTGAACCGGCTCTTGGGAGCCATCTTGGGATTCCTGCTGGCCGTTTATCTCGCGGGGGGCCTCGTGCAGGCGGCCGGCCGCCTCTCCCCCGCCTTTCGCGCCCGGGTGGAAGCGGGTCCCGTCGTGAGAACCATGGCCTGTTGGGCGATGGGCATCCGCGCGCTCGTGCCCGATCCCCCCCTGAGGCCGGCCCCGGTTCCCCAGTCTCCTCCTTCGGAGACCGGAGGGAGAAGGCTATGAGCGGGCCCCTGCTCCTCGGGCTGGTGCTGGCCGCCTTTCTGCTCGGGGTGCTGGCTCTCTTAGGAGCCGTTCTCCGGCGGCTCGCCCGCATTGCCGGCGAGGACAGGAACCGAGCCCTTCTCCTGGAAAGCCTGCGGGGCGACCTGGTGGGCCGTGTGGAGGGCCTGGAACGCCGCAATGCGGAACTGCAAACCATCCTGACCCAGCAGCTCGGCACCACCCAGCACCTCCTGGAGCAGAGGCTATCGGGTCAAGAGCAGAGCCTGCGCGAGCAGCTCAGCCACCAAGCCGCCTCGCTCCAGAGCCAAACGGGGCTCCTTCAGCGGCACATGGAGGGCACCCAGGCCACCTTGGCCCAGGTCACCGAGAAGATGGGGATGGTCCAGCAGACCTCACTCCGAATGGCCGAACTGGGGAAGGACATCGAGGGGCTCCAGCGCCTGCTCCGGGCCCCCAAGGCGCGAGGGGAGCTGGGCGAGCTGGGTCTGGAGACGATCCTGAGGGACATTCTCCCCAAGGACCGCGTGGTCTACCAGTACGCCTTCGCCGACGGCCGGAAGGTGGACGCCATGGTGCTTCTGGACAGGGGCCTCCTGCCCATCGACGCCAAGTTCCCCATGGAAGACTTCCAGCGGTACCTGGAGGCGGAAGAGGGCGACCGGCCGAGAGCGCGAAAGGCTTTCCTGGCCAACCTCAAGAAGAAAATCGACGACATCGCCAAGCTCTACGTCCGCCCTGGCGAGGGTACCCTTCCCCTCGCCCTCATGTACCTTCCGGCCGAGTCCCTCTACTACGAGGCTTTCGTCGTCCATGTTCCGGAGGAAGAGGACCTCTGGCGTTACGCCTACGAACGATCCGTGCTGCCTCTTTCGCCGGGGACCCTGACCGCCTACCTGAAAACCGTCGCCCTCGGTCTCAAGGCCGCCGCCGTCGAACAGAACGCCCGGCAGGTGCTCGATCTCCTGGCCACTCTGGAGAGGGACCTCCGGGGCTTCGAAGGGGGATTCGAGACCCTCGGCCGTCACCTGGCCAACGCCCACCAGAAATACGACGAGGGCCAGCGGGCCTTGCAGCGTCTGTCGGGCCACCTGGAGCGGGCGCGGGATCTGGGGGCGGAGAGACCCGGCGATGCGAGCGAATGAGACCTAGGCCCGACCGAAATTCCGCGATGCAAGTGGGGTGCCTTCGGCGACGGTTGTGCCACGCCCAAAGAAAAGAATTTATGGATGAAGAGGGAGGGCCATTCCCTCCCCCTCCGCTGGCAAAGCCAGAGGGAGGGACCCCCACCCTTGGACGCCTTTTTCGCCTTCGGCTCAAAGGCCCCCAATCCCTTATCAGGTGAAAGAGCATTGGAGCTAAACCACGTGTTCATCAACATTTGGGGGCTCCGTTCCGGTTCCATCGCGGGATTGGGGATACAGCCGGGTCCTCGGCCCTGCCACTCAACGGAACCTTTCCCGCGCGATCGCCGCGCCCTTGAAGCTGCTTCGGCCCCGCCCGAGACGGAAGCGGAGCCGCGTCCTTCTCGCCGTGCCTATGAAGCGCCGGGTGCCCGAAGGCCGAACGGAGGGGTCAGCACCGGCTTGATGAGGGCACCTGCAGGGCATCCGGCGGACGGGATGGGAAGGCCCGGAGCTGAACCCGGCGGCGTGCTGGCACTGCCCGGAGGGGTTGCCTTTGCGCCACAGGAGACGGAGAGAACCACCTCAGGCGAAGCCGAGGGCCATCTTGGCCTCGATGCTCATCATCTCGGGGGTCCAGGGCGGGGACCAGACGAGGTTGATGCGGGCATCTTTGACTCCAGCCACCTTGAGAATCTCGTTGTTGGCCTGAAGCAGGAGCTGCTCGGCCACAGGGCAACCCACGGAGGTCATGGTCATGTCCACTTCTACCTTGCCATCCTCCACCTGCAGCCGGTAGATCAGCCCCAGGCTCACCGCGTCCAGCCCCAGCTCCGGGTCCACCACTTTGCCGAGGGCCTCCCAGCAGGCCTTCTCCAGCTCCGTCGTGCCGTGTTCGCTCTCGTTTTCGGGATTCATGCACATACCTCCCACCCCATCCTAACATCACGGGGAAGACCCCATTCCAGCCCAACCCATTCCCCCAATTCCCCGGATTCCCCAATGCCGCGATCGAATAATTCTTCCTCCGGCGGTGCGGGTGGCTCACGGGGAAAAGGCTTTGTCTCCTGAACAAAGAGCCGAAATTCCGCGATGCAAGTGGGGCGCCTTCGGCGACGGTTGTGCCACGCCCAAAGAAAGGAAGTTATGGATGAAGAGGGAGGGCCATTCCCTCCCCCTCCGCTGGCAAAGCCAGACGGAGGGACCCCCACCCTTGGACGCCTTTTTCGCCTTCGGCTCAAAGGCCCCCAATCCCTTATCA
>Ga0078972_1013092_pt1 | contig 13901 bp, 13 predicted proteins | sample YelNatPaOPGAMG01_FD_67568 | JGI IMG/M metagenome (GOLD analysis project Ga0078972, IMG submission 67568) | Hot spring thermophilic microbial communities from Obsidian Pool, Yellowstone National Park, USA - OP-RAMG-01 (SPADES assembly) (version 2) | ecosystem: Environmental > Aquatic > Thermal...
TCCACCAACATTCGTTGATACAAATACGGCAATTAGAAGTTGGACTAAAATGAAGGGTCGGCTCGAGGAAATGACTCGACGTCGTGCAAGTGAAAGATCTTGGGAGGATAAAGATGCCAGCGAAGTCAGCTAAACAATACGGACTTATGCAAGCAGCTGCTCACGGTAAGTTGAAAGGTATGGGTCCCCCGCCAGATGTGGCGCGTGAATTTATAGAAAAGACGCCACCTAAAAAACGGCGTGCATTCGCTAAAGCACTTGCATCGAGGAAAAAGAAATGAACTGGAAAACTTCGTTAGCAGGTGTATTGACATTCGCGGTTGTTATCATCAACATAATTCTTAAGCTGCTGCACGGTCAAAGTATTTCGATTGAGGACTTTGCGGCACTTAGTGCTGGGGCAGGTTTGGTAGCGGCAAAAGATCACGACAAATGACAGAACTAGACGAGGAACTCCAAGGTTCCCTAAAAGATATCGTAACCCTGTGCGAGAAAGAGGACGATGAGATCCGAAAGGCACAGGTGCGGATGTGGAAGAAGAATGAAGAGTTCTGGCATGGTGTACAATATTTATTCTGGTCTGAACGTGATGAAACTTGGGTATCCCCACTTGATGTAACTTGGCGTAGTCAATTCACTGAAGAAGAACTACATGAACTTGGGCCATTCTACGATTATGTAGTTGATATCTTTAAGGCTCACGGCGAATCTATCATCTCCGCACTATCCGCACAAATTCCATCACTTCGGTTTATCCCGGACGATGCAGATGATCAAGCGGATGTGATTACCGCAAAGACCTATTCCAAGATAGCGGATCTAGTCTGCCGACACAATAAAGCCAAGTTGGTGTACATGCGTGCGCTATTTTACCAGTACATCAACGGCGTTGTGTTTGCGTACGTGTACAAAGACACAGATCCACGATACGGCACACGCGAGGTACCACAATACAGCACAGAAACTCGTAGAGTTGATTACTTAACTTGTTCAAATTGTGGGTACGTTCGAGATGCGAACGAGCAGCAATGCCCACAATGTGGTGCCGCCGAGGCTGATTACACGCCACAATTTGAAGAAGTTCCCGTTCAAACTGGTACGGTTGCGGTACCGAAAACTCGAGTTAAAATTGATGTATTCGGCGGCTTGAATGTTAAAGTACCATATTACGCACGGCGGCAAGAGGATTGCAATTACTTAATCCTATCAACCGACCAACCTAAAAGTTTAGTTCAAAGCGTATTCCCTGATAAAGCTGATAAAATTGAGGCTGAGCATATATCAAACATGGAACGATTTGCTCGGTCTCAATACTCCTATGAGAGCGGATCAGAGCCGGAACAAAAGCATTTAGTAACTGTAATCAAGGCTTGGCTACGTCCTAGTGAATTTTGGCGAGAAAAGGATGAAGCTAAGAGAAAGAAACTACAACAAAAGTTTCCTAAAGGTTGTCGGGTCACATTAGTTGGTAAGAATAAAGTGTTCATAAGTGCGGAGGATGAAGACTTAGACGACCGCTGGGTCATAGGCCAAGCTGGTCTTTCTACATACATCCATTCCGATCCTATTTGCCGCCCGCTCGTTCCAATCCAAGAGTTGCGTAATCAATTGGTCAATCTCACGATGGACACAATTGAGCACGGCATCCCTGCTACATTCGCCGATAAAGAGGTCCTGGATTTCGACGCTTACGGGAAATTCGAAGCGGCCCCTGGATTTATATTCCCCGTAAAGATGCGTGGCAACCGTCCAGTATCGGAGCACTTCTTTACAGAACCCAAAGCTACGTTCCCTCGTGAGGTTCCTGGGTTCATTAGGAATTTAGACCAAGACGCTCAGTTCGCCACAGGCTCGTTCCCGTCAATCTATGGAGGGCCGTCTGAAGGTAAGTCGCGTACTTATAGTGAGTACGCAGCTTCCCGTCAAATGGCCCTCCAAAGGTTGTCTATTTGTAACATGCTCACCACTGATTGGTGGATGCGGACGATGGAACTGGCTGTGAGAACTTTTGCCGATTTGGTTATCGACGACGAGCGTTACGTGGAATTTGACTCTGGTTCATACGTGAACGTTTGGATCAGACGATCTGAGCTATCTGGTAAGGTTGGTGGTGTTGAACCCGAAACATCTGACGCATTCCCGGTTAGTTTAGTCCAAAAGCGTGATCTAATCATGCGATTGATTGAGCTAAACAATCAATACCTTAACACGGCGTTGTACTCCCCGGACAATGTATCTATCCTGGCAGACGTGCTTGCTTTGACTGACTTGAAACTGCCAGGTGAGGATCAACGAGTTAAACAAGTTATTGAGATTAACGACTTGCGTAAGGAAGGACCGGTTGATGAAATAACTCCAACAGTTCTACCCGAACCGGAAGTTGATGATGACGCCGTACACATTGAAGTCTTACGGAATTTCTTGGTAAGTTCTGCTGGCTTAGATTTGAAGCGTACCAACCCTCCGGGGTATGCTAATTGTGTTGCACACCTACGATTGCACTTGCAATCGTTACAATTGAAGAGTATTCAACAGTTTGGTGGGAGTCCTCCTGGTGTGGAACCGGAGACGACTGCGGTGGAGGAGTAATGCAAAGGTCATTTCAATTGACACTTTCGTCTGGATCAACGGTCTATAACTTGTACACGTTAATGCAAAGCATTGGCGTTCCTACGGACGGTATCTTGCCTGATCGAGTCAATCAATTTGCTATTCAATTTGATGTCTCTAACGGGACGGCTAATTTGTTTGTGGGAGATTCGGCGCTATCGACCTCCAATTATGGGACCAAACTCACAGCAGGTGATTCTATGGGTGCCGGACCAACATTTGGCAATGGAATTTGCCTGCGTGATTACTACGTGTTGAGTGACACTGCTGGTACTAAAATCAACATTATTATCAACTCAATATGAAGTTCCTACTAGTATCTCGTGCTGGTGACGGCGCTCAATTGTTGAAGGTGATTGAGCGTGAGGGGAATACTGTCGGACTTCATATAAAGAACAAGAATCGGCGTAAGAATTGGGAAGGTTTATTGCCGCACGTTGATAACATTGACGATTTCGTGGACAAGGATACGGTTGTATTCTTTGACATGAGCGGCATGGGAAGCATCGCTGATAACCTCCGCAAGCGTGGTATATTTGTTTACGGCGCATCCGAATACGCTGACAAACTCGAGGACGATAGAGAGTTTGGCCTTGAAGTAATGGAAAAAGCAGGGATTAAAATCCCTGAAACTAAAACTTTCACCAATTTAGATGAAGGAATTAAATTCGTCGAGGCTAATAAGAAAAAGAGATTCGTGTTCAAACCATCCGGCGATTTTCCTTGTAAGCTAACTTACGTCCCTGATAGCTATAAAGACTTAGCCAAGTTCATGCAGTTTGTTAAAATCAAATTTGCGGCAAAAGTGAAGAAATTCGTGCTGCAAGAGTTTGTCGAGGGTGTAACTGTATCGACCGAAGGTTTCTGCAACGGAAAAGGATTTGTAAGGCCGTTCAATCACACGGTTGAAGTTAAGAAATTCATGAATGATGAAATTGGACCCGCTACGGGTTGCTCGGGTAATATCGTTTGGCCTTGTGATGAAGATAGGATTGTCAAAGAAGGCATCGGCCGAGTTGAAGAAGTTATAGCAAATGAAGGTTACATAGGTCAACTTGATCTTAATGTCGTTGCCAATGAAGATGGTATTTGGGGACTGGAGTGGACCCCCCGGTTCGGTTATGATGCTACGCCAACTCTTGTTACATTGTTCAAACAAGATTTAGGCAAAGTGATATCCGACTTTGCCCGTGGTCAAGCGGATGAATTGGATCTAGTGGATTCTTACGCTAGTGGTGTTCGAGTTACCGTCCCACCGTATCCTGTTGAAGCTGTTAAAGGTGATACTGAGACCATAGCACCACATGCTGGGTTGCCGATTATTGGGTGGGAAGATGTGCAAGGTGATTGCTACTTTTATGAAGTAATGTGGGACGATGACGTTGGTCTTGTTCACAGCGGTGGTGATGGTATTATTTTATGCGCAATGGGTGAGAGTTCGAACCCAATTTACAGCATAGGCCACTGTTATGATGTTATAGATAAGGTTTCAGTTCCTGATAAGCAGTATCGTACTGATTTATCAGATGTATTAGTTGACATGTTGGATGAGGTTTTTGAATATGCCAAATGAGACTGCAACAATGCCGAGTGACGAGGAGCTTCTTGCTGATGCTAATGATCAAGCTGTGGAGCAAGAGAAAGAAGTGGAGGCTCCCAAGGAAAATGTAGAGGTTAAGGAAGAAGAGGAAGTTAAGGAAGAGGAAGTTAAGGAAGAAGAACAAGAAGAAGAAAAGGAAGAGGAAGAAGAACAAGAGGAAGAAGAGGAAGAAGAACCTAAGAAAATTCCGTACGGTAGACCAACCATACGGGAAATTAAGGCTAAATATCCCGACTTCTTTAAAGACTTCCCTTCACTTCGTGACGCTTTCTTTAGGGAGCAAGAATACACACAACTCTTCCCAACGGTAGAAGATGCTCGAGAAGCCTTTGAAGATATTGAAGCGTTTAGGAATCTGCAAGATAGTGTATTGTCAGGAGATCCTAAACCGTTGCTTGATTCTATTGAACAAGCTGATTCAAAGGCATTAGGAAAGTTTGCGGCATCTTTTCTTCCGTCGTTGTATAAACGAGATACGGCACTCTACACGGAAGTTGTCACTCCATTGTTCGAAAACATGGTACGGTCAATGTATCAACAAGGGATGACTTCGGGTGATTCCGACCTAGCTAACGCTGCACTACATGCAAGTAAGTATCTGTTTGATACTGAAGAAGTAGCTAGTGGTAAGAAGAGTGTATCCCGTCGAAGAGAGGAATCGCCAGAGGAAAAAGAAGTTGAGGAGCAGCGTCGGGCTCTTAACCTTGAGAGATATCAAGAGTTTTATAAGAGCGTAGCGTCGGAGATTGACCAATCTCTCCGTTCCATTGTCTCACGAGATTTTGATCCGGACGGCGTGTTTACACCGTTCTTAAAGCGTAAGTGCATCGAGGAGGTTATCGACCAGGTCGGTGCCGCCCTCGAAGCCGATGCTAACCATATGGCAGTAATGAAGTCCCACTGGACTAGAGCGGGACGAAATGGATATTCAAGAGAGTCGAAAGACAAGATAGTAGCCGCGTACCTTGCACGCGCCAGATCTCTGATTCCTGCCATTCGTGATAAGGTTCGACGAGAGGCTCTTGGCACAACAGTCAAGGCGTCTCGTAAAACTAAGGAAGCAGCAGAGAATAAACGATCACCTAAGGAATCTCCAACAGGTGCACCGCCGAGTAAACCGACAAGTGTTGACGCTCGTCAGATTGATTGGCGGAAAACATCTGATTTAGATTTCTTAGAAGATCGCATCACATTAAGGAGTTAATGTTATGCCCGCAGGTGCTGAGGCGCAGGTACTAGCTACAGAAATTGAACGTGTATCGCCTAAAGTTCCGATCATGTTCGAACGGGACGATGTCTTCTATTCTCAAATAGAGAAGCGTCCCGTAGAAGTAATCTCCATGCGCGAAATGCGCATCCCACTTGAGTTACGTCCTGGTGGGAAAGCAGGTCACTTCTCGTCCGATGGTGGAAGCCTTGGACGTGGTGACATGCCGACCTACGACAAGGCAGTGATCTCAGCAATTGAGACACGTTTCGCCTTGGAATGGACGACTCGGCGTAAGTGGTCGACCGATTCTAGTCGGAAGTCTGTTATCAATGCTTTTCGACGGGACCTTGCTTCTGGCATGAAAGAGTTTCGTAGGTTTATTGATTCTCTTTGCATGACTGGAGGCAATGGTGTTCTCGGGACAATCAGCGCCGTTTCATCCTCTGGTGGAGTTGATACATACACTTTGGGTTCTGACGGTTTCGGGGCACGGCTACTTCGATACGGTCAGGACTTCAATGTGTATAACTCCACGTTGACCACTAACCGTACATCTACTGGGGAACGTACGGTCACGTACATTGATTATACTGCTAAGCAGATCAAGTGTGCGGCCGTTACGGGTGCAACCGCTGGTGATGTTATCGTTGCCAGTGGGTTGACTACACCACCGCCAGTATCTATCTTTGGTGTTCCGTACCATCACAGCAACGCTTCTACGGGTTATTGGCTTGGCTTCGACAGGTCAACAACTCCGGAGATCCGTGCTAACAGAGTCAATGCTAATGGCTCTGCGTTGACTCTACCTCTACCTCGATTAGCGATCAACAAGATTGGTGATCGCCTTGGTATTAACTTCGGATCTAAACTCACTGCATGGATGCATCCTTGTCAAAGAGCGGCGTATGAGGAACTTGGATTTGAATTGATCCAGATTCAAAAAGCCGCTAAGGAAGAGGGGCTCGATCTATACTTCAGTGACAACATGAGGATGGCTGGAGTCCCCGTGCGGTGCAGTTTCTCTTGGGATAAGACCAGAATTGACTTCGTTGACCTTGACGTTTGGGGTCGTGCTGAATATCACCCAGTTGAGTGGTATACAGACGACAACGGCAATAAGTTCTTCGTGCTGTATGGCACGGATGGTGGGGTTGCAACAGTTAACGTGAGCTACCTGGTAGCTTGCTTTAACTTATTCGTTAATAATCCGGCCGCTTGCAGCTACATCGACGGCTTGGCTGTTCCCTCAGGCTACTGACACTTGTGGGGCTGAGTAACATCAGCCCCACTTCTTTTTAGGTTATGAAAAAGGATCAGTTGGCTTATCAGAAGCAAGTTGTACTAAAGAAGAAACGACATGGAAAAGGTAATAAACGACTACCTAAAAACGGTCGGTAAGAGTCCATCGGGCGAACCTCTGTTTCGTTTAGTGTGGAGTGACTCCCAACACGAAAAACGTGAAGGTGTGTTCAACGAGTTTTATGGCTCGTTGTACGTCCGTACATTTGTAGGAGTAATGGATGTGCCCAAGTACCCGTACTTACAACACCGGTGGGTACTTGAAATGTGGCGGGACGGTACATACGAGCCGCTGTATGTATTCGAAGACAAGGATCGCAATGCACTTCCTCTAAACCTTCGCGTAGTGCAACTAATAGTTCATCACGTGTTGGAGAACAAACGAAGTAAAGCGGCTATTGAGAGTGCAATCGTGGCAGAGGAAAAGGCCAAGGAAGAGAAAGAAGTAGAGCACTATATGGATATGATTGATACATCACCAATACAAAACGCATTGCATTTGAAGGAGGCTGTCGGTTATGGCGGATTACGCAGGCGATAGATGCACAGTTGTATCTATCGTTCCATTTCCTATTAACATGGAAGAAAAGCCGGGTATTTTCCCTGGCAGATTCTCTATCCCCGCTTCGGTGAATGGGGTTCCTGAAGTGTTGATCGTCGGTAAATCAACGGCACAAGTTATCTTGCCTGGGGATAGGCCTCCGCTTGTTGTAGAGATTCCGCCACATGCGATAGCTAAGTCAATTGTGGAAGATTATATCATGTCACAATTGGCGGCATCCCCTGATGCGGGACCTGGTATTACGTGGTTTCCAGGAGAATTAACCCCTCGAGACGTTATTACTAAGCACGCTAGTGTGTTGGCTCAACTACAAGAGAAGCAACGCAAGTGGTTTGTCAGATTGGTTGAGATTGCTGACACTGATTGGGCTAGGTATAAGAGTCATCGTGTTATTGCTGACTTCCAAAGATTTGCGTGCCAAGAGTTGGGTTTAACCAGGGAGTGGTTAGTTATCGCAGAACCTGCGGCACCAATCAAATGTCCAGCGTGCAAGACTACTTTGCCCGCTGATACAGTTGTTTGCTCAGCGTGCCGTTGTATCATTGACGCTGAGAAGTATAAGACAATGAAGTTTGCATAAGGAGGTGTGCTTTGGCACTCGCAGTTACCGTTACGAAGCATTGGGACGATGGTAAGATATTGCACGTCCTTGGTACAATTACCGCTAGTGGTAGTTATACCACTGGTGGAGATACTTTGAGTTTCGCTAACTCAAAAATTAAGAGCGCCAGCGTTCCGCTGTTTGTAAACGTCGTTGGGAGTGCTGGATACATCTATTCCTTCGTCCCTGGGACTACACAAGCTACTGGTAAGCTGAAGGTATTCGCTGCTCCTGGCACTGCTGGCCCGTTAGCTGAAATTTCACAGGCGGCGTACCCAAGTGGAGTGACTGGAGATACAATTCAATTCAATGCGTTATTTGTGAAACTCCAGTAATTTGTTCAGGAGGTGAACAAACATGTCTTTGGCTAGTGTGGCTTTAGCAACGGCTAGGACGTTGCTTAATGATGATAACGCTACTGTTTGGACAGATCCAGTATTAATTCCAAAGCTACAAGAGGCTCATCGAGAACTTCAAACAGATCTTTGGTTAGTTGGATCTCCAGTCGTTCGTGAAGTTACTTCTCCTATTCTTGTACCTGCGAATTCCACAGATTTAGGGACGAATCAACCTTTGGATCTTGTCACTCCAACTGCTTTGAAGGAGGCCGATTCTGCCAATAGTACCACCTGGGAGGACATGACTGAGGTCAATTACATTCCATTCAATGTGGCTAAGTCGAATAAATTGATCTACTGGGCATGGAGAGGAGAGAAGATTCTATTCCTTGGATCGACTGCTCCTAGGTATGTGATCGTGTTCTATAGGAAACTGATTCCGATCCCGGCAACAGCTAATGACCCAATTGGTATTATCTTTGGTGAACTTTACCTCGGAGCAAGAACTGCCGCACTTGCTGCGGGATCTGTTGGTAACAAAGAGGTCTACGATACCGTAACTGCACTCGCAAAGGCTAACTTTGAGAAGGTCGTTTCGGCTAATCGTGGACAGCAGAAGCCAATCTTTAAACCGTAATGGCAACTGTACAGGATGCTTTAAAATCCGCGCGTAGTTTACTTAACGATGACGCAGCAATAACGTGGTCGGATGCTGTGCTCATCCCTAAGTTACAGGAAGCACATCGGGAGCTTGTCCTTGAGTTAGAGCTAAATCATATCCCAGTCGTCCGTGCGGTTAGTAGCATTATTCTCGTCCCGGCTGGTAGTACAGATCTAGGTAACAATCAACCAGCAGATATGGTTGAGCCGACAGATTTGTATGAGCGTGACGTTGGCGGTACAATGGACGACTTCGAGGATATGACCGAGCTCGCCAATTTGCCTAACGTTAGTCCAGTAGCAAGTCTGTTGTATTGGACTTGGATGGACGAGCGGATTAAGTTTGTTGGTGCGACACAAGATCGGGAAGTTCTAATTCGGTATAGGAGAAGGATTCCAACTCCATCGGTCAATACCGATGACTTAGGTTTCTTGTTCGCCGAATTGTATATTGGCCCACGAGTTGCGGCACTTGCGTCGGGTAACGATAAATTCACTCTGCAAGCCAGAGAGAATTTAGAGAAAATAATCCAAATGAATGTTATTGGCCAGCAGAGTATGCCGATTAGGAGACTTCCTTATAGAAAAGGTCATCTTCTACGGAGCTATCGGTTTAGATGAATGCCGTTGTAGACAACAAAGTAGTAATTACTGGATTCAATGGCCTCTACGATAGAGGAGCTGAAGATGCTTGTCCCCTAGATCATTTGTATGTATGCGATAACGCGTCATTCCCTGGCCCTAACCAAATAAAAACTCGAGATGGTGTTGTATCTGTACAAACAACGCCAGAGCCAGTAATTGCATTCTTTCAAGCTGAACTCTCCACTAGAACATTTCTGTTAACACTTAGTAGCACAGGCGTGTTGCGTGATGGTGATAAAATCTTAGCGACTTGGTCTGGTGCTACTGGATTCTCCGCGATCAATTTGTACAATAGGGTTTATTTGTGCCCAACTTACAAATGGCACCCGTTATCTGGGGAGAAGGTTTATTATTACGATGGCACAAACTTCGCTCCAGCGGCGGGATCTCCACCGACGACGGCACCATCAGCGACGCAATTACTCCCTGGTAGTGTTGAGAAAGGCAAACATCGTATCGCCGTTCTCTTTCAAACACGTACGGGATTCCAAACTGCGTACGGTCCATACGTTGAAGTCGATGCGCCTGGGGATAAAGATATTGAATTAACAAATGTTCCAATCGGCGGCCCTGAAGTAGTGGCTCGAGTTATCGTTGCAACTAAAGCCGACGAATTGGAATTCTTCTTTGTCCCTAATGGAAGGATAGAGAATAATACAGACACTTCCATTAACATCGACTTTTTGGATACCGATCTAACAGTATCCGCTGGCTATTTAGCTGAAGTTTGCTCGACTATTCCGGCTGGTGTTGCACTTCGATTCTATCGTGGTAGGCTGATAGTTGTTGGTACCAAGGAAGTTTGGGCGTCGTATGTTGGGGACCCTGAAACATTTACATCGGCTGGTGATACAACAATAACATTGCCGATTGATGGATCAACGGTGGCATTGACAACGGCGTGGGAACTTAGAGATGTTTTATACTTAGGTACCACGTTTGGTATTTATTCTGTTCAAGATAATGGAGATAATCCGGACACTTGGCCAGTATTGAATGTTGATCCAAGTCAAGAATGTTACGATCGTGGTGTTAGTTCTCCACTCTCTGCACTCCCGAGCCGCGGCACGTTTGACATGGTCTTAGTTGCCACGCGAGCTGGTTTGGTAATGTTCGATGGTGTGTTTAGATACCCTCCATTATCATGGAAGATAGATAACCTATGGCACTTTATTAGGGCATTGCCAGATCAATTTTGTTATGTTACAGTGTCGGTTGATACGCAACAACGTTGTGCCTATATTAGTGTGCTGTTAGAGGATGACCAGGGTACAACGCCTAATACTATATTAATGATGGATTACAAGGAGGGTTTATCCCCTGACAAGGTAAAATGGTCGGTTTGGCGATTACCTAAAAAGCCGACGTGCTCCGCGATGGCTAACCCATCAGGAGGTAATTATTTGCTTCACTTTGGGTCAACTGAAGCTAGCGCAATATATGCAGTTCAGTGGGGTGTGAACAACGACCTTGGAAATCCAATTCCTTTTAACTTCACTACAGCTCCAATTCCAATAAAGCAAGGATTTGTGTCCGTTTATACAGGCTTGCGATTCCGGATGTCGGGGAATAGCAACGTTTGGCTTACTATTGCTGGGGAAGATAGCACCAATCCAAAAGACGTTTCCGGTTTTACATTAACTGAGACACCAGGGGTTGATTTGTTTAGGATGATTAATTTCACATCGGAAACGCTTAAAGTAAAGATTTATCCTGATCCTGGTGCAACAGATCCTTGGTGTCATATCAGGCGTATTGAAGTTTTTGGTCTCCCACGTTGGATGATGCGACCGGTCGTAAAGTCATGAAAATACAACCAATTCGACAATTATACCAACACCTTAGGAAAGACTACCCAAGTCTTGTTGAGGCGTTGGATAGAATTGTAGCGTCTTTACAAGAGCTTAGTGTTGTACAAGCTCCGACAGCTCCCAAAACAACTACCGTTGTTGCGGGACTTGTGCCTGATGTATCCAATATTCAATTAATTAGTATTGATCCAGTCGAAGACGATTTAAATCACGATATACTAGCTGAGATTAAATTGAGTTATACGGCACCTAATCCTTTAGGCGACCCTCCAAATGATTTTCAAGGTGTTGACGTTTACATTGGAACCCCAGATAAGAGAGTTCAATACGCCAGTTTACAATGGTTCGATGGTACTGGAGCTGGTGATACTGGTCACGTTACCTTAGATATTCAATACCCACGACAATCTGAATCTTGGCGAATTTACTTAGCGGCACGGTCCGCAACCGTTGCTAATAAATTTGATCCTAATAGTACGCCATACATTGACGTTAATATGCCTGCCGATCCTTTAGGTGCGGCACCTGACGTTGTTTATTTCCACGCTGGGACGGTTGATGCTAATGGTAATTGGACCGAGCAAATGTCGTGGGACCCTACAACGAAAGATAAGATGCGGGTCGATTGGGCCGCTCTGGCTCCAGATGACCGGATGAATTGGTCCGGGATTGCGATATACGTTAGGACTCCGGTAGGAAATGGATACTTCTATAATCAAGTAACTGGTGTAATGACGCTCGACTTCTTCCATGAAGCTGATGGTGACCATTACATTTACAGCAACACGCCTCTATTATTTGAGGCCAAAGATATCCCCAATCCGCCGGAGCTTTGGAGATTTATATGTGTCAGTTACAATCGAAGAGGTGAACCAAATGTAGATCAGGATGGTAATCCAACTGGGCCGTATGTGGATCTCCAAACGCTCCCGTTAAGTGACGACGTAATCGACTTTACGGCACATATTGAGTATGGCGTAAGTGAAGCTGGAGATGACACCTACCATTTTTATGGGTCTTGGACAAATCCAACTGATCCTAGATTTAAGGGAGTTAAAATAGTTGCGGTTTGGCCTGATACTACAGAAACAGTATTAGCGATTGAACAAGAAGGGAGTACTAGTTTTAGTACCGATTATTGGCCAATCGTTGGGACGGCTAGTCAGCAAGTTATAATTTATGCTGACACAATATTTGGTGATAATACATTAAAATACGGAAAATATAATCCAGCAGCTCCTCACGTTACGTTAACGTTGACCCCGCAAATTGGGCCACCAGGACAAGAACGTGCTCCATTAGTTTCTAATGCAACGGCTTCAGTTGATTATAGCTATGACGAGCAGAGTGGTCAGCGTTACCTCTTTTATGGATCTTGGACGAATCCAACAGACACGTCTAAATTTAGGGGCGTTAAAATTGTAGCTCGTATAGCAGGTAGTGAAGATAGAGTTCTTGCAATAGAGACTGAAGGAGCTGTATCGTTCAGGACGGATTCCTGGCCAGTACCTTCTAGTCCGGAGTCGTGGGACATTTACTTTGTTTCCATTGACGCCAATAATAGAGCTAATACAATTACAGATATTACGCCAAAGGTTTCCGTTACTGTACAAAGACAAATTGGTGATGCTGGTCAAGAATACGCTCCATTGGTAACTAATTGTTCAGCATCTCGTACAACACCAATTAAATATGCAGATACGACCAACTTCAATTCCCCTGGTGGTGTAGAACTTTATGGATTTACTCTGAGCTGGACCAATCCTAGTTCTCCATCCCTTTATACGGGTTGTAGGGTTTACGCTTGTTTTTCTGGTGAAGGAATACACAAAAATAGACCATTATGTGACGAACTTTACCCTTCTAATGGTGCCACAACAGATCAGTGGCCATTAACGGACACTCTTACAGTTGATCTTTGGTTTGTTTCCTATCGTGGTAATCTAGAAAATACTATTGTAAGTGGAGTAACCCCAAAGGTTACGTTGACGATTACTAAGTCAACTCCTGGGACAATTGTAGGGTCGCGAGTTACCGATATACCAACGGCTTCATTTGCTTCAAGTATTAGACCTGTACTTTTGGTTAGCACTCCACCAGCATTGCCAAATACACTTTATCCGCCCGGGACCATCGCTTACGTTACAACTACTGGTCAATTAATTAAAGTAGATTCAACTGGCAATTCTTGGCAACCCGCGGTTAATGGAGCCACTGATATTGTAGCTAATAGTGTCACCTCTGGTGTAATAAGGGCTGGTGCTATTGGAACATCTCAACTGTACGCAGGGGAGATTTTAGTTGGCCAAGGTGGTGGTAAGCCAACTAGATTTAAAGTAGTTGATTCTTCTGGGTCAATGCTGGCATTTATAGGCGATGATTCTAGTGTTCCTTTCACCGGGGGTTACTTCAAAAATATCAAAATTGGACCTACAATATCTGATATTAGGATTGAAGCAAGTGGTTCGGGTGTTTCGATTAATAATGCAAATATTGCCATTTCGGCTAGTGCTGGATTTAATATAAACATAGACCCGACGAATGGTATAGTTGTAACTGGACTAA
>Ga0078972_1013101_pt1 | contig 13896 bp, 11 predicted proteins | sample YelNatPaOPGAMG01_FD_67568 | JGI IMG/M metagenome (GOLD analysis project Ga0078972, IMG submission 67568) | Hot spring thermophilic microbial communities from Obsidian Pool, Yellowstone National Park, USA - OP-RAMG-01 (SPADES assembly) (version 2) | ecosystem: Environmental > Aquatic > Thermal...
CTTTTTCTATAATCATATATTTTCTTTAATATTATCCATGTTAATATATTTGAATCTCTATCTATATCCAATTTTGATAAATCAAATATAACATTATTATTAAGCAATTCTTCAATTCTTGTTTCATTCTCGTAACAATTAAATATTTTTCCAATTTCTCCTTCTGCAAGCTCACTTAATCTACTAAGCAATGAGAAAGCTTTATCTTTTGCCTTTTGAGATTTAAATATTATATCATCATTTAAATTTTTCTCAATAAAATAAATAAAACTAATTAAATTTCTATTATCAAATTTAAAAATATATTTTAAATACATTCTTCTAAAAATAGAAGAAACTAATGGTCCAAATTCATTTGGCCATGCCATTGAGAAAATCTCACTTAATATTTTTGCATTACTCTCATGATTTAAATTATTTTCAAATAAATTTATTCTTAAATTATCTTGATTAAGAATTATAAAATCATTAAATTCATTATATTCTCCATGTCTATCAAATATCATTACATTTCCTCCAATATCTATGTATCTTTTAATTAATTTCTTTGCAAGAGTTGTTTTTCCAGATCCTGGTACTCCAAATATTGCTAAATGTAATGGTAAATCTTCTATTCCAATTTTTATTTTCAATTTATTTTTAGAATATTCATAATATCCTAATAATATTCCATTTCTTTTTAATTCATTTAAATTAAATTCAAATTCAATATTTTTCTTTTTTAAATAAGATATACTTGGAATATTGATATTTGGAATTTTAATAAATAAAGATAATTCTTCATTTGTTAAATCTATTTTATTATTTAATATTTTTCTAGATAATAAATTTCTTGCTATTTCATTTAAATTAAATGATCCTATTTCTTTAATATTAATCCCAAAAGAAGATGAAAAAGAAGCTTTAATTGCTTCAACATATCTTCTTTGTTTTATATATGCTTCTTTAATATTAATTGAAGGGGGACCAATAGCTACAATAATAGGTGAGCATTTCCAATATCCTATTTTATTCAATTTTTCATATTTAGAATAAAGAAAATTAATTTTATTAGATTTATCAAGATTATAACCAATTATTTCTCCTCTATTATTAAATAATTTATTATCTTGTAATTCTTTATAAATTTTAGAATATTCTGATAATATTTTTTTCTTTTTTATCCATAAATATAAAGAATTTAATATTCCATTGTATGATTTTATTGGAATACAAAATCTAAAAGAACAATTACTCTCTATAGAAGATCTTAAAGAATTTTCAAGTCCATCTTCAATAATTGTGCTATCATCAATTTTAAATGATAAAAATGATATTGCTGAAAATTTTGATTTTCTTAATACAATTAATGAATTTTTATATTTTGAAATTGGAATTCCACCTATTGGAAAAATAATAACATTAGGAGAAATTTCTAATTTTTCAATTTCTGCATTAGGATAACTTGATAATATGCTTGATTTTAATTTTGAAAAATCTAATTTATTTTTCTCTAAAGAATTTGATACAATAGAAAATCTTATTTCATAATTAAAAGGTTCATAAGATAATGTAAACATTCCTTCAAATCCATTTAAAAATAAACCATTAAGCATATTTTCTGAATTTAAATTTTCATTAATAGATTTTATTCTTATTTCAGAAATATATCTATTAGAAATATTAAAAATATTTTTATTAAAAATAATATTCATTCCAAGAATTTTAAAATTCTTAGGAGTACTTTCTATTTTTCTTAAACTGCTTATTTCAATTTTTTCATATATTATTTTTTTAAATTCAGTATAGGATGTCATTTAAATAAATTATATAAATTCTTGCTTATAATTATTCTGATATAACTCAGACATTACTCAGATGTAACTTAGAAGAAATTCAAATTTTTTCTATATTTAAGAAATTGATTTCTCCAATTCTTCAAGTCTTTTCTTAATAAGATTTTTAATTTTTTCTTTTTCATTAATTATATTTTTTGATAATTTAACTCCATGAAAAATAGGAGCTCCTTTAGCTTTTCTTGGAATTTTTATAATTTCAACTAATCCTAATTTCTCAAGCTCATTTATTTCTCTAAGAGATCTTGGATGTGTTGCTTTAGTAATTTTTTGTATTTCTTTTTTAGAATATATTCTTTCTGGATTATCAAGAAGTATTAATAGTGTTTTACATTGAATATCGCTTAATATTTTTATATTAGAAAAAATTTCATTTTCAATTTCATTAAATTTTTCAATTTCTTTTATCTTACTTTTAAGGAGAAATTGTGGAATACTTATTCCTTCTTTTTTTAATAAAAAGAAAATAATTAAAGATATTGATCCTATAGTTATTATTAAAATTAATTGAAAAATTGATATTATATTTATAATAATAAATAACCATGTACCTATAATATAAATAAACCAAAATGAAATAAGAAAATACTTAGCCCCTTTAAATTTCCTATATAAAATAAAAGCAAAAGCAATAGGAAGGCTTATTATTAATCCAGTAAATAAATAATCAGCTAAAAGAGTATTAAAAGGTTTTATAATATAATAAATAGCATATGAAATTATTATACCAAAAGAAAATGCTAATAATAATTTCATCATATGTTCTTGTATTTCCATTTATATCAATTTTAAAAATAATTTTAAATAATAAAAATTTTTATAATTTATTTTAAATATAGAAAAAATTTGAATTTCTTCTAAGTTACATCTGAGTAATGTCTGAGTTATATCAGAATAATTATATACTTTTTATGCAATATTATATATTGAAGCTTGGAGCGAGCAAAATATAATTTTTTTCTTTAGCGATAGCTATTTCTTTTAAAAATATTTTTTATAATCTATTAAATTCTAAAAATTTCATTTTCTAATTTAGCTTGCTCCAGCTTTTTTTAAAAAAAGGAAAATAAGGAGGTGATATTATGCAAATTAGAAAAATAGTAAAATTAAAAATAAATAATGAAAATTTAGAAGAGCTTGAAAAGCTATTAGCAATTTGGAGATATTCAGTAATTCAAAAAAGAAAAGGAATGAATATTGAAGATATTAATATTCTAACAACGTACAAAAATTCTTTAAAACAATTTAATAACTTTGAAATTCCAATGTTTCATCCAATTGCTTTCAATACAGGATTTGCTATAGACTTTGAAAATAATATAGTATATATAACTCATCCTGAAAAGAAATATCATAGAATCCCTTTGAAGATTGATGAAGGAGACATGGAATATCTAAAGAAAGAAATCAATAATGGAGCAAAAGCTACTGAAGTAATGATAATACCACCATCTTACAAAAAAGGACATCATAGAAGAAGAGAAATAGTAAAAAATAAACATTGGAAGCTTCATATAACATTGAAGAAAAATATAGAACTATTAACGAAGGAAGAGTTCAGAAAATTTCGAAAAATTTTAGTAATTGGAGTGGATTTGAATTCAAGGAATGGTGTAGGATATGCAATATGGACTTGGAATAGAAGCAATGGAATAATAAAAGAAGAAGAAATTGGTTTCATAAAATCAAAGATAAAACCTCATTTCTTTCAAGAAAAAGTTTTAAGAAAATTACAAAGAAACCATGGAAATTCAGTAAAATACAATGAATTATATCAAAGGATAAACAAAAGAATACAACGACAGAATAGAGATTGGACAGAGAAAGCTTCTAAAGAGATTATTAACATTGCACTACAAAGCATAGAGAAATATAATGCTGATATAGCAATAATTGCTTTTGAAAATCTTGCTAATTACAAAGCTAATGACAATAATAAAAAAGAAGTGAATAAAGCAAATAATCAATGGTTAAGAAGAATAGCAAAAAGAACATTTGAGAAAGCTTTATGGAGTTATCCAACAAAAATTCTTGCTTATAAGCCAATAAAGAATCAAAAGAATCTTGAACAAATTCTGGTAAATGCATATGAAACTTCAAAGAAATGCAGTAGATGTGGAAATGAGATAGAATTCATAAGCAATAATGAAATATATTGTAAACATTGCAATAAGCATAAGAATAGACATTTGAATTCTGCAGGAAATATTGCAAGAAAAGCAATAAGAGATCTTTGCTATTACATTGACATCCTTCCAGAATATGTCGTTCTGGAGGGTCAGGCGTGGGCCAAGCTTCCTATTCATAGGAAATCCAGCATTAGAGCTTCAAAGGTGAGAAAGCTCTTAAAAGAGCTTTCAATGATTTGTGATGAAAAGCCCCTTTTGATCTTGGGTATGAAATAAAGGGGTTAGTAGTAGCTTTTTGCTACTACTTGCTGGATGCCTCCCAATGGGAGGATTAGGAAGCTCATACTCTTCCAAGTAAAGAGTATGAGCAACCTCCAGAAAGAGAGGCTAGACTATGGTAGGAAGTTGGACATGCCCTTTCAACCTGAACCATTCTAAGATTTGTTTAAAGTTATTATAATACTTTTTTATTATTTTCCTATCCTGCTTTATTTTACATTTTTTACAATATAGGTTCTTATTAAGTTTAAGTGGAGAAGCACAAAATTCGCAAAAACATAATAAAGCTCCACAATCTTTATCTTTTATTGAAAGAGTTATAATTCCATAAGAGTTATCCATAACTTTTGCAATTACTATGTCTCTAATACTTAATAATGGCTTCTTTTCCTTTTTTATTTTAAGTGGTAAAATTATTCCAGTCATAGGATGCTTTAAAGGTTTTTTATTAACTGAAAGTATATCTGCAAATATTAAACTATTTTGTACTTCTTTTACTTCACAAAGAACATAAGAATTTTTCTCTATAGTTTCTATTTTATTTAAAGGTTCTACTCTTGCTACTTTTGATTTATAGTCTATATTTAATAATCCCAAATTATTTGAAATTACTTCATATTCATTAATATAAGTTCCACTTCCTCCTATAAATTCTTCGATTACACCTATTTTCTCTCCTGGAACTACAATTCTTTTTTCTATTTTCTCCATTTTTCTTCACTTTTTTTAAAATGGATGCAAATAATTTAATGAATAAATTGTTTTTCCCCATTCTAAATAATTTAATGCGATAAGTACTTCGCTAGGTAATAATAACGGTTTTTTAAACATATATTGATCATCTATGCTTACTCTTGGACAACAAGTATTTATATATGCATCAAAATTCATTTCTTCTAGATGAATATTTTCTATTTCATTTATTGTAATTAAGCTTGATTTTTTATTATTTTTTTCAATTATTTCTTTTAATTTTTCAGCTATTTTTAAATTTTTCTGTCCAGGTTTTAAACATATTAATATTCCAATTTTTTTAGCTTTTTTAAATTCTTGAATTTTCATATATCTTTGCGTAAGTACTTTTTTTGCTATATCTTCTATATCTATAGCTTTTCCTATAAATGGTTCTATTGCGATCACACTTTTTTCTGTAATAAGTTTTAACCCTAAAGCATGAAAAGTACTTCCTATAACAATATAAGAATCAATATCTTTTTCAATAATTTTTGCAGTAGAATAATCACATCCAATTATTTGTCCATTATGTTGTGCTAATCCACATTTTTTTCCAATAATTCCATTTATTTCATATTTTTCTAAAAAATTAATAGTTTCTTTAAGCATTTCAATCCATTGAATCGTAGCTACTATTCCTACATTTTTCCCATTTATTAATGGAATAGCTTTTCTTAAAGTATCTTCTAAAGGTTTAAAATTTTTATAATGGTATTCATAGTATAAAGTACATACCTCATGTTTTGATAAAAATTTTGAATGTCCTATATGAAGAATAAGATCTGCATTAATATTTTTTGCCTCGCTAAATGCAACATCACATCCTCCATGACATGGATTAGCAGAGATAATCGTAGGGATTCCTATTTTATTTAATTCGTCACTTACTTTTATAGCAAAATTTTTTAATCCTATTGGAGATTGTATAAGAATTTTCGAAGGATTGATTTCTTTAATTTTTTTAATTATTTTCTCTATTCTATTTTCTTCATTTGAATCATAATTCATGTTATCTCACCCTCTCTTTAGAAAATTAAAGAAAAATCGCATAAAAATAAGATAAGAAATTTCTAATATTTTAATTTATTCAAAAAATCTATTATTTCTTTTCTTATTTCTTTTAAATATTCTTCATCTCTATTATCCTTGTATATCTCCATATATTCTCTAAGTTTTTCTCCAAGATCTATGAAATAAGAAAATTTAGGAATGGAAAGCATGCCTAAATAGCTTAATAAAAGAATAGTATAAAAAGATTCTTTAACATTTTTATAAGCTTGTTTTAATGTTCTTAAATATGCTCCCTTTGTAACTTTTTTCTTTCTTAATCTTGCTTTTTCTTCTAATTTTAATTTTTCATCGAGATTTGATGTAATATATTCAATTAATAAGCTTTCCATTTGTGCTTTTGATAATGAACAATTTTCACATAGAAGCTTAAATATTAAATCTTTTTTCAAATTTTTTCTAAAATTTTCAATTTCTATACGTAAAGAACTTTCGCTCATTCCTTCTCTCCTATGGAATACAAAAATGTAAACCATCTATTTTAAATATTTTTCTTCTAAATAATTTATCATATCATAAAAGTAATAAATAAGAATGTTTCTTGTATATAATTAGAAACTACAGTTAGTTAGAGTAAAATATATTTTTAAAAGAACAATCATTTAAAAAATATTATTTATCTTAAAGAAATCGATTATAATATTTTATTTAACAAAAATACTTATCAATAATTTGATTATTAATCCCTTTTATATATCTATAAGCTTTTCTTTAATCTTTTTATTAACTAATAGTAACTTGTAATGTTAAATTTTAATATTTATAAATAACATAATGATTATATTTTTATATGATTAAGATTCTTTATAAAACTTGTTCACTTAACTTTTCCTCATCTACTCCTTTCCCTTACTCTATTCTATGAATTTTTTTGTGAGCTACATTTTTAAGGGCCTAAGTTTACCATATGGAACTTCTATAATTCTCCAAATCATCCATTGTAAATATTTTATTTGCACAATTAACATCTAACAGATTATTTTATTACCTTTTAGCATATCTATAACCCGTTTTTCTGATTTAGTTATTATTGTTTTTATTTTTAGTTCATTAAAGTATTATTAAAGGCATTGGACTAACATACATGAAATTGTCGTATTCACTTTCATATCAATTAAATATTTGGCTACTGCAAGTTTTTTGCAATGAATAAGTGATACTATTGGATTCTATAATATCCTAAGTATTCTTACTTCTTTTTTTATATGATGATTGTGAATTTTTTAGAATATACAAATTCACTTAAGATAGTATCTTTAAGCTCTTTTTATTAATATTTATTGTAAAACACTTCTTGATATATATTCTACGATTATCATTTTTTCTCTTGAACTATTTTTCTAAGTTCTTCTATGCGTTTAGATATTTCTTTTAGATTTGCTTCTAAATCCTTTTTTAATTCTTCTAATGCTTTTAATTCTTCACTTGGATCCATCTGATAAGACCAATAATATGGCCATAATCTTGCCCATGCTGGAGGCCATGGATGTCTTGGACACCACCAACCTTTAGACCAATACCATTTCATTTAACCACCTCATTTCGTGAAATATCACGAAATTATATTATAAAGTAATATTTAAATTTTTATGATATATCTCATAATTATGTCTCATAAGCGTTGGTGTAAAAGATATAGACATGGAAAAGTTGGAAGATCACCAAAACCTATTATTATAGATTCATTTATTAATATTGAAAAGCTTAAACCAATTCCAGAAAAGAATATAGAAGCAATTTATATGGAATTAGCTGAAATTGAAGCTTTAAGGCTTATAGATTTGGAAAAGTTATCCTTTGAAGAAGCTGGTATAAAAATGGGGGTATCAAGAAATACTGTTTGGAGATTAGTTGAAAATGCGAGAGAGAAATTAATAAGAGCTATAATTGAAGGTAGAGAAATTATAATACAAAAAAGAGAATAGTTTTTTATTTTAATTAAAATAAAAATTTAAATAAATATAGAAATTATTCAATCTTTATTTATTTTTAAATTTTTTAATATATAGTAAATCATAATTCCTATAATAAAGCCTATACTTAAATTTGTTAAATAGGATATTATTGCTATAAGTAATGCTATAATCAATTCAATACGCTTCTTTAATTTTAAAATTTCTTTTCCTAGTTCTATAGATGCTGGAATAAGCATTGCACCGACTATTGCTATTGGAAACCTTGAGAAAATCCATACGACGATTGTTGAAAGAAATATTGCTGAAATGATTTCTATTAAACCTTCCATTACCATTGCACCACCAGTTCTTGCTCCATAGAAATATTGAGCCATGAATCCTCCTGCTCCATGGCATAATGGTATGCATCCAAAGAATGCAGCTAAAAAATTCATTAAACCCATGTTTAAAGCTAATTGTCCATCTTTTATCTTTCTTGAAAATCTTTCATTTACTGCTATTCTTGTAGCTATCACAGCATTTGAAAGTGTTAAGAATATTTGCACAAAGCCAACTTCTAACATTCCTTTCCATACATCGTTAACAGTAAAAAGATGCATTTTTGGGATGTAAAAGCTTAATGTAACTATTCCTTCATTTTGTAATGCTATGAATAATCCAATACCATATAGAACAATTGTGGCTGGCACAAATTTTCTTTTACGTATTGTTATAAATAGAGCGATTATCGCTATTGAAAGGAGAGAAAGTAAAATTGATGTTTGCATAAGTTCTATTGATTCTAATAATAGGTATATTGCTAAAGCAAGCTGTATGCCACGAGCAACGCACTCTGGTACAATCCATAAAATTTTATCTAAAAGGCCTGTGATAGACAATACCAACCATATTATTGCCATACCAAATGATGTAGCATAAATTAAGTTTATGTCCCATTTATAAGTAAGAGCATATATTGCTATAGCTTTCATTGGTTCGATTGGAAGTGGGAGCTTATAATATATTCCTATTAATATATTTGAAATACCCATAACAAGCATTATGGCTGCAGGATCGAGGTTAAGAATTTTAACATAAGCTAAAAAGAGAGGATGCAATGGTCCAAAATCTCCTAGAGCACCTCCCAATTCTCTTAAATTGAATTTAAGTCCTCCTTTATCGACTTGAGTATTATTTATAAAATTATTTTTAAGAAAATTAGCGCTTGTCGCTTCTTTATTTCCCATTAAGTAATCACTATACTTCAGTTTATTTTCATAAAGATGTATAAAAGATTTTTTTTATTAAAAAAAAGGCTTATTAATTAAGTAAATGAATTTTATTCAATAAAATGAATTGGAGAAATATTATTGAATTGGATAAAAATGTATATTGGGTTGGAGTTAGGGATTGGAATCGAAGAATTTTTGATGCTTTAATTCCTCTTCCAAAAGGAACTACATATAATGCTTATTTAATATTAGGTAAAAATAAGAAAGCTTTAATAGATACAGTGAATCCAGGTTTTGAAATGGATCTTGAAGAAAAAATTAAAAAAATTATTGACCCTAAAGATTTAGATTATGTAATAATGAATCATGCCGAACCTGATCATGCAGGTGCAATCCCCCATATTATGAATATAAGCAATAAAGCTAAACTTGTTGTAACGAATAAAGGTTCAAAAATGGCGCAAAGATTTTATAAAGTACCAGAAAATAGAATTATAATTGTTACTGATGGAAATACTATTGATTTAGGCAATAAAACATTAAAATTTATTGAAGCACCATGGCTACATTGGCCTGAAACAATGTTTACTTATATTGTAGAAGATCAAACCCTCTTTTCATGCGATTTTTTTGGTTCTCACACAGCTGAAGCAATTTATGATGAAGAAATTGAAGACTTAATTCCTAAAGCACAAAAATATTTTGGTGAGATAATGATGCCATTCAGAATAATGGCTAAGAGAGGATTAGAAAAATTAAAAGGTTTGAAAATAAAAATTATAGCTCCAAGCCATGGACCGATATATAAAAATCCAGAAAGAATTTTAGATGCTTATGATAAATGGGTAAATGGGAAAACAAAATGTAAGGCTACAATAGTGTATGTAACAATGTGGGGAAGTACCGAATTAATGATTCAGCCATTAATTGAAACATTAGCATCTGAAGGTATAGAAGTAACTTTACATAATCTTACAGTAACAGATTTAGGAGAATTGGCTAAAGATTTAGTGGATTCTAAAGCAATAATTTTAGGTACTCCAACTGTTTTAGGTGGCGCTCATCCTTTAGTAGTATATGCTGCTTATTTAATTAGAGCTTTAAGACCACCTGCGAAATTTTGTGCATTTTTAAGTTCTTATGGTTGGGGTGGTGGTGCAATAAAAAATCTTAGTGAAATTCTTGATCCTTTAAAAATTGAAATAATCGATGCTTTAGAAACAAATGGGCCTCCATTAGAAGATGATATAATAAAAATTATTGAATTAAGTAAAAAAATTGCTGAAAAAATTAAAATGTAAAATAGGCTTATCTGAAAAAAGGTATCTTTTACTTCAGAAAATATAAGCAGATTTAGCAATTGCTAAAAATTGAATTAATAGAAAATAACTTTTATTAATTGAAACTTTTGCATAATTAAAGTACTTAATGAAATATTTGCGATTTTAATTTTCAACTATTTACATTAATTTCTTCTAATATCTTTGAAATTTGCTTTTTAAATTCTGGAGTTTATTTTTGATAGTTGACCATACCAATTCTAAATTTACACCAAAATATTCATGAATTAATTTATCTCTCAAACTTTCCAAGCATTGATGAAATTATTTCTTCATTCAATAAAAATAGTTTGATCTTCTATTTCTATGGAATAAATAATGGATTAGGCCGAGCTATTAGATGCAATTCTTATAATCGTGCAAATTGAGATCGATAACAATGACTTTTTCATCTTTAAAGTAAGCTTCCTTTATTCCCACATCTCAAATATAGCTATTTATCAGATATTTTTATCCAAAATATGCAGGGGGTGGGATTTGAACCCACGATGGCTTGCGCCAATGTCTACGCCACTGGGTCCTAAGCCCAGCCCCATACCAAGCTAGGGGAACCCCTGCTTCTTTTAACTAAAAAGATAAACTCTATTATTTATTTTTTAAATTTAAAAAAATATAAAAGAGAAAAGTTTATTATTTAAAGCTTTAAATATTATTTCTCATTTTTCTTAATAATAATCTAAAATATTCTTAAAAAATATCTGAAAAATTAAGATTAAACGAATGTTTAATGCTTTAAAAAATTTACAAAATTAAATTAAAAAGATAATAAATAATAAAAATTTAAAAAGTGTTGAATAATATGATAATTTTAAAATGGTTAATAAAATTAGATAAGCTTTTACGTTGGATTTTAATTATTATTCTTTTAATAGAAATATTAAGTGGATATTGTCTTATTAAACCATATTTTATAGAAAGAGTGACTTTTAATTTAATTAATAGATATAATGCATATTTTCTCCATACTTTATTCGATTTTCCAATTTTCATATTAGCAAGTTTTCATGCATGTTTATACATTTATCAATGTTACAAAACTAGATTTAAAGAAATTTCTTATGCAATTATTATTTTATTCGTAATTATTAATTTAATTCTTATAATTATTGAATTTAGATAATTAAAGTAAATATTCCTTAAGCATTTCTAATATTTCTCTCTCTATAGAAGAAATATAATTGAAAGCATCTTCTGCTGTTGATCTTCTACTTTTATATTCAACGAATAAACGTCTATACCAATATATAGCTTCATTTATTTTAATTCTTAAAAAGCCTAAATGTTTAAGCTTATCTGGGAAATTTCTTAAATTTGGAAGCATAAGTATAAAATCAACAAATACGAATCTTTCAGAATTAGCATAATCATTTCCTGTTTCTAAATCAAAAGAAATACAAAGTAGTTTATCAGGAGATAAAAATGATATTCTTTCTTTACTTGGAAATTTTACTTTTTCATAACCTAATCTTTTTAAAATTGGTGAGAAATACTCTTTAATAAAGCCTTTTCTAATTAATCTAGTAGTTTTTGCCTCATTACTGCCTCTTTTTATCCATTTATCTATTTTCTCCACGATTAGAGGAAGATATGAAAAATATTTATGTTTTTCTAAAGCTCTTGGCTTATAAGTAAGAAAAAAGTAAATATTAAATTATTTCTACTCTCTTTTTTAATTTATTAAAACAAGATTTTATTGAATTTCTTATTCAAAAGTTTTCTTCTATGTTTTATCTTAAGAAATTTCATTAAATAATAGTTTATTATTAATATTTATTAATAAAAAAAAGGCTTTTTAATTAAAAAATTGAAATTAAAGTTTAAATTTAAGTATGAATAAATTATTTAATACCCCCGCGTAGCTCAACTTGGTAAAACTCCTGGCAGAATATTGTCAGGAGTTTCAGGAGAGAGCATCCGGCTGTAGCCGGCATAGGCAAGATGTGTATGTGATACACACAATGAGCCTATGTCAGCCGGAACCGGAGGGTTCCCGGTTCAAATCCGGGCGCGGGGATTCGGGTTTGTGCATCACAATTTATCTTTTTTTTAATAATGAATAGGATGTATAAGAAATAATAAGAAAATTATTAAAGCATTTCCATTAAATAAAGAAATTCATTTCTATGGAATAAAACCTATAATAAAAGAAGTACATTTATTCTGAAATAAGATCTTTTATCTTCAACCAATTAGGTACACAAATGATTTCAGGTTTCTCACTATTGTCCTTATAAATTTTTGCAATTAATACATCAATTTTCACGTATCCATCATTAGTTGCTTTTAAAACAATGTAAAAAATTTGGAAAAAAAGATCTATTACAAAACCAATAATAATGAAGAATAAGAATACAGGCGCGCATTAAAATCATCACTTTAATTTTTTAAAATTTTTATTATAGAATATTTTTAATATTTCTAGAAGGAAGATGGAATCATATTCAGCAAAAATAGGAAAAAGAGAAGTTATTTATCTTGGAGGCGGGGAAACTATAGAGAAAGTTATTAGAATAGGTATTCAAGAAGCAATTATAGTTTATAAAAGAGATTATAAAAGTGATATAGGAAATTTAAATATATACTTAGAAAATGGAGACTGGATAATAGGTTATGAAGTTAGAAAACTTTCATATTATCCAGCTGAGGTAGTAGAAGGACATATCGATATATGTCTAGATATAACTGATGAATCTCAAAAAGTAATTAAATGGGAAAAAGATGAAAAAACAGGGGAATATTATGTAAAAGAGAAAGCAGATTGGTTAATAAAAGATTGGGGAGGTTGTGGATTTAAAGTAATCACTCACTCAATTAATGAAACTGAAATTGCAGAAGAATTAATTGGACCGAAAATAAAAAGATCTATTACAAAACCAAATGTTACATTAGAATATTATAAAAATAGTAAAATATTAAAATTGCCTTTTCATGATGATGAAATAAGATTAAATATAAATAATGGATATTTAGGATTAATAAGAAATGATAGAAAAATAATTGAAATACTTCCATTAAAGAAAGAGTTACATTACTATGAAGATGGTCTTATGGACGGAATCGATTTTAAAGTTATTCATCAAAGAATGGAAGTAAAACATGCAGAAGAATTAATTGAAAAAGAAATAATAAAACCTATTCCAGAATCAAAATTAGAATATTATAAAAATAATAAAATTCTAAAATTTTTATTAGATAGTGAAAAAGAAATAAGAATAAATTTAGAAAATAAAAATATAGAATATATTAATAAATATAAAAAAGAAATTGAAATTATTCCATTAAATAAAGAATTATATTATTATGGAGATGATTTTAAAGTAATTATTCATCCAAGAAACATTGAACAACCTAAAGCAAAAGCATTATTAAAGCCAGAAATAATA
>Ga0078972_1013102_pt1 | contig 13892 bp, 14 predicted proteins | sample YelNatPaOPGAMG01_FD_67568 | JGI IMG/M metagenome (GOLD analysis project Ga0078972, IMG submission 67568) | Hot spring thermophilic microbial communities from Obsidian Pool, Yellowstone National Park, USA - OP-RAMG-01 (SPADES assembly) (version 2) | ecosystem: Environmental > Aquatic > Thermal...
GCTTAGTTGTTTTTGTCTTTTCATATTGACTCCTGGTGTTGGGTTTGGATGTAATGTTAAATCAATTTGCGGTAGGAATCAATAGGGGAGTTCTTGGAAGCCTTGATTTCAAAGGCTTTCGTCATTATTGAACAACCACTTTTTACTTTTGGAGGTGAAAGGGAGATAAAAAACGATTTTCATGCAAATGAGACATCAATTGGAATTGAATCAAGTGTTGGTAAGCAGCTATCTGGAGGGCAAAAAACGGTGAGAATTGAAACAGTCAATCCAATAGAAACCAGATTTGGAGAATCTATCGCACCTTGCTTTCTTCACAGGGAGTTGCCTCGCTATCCCATGGTAGCAAGAAGGATTGGTAAAGAGGGAAAGGTTGTTCTTAGGCTAGCCATTGATGAAAAGGGAAATCTTCTGGACGTAGAGGTCTTGGAGAAGGCAGGCTATGGATTCACGGAGGCGGCAGTGGAGGCGGTCAAGAAATCTACTTTTCTTCCTGCAAAAAAAGACGGAAAACCAATAGCTTGCCGGGCAATTCTTCCAATAAGGTTTCAATTAAAGAGGGACTGATGGGAGAGCTATTTCTAAAAGGTGGCTTTTTAATGTATCCCATTCTTTTAGGTTCAATTCTGGGAGTTGCGATATTTATTGATAAGTTTATTCAGTATCGAAAGATTTTAAGGGAGTTAGAAGTTCCTCTAAGCGATATCCTGAAAAATGGAGCCAAACCTCCAATTTTAGTTCCCATACTTGAAGGGATAGAGAATAACTCCGATGAAAAGGAAGTTTATGCCATCGGCACCAAACAGATAAGGCAGATTGAAAAGGGATTGAGCTGGCTTGCTCTTATCGCAACAATCGAACCTCTTTTAGGTTTGACAGGCACAGTGACAGGTATGATCAAGGCATTTATGGTAATAGAAAAGAGCACAAACGTGAATCCATCCATGCTTGCGGGAGGCATCTGGGAGGCATTAATCACGACAGCAGCTGGGTTGCTTGTGGCCATCCCTATCCCATATCGGACATCACTATCTTGAAAAGCAGGCGGATGAGATCGCCTTTGTAATGAGGGAGATAATTCTAAACCTTTACATGAGGAAATAGAATGCAGGCTAAAAGACTTTTATGGTTTTTTGAGTATATCGTGGGGACCAATCCTTCTGAGGAGATAATATCCTTCGTAGACTTCAAAGGTAAAGCGATAAAACATCGTAATACTCGCTTCCCATCTATTTTCATACCCTTCCAGTTTTTTAACTCTCAAAGATGGATGCTGAATGTTTTCCATAAAAAGCTTGATCTTTTTATCAAAGGCTTTCTTAACATGATGCGGGAGTTTCTTAAAGTCCTTTTAAAAGAGTCAGTTCTGACTATTTTCATGTATTTAGATCATTGAGGAGTTCATCTACTGAAGAGAATTCCTTAACCCTTCCTGATGCTATATCGGCGTCTGCTTCTTTTTCTGCCATTTCCCAGTCAAAATCCCGGAAATACCGAGGAAGTGTCAGTGCATACCTGATAAGCTCATATATTGCAGACTTTTCATTTGGAAGGTTTGATTCCTCTTTGAACTTCATTACTTCCTCAAACATACTATCTGGTAATTCTAAAGAGATTTTTTTACCCATTTTTACCTCCCCTTTTTGATAAAGATTAACACGGGATATATTTTATTTCAACCATAGAGGCTATGAAGATGGAATTTGAAAGGAAAAGATACCATGTCCGTTTAGATATTGCTCCGTTGGTGGATGTTGTCCTTAACCTCCTTCTCTTTTTTATGCTTACATCACATTTGGTTGAGGAGCCTGCAATCAAAATAAAGCTTCCTGATTCAAACACAGCGGAATCGATTAGGGAGACCTCTAAAACGATAACCATTACAAAGCATGGGGAGCTCTATTTCATGGATAAACGTGTTGACTTAAAGAATCTGCGGGTAGCCATTAAGGAGATTCTCCCTGAAAAAGAAAAGGGATTTTTAAGAATAAAGGCAGATAGAGAAGTAGAGGTTGGATTACTGGTGAGGGTGATTGATGAAGTGAGGCTTGCGGGGGTAAAAAACTTCAGCGTCTTGACGGAGAGGCCTAATAGGTGAAGAAGAGCTTGACAACAGTAAAATTTATATGTAAATTAAGTTTTGAAAAAGCAAAAAATAAGAAGATTTTATGAAAAAGGAGCCAATAAGATATATTGAAAATGCAAAGGAGATTTTGGGAAAGTCTTCTGTAGAAGATAGTTTCTATACCGATATGAAATATGTTAAGTATGCTTTTGGCACTGCATATTTGGGAGTTTTGAAGGCAATAGATGAGTTTTTATTAAGCAGGGGGGTTGAGAAGGATAAGCTTCCTAAGAAGGTTGAGGAATACGAAAAGTTATTAAAGAAATTTGCTGGAGTATATAATGGTAGATTGATTCGACAGTTTGAAACCATTTATAATGAGTTACATATTGCAGGTTATTATAGAGGAGTTTTACAAAGGGTAAGTATTGTGAAAGATGCAATTGCGAATGCAAAGGATTTTATAGAGAAGATTGATAGGCTAATGAAAGCTCATTAGCCCTTCCAGAAGGTCAATTAAAAAGACTTAAAGAATTACTGAAAATAAAAGCCACGAAGGCAAGATGTCATGAAGACATTGTTTTCGTGGCTTTTTTATTTTGGGATAGGGCGTGACCATCTGCCCAAGAATTGGCCCACGCCCCATCCCCGGGAAAGCAAAGGTATTAAACCCATGCCCCCTTCAACTAAATCTAACACAAAAAAGGGGGTGAGAAAAGACTTTAAGGGAGGTGTGTCATGAGGAAGTTTCAAAAATTGTTTTTTGGTCTCATCTTGAGTTTGGTGCTTTGCGTATCAATGTCAGTAGCAGAAGAAAAGGAGAAAAAAGAAGAAGCAACGCTTGAGGAGATTGTGGTAACTGCCACAAGGACGGAGAAAGAATTAGAATCAGCTCCAGGCAGTGTTTTAGTTGTAACCAAAAGGGAGATAGAAAAAAGAAATATCCAGGCAGTTGATCAGGCACTAAATACACTTCCAGGGGTATTTAACCGCCGTAGTAAAGCTTTACTCGATACATTACCAAATATAAGTCTGAGAGGAATACCGGGTCCTTACAGGACATTACTTATGGTGGATGGCCTCCCTCTAAATGATCCCTATTGGGGTGGTCAAAAAAGTCTTATTGGAGTTGCTCCAGAGAATGTTGAAAGGGTTGAACTTGTCAAGGGTCCGTTTTCAAGCCTATATGGTGGATATGCAATGGGAGGTGTTGTAAATATCATTACGAAGATGCCAGAAAAGAGGGAATTTAATTTAAAGACAGGCTATGGCTCAAGCTGGGATAGAGGAGATGCCATGGATAATTTGAGAAAAGTATATCTCTCTTATGGAGATAAACTTAAGGATAAACTCAGCCTCTTTTTGAGTTATGGATATAAAGACACAAATGGTTATCCTTCAGATTTGAATGTCCAAAGCACACAACCAACCACAGGCATCACAGGATGGTCTTATACAAGAGACCCTTATGGTAATACACGCTATTTAATCGGAGACAGGGGAGATAATGAATGGTGGGATGACAACATAACCTTTAAAGCAGGATATAATTTTACAGAGGCAACAAAGCTCAGACTTTCATTTCTAAGAAGCCGTTATGAATATAATTATGATGACCCCCATACATATCTCAGAAACCCGGCAGGTGCTGAAGTCTGGTCATACGGCACTGTAAGAGAATCATCTTTTCTTTCAGGCTCTGGAGGCAGAGAGGAAAACATCTACAATCTCGGTTTTGAGACAGAACTCACCACAATTAAGCTCAAATTCTCCATTGGTTTAATTGATGGTGAAAAGTCATGGTATACATCTCCCGGAACAACAGCTACAAGAGCAGGGGGGCCGGGAAGGGTATCAAATACTCCATATGAAAGGTTCAATTCAGATCTCCAGTTAACAGTCCCCATTTTCAACAGGCATATTCTTACCTTCGGTGGTTCTTTCAGTCACGGATGGGCAGATACAAAGGAACACAACCTCACAAACTGGAAGGATGAGGATTCAAAGACAACCCTTGCATATAGATCAAAGGGAAAGGATAAGAATTATTCTTTATATGTTCAGGATGAGATAATGCTCTTAGATAATCTTACAGCATATATTGGCTTCAGACAGGACTGGTGGGAGACATATGATGGTTATATTAATCAAATAGGGGTTGCCGGATATCCAAGGACATATGATGAAAGGGATGCATCATCCTTTAGCCCAAAGGTGGCCGTTGTGTATAAACCCCTTGAAAAAACGACATTGAGGACATCTATAGGGAAGGCATTCAGACCACCAACGGTTTATGACCTTTACAGGACATGGACATCAACATGGGGCATCACTTATGCGGGGAATCCAGATTTAAAGCCTGAGACGACCATTTCATGGGATATAGGGATTAATCAGAGTCTCTGGAAAGGCGCCAGAGCGGGGATTAGCTATTTTGAGAATCACATGGAGGATTTGATTTACAGTAAGACCGTTTCTTCAACTCTTCAGGAAAAGATAAACGCAGGAAAGGCAACGAGTAAAGGAATAGAGATCGAGGCGGAGCAGAGGTTTGATAAGTGGTTGAGGCTCTTTGCCAATTTCACCTATACCGATGCAAAGATTAAGGAAAACGATGCAAAGCCTTCTACCGTGGGCAAGAAACTTACAGATGTGCCTGAGAGAATGTTCAATATGGGGGTCGATTTTGAAAAGGGACCATTTTCAGCATTTCTAACTGGTAGATATGTCTCTAAAAGATATACAGATGATGAAAACCGCGATAGAGTAAATAATGTATATACCTCACGTGATCCCTATTTCGTGGCTGATGCAAAGGTTTCCTATAAACTCACAAAGTTTGCCATTATTTCTTTATCTGTAGATAACATCTTTGACAAAGATTACTTTGATTATTATAAGGCGCCGGGGAGATCATGGTTTTGCGAACTGAACTTGAGGTTTTAATAGAGAAAACTTTCTCGCTTATAGTATATATCCTGATAATCATTGCGATTACAGTCACATCAGAGGCTGCTACCTTATTTTACACAGACAAAATGGGTAGGACTATAAATATATCTGTTCCTGTAAAACGGGCTGTCTTCTTTATTACCTATGAATTGATTCCCGCATTGGAAATCTGGGACAGTGTTGTGGGTATTGGAAGATGGGCTTATGACAATGATTTGATGAGAGCAACTAAACCGGATATTGAGAAGATTCCTTCTGCCGGTTCAGGTAGCGATGTAAACATAGAATCCCTGCTCAGATTGAAACCCGATCTTGTTCTGACCTGGACTTATAAGCCAGAGACAGTGAGATTTATGGAAGAAAAGCAATTGAAAGTAATAGCGATATATCCCGAAAGCCTTTCTGAACTTTATGAAGTGATGATACTTCACGGAAAACTCTTTAAAAAGGAAGCGATGATGGAACACTCAATTGCAAAGATGGAAGAGATATTCGGACTTGTAAGAAGCAGGGCATCAAAGATTCCTGCTAATAAAAAGAAGAAGGCTCTTTGGCTTGGGGGAAAGCCAACATCTGTTGCCTGTGGTATTGGGGTCACCAATGATATTTTCAAACTTATCAATGGGATTAACCCGGCATCTTCCATACCGCAAAGGAATGCGGATGTCCCGATGGAAAGGATAATTGCCTGGAATCCTGATATAATATTTATCTGGGGAAATGCTAGCTATACAGCTAAGAGCATCCTCAAAAGTTCACAATGGCGATTTATTGAGGCAGTGAAGGAAGGTAAGGTCTATAAGGCTCCTGAATGGTCAACATGGTCTCCACGCCTTGCACCTATAGCGCTCTGGATGGCGATGAAGACCTACCCGGAGTATTTCTGCGATATAAATTTTGAAAAGATTATCGATGATTTCTACAGAAAGGTCTTTGGTATTCCATACAGAATGGTGAAAAAGATTGAAGACTGATTCACTGAAATATCTATTGGTATTGATTACACCTTTTATTGCCGGCTGGCTTGCCCTTTTTATTGGGGCATTCAATGTATCACCGGTTATGGTTCTTAAAATTCTTTTGAATGACATCATCCAATCTCCCTATTTATCAAACATACCTGAAAGGGCGATTATCCTTGACATCAGGCTGCCGAGGGTAATCCTTGCAGGACTTGTGGGTATTGCGCTTTCAGGCTCCGGTGTTACTCTGCAAGGGATTTTTAGGAATCCTCTTGTTGATCCATTCATACTGGGCATATCTGCAGGTGCTGCTCTGGGGTGTGCGTTATCGGTTGGTTTCTTTCCTCAAATCCCCGTTCAGCTTACGTCATTTGTCTTTGGGGTTGCTGCAGTTATCCTTACCTATACAATATCCAGTACACAGGGAGAGGTTTCGAGGCTTCCACTGATATTATCGGGTGTAATCATTTCAGCATTTTTTACAGCCATGGTTTCAATTGTCAAGTTCCTTGTTGAGCCTCACAAGCTTCAGAGCATCGTCTTCTGGCTTATGGGGAGTTTCTCTTTGTCAGACTGGAGGCTGGTAAAGATTGCCGGGGCAGGCATTATTGCAGGACTACTCCCTGTTTTTCTTATGAGGTGGCGACTCAATGCAATGAGTATGGGAGAGGATGAGGCAAAGACATTGGGAGTGAATGTGAGGAGGGAAATGATAATATTTATTGGAGCATCCTCCCTTGCCGTGAGTATTGCAGTATCTGTAAGCGGGATTATAGGCTGGGTTGGGCTGATGGTTCCCCATCTTGTGAGGATGCTGATAGGTCCTGACCATAAAACCCTCGTCCCTTTAAGCATGGCCGGTGGGGCTGCGTTCATGATATTTGCTGACACAATTGCAAGAAGTCTGACTGATTTCGATATACCTGTCGGGATAATAACAGCAATTGTAGGTGCTCCTTTTTTCGTTTATCTCATGAAAAAGGGAGGTAGGGAGAGCTGGGGGAGGTAATTAGCAGTGAGCAATGGACATAGGATTAAAAGTGGGGAGAAATGTTAGAGGTTAAAGGGATACATTTCAGGCATCAACATTTAGAGGAGGATGTCCTTAAAGGAGTGGAATTTGATGCGGTGGGAGGAGAAATAACCACTCTTCTGGGCCCAAATGGTTCTGGCAAGACAACAGTATTTAAATGCATAGCAGGATTATGGAAGCCTCAAAGGGGTGAAATACTATTTAACAAGAAAGATATCTCAAATCTCCCCTATGAAAAAAGGGCTAAAATGCTTGCCATTGTTCCGCAGGAACACGAACCTCCCTTCCCCTATTCTGTTTTAGATGCTGTTCTTATGGGAAGGGTTTCCCATGTAAGCTTATTTTCATCTCCATCAAAATACGACTACTTCAAAGCTGAAGAGGCTATTGAATCAGTGGGGATATCTCACTTAAAAGAGAAGGCATATACAAGGGTAAGCGGGGGTGAGAGGCAGCTTGTTCTTATTGCAAGGGCGCTGGCACAGGAAGCGCCGGTCATGCTCCTTGATGAACCCACATCTCATCTTGATTTCAGAAACCAGGTAATTGTTTTGAATAAGATAAAGGAGATAGCGAGATATAAAGGGTTGATAGTACTCATGACATTGCATGACCCGAATCTTGCGATGCTGTTTTCTGATAAAGTTGTCATGATGAATAATGGCCATGTGATTTCAAAAGGTTTTCCCCAAGAAGTAATAACTGAAGATAACTTAAAAAGTGTATACATGATAGATGTCTCTGTAATCAACTGGTGTGGTAAAAAGTTTATATGCCCGAGAATAAATCAAAGCAAGGATAAAATCATTCCTGCGAAAGTGAGAATTCAAATGCATGACAAGATCCTGATTTAATAATGATAAAAAGGATGAGATGATTGAGATTTTAGGCTTAACAAAATATTACGGAAGCATCACTGCAGTAGACAAAGTTTCTTTTAGGATTGGAAAAGGTGAAGTTTTCGGACTTCTTGGCCCTAATGGTGCAGGCAAGACAACTATTATAAAAATGCTTACCACACTGAGCAGGCCTGATGCCGGCATATGCCTGATAGATGGTTTAAATGTATTAGAGAATCCTTTCGAGATAAAGAAACGGATAGGTGTCGTTCCGCAGGAGAATAATCTCGACAGAGAACTTACTGCATATGAAAATCTTCTTATTTATGGAATGCTCCACAAGGTGAAGAGAATTGAGAAGAAAATCAGAGGAGCCCTTGAGATGGTTGATCTCTGGGAAAGGAGAGATTCCCTTGTTTTGAGCTTTTCCGGAGGAATGCAGAGGAGGTTACTCCTTTCGAGGGCGCTACTTACAGAGCCTTTTATCCTGTTTCTTGATGAACCATCCATAGGGCTTGACCCACAGATAAGACGGCAGATGTGGGATGTGATCAGAAAGACAAGGATAGACGGAAGAACGGTTGTCATAACAACGCACTATATTGAAGAGGCAGAGGCACTGTGTGACAGGGTCGGCATCCTTTCAAAAGGTAAGTTGATTGCCATTGATAGCCCTGAAAACCTAAAGGCAATGGTTGGTGAATATGTAGTAGAGCGTGTGGATGGCAATGGAAGGCTTATTCAGCATATATGCAGGGACCGAGAGGCAGCTCACGAGGTGGCCCGAGATCAACAGCCCCCTGTGATAATACGAAAATCGAATCTCGAGGATGTGTTTATCAAATTGACAGGAGAACGGATAGAGTGATTACAGCAGGGTGGTATCCGATATTTTACCGTGAGATGCTCCTTTTCAGGAGGAAACTTCTGAGACTCGGGTATCTCTTTTCTGCGATGATTGCCCCGATCATTTACCTGATAGCATTCGGGCTCGGGCTTGGAAGGAATGTCAGGTTTCAGGGTTCTGATTATCTTACCTTCCTTATCCCAGGTCTTGTTGCAATGAGTTCCATGAGCAATTCTTATACCTGGATAGCAACTTCCTTCAATTTAAACAGGCTTTATTTCAAAACCTTTCAGATATTTGTTCAGGCGCCCATCAGCCCTTCATCCATTATGATAGGCGAAGTGCTGGCAGGTATGGTGAAAGGACTTTTTGCATCAGTCCTGATTATCATTGTGGGATTTCTGGTACCTTCAGGATTTTCTATCACTCCTCTGTTTGTTTTAATCCTTCTCCTTAATTGTTTCCTCTTTGCCAATCTTGGTGTTATCACAGGTATGCTTGCAAAATCACATGAGGATACTGCCACCTATTCAAACTTTTTTATTATGCCTATGGCATTTTTCAGCGGAACATTTTTCCCTGTTGATAAGATACCTAACTTTATTAAGCCAATTATCTATATTCTGCCTTTAACGCATACTAATATTGTCATAAGAAAAGCAGAACTGGATACTGAAGGGCTAATATCCTTTTCTGTTTTGATTATTTATAGCATAGCTTTTTTCATGTATGGCTCAAGGCTTATTAAAAATTACAATGAATAGAAGGTGGTGAATTATGAGAATTCTATCTATCATGTGGGATTCCCATTGCAGAATTCTAAAGAAGGCAAGAAAGAATCTTGAAGGGGTAGTAGATGTAGAGATTTATTCCTCAAGGCGGCTTGAAGAAGAACCGCAAAAGATAGAATTTGTATTCAAAGAAGCTGTGACTGCTGATGCAATCCTGCTTTATCGTTCAACTGAATCCATCTGGGAGATAATGGAAAAGAGATTACAGGAGATTGGAAAAAATATCCCGATCGTCTGTGTTGGTCATGATCCATCCCACTGGGCACTTTCTACTGTCAGGGCAGAAATTGTAGCTACTGTTTATTCATATATAACCTACAATGGAGAAGAGAATTTTACAAATATGCTTAAGTATATTGCCCGTGAGGTTTGTGGAAAGGATATTGAGGTCCCTCGGCCAAAAATGATTCCCTGGGAAGGGATATACCATCCTGATGCCACAGATGTCTTTATCAACATTCATGATTATCTCGAATGGTATAGCATCCATAGAAAAAGACTTAATCTTTTGAAGCCAGAGAGGACCGCAGGAATCCTCTTTACCCGGTTTTACTGGGTCAATAAAAATATTGAGATAGAGGATGCCTTGATAAGAAAATTTGAATCCATAGGAGTTGCTGTAATTCCTGTTTTTTCCTATTCCCTAAAGGATGAAGGCCTTGGTACAAAGGGTAGTGGGGAGGTCGTATCAGAATGCTTCATTGATGATGATGGAAAATCACGTATTGATGCCCTCATAAACCTTCAGTCCTTTCTCCTTGGAACTGACCAAAGAAAAGCCGAAAGTGGTGAAATTGCCTCTGGTGGCATAGGGATTCTAAAAAGGCTCGGTGTTCCTGTATTTACACCCATTACATCATATTACAAAACTATAGAGGAATGGTCAGATGACCCGCAGGGGGCAGATGGAAGCATTATCGGCTGGTCGATAGCAATGCCTGAATTTGAAGGAAGAATAGAGCCGATCATCATCGGAGGGTTAAGCAGAAAGGAAGAAGAGTTAGGACTCAGAAAACCAATTCCGGAAAGGATTGATAAACTCGCAAGGAGGGTTGTGAGTTGGATCAAGTTGAGGAAGAAGTCTGCCCTGGAACGAAAGGTCGCCTTTATACTCCACAACAACCCCTGTGCCTCTGTAGAAGCAACGGTCGGTTCTGGAGTACATCTCGATACTCTTGAAACTGTTGCAAGGATAATAAATCGTATGAAAGAGGCAGGTTACAATGTAAATCCTCCAAAAGACGGCAAGGAACTGATTGAAACTATTATGGAGCGAAAGGCAATTTCGGAATTTCGCTGGACAACGGTTGAGGAGATAGTGGACAAAGGTGGTGCGCTTGCCTTTGTGGAAAAAGAGAAATATCTCGAATGGTTCAGTGAGCTTCCTGAAAAGACAAGAGAGCGCATGATTGATGCCTGGGGGAATCCACCAGGTGAGCCGAAGGATGGAGTTCCTGCTGCAATGGTATATGAAGGGAAAATTGTTGTAACAGGCGTTCAGTATGGCAATGCGGTGGTTTGTGTTCAGCCCAAGCGTGGATGTGCAGGTGCAAGGTGCGACGGGCAGGTATGCAAGATTCTCCATGACCCTGACATCCCGCCTCCCCATCAATACATTGCCACATATAAATGGCTCTCAAGGGAATTCGGGATGGATGTTATTGTTCATGTGGGAACTCATGGAAATCTCGAGTTCTTGCCGGGAAAGGGTACGTCTCTTTCCTCAAGTTGTTTCCCGGACATAGGCATAGATACAATGCCTCACCTTTATATTTATAATTCCGACAATCCTCCGGAAGGAACCATTGCAAAGCGCAGGAGTTATGCCACACTCATCGATCATATGCAAACAGTGATGATACAGGGTGGGTTGTATGAGGAGCTTGAAGAGCTCGGAAGGCTGCTCGGAGAATATGAACAGATAAAAGGGCTTGACCCTGGAAGAACCCATGTCCTTGAGCACCTCATCATGGATTTAATTAAGAAGACAAACCTTGACAAGGAGATACATATTTTCCTTCCTGATAGAGAAACTGGAAGGCCCAGGAAAATGAAGCTTTGTGAAGTAAAGGATGAAGATATTCATTCTTTAACTTTTGACGAGATAGTCAGGCAGACACATGGGGCGCTGTCGAGGACGAGAAACACTCAGATCCAGCATGGAATGCATATCTTCGGGGAAATACCAGAAGGGGAAAGGAGGGTGGATTTTATCTATTCAATCCTGAGATATGATGCAGGTGAAAACTTCTCATTGAGGCGAGAGGTTGCAAAGATAATGGGTTTAGACCTGCATGAGTTGCTCTCTGATCCCGGCAAAGTCCATCCCAAAAGGAAAAGGAGTTACGGAGAGTTACTTGCAGAAATTGACCTAATTGGCAAGGAGCTTATTAGAGAGGTTCTTGATTCACTTTAAAATGTTTTTCGAGGGAGGTTATGAAATGGCTACTAAGACCTTTTTACAATCAGAGAAAGTGATCAGCGTTGATTGGAATAGCCATTCGTGGTCAAGGATAAGGGAAAAAATAATTGACCTAAACAAACGAATCGATGAATCCAGAGAGATAGAATCTTTATTTTCAGGATTTGATGGGAGGTATATATCCCCTGGACCATCTGGTCTGATCACGAGGGGTAGAGATGATGTGCTTCCCACTGGGAGGAATTTTTATTCCCTTGACCCTTACAGGATTCCCACAAAGGCGGCATGGGAAGTGGGTAAGAAACTGGCGAATGCTGTGATTCAAAAGCACCTAAATGGAGAAGGGAGGTATCCTGAAAATATTGCCATCTACTGGATGTGTAATGATATTATGTGGGCAGATGGTGAGGGTATGGCTCAGATGATTTATCTCATCGGAGCTAAACCTCTATGGCTTTCAAACGGAAGATTAAAGGGATTTGAAATTATACCCCTCAATGAATTAGGCAGGCCGAGGATAGATGTAACGGTTCGTGTATCTGGCATAACGAGAGATAATTTCCCGAACTGCATAGAGCTTATCGATGAGGCCGTTCAGGCAGTTGCCTCTCTGGATGAGCCGGTTGAGATGAACTATGTAAGGAAACATACCCTTGCTCAACTATCAGGAAATGGCAATTCTAAGGAGGCATGGAGGGATGCTACACTGCGCATCTTTGCGAGCATGCCGGGCACTTACCAGGCAGGGACACAGCTTGCGGTTTATGCCTCTGCCTGGAAGGAGGAGAAGGATCTTTCGGATATCTTTCTTTACTGGAATGGCTACGCTTATGGCAAGGGGATGTTTGGTGTAGAAAAGTACAAACAACTTGCAGAAAACTTAAAAACTGTTGATGTTACCTACAACAAAGTTGTAACAGATGAATATGACCTTTTTGGATGTTGTTGCTATTTTGGCACCCATGGTGGGATGACCGCGGCGGCAAGAACACTCTCTGGCAAAGAGGTTAAGACATATTATGGAGATACCCGTGAACCTGAACATATTGAGGTGAGGGATCTTGCAGATGAAATAAGGAGGGTGGTCAGAACAAAACTTCTCAATCCTAAATGGATTGAAGGGATGAAAAGGCATGGATACAAAGGGGCCGGTGATATTTCTAAGAGAATTGGCCGGGTCTACGGGTGGGAGGCAACAACAAAGGAGGTTGATGACTGGATATTTGATGATATCGCCAGAACCTTTATGATGAACGAGGAAAATAGGAAATTTTTTGAAGAAAATAACCCCTGGGCGCTGGAAGAAATAGCGAGGAGATTGATCGAGGCGAAGGAGCGTGGTTTATGGAACTCTGCACCAGATGTTTTAGAGGCACTTAAGGAGATATATATCGAGATAGAAGGCTGGATAGAAGAAAAGATGGGAGATATGAGGGGAGATTTTCAAGGTGGAGGTATTGATATTATTACGAAAGAAGAAGTCGAAACCTGGAAAAAGAAGATGGAGGAAAAATTGAGATGATATTTCCGTTTAGCGCAATCGTTGGACAGGAAGAGATGAAGCTTGGACTTATTTTGAATGTGATAGATCCCTCAATTGGTGGTGTCCTTATCATGGGAGAGAAGGGAACAGCAAAGTCTACCGCTGTGAGGGCTCTGGTAGAGCTTCTTCCAGAGATTGATGTGATAAAAGGGTGTAGGTTCAACTGTAACCCGGAAGGACCTCTCTGCAGTGACTGTCAGGAAATTTTAAAGAATAATGGCAATTTGGAGATAGAAAAGAAAAAGATGAGAGTGGTTGAACTTCCTCTTGGAGTTACAGAGGATAGGGTTGTTGGGACATTGGATATTGAGCATGCCATAAAAAAAGGAGAGAAAAGATTTGAACCCGGGATTTTGGCTCAGGCAAACAGGAACTTTCTTTATGTTGATGAGGTCAATCTCCTCGAAGACCATATTGTAGACCTCCTTTTGGATTCCG
>Ga0078972_1013103_pt1 | contig 13891 bp, 13 predicted proteins | sample YelNatPaOPGAMG01_FD_67568 | JGI IMG/M metagenome (GOLD analysis project Ga0078972, IMG submission 67568) | Hot spring thermophilic microbial communities from Obsidian Pool, Yellowstone National Park, USA - OP-RAMG-01 (SPADES assembly) (version 2) | ecosystem: Environmental > Aquatic > Thermal...
TCTTGCTTTTGAGGTTAAACTTACTGAAAATCCTACAATTAAAGATATTAAAAATCTTATAGATTTCATTGAAGAAAATCCAGATTCAATAAGAGGAGTACTTATTTATACAGGAGATTCAATAAAATATCTTCACTCAAAGGTAATTGCTATTCCCTGGTGGTGGTTATAAAAATGCGATAAAAGCTGAAGCATTCTCATTCTTATATACTGAAATTCTTGCTTGTCTTAAAGAGGAACAGCTACTAATAAATTCCCCTTCATCAACTAAATATACTCCCTCTTTGTCTTATTACAACAAAACCTATTTTCTGAAGTAAACTTATAACTTCTTTAGGTTTTACTATAGTCAATTAAGATATATGCATAAATTTCTAAATCAACCTTTATATTGAAAGATTCTAAAACTCTCGAAGGATTAGTCCTTAAAGGGTTCTCTTCTTCTGGTATAGTACTCTCAAGATAAAAATTTATTACTCAATAAGATTAGATTTTGCCTCTTCTTGAGTATCTCCTTGAGAGGCTATATCCGTCTTCTTCTTGAAGTATAATACCTCTTTTATCCTCATTTTTTTTCTTGCAAGAAAATCTTTAGACTTTCCTTAGTAATATCTCAGAATCCAACCCCATCCACCTTTTAATCTCTTCCTTTTTATGGAATAATTCTCTTAATCCCTTCCATCTTGTCAAAGTCTTCATCAAAACTATAAATTTCATTAACCTTATATTCCAACATAAAGTAATAATTAAAAATATCAGCAAAGGATATATTCATTTTTGAATAAGCTTCTAAAGCTTTTTCAAATATATTTCTAAAATCAAGTTTCAAACCCCTAAGGTTTAATATAGGCATAAGTAAGTCCTTAATTTCTTCTCTGGAAAGTTTGTAATAACTCTGGAGAGTAAAGATTATTTCAAATATTACTAAAGGACTAGTTAAAACCTTTTCTTCATTCCTTTCTACTCTCTTTAATAGCTCTAAAACAGCTTTTGCTTTTTCCTCATCATCTCTCGTAAAATATCTTAATAAAAGGTTAGTATCAAGAAATCTCATATCCTAAAATTCCCTTAAAACTTCTTCTGCAATTTCTTCCTCTACTACTTCTCTTATTCTCTTAAAATCTTCTGGCTTTTTTTTCGCCCTTACCTTACCAAAACCATCCTCTAACTTTGAAGGAACAGGAACAATCTGTACTACATTATCCACTATAACGAACTTAACTTGATCTCCAGGTTTAAGTTTTAGAAACTCCCTTATCTTTTTTGGTAGGGTGATCTGTGATTTTTTTGTAAGAACTGACTTATCAGTAATCTTTGGCATATTCACTTACCTCCACTTTAGTAATACTATAATTTTGGTATTATTATAAGTTAAAGGAAACCTAAAATCAAGAGATTTCAGAAAATAGTGTTATAAGACTGTGATATTATCATAGTTTAAGCAATCTGAGAAAAAGATATTATTATGAGAAAGGAGTGTTTATGCTTATCTGAAAAAGAATATAAAAGAGTTACTATTATCAACATGACTATTGAAGGTTTCTATTTTAATAAGCAAAATGCTAAATTCTTAAGTCTCAGCATTAGACAAATTAAAATTTCTCTTATATCCGATAATAAGGAGAAAATCTAAACATGTTTTTTGTTATGAATTTAAAGAAAAGATGTTTAATTTAGTTATGGAAAAATATCAGAATTCTAATTTTGCAAATATTAGAGATAAACTCCAAAATAAAAAGAATTCTTAAATCCAATGGATATTTTTAACCTAATAAAGATAAACCATTAACTTAATTTGGCAGAGCCACGAAAGAGTTAGGAATAATAGAAAGACTTTTTGAGACCCTTCAAGGTGGACTTAAAGAGGAGTTAAGAATAGAGGGTATAAAAGATATAGTGTTTGCTAATTATTTATCTTAAGGGATTTATAGAAAGATACAACAAGAAAATTTCTGATGATATTTTAGATGAGATTCTTTGTAGGAAAGAAATGAGAAAAGTATTAAAAGGGAGTGTAATTTCATATGGAGGAAACCTCTATTTTCTAAAGGAAGGAAAGGAGACAGTTCTTTTAAAAGATGGGAGTTTAGTATCTATTCATATTCATGGGGATGGAACGATAAAGGCAAACTATGGAGATAAGATTTATCAATTAGAACTTGCACCAAATAAAAAAAAGAAAAGAATAAAAAGTAGAAAAAGAGATGGATACAAAAAGGAAGAGAAAGTCTCCATCAAAAGATCATCCTTGGAAAAAGTATCCTCTTTTACCATGGAGATGAAAGGGATGACATTTTTATGGAATGTTTATAGTAACATTTTCACTGGCCGTTGACATTCTACCGCTCTCTTGCTTTATCTATTTACTCTGTTTGTATTATTGCTTATCGTTTCTGGGAATATATCGTACTTTCATGAGATAGCTCTAAATATCCCTTGAAGTTAATCCCTTCCTATAAAGTAGAAGTATTATATCTTCTGAGTTAGATCTATCTTTTTCTCTCTTTTTAACCAGTTTAGTCTCTAATGAAGAGTCTCTATCCCTGGTTATATCTTTTATAAACCTACATGTTTTACTATATACCTTTTTATAGGTATAAACGTTTCTAGAGTATTCAGTATTCTTATTTTCATAGTCGTATTTAGAGTATCCCAGGTTATAAGTCTAATTCTTCTTGTAGAATAGCTTCTATTATCTCTTTCTCCAAGCTTGTTATAAACTCTCATATATTTTCCATAGTTTTTCAATTTGTTCTCATCTATAATTATAATCTTTTTCAATTCTTTATTTTTCATTATCGGTATACCTATCACGTCCTCTCCTTGATATATTCAAGGATATTTACACAGATTCTTTTACACTCTCACCTCTTATATTTTTACATTTCTGATTACCTCCTATGATTATTATTTTTCCCTATAATAGAGCATTATAGAGTCATCTTTACAATTGTAATTCTTATGTACTTAATTCTCATTAGTATCATAGCCATAGGAAAATTATGTTACAATCGAAATTTCCTTCTATACACATATATCCTGAATTTTATCTTGCTAATGTTAGGTTATCTCTTGAAAAGAGAAAAGAAACCAAAGCTTATGTTACTTACATCTACTAACTGTGATGATTTGTTAGCTATAGAGAATATTGTCTGGCATATTCCGAATATCCCTTCCGAAGACCTCCATCTAGATAGAATAGTAATATCATCTCTAGAAGAGTTAGATTCAGCCTGGTAACATTATTTTATTAAACAGCTACTTAAGGGTATATCTATATGATATATCTCTAAATATATACGAAGTACGAAGCTTCTTAGAATACCTTCTAATATAAAGAATTTACAGAGAATCATTATCGATCTTTTATAGTAAAGTTTTAAATAATTATTTAGATGTTAGATTAGTCCTTATTCTTTCACGTTTTGTTATTATACTTAGCATGGTTATTGCTATCCTTATAAAACTGGATTCGGAAGGCTCTCTCTAATTTAAATAGGATTGGGTGAACAAGAGGGAAAAGTCTTTAAAATGATAAAATTCAAGACCATATATGTTAATATAGAAGCTAACAGACCTAAGTTTGCGGATAAGAATGTCTCTCGTATCACCCGAATAGGACAAATATCAAAGAAATTTCATTTAGACGAGCTTTCACAGATATGGAATATCTTAAAAGGAGAAATAAGTTTTATTGGACCAAGGCCGGAACAAACAATATTCGTAGAGGAATTCGAAAGGGAAATTTCCTATTACAACTTAATGCCTCTTGTAAAGCCTAGAATAAGAGGATGGGAACAGATTCATAAAGGATACTTAGCAGGATTAGAATAGACTATATAAAAATTAGAATGATTTATAATTTATAATTATAAAATAAAAAATATATCAGTTTGACTTGATTTAGTTATCATACTAAAAACCATATTGGTATTGTTAGGAAGACAAGGGGCAAGGTAGGAAACCCATATTCTGCAGAAGTGCCAAAATCAAAATATAAATTTAGAAGCCACATGAAATTTAAGACAGATAATAAGCATATGTGGAGAAATACTAAATTCATAGGATGTGTCTGCAGGATGTAGGGTCTTTCATCTCCTTTTCCAATTGGGTATGTAGTTAATAAAAAGAGCTACTAAAATATATATCATATAGTAATTCATTCGTAGCTTTTGACTCAAAATATTCATTAAATCTGTTCAAAGCACCTTCTGATAAGCGCCTATATAAACCCTCATCAAAGTAAAGCTTTTCGATAGCTTTTGCAAGTTGAAAAGCATCACCCGGTTCTACAGTTAATCCTGATACATTATGCAAACTAACCCACGGAACCCCTGTCGGTAAATTCGTGTTTATCACCGGTTTACCATAGACCATAGCTTCAAGTTGAACAATTCCAAATGCCTCACTTGGCAATATTGATGGAAAAACTAAGAATTTTGAATGTTTGATCAAATACTTTTTTTCTTCTTCCGTTACATGTCTATTTATAAAATATATTTTCTTATTGCTCTTTTTTATTTCTTCATTAACACTTCCTGCTAATTCTCCATCACCTGCAATTACGAAAGGTATATTTTCATTTACCATACTTATAGCATCTAATAACACATCTAAACCCTTGTAATATGATAATCTTCCCAAAAATAATACGTAATTCGTTGGTAAACTTGATAAATCAGATCTTAAATCTTTCTTTGTAAAACTATTAATGTAATCTTCCTTATTTAATGATAACGGAATAATCACTATCTTTTCTTTGAATTTTTTTAAAATCGAAGAAAATTCGATCATCCTTTCAGAAGTGGCAATAATTTTTTCGGCTTTTTTACAAAGCTTTCTTTGAAAAAACTCAACAAAACTTTTTAAAACTTTTTGTCTTACAATATCACTGTGCCAAGTGACAAATATCCTTTTTGACTTAGGTATTATTAAACTCCCTATACTACCCAATGGAAAAGGCTCATGAAAATGTATAATATCTGCTTTTTTAGACAAACGAAATAAGTACCAGAAAAATGATAATGATATAGGCATTGACTTGAATGTTCCAAATGAACTACACCTATAAACTGTTATTCCATTAATCACTTCAACAGTGGTTCTAATTCTAAAATTCTTATTTATACAAAGAACCACCACCTCATCAAATTTACTTAAGTATTCTGCATACTGTTTCACCACTGTTTCTACTCCTCCAATATCTGGGTAATACATTTTATTTACTTGCAGTATCATAATTTAAGTCCCCTTTCTCATACTATCTTCCATGTTAGTTCCCAATTCTAATCCTCCATTCTTATCTCGAAAGAAAATTTTTTAGTATATTATATACTATACCCGCAGAATGTAGATTAATAGTTATCTTTCCTTAATAATTTCTTCAAAAAGCCTGAGGTATCGGTTAACAATAGCTTCTTTGTCAAAAAGTTTAACTCTTTCTTTCTGCTGTCTTAGAAGCTCAGTTCGAAGATCATTATTAGAAAGAACTTTTAAAATAGTCTTAGCTAAATCATTTTCATCATTTGGATTAAAGTATAAACCAGTATTACCAAAAATCTCTCTTAAGATAGGTATATCAGAGAGGATAACAGGACAGTTTAAGTTAACTGCTTCAAGGGGAGGTAACCCAAATCCTTCGAATAAAGATGGAAAGATAAATAAATCCGCATATGAATAGAGATTTGTAAGAGTTTCATCATCTGGTCTGATAAATTCTATAATCCGCCATTCAATGTTTAATTCTTTTTTCAACTTGTCCACTTCATCAACTTCATTATATTTTGCTCCAGCAATTACTAGATAATGTGGTATCTGATCTTTTATTTTATTAAATGCTTTAATTAACAGCCCAATATTTTTATGTCTTTTTCTGTTTCCAACAAACAATACATAAGGCTGATCTAACAGTCTTTTTATTACCAGTTTTGAATTCACAAATCTATCATCTATAAATTCATAAATTACAACAGCTTTGTTTTCTATTCTTTTATCAAGTGTTTTTAACTCATTGGCAACTGTTTGAGAAATAACCACAATTTTTACAGAACACGCTAAAGCTCTTCTTAAAAAAATTTTAAAAACTTTACGCTTGAACTCGTCTCTATCCCAGTATTGTGTAAAAGGTATTAAATCATGAACTGTTACTATAGTTTTTCTAGGAACGAAAAGAGGTAAATTTATGTGTGGATAGAAAAATAAGTCAACCTTATCTTCTAATTGTTTTAAAATTTTAGATTGTTTAAAGATACTATTTAGCGAAAATCTTTCATAATCTACAAATATAGGTTCTATATCACCAGCAACTTCCCTGAAATCCTTCTCAAAATTATCTCTTAATTTTTTAGGAATACAAGTATAAATTTTTATGCCTCTTTTGGCAAACTCCTTTGTGAGAGATTCATAATACCTGCCTATTCCAGAACCTTTGTAAAAGAGACCGTCAATGTATAATTTCATATGCAAAACTCCTCTTATGTAAATAATCACATCATTATATCAAAGAAAATCAAAAATATTATGCCTTATATAAATATTCCAAGAAAGTAGAATTAGGATAAAGATTAATAATAAATAAATTATGTACTTTTGTTCGTATCTAAAATTTTTTAAAATATATGGAATTAAAAATACTAGAAATGTAAAAAAAGCATTCGAAACTCTAAATGAAAATACAGGTATAGTCTTAAGAGAAACAAACGAGGATATAGCAAATGCTAAAATCTTTTCAAGAATTATAAAACACCGATCATTTAAACGAATCATTAAACCTAAGTAATAAATCATTATAATAAACAATGAATACATATTAAATATATTAATTTGATTTAATCTATTTTCCTTTGGACCATATATTACAAGATACAAGTATCCTTGTGCTTTAAATTTTAAAAAACTGGGTAAATAATTTATGATAAATTGATAAAATTCAACGTTAAAAACGTATTGACCTAAAAAAAATCCAATTAAAGGTAATAAAAGATAAAACTTCTTGTTAATATGATTTTTGTCAAGCAACAATACCAATAGAAAAACTACGGAAGAATAATGAAACAAAGTGGCAATTATAATTTTTATTATAAATTTCCACTTTTTACTTTTAAGTAAATCAAAGAACCCCCACCATACAAATGTTATAGAAACACCTTCCCTTATTTGGATTAATCCAAAGTTTGGATAGAATAATAGCACAAAAATTATAAGACTGATAAAAGGTGAAACAGAATATTTTGATATTAAATACATACTCAGAATTACATAAGTAGCACTAAAAAACAATAAAAATGATGTCCAACTCCCATTAAACAATATTTGATTAATATATACCACTAACCAATAAAAAGGCTCGAAAGATAAAAAGTTGAATTGACTTATTGGAAGTTTTATTGTTGCATAATAATTTAAACTATCAGGACTAAATCCTAATGGTAAAAAAACAGGAATTATAATTAAGATGAATGATGTAACAATAAAAATATATATTCTAATTAATTCCACAAGATTTTTATGCTTGAAATGTATATCCGCATTCTTTTCCATTGACATCATTTAATCTCTCCCGATATAATCAATTTATACAACTCTTCCCATTGATTTAACCATCCTTCATAGTCCAAAAATTTTTGAGCACTTTGTTTTATAATTTCAGATTTATTCTTCCAATCCGAAATCTCGCTTTCAAATTTTAACAATTTTTCCTCTAAATCTCCTTCTTTATAAGGGTCGAAAAGTACTCCATTTACCTCTTCTATAATCATCTCTGGTATACCACCTATATTACTCCCAATTACAGGAATACCAAAGGTGAAAGATTCTATAACAACCATCCCTAATGCTTCATACCAAATACTTGGGACAATAGTAACATCAACTTTCTCAAAAAAGTCTTTAGGATCTACTCTACCCATGAAAACAATGGAATCATCTTTGTATTTCGATTTTAGATATTCTTCATAATCCTGTTTGCCAGCGCCAGCTACAAATAACTTATAGTTTGGTTTTTTAATCTTATGATAGGCTCTCAATAAAACCTCTATTCCTTTATTCGGTGCTAATGTACCTATAAAACCAAAATTTATATACCTTGGATCTGTTTTTCTTTCAACAGTAGTACTACTCAGTTTCCTAGAGTTATATATTACTTTTTTAATTGGTACATCTTTGAAATATCCATAACTTAATAATTTGTCAAGAACAAAATTGCTCACTCCAACCACAGCTTTCATGTTGTTAGATTTTAATTTGCAAGGAAGTCTCATTAGCTTACAAGTTAAACATTGTTTTTTACATATAACATTATTTTTAAACATATTAGTTGGGCATAAGAGATATAAATCATGAAGAACTTGTATGGCTGGCACATTAGATTCACTTACAGCATCCCATATAGAACAAGACCAACCTTGAGTATTGTGAATTGATATAATATCAGGTTTAAAATCTCTAATCTGTTTAAGTACAATTTCCTTAGATATAGGATTATAAATATCTAAAATATGCCATAACCTTCTCTTTAAAAAGGGTTGTCTTATCTTTCCGTATGGTAAATAGACATTAGGAATTTTAGCCCTATAAACTGGAATTCCGTCTATGACTTCTTCCTTATCATCTTTATCCCAAAAACTCAAAACTTTTACTTCGTGACCTAAATCATATGTACCTTCCACTAAATTTTTTAAAGTAATTTCCGCTCCACCACCTATGAATGGTGCGTATAGAACATTTATAAATAGTATTCTCATTTTAATACTTCCACCTTTCCCAATTTCCCTTTATAACCATCTTTTACCGCTTTTGTGATTAATTTTATATTTTTGGCACTTGAAAAACTTATTAAAAGCAGGTAGACAAATATATTAGTCCAATAAATTACTTTATTGTCTACTAAATTATTAGTTTCAAAAAATACTCTATTCCTAACACTATAATAAACCCTATAGGGATTGCCTTTTGATATTATGGAAAATCCTGTCTGTTTAGCACTTTTAGAAACATGCCACGAAAGTTCTAAATCATCTATTTTGCTATCTAATATTAAATAAATTTTCCCACCAATCTGGGTTATTCTATAAGACCACTCATGATCATCTGCATAAAGATAGAAATCTTCATTTGGATAACCAATCTTGTTAAGAATATTTTTATGAATAAATAAACCTCCATAAGGTGCCACAGGCATAATTCCAAATTTCCTATCATTTTCTTGTTCTACTATATTACCTTTTAATTTAAATCTTCTTTTCAAATATCTATAAATTTTTTTATGAAGTTCTTTTATATGAAATCCTAAAAAGCTATTTTTAAATCCTAAAACCAATTCAGGCTTGTTGCGGATTATTGCTTCTTTTGCTAATTGTTCTTTTTTAAATCGATAAGATAGTAATGCAATTTTTTCTTTTTTATTCTCAATTTCTAAAGAATACCAAAAATCTAATAAGATTTTTAATGAACTATCCATAGGCTTGTTATCATCATCCAAAAGCCAAATAAATTCACATTCTGGATCATTATAGGCCTCTTCCAAACCTCTCCTAAATCCTCCTGCAGAACCGTAGTTATCGTCAAAGTATAAAACCTTAATTTTACCATTTAATAATTTTTCGTATTCCATTAGCTTGTTTCTACTTTCTAATTCAGAATTATTGTCAACAATGATTATCCTATACACTCCTTCTTTTAAAGCAGCATCTATAACTTGCTTTAATAAATGAAATCTATTTCCATAGGTTACTGTAACAACATAAACTTTATTCCCCATTATTTACCTCCGAAAATTCTATTATATATGCTCAGCTATACTTAATTATGTAAAGTTATATAGAATAATTAATCCTGCACCTTTGCAAAAATTTTCTTTAAATCTTCTAAAAACTTTTGTGGCTCATTTTTTATTACTTCTCTATAATAATCAAAGTCTTTATTTCTTTCTTCAAAGTTTTCAAAACAATCCTCTATTTTTTCTATGATTTTTGGTATGTTTCCCTTTCTGTCTTCGAATTTGTATTCATCTGGTATAGGAACATCTTCAAAAAATGCAGCTGAACCTCTTTTACCAGTTATAACACAACAACCTAAAATAGCAGCTTCTCTTGGAATACGGTCTTTCCCAGGATGATTACCCAAATCTATATAAACCTTGGCTCTCTGAAGTGTCTTTATAAGCTCTCCCCTGCTCATATTGCTTAAAGGTACGAATTTTATATCTTTTGCTGAATAAATTATTTTTTTGGTAAAAGAAAATCCTTTCTTAGGATTGTATGTTACTATATTTTCTTTTTTAGATAAATCTGTTTGAGTTTCAAGGAAAGATTTATTGAGATAGTCTGATAGATAGTATATTTTATCTTGTACTATTCCTCTATTTTTAATAAAATTTAAAGCATAAAAACTCTGCACAAAATGATAATCGGATTTTTTTACAGACTTAGGCAACTGCAATATTCTAAACTTTTTATCTTTTAATGCAATTTCTGCAATGTCAAACAAACTCTTTCCCGTAAACTTTTTGTAAATTTTGTTTATTATTCTCTGTATAAAAAAATTTGATTTAGAACGAAATATATAAGACAAATAAAAATTATCTACACTCAGCCACCAAATTACTTTCCTAATATTAGGATAGTATTCAAGTAAATCGATACCTTTAATAGTTTCTGGAACAATCAAAATATTGTCCTTTCTATCCTCTACTTGATTAACAAATTGAATTCCATATTCTTCATAGTCAGGATGTACGGGTTTAGGATGATTATTAGGATAATAGTACATATAAGCATTAATATTTAAATCATTCTTAAGATGATATGCTAGCTGATGTAATAACTCAGGACCTCCTGTAGCTGTAGCTGCAGGAGCAGCAATGTAAATTTTTGTATTTGGATATATTTCAATCATTTTATTCCCTCCTCAAATACTTCTAAAGATCTTTTTACAACATCATCCATATCATAGTATCTATACTCTGCAAGCCTACCTATAAGTATTAGATTTTCAAATTTATCTGCTTCTTCTTTATACATGTTGTAAATCTCTTGACTTTCTTTTGTAAATACTGGATAGTATGGTATGTCTCTATTTGGCTCATAGGCTTTTGGGTATTCTTTTAATATTGTTGTTTTTTCTGATTTTGCTATGTGTATATGTTTAAATTCTGTTATCCTTGTAAAATCATAATCATTTGGATAGTTTACTACTGGTGCTTCCTGGTAATATTCCTTCTCTATGGTTTCAAATTTTAAATCTAAGCTTCTGTATGGCAAATATCCATATTTAAAGTTAAATAATTCATCTATCATTCCCGTAAATATTAACCTACCTTTAAACTCTTGACCCATAAAATAAATTTCTTTAGTGTCAAAGTCTATACTCAATACTTCTTTAAAATCTGTATTTAACACAATTTTTATATTTGGGTGATTTAGCATTCTTTCAAATATTTTTGTATATCCCTCTTTAGGTACTGCCTGATATTTATCTGTAAAGTATCTGTTATCTCTACTTATGCAGATTGGTATCCTTGCCGTTACCTGCGGTTCTATATCCTGCGGTTTTAATCCCCATTGCTTTACAGTGTAATTTACAAATACCTTATCATATACATAATTTGCTAAGAACTTCAACTCTTGGTCTTCTTCTCTTAAAAGTTCCAAAATAGGGACTTTAGAATTATAACTATATTTATCAATTAACTTCTTCTCTATCCTTTCTGCTAAAGTGTTTGGAAAAATCTCATAAAGGGTGTTGAGATTAAAAGGTATAGGTACCTTTTTACCATCAATAAAAGCTAAAACTTTGTGATGGTAGATATACCAATCAGTAAAGTTTGATAGATAGTCAAAAACCTCTTTATAATCTGTATGGAATATATGTGGACCATACTTATGGATAATTATATTGTTCTCATCTTTATAATCATAACAGTTTCCACCTATATGGTTTCGTTTCTCTATTATCAATACCTTCTGATTTAAAACATTTGCTATTCTTTCTGCTATCACAGAGCCTGCAAATCCTGAGCCAATTATGATATAGTTAAACAAACTTACCTCCCAAGACTTTTATTCCTTTATTTTGCAAAAATAAAAACATTGATACTGTAATAAATATTTCAGAAAGTAGAACAGAAATAGATATACCTATGTGCTTAAACACTGGGACCATAATAAACGCCAAAGTTACGTTTATAATACTTGCAAAAATAAGAATTTTTGAAAATTCTTTTTTATAGCTTAAAGTTAACATAGTTTGAATCCCAAAAACATTGCTCAATCCAACTATAAATGGCAAGAAAGCCAAAATTCTCAAAACAACTACAGATTCAGCGTAATGACTACCTAAAATAATCTTTACAATCAAATCAGCAAATATGAATACACTCAAAGATAAAACAAAACTCAAGCCCCCAATTAAAGAAGTAACCTTTCTTATAAACTTTATACCAGTCTCTTCTGATTCTTTTATTAACTTACTTATATGAGGATATAATGTCTGTGAAATAGGACTTAAGAGTCCTAGAACTGCTTTTATAATCCGTTCCGCTGCCGAATAATATCCAACAATTGTGTTATTTGTAAATAACCCTAAAATAAAGGTATTGCTCGTTGTGTATAAACTTATAGCAACCGTAGATATAAATATATACCACCCCTCTTTTAGATGATACTTTATGCTTTCCAAACTCGGCATTCTAAACTCTATACCAAAATCCTTAAATACAATCCACAGAGCTAAAAGCCCAACTATTATAGAACCTAAAGAATTCAAAAGTGACACATATAAATAGTCTTCTACTTTTTTCACAAACACAAAAATGGCAACTGTAAATATTAGTCTGGATGAAATATTTAGAAAAGTTATATATTTCATCCTTTCCATCCCCTGAAAGACCCACACAGGAAAAAGCACTTGTCCAAGAACCATACCAAGAGTCAGATGATAAATCAGCCAGTCTTGCTTGAACTTCTCAAAAGAAAATACTATAATAGACACCATAATTAAAGAGATTAAAAACAAGAAAGATTTTATAATCATCACAGAACTAAAAATTTCAGAAACTTTCTCTTTATCTTCCCTATATATTGATATCTCCCTTGTAGCAGAGAGAGTAAATCCGTAATCAGTCAAAATCTGAAAATAACCTATGAAAGCTTGAGAAAAAGAAATAAGTCCAAATCTTTCAGGTCCCAGAACTCTTACTAGATACGGAAGTGTTATTAAAGGGAAAATATAATTTGCTACTTGCAAAAGAGAAAGGGATAGGAAATTATTGAGTAATATCCTTTTCTCTTTAGTATTAAATAAACTGACTATTCTTACTAAGGCTATCAAGCTTTCTATATAAACCTCCTAAGTATTTTATAATATAAGGTACGCTCATATTCTGTCCTCAATTATCTTTTTATATACCACCTTACTGTCTCCTTCAACATCTCTCTAAAATTTTTCTTAGGCCTCCATCCAAGCTCCCTTTTAATTTTCTCAAAACTTAATGCATATCTCCTATCATGTCCTGGTCTATCCTTTACAAAGGTTATTAATCTTTTATACTCCTCAGAGGGCCTCCCTGTCAATTCTGATAATATTTCACATATTAAATTTACAAGATCTATGTTCTTCCATTCATTTCCTCCACCTATGTTATATACTTCTCCTACTTTCCCTTTATGTAATACCAAATCTATCGCTTCACAGTTATCTTCTACATATAGCCAATCCCTTATATTTTGTCCATCTCCATATACTGGTATGGGTTTTCCTTCTAATGCCCTTTTTATTGTTAATGGTATTAACTTCTCTGGATATTGTCTTGGCCCAAAATTGTTTGATGATCTTGTTATTAATATGGGCATGCCATAGGTAATAAAATATGCTCTACAAAGAAGATCCGCTCCTG
>Ga0078972_1013104_pt1 | contig 13890 bp, 12 predicted proteins | sample YelNatPaOPGAMG01_FD_67568 | JGI IMG/M metagenome (GOLD analysis project Ga0078972, IMG submission 67568) | Hot spring thermophilic microbial communities from Obsidian Pool, Yellowstone National Park, USA - OP-RAMG-01 (SPADES assembly) (version 2) | ecosystem: Environmental > Aquatic > Thermal...
AAGAAAGATTCCGTGGAAGACAGCTCCCGGCACCGCCCCATCAAAAACTCCCACTTGGGTCATCAAAGCCGACAGAATCCACCTCTTCACGTCGTGGGCTGGCGGATCGCCCCACAGCCATCCGTGGTCCCTCGCGGCGGTCTTCCGGCATTACCGCCAGCGAAGCGCCTGTTTCCGCGTTTCCGGCGAGGCAAAGGATGGCAGCTCTGGACCAGGGCCGGACTCGCGCACGCACTTCGGATCTCAGTGCTGAAATGCGGCTCACGCAGCTTGAGAAGGCCGCAACCGCTCACGCAACACACCGGGCTTCCACAGCCGCCACGCGGCGCAGAGGCCCGCGGGATTCCACCCGTTCCCGATCCCACAGTACCGTGAGCGTCCCCCAAAATGACGCAGGACGCTGGAGCGAAGTTGCCCAGTGAGCCGCAGGCGGAACTTCGGATGGGTCCCGGCCATGACTCGGCCGGGGAGGCGTTCCGTTGCCGCCATGCCGTTGCAAATGTTCAAGTGATGAGGCCGTTGCGGAGGGCAAAACGAACGACGTCGCCGGCGTTGTGCAGGTTCAATTTCTCCATCAGGCTGCCGCGGTAGGACTCCACCGTATAGACGCTGAGATTCAGGGCCGAGGCGATTTCCTTGTTTGTCTTGCCTTCGGCGATCATCACCAGCACCTCGCGTTCCCGGCTGGTGAGCAGGTCGACCGGGCTCGTCACGTTCCTACGATAGTCGGTGAGCACGGCGGCGGTGACGGCCGGGCTGAGGTAAGCCTCGCCGCGCGCCGCCGCGCGGATGGCCAGCAGCAGCTCGGCGTCGTCGCAATCTTTCACGAGATAGCCGGAGGCGCCAGCGCGGAGAAGTTCGCGAACGTAGACGAGGTCCTTGTACATGCTGAGTCCGATCACGCGGGTGCGCGGCAGCATTTCCAGCAGGCGGCGCGTCGCCTCGATGCCGTTCATCCCCGGCATGGAGACATCCATGACGACGACGTCGGGCTGCACGCGCTGCGCCTCGCGCAGGGCCTCCTCGCCGGAGGCGGCCTCGGCCGCCACCTCCATATCGCTCTGCGCGTTGACCAGCATGCTCAGGCCCTTGCGCACGATCGCGTGGTCGTCAGCAAGCAACACCCGGATTTTTGAGGTCCGCTCCATGATGCATCACTTGCAGCGGCGCCACCACGCGCACGGTGAGGCCGCCGCCGCGGCGGCTTTCCACGGTGAGCTCGCCGCCGATCTGGCGGGCGCGCGCCTTCATTCCTATCATACCCAGCGAGGCACGGGGCTGTCCGGGCAGCAGTTGGAGCCCGCGCCCGTTGTCAGTGATTTCCAGCATCAGGTCTCCGGCGCGCACCCGCAGCGTCACCCACGCCGCCGTCGCCCCCGAGTGCCGCGCTACGTTGGTGAGCGCTTCTTGCGCGATCCGGAACAGGTGGGTCTCCTCCTGCTCCTCCAGCCGGCCTTCGAAATTGGAGTGGTAATGGATGGCAATGCCAGTGCGCTGCGAGAAGCTTTCGCACAGCCACCGCAGCCCGGCATCGAGGCCGAGGTCGTCCAGAATGACCGGCCTCAGCATTTGGGACAGGCGTCGGGCGCTCTCAACCACATCGTCGACCAGCGCGGTGGCGGCCTGCCGGAGGGTGGGGCCGCCGCTCTCGCCGGGCTGATCGGGAATCCGGTTCAGGATTCGCCGCAATCCCAGCAGGCTCTGCCCCAGTTCATCGTGAATTTCGTGGGAAAAACGCCGCGCCATCTTCTCTTGGATATCAAGCAGATGCCATGAGACTTTCGCCAGCTCGTCCTCCTGGTGGGCCAGTTGCCGGAAGGCCCGGCGCAAGGCGGAAAGCGTCATGGCGGAAATCAGCACGGCCAGGAAGAAACAGAACCCGAGTACCCACACCATCCGGATCAACAGCCCCTGCGTCTTCTGGAAAATCATGGCCTCTACCTGCCGGCCGCCGTTCCCGATCACGTGCATCCGCACCAGTTCCTGGGCCGTGTCCTGGATCCGGTCCGAGGCAAGCAGCCCCAGCGTGGCCGCCACAGCGACCAAGCCTACCAGAAGGGCGAAGCCGACACCTGCGATCCGGAACAGAGGGCGGGGGGCGAACGCGCTGCGGGACCGCTCCGGCCAGATCGCCTCGGCCAGGGCTGCAAGGTTCTCGCTCATGAGCAGTCCTCCTGCCTGCTCTCAGGATCTCAGGATCTCACCGAAAGGCTTCGGCCGGGCATCCCCCCGGCAGGGGGGAATTCGCTGCTCGCTCACTGGGGCGCCTGCAGGGGATGGGCTGGCCCGCTTCCCAAAGGGAGGGGCAAGGGACGGAAAGACGCCCGGGCAACTCCCTCGCGCGGGCGATGGCCGAATCAGACGCGAACTGCAATACTGGTGGGGTGAGATTGCGATTGGCATGGGTGGCGGTGGTCAGCGCCGCCATGGCCGCCGGTCAACCCGCCAGGAAGCTCTCAGTCGATGACGCCATCCGGGAGGCCGTGGCCCGCAACCTGGAGCTGATGGCCGAAAGGGCGAATCTCGACATCGCGCGGGCGCGGGAGATCACCGCCCGGCTGCGCCCCAATCCCGTGGTCACGGCCTCCGCGCAAACGCTGAACGTCTTCGGGGGTCTCTACGGACCCGACAGCCCGCTGGGGCCGAACGCCTTCACATCCCACATTGACTTCCCGCTGGAACGGGGAGGCAAGCGAGAGCGCCGGATCGAGCTGGCCCGTGCCGAATATTCGCTGGCCGAACTGAGCTTCCGCGAGCGTCTCCGGCAACTGATTGCCGAGGTGCAGGCGGCTTATGTGGACGTTCAGCTGGCCAAAGAGAACCTGAGACTCGACCAGCAGACCCTCGACAGCCTTCAGAAACTGGTAGCCATCAACGAGGCCAGGCTCAAGGCGGGCGACCTGGCGCAGGTGGAGCTCGAGCGGTCCCGGGTGGCGGCGCTGCAATTCGCGGCCAACGTCCAGGAAGACGAGCTGCGGCTTGCCCAGGCGAAGGCGCGCTTGCGCCTGGCGCTGGGAAGGAGGCCGGAAGAACCCGGCGAGGATTTTGACGTCGACGAGGCCATGCGGTCCGGGCCGGTGCCGCTGACGAAAGAGGCGGCGCTCGCCGCGGCGCTGGAAGCGCGGCCCGACCTGCTGGCGCAGAAACAGGCCATTGTGCGTGCCCGCGCCGACCTACGCCTGCAGCTGGCCAACGCCAGGGTGGACTATACGCTGGGCGCCGAGCTCACACGGCAATGGGCCTACGGCATCAGCGGCAACACGATGGGGTTCTCCTTCTCGGTCCCCCTGCGCGTGTTCAACCGCAACCAGGGCGAGATCGCCCGCGCGCAGCGGGAAATCGCACAGGCGGAGGCGCGCCTGGCGGCCGTCGAGCTGGCCGTGCGCACCGAGGTCGAGACGGCCTACCGCAAATGCGTTTCCTACAGCAGCCTGGTGCGGCAGGTGGAAGCGGAGATGCTCAGCCGGGCGCAGCGAGTACTGGAGACCATGCGCTACTCCTACGAGCGCGGCGAGGCGAGCCTTGTGGAGTTTCTCGATGCACAGCGGGCGTTCAACGAGGCGATGCAGACCTACAACAGCGCGCGCGCTAACTACGCGCGCAGTCTGTACGAGCTGGAGAGCGCGACGGGGGCATCGATAGCAGGACGTTGACGATGAGGAAACCCATGCGGGGCCCCCGCACAGCGGTGCCAGTATGTTGGGCCGCGGCGGCCGTCACTCTCGGCTTGGCCGCTTGCGGCGGCAGGCCATATGCGCCCCCGGCGCGCCAGCAAACTAGCGCGGCGGCGGCGCCAGGCCGCGTCGAGATCCCTCCCGGTTCGCCCAAGCTGGCGCAGATCCGCGTCCAGCCGGTGGAAACGGCGCTGGTGGCGGTCGGCAGAGTGACGGCGCCCGGAAAAGTGGAGGCCAATTCGAACCGGATCAGCCGGGTCTTCCTCCCGGTGACCGGCCGCGTGGTGAGCGTGCTGGTTCGCACGGGCGACTTCGTCCGCCGCGGGCAGCCGCTGCTCACCATGGAAAGCGCGGAGATCGATGCAGCCGTCTCGACCTACCAGCAGGCCCAGGCGGCGGTGACGCAGGCCGAATCGGCCTTGGCCAAGGCGCGGCTCGACCTGGACCGCACCAAAGATCTTTTCGCGCACGGCGCCGCCCCGCTCAAGGAGGTCACCAATACGGAAGCGATCCTCGTGCAGGCGGAAGCGGCGGTCAAGCAGGCGCGCGCCGCCGAAGAGCAGGCCAGGCGCCGGCTTGAGCTGCTCGGCGCAAAGCCGGGCGCCTACGGGCAGCAGATCACCATCCGCGCACCGATCTCGGGCAAAGTGCTCGAGCTGTCCGTGGCGAACGGGGAGTATCGCAACGATCTCAGCAATGCGCTGATGACGATCGCCGACCTGAGCTCCGTCTGGATCACTTCCGACGTGCCGGAAACCGACATCCGGCACATCCGGCTGAACTCCCCGATTGCACTCGAGCTGGCTGCGTACCCGGGCGAGGTCTTCCACGGCCACGTCACGCTGATCGGCGACACGGTGGACGCCCAGACCCGCACGGTGAAGGTGCGCTCCGAGATCCCGAACCCCGACGGGCGGCTGAAGCCGGAGATGTTCGGCACCGTGCACCTGGCCGAAGAGACCGAGCCGCGGCCCGTCGTGCCTGTGGCGGCGGTGTTCGCTTACGCAGGCAAGCCCTGCGTGTGGCGCGAGGCTTCGCCCGGTGTGTTTGAGAGAGTGAGCGTCGAGACCGCAGCGCCGACAGGAGACCGGATCCCGGTGTTGTCCGGCCTCCGGGTGGGCGACCGGGTGGTGGTCGACGGCGTGATGCTGCTGTTGGCGGGCAGAGAGAAGCCATGATCGCCAGACTGCTCCGATTCGCGCTTCACCAGCGGCTGGTGACGGTGCTGTTGGCGCTGGCGCTGGTGGGCGCCGGCATCTGGGCGGCGCTGCAACTCAAGCTGGAGGCGTACCCGGACATCTCCGACACGCAGGTCGTTGTGATCAGCCTGTATCCCGGGCACGCTGCCGAGGAGATCGAGCAGCAGGTGACGATCCCGATCGAGCGCGCCCTGAACAGCGTGCCCAACGTCATCGCCCGCCGCTCGCGCACCATCTTCGGGTTGTCCGTCGTGGAACTGACTTTCGATCAGGGCGTCAACGACTATTTCGCCCGCCAGGTGGTGCTGGAGCGGCTGCGCGACGCCGATCTTCCCGAAGGCGTCTCGCCGCGCCTGGGACCGATGTCGACGCCGATCGGCGAGATCTACCGCTACCGTTTGGCGGGAGCCGGTTACAGTCCCATGCAACTGCGGGAGTTGCAGGACTGGGTGGTGACGCCCCGCCTCCTTCAGGTCCCCGGCGTGGCCGATGTGACGCCCTTTGGCGGCCTGGTCAAGCAGTACCAGGTGCAGATCGACCCGGGGGCGCTGATCAAGTACGGCCTCTCCATTGCAAGGGTCGCCGAGGCCATCCAGGCCAACAACAGCAACGCCGGCGGGGCGCTGCTCGACAACCGCCAGCAAGCGATGGTAATTCGCGGCATCGGCCTCATCCGCGATGTCAGCGACATCGGCAACATCGTGGTGGCCGAATCCCAGGGCGTACCGGTCTTTGTGAAGGACGTGGCCCACGTCCAGATCGCCGCGGCGCCCCGAACCGGCATCTTCGCGGTCGGGGAGGATCACGACGCGGTGGAAGGCATCGTGTTGATGCGCCGGGGCGAGAACCCTTCCGAGGTGCTCAAGTCCGTCAAGGAGGCCATCGAGGATCTGCGCTTGAACCGCCTGCCGAAGGGTGTGACGATCGAGCCCATCTACGACCGCACGGATCTCGTCAACCAGACGCTGCGCACGGTGTCCCGCACGCTGGCCGAGGGGCTGCTGGTCGTTCTTCTCGTTCTCGTGTTTTTTCTGGGCAGCTTTCGCGCGGCGGTGTTGACCGCGGTGACCATCCCGCTGTCGCTGCTGTTCGCCTTCGTCTGCATGCACTTTTCCGGCATTCCTGCCAACCTGCTCAGCCTGGGGGCGCTGGACTTCGGCATCATCGTTGACGGTTCCCTGGTCATGGTGGAGCACATCCTGCACACCCTCGAGCGGCGCCGAACGGCGGGCGCGCCCTGGACCGACAGCTCGCTCATCGGCTCGGTGCGCGATGCGGCGCTCGAGGTGGAGCGACCGATCTTCTTTTCGATGGTCATCATCATCTCGGCCTATTTCCCTCTGTTCACGCTGGAGCGCGTGGAGCGGAAGCTGTTCACGCCGATGGCCTTCACGGTGTGCTACGCGCTGCTGGGGTCGCTGCTGGTGGCGCTGACGCTCGTGCCCGCGCTGGCCACTTATCTGTTGCGCGACGGGCGCACGGGTTGGAAAAACCCCGTCTTCGGCTGGCTGGAACGTGGCTACCGGCGGATCATCGACCGGTCTCTGGAGAGGCCGAAGGTCGTGCTCGCAGCGACCCTCGCCGTGATTGCGCTGGCGGGGGTCGCGGCCGCGAGGCTGGGCGTCGAGTTCCTGCCTACGCTCGACGAAGGGTTGATCTGGGTGCGCGCGAACCTGCCGGCGGGCATTTCGCTCGAGAAATCCGCCGAGGTGGCCGGCGCGATCCGCCAGATCATCGCCGCCCACCCCGAGGTGGCGCTGGTCGCCTCGCAGACGGGCCGCAACGACGCGGGCACGGACCCGTACGGCCCCAACCGCAACGAGTTTCTCGTCGCCCTGAAGCCATACGAGACTTGGCCGAAGGGCATGAACAAGGCGCGGCTGGTAGAACTGCTCAGCCGCGAACTGGAAGAACGGATCCCCGGGGCCGCCTTCAGCTTCACGCAGCCCATCATCGACAACGTCACCGAGGCCGTGACGGGGTCGGCCGCCGACCTGGCCGTGATCCTCAGCGGGCCGGACCTGGCAACGCTGCGGACTTATGCCGAAAGGACCCTCGATCTGATCCGGCAGGTGCCCGGCGCGGCCGACTGCGCCATCGAGCAGGAGCCGGAGCAGCCTCAGCTGCGGATCTCGATATCCCGGCAGGCCGTGGCGCGGTTCGGCATCAACGTGCGCGACGTGCAGGACGTAATCGAAATGGCTGTCGGCGGCCGCACGGTTGGCAGCGTGTTCGAGGGCGAGCGGCGGTTCGACATCACCGTACGCTATGTGCCCGAGGCGCGGGGCAGCATCAATGCCATCGGCGGCATTCTCGTGCCGACCCGCGAGGGCGGCCGCGTGCCGCTGTCCCAGCTGGCTTCCATTGAAGTCGCCGACGGCGCCACCATCATCGCCCGCCGCGACAACCAGCGCCAGATCACGGTTCGCACCAACATCCGCGGGCGCGACCAGGGCAGCTTCGTCGCCGAGGCGCAGCGGCGATTCCGGCAGGCGATCCGTCTGCCGGCAGGCTACCGCGTCACCTGGGGCGGACAGTTCGAGAACCTCGACCGCGCCCGGCGCCGTCTGGCGTTCATTCTGCCCGTCACCATCGCCATCATCTTCGCGCTTCTGTTCGTGATGTTCGGCTCCACCCGCTGGGCCGGGCTGGTGCTGCTGAACGTGCCTTTCTCGCTCGTCGGCGGCATTCTCTTCCTCCACCTGCGCGGCATCAACTTCAGCGTTTCGGCCGCGGTGGGCTTCATCAGCCTGTTTGGCGTGGCGGTGATGAGCGGCGTGCTGGTGATCGCCGAAATCAACCGGATCCGCCGCGCCGAGCCCGACATGCCGCTGCGCGAAGCGATCGTCGAAGGCACCAGCGCCCGCTTCCGCGGCGTGCTGCTGATGATCGTCGTCGCCCTGCTCGGCATGGTGCCGGCGGCTCGCGCCACGGGGATCGGGTCCGACATCCAGCGGCCGCTCGCCACCGTGCTTGTTGGCGGGCTGTTGTCCACCCTGCTGCTCACGCTGCTGGGCCTGCCCGCCCTTTATGCGCTAAGCTCGAAAAGGAGCGCACCCCGCGAGGAGATCGCCCCGTGAAGAAACTCCAGTTGACTATGTTCCTCAACGAAGCCGACCGGATCGGAGAGGTTCCGCTCTACGAAGAGGTGCTGCGGCGCCTGCAGCACGCGCATGTCTCCGGCGCCACCGTCGTGCTGGGCTGGATGGGCTACGGCAAGCACGGCCTGGTACACCGGAAGGGCTTGTTCGGCGTTTCCGACGACCGTCCGGTGATGATCGTCGCCGTGGAAGATGAGGCCGTCCTGCGGCCGCTGTTGCCCCGGCTCAAGGAGATCGTGATCCAGGGCTTGATCACGCTGCACGAAGTGGAAGCAGTGTGAACCCCCTCATTCTCAACATGAGTGAGACGCCGGCCCCGCCCGCAATTACTGACCTTTCAGGGGCCGGAAAGATGAGGCATCATGACAGGCACTCTGAAACTCAAGAGATTCTCGCGTGGCCGAGTTGGCAGCGCCGGAGCGCAGGCAGGGCGAGCCGAGCGAACCCGCCCGTAGCGGAAGGGCTGCCAACTCGAGGCCGCTTGCTCGGTCGGCCACCGACACCGAGGTCGTGGCCAAAGCCCGGCGCCGCAGATTCACCGCCGACTACAAGCTCACCATGCTCGACGAAGCCGACCGTGCCGCCGCTCCCGGCGCCATTGGCGCCCTGCTGCGGCGCGAGGGACTGTACTCCTCCCACCTGTAGGACCCCATAGGCCGCCAGGCACAGCGTGGCGTGATGATGGAACCCTGGCCAGGAGCGACCTTCACCCCAAGCCCACCTCTTGCTTGAGTTCCAAGTAGTCTCGCCCCACGATCCAACGGTACTTGGCCCACCGCACGAACTCCTTGAGCTGGGTCTCCGGCGGCAGGTTCCACAGCTAGTACTTGGTGGGTTCGGGAGCGCCGCGCGGCCATTCGGCCAACAGCCACAATTCCGGGTGGGGCTCCGCCCGCCCGTAGTCCCGATGCGCCGGCCGGACCCGCACCGCCACCAAGCGCGATGGCAACTTCTTGTTGGTTCCCTCCGCCAGCTCGCCCGGCGCAAGGCTTTCCTGCCCAGTCCCATCCCCAGCTCACGCATTTTGAAACCGGGCGGTGATTCCGGCTGCGCCGCAGCAGCTTGGGTGGGCGGCCCGTGCGGCCACGAGGCTTGGCCGGCAGCGGCCCCATCCCCGGACCCCACACGCTGCTCGTGCTCAGCACGCCCACCACCTAGGGCAAGCCCAACTCGCTCAGGCTTTCGCGAAAGCGCGTGTCCGAGCCGTAGCCGGCATCGGCCAACACCACCCCCCGGCGGCAAGTCCGAGGCCAGCGCTGGGCGAATCTGATCCCGCGCGATCTCGGGCTTGGTCGGAAACTTCACCGGCTCTGGCACACCGGCTTTCTTTCTCCACGCCCCGTCCTCGGTCTATTCCAGTCCAAGGGCGGGTACAACCCATACGCCACCCGCAAGCTGGCCTACCAGGTCGCGACCGCCACCTGACCGTTCTCCCACTTGCCCAACTGCCCACGGTACTGGCGCGCCACCCCCACCGAATGCCGGCCTTTCTCGGGGATGCCGGCGTCATGCACGATCCAAGCCACAATCGGTTGCCGGCACGTCATGGCGGGCGGCAGTTGGACACGCACCGCCGGCCGCACGGCCTCGTCGCTCCAGGGAGCCTTGGCCACCGGGTGATGCAAGGACTGGCGGGCGGCTTGGACGCGGTCTGGGTGCAGGCGAGCGGCCATGGGTTCCACGGACTTGCGCTCGCCGGGCAGCGGCAAGCCGCGGCAGGAGTCTTTGAGGGGTTCCTCCCGGTCCCGATGCCCTGCGGCCTTGGCCAAGCCCTCCAAGTAGGCAGCGAGGCGCTTCTCCTCCGGGCTTGGCCCGGGATGGGTGGTTCGCCCAGAAGAATCCCACCATAAAATGTTCAATCTGCGACCCAGTAGTGCCACTCCGCCATGGCAAAGGCCGAGGCTGCGCTCAACGCTATACTGAAAAACCCGGAATGGCGTGTGGGAGAACGGTGAGAGCATATGGGTTTTACCGAGTCGAGCACAGGAGATTTCGATTTTTTTGCGCGAGTGAGCCAACTGATCAAGAGGATCACGCGCTTGTTGGGAGACGTGCAGCGCTCTGCTCGCCTGGTCGAGCCGATTAACGCGCTCGCCAATTTGCGGAATGCGCTCTATGACGGCTGCGTCCCGCCGGATGAAGTGATGGCGCTTGTCGAACGACTTAAGAACTTGCGAGCCGCCGACCAATCCAACGAAAAGGTGGTAATTTCCAATGAGGTGCTGGACCAGCTTGCGGCCGAGGCAAGAGCGCTGCTGCGCAAACCTGGCGACTTGGCTGGGGTTCCGCTGGTTCCGAGCCCGTACGAAGTGGCCCGGGCAATTGACGACTTCGTGGAACAACTCCTCCCACCGTTCAAACGAACGCGGGCAGCATTGGCAGCTTTGCTTCAGGAGACCGAGGATGTGCTAAACGCAGTACCGGTGGTCCCGGCTGTGATGTTGAAGCTGCGCTCCGAGATCGAACGGTTGTCCATCGTCCGGGCGTTCCGAAACGGCGAGGACCTCTGGATGCAGCGGGCTGAGCAGGAACTGCCGGTGTTACGGAGCCGGTTGGAGTCAATGCTTAGGCCGCCCGCCTCGCCGTCTCACGGGCAGCGGGTGAGGAAGGTTGCAGCCCAGTTAACGGACCACAGCCGTCGCCTTCGCGAACTCAAGCGCTTGGTGCGCCAGATTGCGGCGGAGGAACGGGCAAAGAAGGCGCGGGGCGATCTGCATTGGCGGATCTGTCGTCGCCTGCACAACCATCCGAGGCCTCTGGGGGCGAAGTGGCAAGCCCTTTCATGGCCGGAAGCTTACCGACGGTACCCGGGAGCAGTACGAGCCTGGATTTCCAAGGCGATTCACGAGACCGACTGAATTTCCCCAGTTTCCTGAATTTCCTCGGTAATTTCCGGTCTGGCGGCTAACCTCTTTTAGATCAAGGAGTTGCTGTGCCCCCGAATTTCTTTTGTTGAGGTAATTCCCCTGCCTGAGCTCAAAATGCGGCCGTGAACAAGATGAATCGCGGTCGATGCCTTTCGATAAGCGATGCGGACGGCAGCGCCGTGCGATCGGCCCGCGCCGTCAGAAATCCGCTTCTGACGCCTGGGAAGGCGTGCCCTCCGCCGCACGACGAAAGCGAAACGCGTTCTCGCGCGGCGGTGGTGAATTTCCTTGCGTGGCAACTCGGAAACAGGGAGAACAACGGTGACGAGGCAATCGGATAGCAATGGGCCGGCCAATCCACCAAACCGGCTGGTTGAAGTCGGCAAGCCGATTTCCCTGAAAGATCGGCGCCTTCGATTCCTCATAACTGACGCTGTTGAAGCGGCCTGGAACCTCACCGATTGCGAGAAACGGCTCGCTCTTCGCCTGGTGAGGCTTTCTGCGCGCAAAGGCTCCTGTTATGCCGCCCAGGTCAGTTTGGCAAGAGCTCTGGGTAAGAGTACGCGAACCATTCGCCGGGCGTTGCGGCGATTGGAGGAGCTCGGTTATATCCGCCGGGTGCGTAAGGGCTACCCAGGGCCGAGGATCCTGTTCCTCTGGCACGCCAGCTACGATGAGTGGCTCGGGCGGGCCGTCCGCGAGGACGGTTGGACCTCGGCCGATCCTGCGTCAGAAGTCCTTCTGGGCGACTATCTGAGTGGTCATCTACGGCCGCTTGAGCGGCCATCGGTGACCGCAAATCAGGACACCGGTGACCACATAACGAGAAATACGAGAAAACGCGAAATCATGGCCAGCGACCGGCCGTTGCGGGGGCGGGCTGCGGCCTCTCGCCAAGACCTGTTGAGGAGGAGAAAAGTCTGCCCGCGATGCAAGAATTCCGGTCTGATCGAAGGACCGAATGGACCGACATGGTGCGACTGCGAAGTAACAGCCAGGATCCGAAGGGAAAAGGGCGAAAACTACCCCGCGGAATATTGGGCGCTCAAGCAAGAACTCGAGCAATTCATCAAGCAGCGAGTGGCCGGCGAAGGGCGGGCGCCGGACGAGCCGAGTTCAGACCCGCCAAGCGATGGTGTGATTAACGACGCGCTCGGGGGCTGAGCATCCGCGATGACGCGCAGCTTCTCCAGTCTGGAGGCCAAGCAGGCGTGGCTGCGGGAGCGGCAGGCTGCTTCCTTGCCCGTTGAGCCGCCGCAGACTGGTGAAGCGCCCATCTGGGCCCAACGCCACTACTCGGTGGCCGAAGTGGCCAGGATGTGGAATCTCAGCACAGACGCGGTGCGGAGGCTGTTCGAGCGTGAGCTAGGGGTGCTGATGATAGGCGATGTGGAGGGGCGAGCCGGCAAGCGGCGCTACGTCACGCTGCGCATCCCTGAGAGCGTGCTTGAGCGGGTCCACCGCAAGCTCTCGCGGGTCTCAGCCGGTTGACAAGGCGCGGGCCGGACGTGGCACAATGCGGGCCGGCTTGAGGAGGTTCTTTCGACGATGCTGACCATCTACCGGCGCCACCGCAGAGATTGCCCACATCGTAAGGAAGGCCGCCAGTACCGCCGCTGCCGTTGCCCCATCTGGGTGGACGGCAGGCTGGGCGGCCAGCGCATTCGGGAGTCGCTGGAGACCAACAACTGGGAGCAGGCCGAACGGATCGTCTTGGAATGGCAGAACGAGGGCCAGCGACCCCGGACAGAGAATCTGATCACGCTCGAGCAGGCCTGCCAGGAGTTCCTGGCCGATGCCGAGGCCCGCAAGCTGCGGGAAGCGACCATCGCCAAGTACCGCGTGTTGCTGCGGCAGCTTGCGGACTTCGCTGCGCGGGAGGGCCTGCGGTTTCTGCGGGAGTTCGATCTGGCGTGGCTCCGGAAGTTCCGCGCCTCTTGGACCGACAGCAACATTTCGGCTTTGAAAAAGCTGGAGCGGCTCCGGGCCTTCTTCCGTTTCGCCCAAGAAAGTGGCTGGATTGCCGACAACCCCGCCCTCAAGTTAAAGAACCCCATCGTCACCCAACCGCCGACCCTGCCCTTCACGCGCGAGGAGATGATGCGCATTCTGGCCGCTTGCGAACAATACCCGGACAACTACGGGCGGACCGGGCAGGCCAACGCCCAGCGGTTGCGGGCGCTGGTGCTGTTGCTGCGCTACAGCGGGCTGCGCATACGCGACGCGGTCACGCTGGCCTGCGATCGCATCGTGAACGGGCGCCTGTTCCTCTACACGGCCAAGACCGGGGTGCCCGTGTGGTGCCCGCTACCCGATTTCGTGGTCCACGCGCTCGAGGCCTGCCCGCGCACCAACCCCCGATATTTTTTCTGGAGCGGGCGGTCCAAACCCAAGAGCGCTGTGGGTGACTGGCAACGTAGCCTGCGGAAATTGTTTCGGCTGGCGGGAGTCCCCGACGGACGCGCACATCGGTTCCGCGACACGTTTGCTGTTGAACTGCTGCTGGCCGGAGTGCCGCTGGAACGTGTTTCCGTGCTGCTTGGCCACCGCAGCATCAAGGTCACAGAGCGGCACTACGCACCGTGGGTGCGAGCACGGCAGGAGCAGCTCGAGCGCGATGTGCGGGCGGCCTGGGAGCGTGATCCGCTGGTGATCGAGGCGGCGGTCAGCGGGGAACGACCTTTCGGAACTCGAGTCCAGTAGCTCGGTCCGACGGACTTGCCACCTGAGCGAGGTGTTATCAACCTGTGCAGGGCCTTCCAAATGTGGGCGAAGAAAAAGCAAAAATTAACAAAAGTATAGAAAAACGAATGGTACACCGTGGGTACACGGAGAAGGCGTGGTTTTGCAAGTTATTGAAAACAAAGGAGGAAAGCGTGGTGGAGGCGGCGGGAGTCGAACCCGCGTCCGAGAAAGCCTGCCGCCGGAAGCCTACGTGCGTAGCCGGTTCGGTGAGTTCGGCCATCGCGTGGGAACCGGCAAGCCTTGCGACGGCCTAGTCCGATTCCTCTCGGCGTTCGGCTCCGGACCGAAGCCTGCCGCCCAGCCT
>Ga0078972_1013105_pt1 | contig 13890 bp, 13 predicted proteins | sample YelNatPaOPGAMG01_FD_67568 | JGI IMG/M metagenome (GOLD analysis project Ga0078972, IMG submission 67568) | Hot spring thermophilic microbial communities from Obsidian Pool, Yellowstone National Park, USA - OP-RAMG-01 (SPADES assembly) (version 2) | ecosystem: Environmental > Aquatic > Thermal...
AAGAAGGGAATGCATTCCAGTCTATCGCATCCTTCATGAACTTAAGTGGATCGTTCACGAAGTATTGCCTGTATTTCTCCTTGATGGATTCATCCAGAAGGTCTGCCATGCTGTTCCATGGTCCCCACATGAATAAAGTTTATTCTTACCAGGTCTGGTAAAATATTGGAGTTTTTAGAAATCCTCAATAATATTAAATCAGGATTTAAAAGCTTGTCTGGAAAGCCCCTTGAAAATAAAGATACTCTCTCCCTGTCTGAGCCTCATATCAAGGTAGTCCTTGATATACTTTGAAGACTGTTCTGGTATGAATGTGAAATATTGATGACCTTTCTTGCTCAGTTGCACTTTGGACTGCCTTATTCTCAGTACTGCTGGCAACTTGGAGAATTCAACTCCACCTGAGCTGACCTTAAGTCCTTCTATATCCTTCAACCTTATTGCATCACTCCCGTCGTAATTTCCCAGTGACTCAGGTCTCAGACCAGAGAATGCCAGTAGGGAAATTATAGCCCTCCCCCTCACTGTTGCATTCCTGAGCATCGCATCTACCTCATCTTTAGATGGAGGTCTCTCATCCACCAGGGTGGGAGATGTGTTCGCCCCCTGAATCTTTATTGACCGTAGACCGGCATCATAACCGTTGAATGCTACCTATGAGTTTATGACTTTCTTGAATCTCACTATGTAGGAACCTGCCTTGTTCTCCTTCCCCTCCTTGAAAACAAAGTCCATGAAATCATTCCTTAGCTTACCTGATTTTGCATCTTCCAATATACCCTCGGGGGTTGTTCCGTTGATCTTGCAATACAACCCAAATGCCCTTAGGTATACATCCCCAGTTATGGGACTCCCCTGCTGTAGATTCCTGTACCACCTCATCACATTTTCATTTGCTCTGAGGTCATCATGTTTTGCCTTGAATGTCATGATTGTTGATGCCTATCTAAAATAAATGAATACTGAATTATACCAAATATGATACGGGCCCAGTGGGATTCGAACCCACGACCACCTGGTTAAAAGCCAGATGCTCTACCTGTCTGAGCTACGGGCCCCAGGTGGCATGAATTAAAAAAATATAAATATTGTTCATTAGACTTCGACATTTATTCCTAGTTTTTCCGTAAGTTCTTTGTATCTGTTCCTTATGGTTACCTCAGTAACGCCTGCAACTTCAGCGACTTCCCTCTGTGTTCGTCTTTCGTTTAGAGAAATGCTTGCTATGTAGATTGCCGCAGCCGCCACACCAGTTGGCCCTCTCCCAGAAGTAAGATCCTTATTTTCTGCCAACTTCAGTATTTCCATCGCCTTCTTTTTTGCATCATTTGACAGTCTCAACCTGTTACAGAACCTATTTATATAATCCTCTGGCCTGGAGGGGAATATTCCTAGCTGAAGTATTCTGCTCATCATTCTGTATGTCCTGCCTATTTCCTTCTTCTTTATTCTGGTCACAGATGCGATCTCTTCGAGTGTTCTTGGAACGCCCATCTGTCTGCAAGCCCCGTAGATGGAACCTGCAACCACCCCTTCTATGGACCTTCCTCTAATCATGTTCTCCTTTACAGCCCTTCTGTATATAACTGCGGCTGTTTCTCTGACATCTTTTGGAAGGCTCAGATTTGATGCCATTCTTTCTAGTTCCTGGAGGGCCTGTGCAAGATTCCTCTCAGCTGCATTTGAAACCTTTATCCTTCTTTGCCACTTTCTTAGCCTGTAGAGCTGAGCCCTGCTCTTGGTTGGAATACTTTTCCCATACGAATCCTTGTTCTTCCAGGATATCTCTGTACTGAGCCCCTTATCGTGAATTGTATAGGTCATAGGAGCGCCTGTCCTGGCTCTGGCCTCGGACTGTTCAGAGTCGAACGCCCTCCAATCTGGCCCCTGATCTATGAAACTGTCATCAATAACAAGACCACAATCTTGACACACAAGCTCCCCCCTTTCATAATCCCTAACAAGATGCGTAGAACCGCACTCTGGACACTTTGTAACTTCTTCAAGCAGGTCCCGTTTATTCTTTTTCTTTTCCTCTTCCACCATAAATTTCACCTCACATAAATTTCCTTTGCCGTCTCTCCCTTGGAGTCTATCGCAGCGTATGGTTCCCTTACCGGACCGAACAGCCTAACAATTTTGCCAAGCAATTCACCATTTTTCTTGTATATCTTCGTAGAAAGAGAGACTTCTCGGTTCAGTTTTGCAATAAGTTTTCCTTCTCTAACTCCAAGAATAATTCCTATTCTTTTAAGAGATTCTGGCACAGGACTATGATATTATTTTTGTGTATTTAATTCTTTCGCAATTTTTGGCTGCTCTATAAAACTTTTTCTGGAAAAATTATTATATGATAGGGCTGCCTTCACCAGGGCTTCGTGCAGTACGGAAGGTTTCATGGGTCTACTCTTGAATTCTGCATGAAATTGCGAACCCATGAAAAATCTATGCCCTTTCAGTTCCAAGATTTCCATCCTGACCCTGCTCTGATCTTTGGCTGAGAATTTCATCCCTTCCTTTTCAAGTTCTTTGATGAACAACGGGTTAACTTCATAACGGTGCCTGTGTCTTTCATAGATCTCGCTCTTTCCATACAGCTGGAATGCATGAGTCCCTTTTTCAATGTTCACTTTAAGATCACCTAATCTCATAGTCCCTCCCATTTCGCTAACACCTAACTGCTCTGGCAGTAAATCAATTACCGGGTACTTTGTGTTGGGATTGAACTCAGTTGAGTTTGCTCCATCATAGCCCAGTACATTTCTTGCAAATTCTATTACCGAAAGTTGGAATCCCAAACATATTCCAAGAAGAGGGATACCATTCTCGCGGGCGTACCTGATTGCATTTATCTTCCCTTCTATTCCTCTTGGTCCAAATCCCCCAGGGATAAGAATTCCATCCACGTCCCTTAAGATTTCCAGATTGTTCTCCTCCTTTTCTGAATTCACCCACTTGATCTTTACGCCTATTCCCGTCTTACCCGTTACGTGCATGAAAGTATGTTCATGCGATATATATGCATCCTTGAGGTCGACATACTTTCCGACAACTGCTATGGTTACGGTACTGTGAGGGAATTTTATATTGTTCACAATTTCCTTCCAGGTTTCAAGGCCTGTCTCATTCTGATCAAGGCCGATTTTACTTAGGATATAATTTGGAAGAACAGTACTGTTGAGCAGCAATGGCATTGAAAATATGTCAGAAACATCAGGTACCACTATAACTGCCCTTTCGTCAACCTGTGTGAATAATGCAATTTTTTTCCTGACATCGTCATCAAGTTCCACTTCGCTTCTAGCGACTATAGCATCTGGCTGTATACCAATTGATCTCAATTCCTTCACGCTGTTCTGTGTAGGCTTTGTCTTGGGTTCCCCTACGCTTCTCAGCGTTGGAACATAGGTCACGTGGATGAAGAATATCTTTCCGTCTTCTTCAAGACGCATCTGCCTGAGAGCCTCCAGGAATGGCATAGACTCTATATCTCCCACTACGCCTCCAACCTCGACCAGGACGATGTCGGATCCATCTCGCATTCCGACATTCCTTATTCTTCTCTTTATTTCGTCAGTGATATGGGGTATTATCTGAACGGTACTTCCAAGGAAGTCTCCCCTCCTCTCCTTCTCTATGATCCATTTGTATACCTTCCCGGTAGTGAGATTATTGTCTCCTCTTAGATCTTTGTCCAGGAACCTTTCATAGTTCCCGAGATCAAGGTCAGCCTCGGTCCCATCGCCGAGAACAAAAACCTCCCCGTGCTGGTAAGGGTTCATCGTGCCAGCATCATAATTTATGTACGGATCAATCTTGACAATATCAACTTTGAAATTCCGTTCCTTAAAAATGTAGCCGAGTGAAGACGTGATGGTGCCTTTTCCAATCCCGGAAATGACTCCTCCTGTTATAACAATGAAGCGCATACATCTTATCAAACTGATTATATTAACTTTTTCGGAATGCATCAAATCAGTCTGGGTATTCCATCTTCCACGAGAATCTTCTGGCACTTAAAGAAAGAACAGTTTTAAACTTGTTTATCAGGCGCGAATAAACATTATTTTATCGTATTCGAGAAGGAGATTTGCTGGAAATGCCTGAAACCAGAACGAGGGCATCAGTCAAATGTTTCCTTTTTCCCATGGAATATTCTCAGGAATATAAATCCCTGAAAAGGTTAATTAAATCAACAACATGTGATTGTAATGGAAGATGAACTAAGAGTCGTTAGTGCTTCATACATCACCGAGAACGGTGGGCCAGTTGTTGAATTATTTGGACGGAACAGGAAGGGAGAATCTTTCACTCTGCTGTACAGGAACTTCCTGCCATATTTCTACGTTATTGAACCTACTGGTACGGAGCTTGAAGCCTTGGATAAAATTGACGATAAGGTAAAGATTGAAAATGTGAAACTTCAATACAGGGGGGAAACCAGGAATGCAATAAAATTCACCTGCAGATCACCCTGGAGGGTACCCGAGTTCAGAAAAATTATCAGAGATCAGAACAGGATACTCGCCGCCGATATCCCGTTTCATTTCAGATTCTACTATGATTTCGACCTTGGGAGCTGCGTTAAATTCTCCGGAAATGAGGTGGAAAGGGGAAAATTTACCACCGATCATGTGGTAGTTCTAGACAGCATTGAGAAGACAGCGGATTTTCTTCCTCCTCTGAAAATAATGAGTTTTGACATAGAGAACACAATAAAAACTCAGAGACTCCTGGTGATAGGGTACACGATCTCGTTCCTGGGAAAGTATGAAGACGGATATATAGTGGGTGAGCCAGCGGATATAGTAAGGCAGTTCGTAGAACTTGTCAGGAAACAAGATCCTGACGTCATCACGGGGTATAACATAGATGGCTATGACCTCCCATTCATCGAAGGGGTGGCCTCTAAAGGTGGAATTGAGCTCAAACTTGCCAGAGACATGACTACTCCACAGAGGATTCAGGGCCAGTTCTGGAGAATACATGGCAGGGTTGTCGCAGATGCCTGGTGGAACGTCAAAAGGGAGATCCATCCTAAGCAGGAGACACTTGCATTCGTTTCCATTGAACTCCTTGGAGAGTCAAAGGGGGACGTGGATAGATTGAACATAGACAGGGAATGGGAGAAGGACAGGGAAAGAGTCATAAAGTACTGCATCAAGGACTCCTATCTTGCACTTAGAATACTGGAAAAAATTGACGTACTTGACAAGTATGAAAACATGAGCACCGTTTCATTGATTCCGCTAGATGATGTCTGGAATTCTGGAAACTCCACTTTGATTGACTCGCTGGTAATCAGGGTGGCGGACAGGAGAGGAATAGCAGTTCCCATGAACAATTTCATCAACAGGAATGAGGAAAAGATTGAGGGGGGGTATGTGCACTCAATTGAGCCTGGGCTTTATGATATGGTGGCCGTACTTGACTTTAAGAGTATGTATCCCAGCTTGATGATCAAATACAACATATGCTTCACCACAATTTCTGAGGATGGAGAGATAATTTCCCCGAATGGCACTCGATTTGTCTCCCCCGAAAGGAAGAGGGGATTGATCCCAGAACTCCTTGAGGACCTGATGAGGACGAGGGACAAATATAAGTTAATGATGAGAAATGAAACTGATCCTGGAAGAAAGAGGTACCTGAACAGTATGCAAAGCCAGGTGAAAATACTTATGAATTCATTCTATGGAGTCTTCGCTTCAAGTTTCTACAGATTCACCGATCAGAACATAGGGTCAAGCATTACCGCCTTCGCCAGGGAGACCATAAAGGGAATAATAAATGACCTCAATTCTAAGGGAATTCAGGTTATATACGGCGACACGGACTCTGTGTTCATCAAGACAGGGAAGACGGATGTTGACTCTGCTGTCTCATTTTCCGTATCCATAGGAGAAGAGATTTCGAAGAGGCTTGGAATACAGATTGAAGTTGAAAGGGTACTTGACCCTCTATTTTCCCATGGTGCCAAGAAGAGGTATGCCGGTAAGGTCGTCTATCCTGAAAACGAACGGGGGAACCTTATAGTTAGGGGTTATGAAATAAGGAGGACAGACTCATTTGACCTGCAGTCAGAGGCGCTGACAGAAATATTCAACTACATACTGAACAGGGATGTCAATGGAGCCCTCAGGAGAGCAAAGGAGATAATATCAGATGTAAAGAGTGGCAGGGTTGAGATAGACAAGCTCGTAATTTCGAGATCGGTGAAAGATTTCGAATTCTATAAAGAGCAGGATTCCCTGGCAAACGTCCAGACTGCCAAAAAGCTCATGAAGCAGGGGCAGGAATTTGTTCCAGGGATGAAGGTATCATGGATTGTAGTTGATAGCAAAAAGAGACCCCAGGAGGTTGAACCTTATATTCCCAACCAGACTTCCAATATCAAGCCAGATTATCAGTATTATGCTGACAGAGTCGCACAGACGCTATCAAGGGTCACAGAGGTTTTCAGTGTCGATGAGACATCTCTGAAAAATGTGGACATTAAGAAAAAAAGCACCCTTGAAGACTTTTTCTAGAAAGGTAAGAGGTGAAACAGTGGCAGGTGGCAATGGCGAAAACGGAAAACATTATTTATCCAGAAACTCAATTCCCATTGTGCCTCCTGTAAGGAATGATGATAAATTCCTCTCTTCAAGAATAAGGTCCGGTGGTCCAGTAACGGATTTTTTCCCACAAGAACCATCGCAAAAATTTGACAATGAGGGGGGTGAGAGATACGAACTTCTTAATTCATACGTGATCACTGAAGGTTATTCATCTGTAAGGATATTGAAGGACAGAATTACCCTTGGACTTCTGTATTCGTTGATCGAGCCGGATCTCTCGAACGAGGACAGTGAATTCCTGGGCCAATTAAAGAAGTCACTGACCACAGTGCTCCGCTACCCTCTTCGCAGCAGTGAGCTTTCGGATAGGAAGGAGCTACTCAGGGATGCAATCATTGATTTTGCCTCGACAAGATTCGCAAACGTGGATCAAGGTACGCTGAGAAAAGTTGAATATTACGTATTTCGGGACTTTTTCGGTTATGGAATCGTTGATCAGATAATAAGGGACGAAAACGTTGAGGACATTTCATGCAATGGGGTTGGAATTCCGATCTTTGTTTACCACAAGAAGTATGAAAACATAAGGACGAATATTGTATTCAGGACCTCCCAGGAGTTGAATTCCTATATAGTGCGCCTTTCACAGAAAGGGAGAAGGCAGATATCCGTGGCAGACCCCATCCTGAACGCTTCCACACCGGAAGGGCACAGGCTCAATGCCACACTGGGGAATGAGGTCACAACGAGGGGGGGAAGCTTTACGATAAGAGTGTTTGGAAAAAAACCATTCACTCCTGTAGATCTCATCATAAACGGGACGATCAGCCCGGAGGCCACTGCATATCTCTGGCTATCAGTGGAACTAGGTAAAAATACGATTGTGATAGGTGGTACCGGTGCCGGGAAAACGTCTACATTGAATGCTGTTTCCATTTTCATTCCCTCAAATGACAAGATAGTGAGCATAGAGGATACAAGAGAGATAAAACTGCCTCATAGCAACTGGATAGCGTCTGTCATCAGGAGCGGGATAGGAGAATCTCAGTATGCAACAGGTAAACCCACGGGCGAGATAGACATGTTTGATTTACTCAGGTCAGCACTCAGACAGAGACCTGACGTATTGATTGTGGGAGAGGTAAGGGGAAAGGAGTCATACAATTTATTTCAGGCAATGTCTACCGGGCAGGTCACTCTGGCCACCATGCATGCAGATTCCATAAATTCCATGATTTCAAGACTTGAAAACCAACCAATAGGCATACCTAGAATAATGATGACATCCCTGAATAATGTGATAACACAGGCCCAGGTCAAGGTGAAGGGGAGAACTGTGAGGAGGGTAACAGACATTACTGAGGTTACAGGATACGATGATGTGACGGATGCGATAACAACCAACAGAGTATTCACATGGAACAAAGAGACAGACAGAATTGAATTTGTTGGCCGGCCCAACCTGTTCACAGACGCCTCGTATATCAGCAATCTTAGCCATAAGGATCTTGCCACTGATTTTGAGATGAGGACTGTACTGATGCGCTACCTTGCCTTAAATAATGTCAGGGATTCCGGGTCAATATGGAATTATATAGCAAAGTACAGGGAAGATCCAATTGCGTTGTACAACAAGATAATTTCAGAAATGCAGGGGAGTACTTAATCAGATGACAGATACAAGCTCAGAATCGACTGAACAAGTTACAACTTCCGGAAAAATCAATGAGCCTAAGGCAAGGATTTCAGGATTCCATGCCCTATCAGTCAGACTGTTCTCAAAATACACCAGAAGAATAAATGGCGACTATCTGGAAAAACTGCAATTGAGCTTGAATAAGGCAAACATACCCCTCTTTTCAGATGAGTATATTTCAGCTGCGCTCCTCTGGACTGTAATTGATATTGTTATATTTGTCATATTATGGCTGCTTTCAATACTGCTTAAACTTGGACTCGGATTTGAGATAATAACTATAATATTGATACCTACGACTGTTCTTGCCACAGTGCTTTCCTTGATAGAATTTCCAGATATCAGGGCCCGTACAAGGGAAAGATTGATTGATTCAAACCTCTATTCTGCAATGACATTCATTGCAGCTATGGCTGAAGCTGATGTGCCTGTTGATCTTATTTTCAAAGAACTGGCAGGCAGGAAAGAGTATGGTGAAGTGGCCATAGAGTCCGGTAAGATCGCCAGAAACACAGAGATATTGGGGATGGACATATTCACCTCTATCTATCTTGCATCAAAGGAAAGCCCTTCTGTCAGATGGCAGAGTTTTCTTCAGGGAGCTGTAACGACAGCAACCACTGGGGGTAGACTCAAACCATATTTTATCAGCAGGGCAAGGGAATATCAGAACTCGATGACGCTGGTGCTGAAGAAGAGCTTAGACGAAATTTCACTCTTCGCAGAAGTTTACGTAACTGTTGGAGTTGCATTCCCACTTTTCCTTATTGTTATCCTTGCAGTTATGGGCGTTGTGGCCCATCCAGTAACATTTTCTGTTGAATATTTCCTCATGATCTTCTCATTCATCGTTGTTCCCGTTATAATTGCATCGTTCATCTGGATGGTTGGCAGCATGGCCAAGGAGGCCCCGGCATGATGAAATTGACCGGTATACTGAGCGCACTGGCCGCAGTCATATTGCTGATAGTGGGAGTTCTCTACTATCTCACATCAATGATAGGAATCACTTTTTTCCTGGATTTCGTGGTAGCCGGAATTGCAATCTTTCTTATTCCTGTTGGGACTGTTGACTATTTCATTTCAAGAAAGATAAAGAGGATAGAGGAGGAGATACCTGATTTCTTGAGGGATATTTCTGAATCATTGAGGTTTGGCATGACACTTGCAGACTCGATAGTCTCCCTGTCAGGCGGAAGGTATGGTGTACTGACAGAAGATGTACAGAGGATGTCAGCAAGGATTAAGTGGGGAATTCCAGTTGACACTGTGCTGGATGACTTCATGAATAAATACCGCACCCCCCTTATCGTTAAAACTTTCAACAGCCTCATAAAAACCAATGAATCCGGGGGGAACATGTACGAGGTAATTGAGCTCATAGCTGAGCATTCAAGGGGAACAAAACAACTGCAAAGGGAGAAACAGTCTCAGCTTACTTCGTACACGGTTATCCTCCTTATAGCCTACGGTGTATTCCTCTTGACGGTAATTATACTGAACGTGCAATTCTTTCCACAGATGATGAAGTCCGGTGGAGCTCTTTCTACCCAGAACTCACTCCCGTTGATCAACATAGGAGTAATCCCATCGATAAAGATGATCTTCGCGGGTACTACTGTGATATATGGTGTGGGCAACGGATTGATGGCGGGTATCCTGAAGGATGGGAGAATAAGAAGCGGATTCCTAATCGCAGGAATTCTCACCTTGATTGGCTACATTACAATTCTTCTTATAGGAGGGGTATGAGTATGGCTGATAAGAATCAGGAAGTTGAGCCTCCGGGAACAGCAAAGCCTACCGGAAAATGGGTGATCCTTGAAAAATACGACATTGAACCCCCCAATAGCTCCGTCCAGATCATTCACAACGTTGACACAGATGAAAACATGTATATTGTCAATGAGGAAACTGTTTCTTCACAATTCGAAGTACTTCTGAATGAGGTGAAGAAAAAATTTTCAGAAGGTATATCTCATTATCCGGAAACTGAAGAGGAGAGAACAAAATACATAGGGGAAAAGATAAATGAGTACCTTGGCAGAAGAAAGACGACAATTCCATCGCAAGAGATCGAAAGAATCAATTATGAGATTTATCGCGATTTCGAAGGATATGGAATTATTCATGTCCCTGAAAGGGACAAGGAAGTTGAGGATATTTCCTGCAGTGGTCCCGATGGGCCTGTTTACGTTTTTCACCACAGATATGGGTCCATGAGGAGCAACATTGTATTCAAGGACGATCATTCTCTCAATCGTTATATAGGATGGCTCGTACAGAGATCTGGTAAGCATATTTCCATTTCAAATCCCATGGTTGATTGTTCACTCCCTGACGGGTCAAGGCTCCAGGCAACTTATGGAAGGGAGGTCACCAAGAGGGGACCCTCATTTTCAATCCGGAGATTCAGCACAACACCCCTTTCCCCCATTGATCTTTTGAATTCAAATACTTTTAGTGAGGATATTGCAGTGTACATATGGTTTGCCGTGGAGAGGGGAATGAACATGTTCATTATTGGTGGAACTGCTTCTGGAAAGACTACCACCCTCAATTCTTCCATTCTTTTCATCCCCCCAGAGAAAAAGATAGTGAGCGTTGAAGATACAAGAGAGATAAATATTCCAAATGATAACTGGATACCGCTGGTGACGAGACATGGAATTGGAGATGTAAATCCAGTTTCAATGAAAAAAATGGGGGAAGTAGACATGTTCGACCTTCTTGTTTCAAGCCTGAGACAGAGGCCAGATTACATAGTGGTCGGAGAGGTAAGGGGCCCGGAGGCTTATACTGTATTCCAGGCAATGGCAACAGGACAGACTGCCTACAGTACCTTCCACGCTGACAGTGTTCTCTCTTTCGTGCACAGGCTCGAGGGAGAACCAATTAAAATTCCAAAGGGAATGATGACTTCAGTGGATGCGGTTATAGTTCAGGCTCTCAACAGGACAGATAAAGGCATATTAAGAAGGGTAAAGGAGATCGTGGAATTTGTGGGGTTTGACCAGGCATCAAATGAAATTATTACAAACAGGGTATTTGAATGGTCAGCGGGCAATGACTCTTTCATTTATGGGGGGCATTCAAATATATATGACAAAATAATGAAGACAGACAACCTGAATCTGGAAATGATGAATGCAGAGATTGAAAGGAGACGGAAGGTGCTTAGGTACTGTATAAGGAAGGGAATAAACGGGTACACCTCATTTGCAAGTGTGGTGAATGCGTATTACAAGGACCCGGAAGCTCTTCTTAGGAAAATTGACGCCTATTCGAAGGATGGAAGAAATGAAGAAAATTCGATTTGAGGATGATGGGATTGCAACTGCAGTCGGAATGATATTCATCATCATGATCTTCGTTCTCTTATTGAGCCTTTTTGTTACGTCATATGTACCGGCAGATATGACCTCTCTCGAGGAACAGTATTCAAATAATGTGATGAATGAGATGATTCAGCTTGAGTCCACCGTGAATATGCTTTCACTGAATTACAGGCAAGGGGAGTATTCCACTGTTCCATTCAATTTAGAATCCGGATACATTCCCCTTTTTTCGTCACCAACAATAGGGGACCTTGTCATATCAGGTAATGGCAACGGAGATTCTGGGTTCGTATACCTCAACAACTCCTCTGTTCACATAGAGGCTGGAGGAGAGGTAACAGCAATCACAAACAACCGGTATTATCAGGACGAGTCATTTGTATACGGTCTCTCGTCATTATTTTATGAACAGCAGGGCACTACACAACAGGTCAACTCCACCCTACAATACAGTTTCATCACTCCTGGTCTCCCTTCTATCGGAGACATAAACATCAGCATAAATTTGGTGAATCTTATTGGTGGTCCGATTTCTTTCACTGGTAACTCTCCATTTTCTCTGAATATCCAGATCCTTTCGAAGGAAATATACGTGATCAGGGGTAATTCCACAGTATTCGTGGTCACCCCGCTGAAATCGCTTTTATATGAATCAACAAGTTCATCAATTCTTCCTTTGACAAAGTACTATCCTTCATTCTCAATCTCAGAGGAAACGCAGAGCAATGCAATGAAAATATTTCTCAGTTCGAGTAACCCCAACATTCCAGTGTCAATTTATGTTACGTACATCTCTGTAATAGTCAGCCAGGGATAAATCTGGTCGCTGTTTAGTAGAAGTATGTAGACGTACCATTTTCTTGAGAAATAAATTTAAATTAGGCAATTATGAGTATGAGTGGAAGGTGTACCGGAACACAGGCGTATAACAAATTACTCTTTTTTCACATATACCATACTATTACTGTTAACTGATCTAATCCTAGAATGGGAGCTAAGATTCAATCCGGAGGTAGGTAACCTTTACAGGGTCTCTTTAGCCTCCTTTATCCCTCTTTTCATCATCTCACTCCTACTTTTCAGGGGGTTAATATACAGGATAAGGTATGCATTTTACGGCTCCGTCATCATGATATTACTCACAATATTGTTATTCATATTTAACGGGCTATATTTTTTTCCCTATTCGTTTCCACTTCTAGTAGCCACACTTTTCTCATTTTATATGCTGTTGAGAAATCACCGGGACTACAATTTTCCTACGCGTTTTTTTGACAAGCCTGAAATTGCAATTTCACTCTTCATAATATTCGCTATTTTCCTTTATGGTATCCTTGGAACACTGCTGATTGGAGATCAGTTCAAGCCTCATATCCACGATGCAATAATGGCGCTCTATTATACAGGAGAGGTCGTAACTACCCTCGGATTTGGCGACATACTTCCTATAACTCACACTGCCCAAATTTTCACCATAAGCCTTTCTCTCCTAGGATTGGGAACAATCTTTGGAGCGACAACGGTTATAATAGCACCATTTCTATATACAAGAACAAGGAGAGTGATAGGGTTCTTGGAGAAAATTGAAAGCAATAGGCTCGAAGGATATATTCTATTCTTTGATTTTTCACCTTTACTTGAATCTCTCTTGGAGAGACTGGTAGCTGAAAAGGAGCTTGTGATAATAGCGCTTGATGACGAGGCAAAAGAAAATAGACTGAAGAATCGTGGTGCATTTCTGGAGATTGGAAAAAGTTTTGAAGATGCCGTTAAATCATTTGATCTCAGGAAGGCGAGGGCGATCATACTTTCAAGCCAGGATGATGGCAGAAATGTACTCAATGCGCTGTACATTAACTCAAAGTATAAAGGCGAAATTAAGAGTAAAGTGATCTCTCTGGTAAATGATCCATCAAACGAAAACAAATTGCAGGAGCTTGTAAACTCAATAATTGATCCGTCCGTATTGGTTGCGGAAAGATTGATACCGTTATTAAAAAGTTGAGTCACTCCTAGACTGAAACTTCAGAACTACATGATTCAGCGATCTACCTGTGGATGTATGCACATATCCATACAATCCGTGAGCAGTGATATTCATAGGAATGTATTCTGACTGTACCTCCCTACTCTCATCAGACCTGCCTTCCTGATATTCTTTGATGGGTCGTAGTATGTGAATATCTTAAGAGTCATTTGAATATTCCTCATTTAAGGCAAAATAAGATTCCCCAAAATCGACAATTTAATTTTCTATTTGGGTTTCTGTTTGAATGAATGGAACGATTCGTCATTC
>Ga0078972_1009741_pt2 | contig 13889 bp, 9 predicted proteins | sample YelNatPaOPGAMG01_FD_67568 | JGI IMG/M metagenome (GOLD analysis project Ga0078972, IMG submission 67568) | Hot spring thermophilic microbial communities from Obsidian Pool, Yellowstone National Park, USA - OP-RAMG-01 (SPADES assembly) (version 2) | ecosystem: Environmental > Aquatic > Thermal...
CATACAGAATGCAAAGAGCGGCCAGATCAGCTTCGGATCTCTGCTCTGGGCGCGCGCAGTGGTCGGCTTGCCTGTTACCGTCACGAAGGATTTGCCCGCAAGCCAGTATTTCTGCAGCACAAACGCGAGAAGCGTCGGCGCCAGCAGCATGAGCGCCATAAGCGAGCCGCCCCGCATATCATACATGCCCGTGATCGTCCGATACGCCTCAACCGAGAGCGTCGAGAAACTGCCAGAAATAACCGCGGGATTGCTGAAATCTTCCATCGACTGGATGAATACGAGAAGGAGCGAACTCAAGATTCCCGGCACCGAGAGCGGCAGTGTTACCGTGCGGAAAATCCGGGCTTTCGAGGCCCCAAGGTTGAGAGCAGCATCCTCGACTGCCGGATTGAGCTTGGAGAGCGTCCCTGTCAGCGTGAGATAGGCAATCGGAAAAAATGAAATCGTCTGCACGACGACGAGGCTGTGCATGCCATATACATTTGCATCCTCAATGCCGAGCAGTTTCCTCGTGATGAGCCCGTTGCGCCCGAACAGAAAGATCATCGAAAGCGACAGAATGAACGGCGGCGAAATAATGGGAATCGTTGCAATAGTCCGGAAAAAGCCTTTGAGCGGAATGTCGGTCCGCGTGAGGGCATAGGCGAAAATATAGCCTATGAGCGTTGCAAGGACTCCGGTTGTAATCCCGAGGAGCATCGAGTTGCCCAGAGGCCGCGCGTAGGCCTTCGATGTGAATATATCGATCGCTGCCCGAAAGCTCAGCCTCCCTTCATTATTCGTTATGCTATAAACAAATATTTTGTACAGCGGAAAAAGAATGAACAGAATAAGACCCGTAAAGACGAGAAGAACGAGAAACAGAAGTACAGGGTCGCGCACAAGGTGCGCTATCGAAAAACGCGTTTTGTCACTCATGGATGCAATGGTTTCCTCTTACATAATAAAGCGCGCGGAGCTCTGTACCCCGCGCGCCGGCTGGTTACCTGAATACAATCCAGGCCATTACGAGGGCTGGCGGCTAAATTTCCCGCGCGCCGGCTTTCGCGCGTTCGTGCAGGGAAGCCCACTCGCCGCCCACAGGCTTTTACTTGAGGTTGCTTGCGGCCGCGACCACTTTTGTAAATTGCTCCACAAGGCGGGTTCGGTTCTCGCCGGCCCAGACCGCATCGTAGTTGATCACTTTGAGGCTGTCGACGGAAATCGCGCCCTTCGGCGGGGTTGCAAGCGTATTGACCGGAATACGGAAGGATTTCGATGTCTCGAACAGATCCTGGCCGCGCTTTGAGAGCATCCAGTCGATAAAGCGCTTGGCATTGGCGGTTTCTTTTGCAGGTCCGTTCTTGATGAGCGCCATGCAGCCGATTTCATAGCCGGTTCCTTCCTTCGGGAATGACATGGCGACAGGGTAGCCTTCGAAAGCTGGTTTGAGCCCGTCATGTGAGAACGTGATGCCGATCGCCGCTTCGCCGAGGCCGACATCCATTGGCGGAGTTACACCGGATTTTGTGTACTGGCGGATGTTCTGGTTGAGGGCGGTAAAGTATTTCCATGCTCCCTCTTCGCCGCGCATCTGCACAATGGTCGCAAGGATCGTGTAGGATGTCCCTGAAGTCCCAGGGTGCGCCATCGAAATCTGGCCCTTGAATTCGGGTTTCAGAAGGTCATCCCAGCTTGTCGGATAGGGCAGACCTTTTTTCTTGAACCATTCGGTATTGCACGCAAAGCCAATTGCGCCGACATAGAAGGGGTTCGCATATCCATCAGGGTCCCAGTAGACCTTCGGGATATTCTTGAGTTCAGGCGACTGGTAGGCTTCGAGGAGCCCTTCCTTGCTCGCTGGAACGAAATTGTCGTACGAGCCGCCAAACCACACGCTGGCCTGCGGATTGTTCTTCTCCGCACGCACACGGGCGAGGAGCTCGCCGGCAGACAGCCGCACATACTGAATCTTTATGCCCGTATCCTTTTCGAATTGACTAAAATAGGTGGGAAGTTCGGATTCTGGCAGTGCGGTATATACCGTCAGTGACTTGTACTCTGCTGTTCCCTGTGCCCCGACTGACAGAAGCGGGATCACACAGAACATGAGAGCGAACATCGATAGAAAAATCTTGCGCATAGATTGCCTCCTTTCAGATTCATCGTCTATTATAGAATAAGTTTTGCAGAATGCAACTGAAATCGTTTGCAGAAATATAAAAACGTTTTCAGATACATGCTATACATTTGTAAAGGAGAAATGCGTGAAGTACGACATCATCATGCTCGGCCATATTTCAAAGGATATTATCGTTGATGAGAAAGGTCAGGAGAGCAGGCTGTATGGCGGAGCGCTTCTCTATTCTTCGATTTCAGCTGCCCGCTCGGGGGCGCGTGTGCTCGCCATCACAAAAGCTGCGAAAGATGATTTTGGCGCACTCGATGCGCTCAAACAGCAAAAAGGAATCGAACTTGTCGCGTACGAAAGCCCGGCCTCGACCTCGATCCGTAATGTATTTCTTTCGAGCGACCATGAGCGGCGCCAGACGACGCTCCTTTCGAGAGCCGAGCCTTTTTCGGCAGGGGATATTCCCGAAGATGCAGAAGCCGAAATTATCGATCTGGCGGGGCTCTTTGTGGGGGAGCTGCCAGATTCGCTCATCGAAGAGTTGGCACGAAGCAAAATCGCGGTCGATGCGCAGGGCCTTCTGCGCGAAGCCCAACCTGATGGCAGTATGATTTTCCGCGACTGGAAGAACAAGCTTCGCTATATGCCCTATGTGAGCTATTTCAAGGCAGATGCGGCGGAGGCAGAAATTCTCACCGGGCTTGCAGACAGGGAAAAGGCAGCGCGCATGATTGCGTCATGGGGAGGCACAGCTGGCGGGAGTTCTAGGACAGGCCATGAACCTGAAGTCATGATTACCCACAATACAGAAGTGATTGTGCTGGCAGGCGGGACGATCTATCGGGCTCCGTTTACGCCTTCGAATATTTCAGGGCGTACTGGCCGAGGCGATACGACCTTTGCGGCCTATCTTGCCTGGCGGCTTTCGCATGGGCCGGAAGAATCGGTGCGCTTTGCTGCAGCGCTGTGTTCGATCAAAATGGAAACACCCGGGCCTTTCTCTGGCAGGCTCGAAGACGTCTTTGCGCGGATGAAAGCGGATGCGGCAAAATAGCGCGTAACGTACGCAGCGTGCAGGTTTTATGCAGTTTGCTCTGGCTTGCCCCCGTCAATCAAAAAATAGTATGTTTTTAGCAATATGAAAGTAGATGTCATAGACGGCTCTTCTATGGGAAAGGCACTGATTGCTGGTGCTCACTTTCTTATGGAAAAGTCTTCCGAACTAAATAGGATTAATGTATTTCCTGTGCCTGATGGCGATACGGGCACGAATATGGCAAGCACCATGGAAGTAGTGATCTCCAGCCTGCCCGAACCGATCCCTGGCGAAATCGGAAAAGTGCTCGATATCGCGGCATATTCAATGCTTGGTTCTTCTCGTGGAAATTCGGGAGCCATCCTTGCCCAATTCATGCTTGGCCTCGCGGCGGATCTCAAGGATGAAGTCGAAGTAAGCGCTGTGCGCTTCTCCCGGGCGGTCGTAACTGCAGCCCAAAAAGCAAAACATGCCCTTCGTGACCCGAAGGAGGGTACGATTCTCACCGTGCTCGATGACTGGGCTCATGCTTTTTCGCAGAAGGCACAGAAAACGCAGAGTTTTTTGCGAGCATTCTTCCACGCGAGAAATGCAGCCCGTGTTTCATGTGAGAAGACGGTCGGCATATTGCCGGTACTCAAAAAAGCACATGTGGTCGATGCAGGCGCTCGCGGCTTTGTGCATATCATCGAGGGAATCGAACAATTCCTGCGCACCGGCAGCTTTTCGCGCGAACGGGGAGGTGGAATCGCCCTCGCATCGAGCACTGAATTGCATATCGAAGAGCTGCCTGGGGAATTTCGCTACTGCACGGAAGCGCTCATCGCAAAGCCGACGATCAGCCTCGATGCTCTTCGCGAGGCTGCGAGTGGCTATGGCGATTCTATTGTTGTGGCAGGCGACGATTCGCTATGCCGAGTCCATATCCATACTGCCAAGCCCGGTGCATTTTTTGATTATCTCGATACAATCGGCGATGTGTCTGGTCACAAAGTCGACGACATGCTTCTGCAAGAGCGCATTGCATCACTGCCGAAGCGCAAATGCGCCATAGTCGTGGATACTGCGTGTGACCTGCCGGAGCAAGATCAGCTAAGATTCGGGATTGTCCGCGTGCCGCTCGTTCTCTTTACAAATGGGAAGGCGCGCTGTGACGGCGAGGGTTTCGATTTGGCCCGCTTGCATGACCGAATGGCAAATGACCCTCGGCTGACGATTTCTACGAGCCAGCCATCCGATGCTGCTTTCGAGAGAGCCTTCAGTATTGCGCTTTCGTCTGCCGAGCAGGTGTTGTATCTGGGCTTTGCGTCGGTGCTTTCTGGCACATTCGAGGCGGGGCGCAGAGCGGCTCGGCGGTTTGGAAGCCTTGTGCGATGTGTCGATGGCAGAGAGATCACCGCAGGATATGGGCTGCTTGCCCGTAAAGCCGCTCAACTTGCAGACATGGGAGCCGATGCCGAGACGATAGCCAGCGCAGTGGAAGTTTGGCGCAAGAAGCTGCTCTTGTATGTTGCAGTGCCCAACCTCACAAGCCTTATCCGAACAGGAAGATTGAGCAGCGTAAAAGGGCTTGTTTTGACAAAGCTTGGGATTAGGCCGATCATTGCTCCAAGCGATGAGGGTCGTGCAGTGTCGGGTGGCATGTACTTCGGTGAGAAAAATGGCACGCGCAAACTGTTCTCTATTATAAAGAAGAAATTGCCGCGTGGAGCGCACGCTTCAGTGCTCATAAGCCATGTCAATGCCGAACGCGAAGCCGTGTGGCTCAAGACCCAGATCGACGAGTATCTGGCGGTTCACGGTGAGATCGATATTGTGCCGATGGGGCCATTGCTGGCATCGCTGGCATGGCTCGGGGCGGTGGGGATTGCGGTACTGCCTGAAGTGTAGGGATGGCAGATGCTCCCATGCCGATACTGTTTCGCATGAGGTATGTCACTCATTGAATGTGATGAACAAATCGAGGAGAATTGAGCAATGGCTGGTGCCCTGGTAGGTGTTTTGCTTGCGTACTTCGCGGGTTCTTTCCCAACGGGGCTTGTCGTAGGTAAGCTGTTTTTTGGCAAGGATCCACGGCAGGAAGGCTCGAAAGCGACGGGCGCGACGAACATGTTCCGTGTATTTGGCGCAAAAGCGGCCATTCCTGTGGCACTTGTCGATGTCGGCAAAGGGGCGCTCGCGGTGTTCCTGGCCGCATGGGCGGGGAGGGGTGCCGGGCTTCCGCGCGAGGCCCTGCAGGTTGCGGGGGCCGTTGCAGCGATGGTAGGGCATGTGTTTCCGGTTTTTGCAGGGTTCCGCGGAGGGAAGGGGGTGGCAACGGGGGCTGGCGCGCTTATCGTGATGGCTCCTGCGGCGGCAATTTTCTGTGCGCTCGGCTTTTTGCTGGTGGTCGGACTGACGGGTATCATCTCTGCTGCATCGATTACGGCGGCCCTCATCCTTCCAATTGCAATTGCGCTTGGTGCCCAAGGCCTGCCGCCTAATCCATGGCTTTTGGGTCTCGCTATTATAATTGCGATTTTTATTGTGTTTACTCACAGAGCAAATATTGGCCGCATTTTGCGTGGGGAGGAAAAATCCTTTGCACAGTTCAGATTTCTGCGCAGAAAAAAGCATGATTGATGCAAAAACTCGCTCGGCGCAGTGATACGCGTTCGACGATTGTACCAAATGAGCGGCACGCCGGCGCGCTGATTTGCCCTGCCTTGCCTTTTGACATAGAATGCAATATTGTAAATTCAATGAAAATTTCCTATCTCGATGGACCTCGATTGAGCCGTGCGCTCACCGCGGGGTCTAAAAGCCTCATTCAAAATTCAGCTGGCTTGGATGCAATCAATGTGTTTCCAGTGCCTGACGGCGATACCGGCACCAACATGGCGAGCACTGTTCGCGCAATCACCTCGTCGCTCGCGTCATTTCGCCCAAAAAATGCCGGCAGCGTGCTCAAGAGAGCAGCGCAGTCAGCACTTGCTGGCGCAAGAGGCAATTCAGGTGCAATTCTTGCCCAGTTTTTCTCTGCACTCGCAGAAGAACTGCAGCATGACGCTCGTATCAATGCAAAACGACTGGCCAATGCTGCTGTTTTCGCTGCAGAAAAAACGCGCAGAGCACTTTCGATTCCCAAAGAAGGCACCATTCTCACCGTACTCCATGACTGGGCGCACGCCATGCATGAAAAGGCCCAGCAATCGGACGATATTCTCCATATTTTCATAGCTGCATATGAATCCGCCAAAGCTTCCCTCGCCAGGACGAGAAACATGCTCCCCGAAATGAAACGCGCGGGTGTTGTCGATGCTGGAGCAAAGGGCTTTGTGCATATGCTGGAAGGGATCGTACAGCTTATACGATCGGGCTCCATCAGAGAAACGACGCGCACTGGTAAAGACTTGCAAGTTTCATTAGAAGCCATGCTCGATTCCCCTGCGTCGAATGACATCGATGTTCTTTCAGATTCGAGCGATTCACAATTTCGTTACTGCACTGAGGCGCTGGTCCACGGAGAAGGGCTCGACCTCGATGCAATCAGAATACGGCTCTCTCAGTATGGAGACAGCATCGTCGTCGCAGGCACTGAGAGCCTTGCCAAGATCCATGTGCATACCGACGCGCCGTATCGAGTATTCGATTTTCTTGATTCACAAGGACTTGTCGATTCCCATAAAGTCGACGACATGGAACTGCAGAAGCATCTTGCACAGCGCGCCCGGCTGGCTGACCAGAATCAGCGTGCAGCAGCAATTGAAAAACGCCAAACCTGCGCAATCGTCACCGATACTGGCTGCGACCTCCCAGACGCGTTTCTTTTCGAGCATGGCGTCATCAAAGTGCCAGCCCTCATCACTATCGACGGCAAAACCCGCCCCGACGGCCCAGCGCTCGACACTCGTGCTATGCACCGGCTTATGAAAGAGCGCCCCGCTTTTTCAATGTCCACAAGCCAGCCCACCGATGCGGCTTTTTCTAGGGCATTTGCGATCGCTTCGGCGCACGCCGACGAAGTGCTCTATATCGGCTTGACATCTGCGCTCTCCGGTACATTTCAGGCAGGCGTGCGCGCCGCGGCAAGCCTTTTCCACGAGAGTACAGCTCCGGCTGAGCGAACCGGGCGAGATACGCGCCGCGAAACGCCGGGCCGCACTGCGCAAACCGGTCAAACCGAGCGGAGCCCCCATGCTCCTCAAAACTTCCTTGCTTTCGATTCTAGAACCGTAACCGCAGCCCAGGGTATCCTTACATCGCGTGCTGTCGAAATGGCCGAACGTGGCCTCTCTGCAAGCGAGATTGTTGGAGCCCTCGAGACGCTTCGAGACCGCATGGTTTTCTTTATCGCGGTGCGGGACCTCTCGAGCCTTATCCGCTCGGGCCGCCTGCACGGCGTCAAGAGCCTTATCTTGAGGAAATTCGGTTTACGGCCAATTCTTACAACGAATAAAGAAGGAAAAGCGGAGACCGCCGGCATCTACGCAGGCGAGAAAAATACCGTTTCTGCCCTTCTGTCTAGGATAAAAAAGGCGTTTCCTGCTGGCTCGCGCGCTGAACTGCATATCTCGCATGTCGATGCAGCAGGGGATGCGCAGAAGCTCGCTGGCCTCTGCGCGGCGTATCTGCATCCAGAGTCGAAAATTGTCATTTCGGAGATGGGGCCGGTGCTCGCTTCGCTTGCCTGGCTAGGCGCGATCAGCGTTGCGGCCCTTCCTGTGAGTGTTCCGAAGCTTGTGTAAAATGATGCCCTAGCGCGCTGCGATCGAATCTTTGCGGGTGACGTCTTCGTTGTGCACTGCAGGATCGGCCGCGAGCGTATTCATCATCACCGTAAGCGGAACAATTCCCACAATCCCAAGGTCTGCGCCCGGATCGAGCAGCGCAGCCCTGAAAGAGCCTTCATATGCATCATCGCCCGCCATTGGAGTGAGATCGAGCGGGTTGTGGATATCGACGATTTCAGTAATATGCGCCGCGCGGAAGATTTTTTCGAGCTCAGCCTTTGTCGCCTCGCCAAAGGAGGAAAGCACCATGCCACCAAGGTTGTCCGCAATCGCGACGCATTCGAATCCTGCATTCGAGACCGCTGCGAGGCGATTGCCGCGTGCCTTGCGTCCATCGAGTAGCGTGAACAAGGTGATCGCATCGTCGAACTCATCGAGGCTGTCGCATACAATTGCTCCCGCCTGGGTAAACAGCTGGCGGGTAACAGGATAGTCGCCCGCAATACTCGCTGTATGGCTCGCAGCAGCCCCTGCGCCTGCCTGCGTTCTCCCTGCGCGATAGAAAATCACGCTTCTCCCTGACTCAGTGATGCGTCTACAGGCTTCAAGCGTCTTCTCTCCATCGAGCGGCTTGAACCCTTCGACATAGACCGCTATGACGTGCAGGTCCGGATCTTGCGCCAGGTAATCGAGATAATCGCCAATAGTGAGATCCATCTGGTTGCCGCAGGTGATTGTGTATTTCGGGTTGATGGAAGGATGTTTTGAAATGCGGCAGATGGCAAATGCGCCAGACTGCGAAAGCACCGCAAGCGGTTCGATCTTTCCCTTGGGCATGGGGAGCTTGTGCTCTGGAATGAAAAGCGTATTGTACTTGCCGGGGACAGAGCGAATGCCCAAGCAGTTGCCGCCGTTGATGAGAGGCCCCTTGCCATGGTCGCGGGCTTCGGAGAGCGCTCGACGCATCTCGGCGACGATCGCTTCCGAACCGGCTTTTTCCTCGAGCCCGCCGGGGATGACAATGACCGACCATGCTTTGTCATAGGTGGCAATCTGCGCAAGCGTCGCCGGTGTCGATGCAGCCGGGATAACGAGAACAAAGAGGTCGACCTTTTCTGGCAGAGATGCGACATCAGGGACACAACGACAGCCATCGATGGACTCGATGCCGGGCTTCACCACATAGAGATGCGATGTATCAAAGCCATTTTCGATGAGGTTTCGAAGGATAATACGCCCGTTGTTCATGCCTTTTTCGGATACGCCGATAATGGCTGCACTGGCCGGCTCGAGAATTCGCTTTATTTCCTGCACGGGGCGGGTCTGCTGCGCCATGTTCACCGGAAGCCCGTCTTTATCCAAGGTGAGTCCCATCGACGAGAAGTCTTTGATGGTTGCGAGGCAATCCAGCGCGACGAGCTCACCTGCATGCGAGAGCACCATTGGATTCACTTCGAACTCACCAATACCTGCCGCCGCGAGCGCATCCGCGGCATCGAGAAAGTGCTGAATGGCGCGCTGGAGCACTTCTGGGGCGAGCTCTGGCTTAGTGTTTCTTAGGCCGGCGCAGAGCAGCCCATAGAGTACGTTCTCCTTGAGCAGGGCTTCGAGCCTGTCCGTGTTCGAGACACGTGGTGAGAGCATGAGATTCGCTGCGCCTTGCCTGAATTTTGTCGCAAGGTACTCGGTATGGATGCCTCCCGGGCCGAAACTGACGACTGGGCCGAAGTCCGGAGCGAACCGATAGCCGAAAATCATTTCGTGCCCGAGCTTGGGCTCGAACGAAATGAATTCATTCACTGTAAAGCCGTCGAGCTTTGTGCCTGCGAACCGCCTTTCCATGCGGCGCAGGGAATCGACTATGCTGGCAGCCGTGTTATCCACGATTTCGACACCTTGCACTTCGGTTTTGTGGAGAATTTCAGGGCTTATTACCTTGACCACCGCTTTTGTGCCCGGAAAGGGCCCCGGCATGTTGCTCACATTCGATGCGTCCTGCTGACCCATGCGGCCGAGAAATTCATCTGCGCCGCTTACCAGCCAATACCCCGGCGTTCGGATACCCATTGCCGAAAGCACGGCCATGCCTTCGAGCTCAGTGAGCGCCCTTCTTCCTTCAGCCTTTGCGCGGGCCACTATCCGAATAGCCTCGTGCCGCACAGGGGTCTGACCCCTTTTGTATTGCTTTTGGTAATGTTCATCCATGCTGAATGCTCCTGCCATATGCGAATGCCTTCAAATTCGCCTGAACGACTGCCTCGCCCTTGCGGGAAAACAGCGCAACGATTTCATGTTCGATTGCTTCAGGAGGTATGGGCAAAAGATCAGCTGCAGCGCCCACCAGCACGAGATTCGCGCTGCGCACATTGCCGGCCTGCTTCGCGAGGGCGTCTGCATCGATAAGGCGCGCCCGCGGAAGCTTGCGGATTTCTGCCAGCACCGATTCGATATCCGGATAGCTCGGAATATTGCGGATCGGCGTCGTAGCCGCTACCACCGTCCCATGTTCCACCGAAAGCCACGAAAGATACCGCAGGGCTTCCAGAGGCTCGAACGCGAAGATTATATCAGCTTTCCCCTTTGGAATCGTCGGGCTATAAATTTCTTTATCCGAAATGCGCAAATTGGCGAGCACTTCACCGCCCCGCTGGGACATGCCATGAATTTCCGACTGCTTCACCACAAATCCTGAAGCCATTGCCGCTCGTGCAATGACAACCGAAACGGACAAGCCCCCCTGTCCGCCGACACCGCACAGAATGATATCGCAGGTCATGATTTCCTCGCTTTCTTGAGCCATTCGATACACTCGCGGACCATTACGATGACCGACACACCATTATATGCAATTTCCTCGCGGATAATCGCGACGTTCGTATCGAGCGCGCGCTTATGTGCCTCGAGCACCCGGATGTGTTCCTTTTCGACACCGAGCCCTTCGAGCAGCTTCGGCAGCTGCGATGTCCCAGAGATGGTGGGCTGCGCGCCGGTCATCCCCGTGGTTCCGTTGTCGAGAATAATGAGCGTCATTGGAGTTCGATATCTGACAGCATCGATGAGATTAGTCATGCCGGAATGGTAGAATGTCGAGTCTCCGATTACGCCGATCGCGTGCTTCTGCCCTACCGAGGCAGCACCTCGCGCCATCCCAGCAGAAGCACCCATATCGACGCACGATTCAACGGCATTCCACGGCGGAAGTGCAGAAAGCGTGTAGCAACCAATATCGGATGCCGTAAAGAATTCTGCTTCACCCTCGAGCGCTTTTTTAAGCGCTGTGATGGAATCGGCATGCGGACAACCCTGGCAGAACTGCGGCGGCCGCCCCGGCACCTCGATTCCGGCCACCGCGGAACCTTCAATAGCATGCAACCCCAATGCCGACCGCACAGATTCTGCACTCAGCTCGCCTGCAGGTGGAATCTCGCCCGTCATCTTGCCGGCAACCGGCACAGGCGCGCCAAAAATCCCTCGCACATCGCGTTCGATAAACGGATAGCCCTCTTCTATGACGAGCACGCGCTCGACATGTGCGACAAGCGCCCGAATCTTTTCCGCCCCGACAGGATAGCGGCCGATATGCAAGTGCGACGGCCGCTCGCCGCCGTGTGCCCGCGCCCACTCATCCTCATTTTCTTTATAATACGCGCGCGCCAGCCCGCAGGTTATCACCCCAAGTTCTTTCGACCCCAGCACCAGCCGGCTCGCGGCTTCCGCGTCTGCTTTGAATATAGCCTGCTTGCCCAGCAAGGCCAGCCAGCGCCTGCGCGCCATTTCCGGCATCAGAATCCACGAGTAGCGGTCGGTACACTTGCCGCGGTCCGCTACCTCGCGCGCAGGCGCCATTGTTACCAGCGCCCGCGCATGCGCTAGTCTCGTGGTCAGCCGCACCAGCACCGGAACTTCATGCTTCTCAGAATAATCAAAGGCGAGCCGTGTCATATCATACGCTTCCTGCTGGTCCGACGGCTCGAAACATGGTACCCTCGCAAAATCTGCCAACACGCGGGAGTCCTGCTCGTCCTGACTCGAATGCATGCCCGGATCATCCGCAACCACGACCACAAGCCCACCATGTATCTTCACCAGTGCCGAATTCGTGAACGGATCCATCGCCACATTGAGGCCGACATGCTTCATCGACACCATTGCGCGCTTCCCGGCAAAGGAAACACCAAGCGCAGATTCGTAGGCTGTCTTTTCGTTTGCACACCATTGTGCTACGCGCATCGCGGTTCTTGATTCTACAACACTGCCTTGCTCAGCGCCGCCATCTGCATCCCCTGTACCAGCACGATCCCCCAAATGTTCCTGCAAATACTCCATGATCTCCGTCGAAGGCGTCCCTGGATACGCAAAACCCCCTGAAAGCCCAGCATCGAGCGCTGCCTGCGCAACTGCTTCATCGCCGGATAGTACCATTTCCGTCATTGCAAACCCCTTTCCTTGCCGAGAAAGCCGATAAGGCATGTGCCTCCCAGAAATGCCGGCAATCTGGTTTTTCGATATCAGAAAAAAATGGCGCGGGAGAAACCCGCGCCGAGAATCTATGCCTCAGTCAAAATAGAGCTCGTACTCCTGCGGTACGGGCGCATTGTACACATACGAAGCCTCTTTCTCCTTGCGCGCAATCCACGTTTCGATGAGCTCGCTCGGGAAGGCTGGCTCGAGATAGGAGCTGTCTTTCTTGAGCCCTGCAAGCACATGGAAAAGCCCCATCGGGAAAATATGTTTTTCTGAAGGTTTTTCCTTTGCGTAGCCGAGAGCGACAGGATCGAGCCCCCTCTGAATACCGTCAATACCAGCAAGTATCATTGCAGCAAGAAAATAATAGACATTTGCCGTCGCATCGCCCGTGCGGAATTCAATGCGCGCCTCGCCTTTGCCCAGATACCCCGGAATCCGCACCGCCGCAGCCCTCGAGCCCTGCGCAAATGTCGCGCTCACCGGTGCCTCATAACCCGGAACCAGCCTGCGATAGGAATTCGTCGAAGGATTCGAGAACGCGAGCAAAGAGCCTGTCAGCGCATGGCTCAAAAGCCCCGCTGTATAGGCAAGACCCTTGTCCGAGAGTCCGTAGAGCCCCTCACCAGGGAATATCGACCTGCCATCTTTCAAAATGAACTGATGCACATGCATCCCGCTGCCTGCAACCCCATACATCGGTTTGGGCATGAAGGTGACATGCAGGCCTAACTCTTCAGCCTCATTCCGCAGAATCCACTTGGCAAGCGAAACAGCATCCGCAGCCTTCACCATCGAAATGAAATCGAGCTCGATTTCGAGCTGGGCAGCCCCCACTTCGTGATGATGATATTTAACCGGAATGCCCACATCGATCATCGTTTTTACCGCTCGATTGCGCAGAATCTGGTAGCGATCCTCAGGCGCCATGCGGTGATACCCCTGCGATATCCCCAATCGCGGCGTATCGCTGTATTCTTCACCGATCCCCTCGGAACTCTCGACATAGTAATACGAATGCTGCGCCGTCGTGGAATACCTCACATCCTCGAATACATAGAACTCGAGCTCGACCAGCATTTTCGCATCATCACCGATACCTGACGCTTGCAGCTCATGCTGGGCGGCTCGGATCACCGAACGCGGATACTGGGCAAAAAACTGCCCATCTGTTGTCTTCACATTGCAGAAAACATGGAGAATATTGACATTCTCTTTCTGCTCCACGAAGGCCGATTCCATATCAGGAACCGCCACCATATCGGACGCATGCACTTTGGCGTACCCAAAATTCGAGGCATCGAACCCGATGCCCTTGCTGAGCACCGCCTCGCTCGCATACGACGAAGGAAGGCTCACCGCCCGCATCCGGCCATCAATATCGATTACAATGAACGACACATAATCTATACCAGCAAAGTCACCGTTCCATTCTGACAGTTTCATGATACATCCCTTTCCGAGGAGTGCGCTGCTGCATCCGCATCCGGAACCATTCTGGCCTGCATGCCCGCCCCAGTCGTGCTCGCAGCACGTGCGCCTGCCGGTTCATCTCACATATCAG
>Ga0078972_1013106_pt1 | contig 13888 bp, 10 predicted proteins | sample YelNatPaOPGAMG01_FD_67568 | JGI IMG/M metagenome (GOLD analysis project Ga0078972, IMG submission 67568) | Hot spring thermophilic microbial communities from Obsidian Pool, Yellowstone National Park, USA - OP-RAMG-01 (SPADES assembly) (version 2) | ecosystem: Environmental > Aquatic > Thermal...
CGTCTGCCCTCGATCAGGTTCCAATAACACAACAGGGACAGGCAGTAGAGCAGCGGTACGAGGACTTGCACGCCGGCCGCGCAGACCCAAGCACTACCGATCAGCGGCGGAGAGGCCAGCACCAGCAGTACGACACCCAGGGCCGTCAGATCGTAGCGGACGAAGCGGCGGGCCACATAAAACAGGCTGACGGCAAACGCACCAAGCGCAGCCCCCACGGCGAGAATTACCGGCAGCGGCACATAGCTCGGTGTGTAAAAAAACAGAGCCACAAAGACAGTCCACAACGTCGAGAGAGGACGATATCCACTACTATCAACAAGCGAGAAAACCCAGCGGACGCAGTAAGGTCCGAACGTGCTCAACGGCTCTTGCGCGAGGCGTTCCCTCAGCTCGTGTCTCTCATCTTTGCCGTAAGGATGGAACACCCGATCACTGTCGTCCCAAACCACAAAGGGGGAGGAGCGATAGGCGGCAAACCCCAGTGCCACCAAGAGAAACAACCCCAGGAGCCAGAAACGACGGGTCGGCATCCTTGCCTCGTGCATATGGACAATTCCTCAGTCATAGGCCCATGATAAAACTTCAGTGCCACAACAAAGCGTCGCGCCAAAACTGGAAATAGTAGGAGGCGCCCCAGCGCCAGATGCGCAGCTTGCGTTCGCCGCCGATGCGAGGTGGTTCATCTCCCGGTATTTCGGCGATGCGCAGGCGCCGCCGTGCCGCCCGCGCCGACAGCAATGGTTCCCAGCTGATGCGACAGCCAAACAAACGCTCCGGCGTGCGATGCCAACAATCGCGATGAAGCTCCAGATCGTAGATCAATTGTTTGCGATAAGCTCGGTAGATGACCATAGCGTCGGTGTAATGTCCGCCGTGCAGCCAATTGACCGTGCGCGTGAACAGCCAATTGCCGAAAGCAGTGAGCCAGTCATCGTCCTGGCTGCGGGCCGAGCCGAGGTAGCGCGAAGCGATGACCATGTCGTAGCCCTCGTGCATCTTGGCGATGAGCTGAGGGATTAACTCCGGGATGCTATTGCCATCGGGACTGAAAGTCAGCAGGATGTCGCCGGTGATGAGCGGCAACACTTCGTTGTACGCCTGGCGAATGCCCGGCTGCGACTGGATGTGGACAAAGTAGCCGTTGTCTCGCGCCCATTCGATGGTGCCGTCGGTGGAGCCGCCATCGAGGATGATGATCTGATCGACCCAGTCCCGTTGGATGCGCGGCATGATCGCCTTCATGCCGACAATCTCGTTAAGCGTGGGAATCAAAAGAGTGACGGTATTCCGCTTGACCGGCAAGGCGTTTGTCAGCGCAGGCGCCTGGAGTACACCTTCGCTTGATGTCAGGATGGGGGAGGCGTTCATGCGGACAATTTCCTCCGTGCAGGGATTCGCGGAACGACAGAAGGGAAGAAGGTCTCGGCCTGGGCATACGATTCTGGGGTGCCGATGTCCAGAAAAGGGGCCTTGCAAAGGAACCCATAACAGCGTTTATGGTTGACCCACAGCGGGGCCATATCACGTTCCAGAGAAACCAAGCCGTCCGGGGGAACCTCGTAGATGAGGGAACGGCGGATAAGATAGATCCCTGCATTGACCCAGCCGGGGCCTTTATCCGGGCCTTTTTCCTGCAAGTCCAGGATACGTCCGCCGGGACCAAGATGGACCCGGCCGTAGCGGGAACAATCCGCCGCGGAGGTAAGAACGAGGCTGAAGTCAGCAGCATGACGTTGATGGAACTCCCAGAAATCAGACAACGAAGCCGCGCAGTACGAATCGCCGTTTAGCAAAAGAATGGTCGAAGAAGACAGATATGGCAGCGCCCGCCGCAAGGCCCCAGCGGTTCCCAGCGGCGCGGGTTCGCACGAATAGACCAGGTGCAGACCGGCATACCGATTCCCAAAGGTTGAACGGACTTGCTCCGCGAGATAGCCCGTCAGGAGGACGGCGGTGCGGATGCCTGCGTCGGCCAGCTGCTCTAGTAAATAGGCCAGGTAAGGCCGGCCGCGCACCAGGGCCAACACCTTGGGGCGATCGGCGACGCGGGGCCGCAGGCGTGTGCCTAAACCGCCGGCCAAGATAGCGGCCGTTGCTTCTTCAAGCCTCTCTGCCATTAGCGTCTTCCTTTCTCCTTGTTGTCAGTCTTAGGCGGCGCTTCAGGCCGACCCATACTTGGCGAAGTTTCCAAAACTTGCTGCTCTCCATAGCTCGAATATGTGCATACAGATGTTTCCGTTCGGCCTTCCAGATTTGCCATTCCTGCCAGGCTTTGTCCCGTTCGGCCTCGATCGTGCGCAAATCCGGCCGCAGTTTCGGCAGGGCCAAACTTTCGTGCATCGTCAGAAGCGTGTGGACACGGGAGGCTTTTTGTGCAATTTCCTCTCCGGAATGGTCTATTTTCTGCAATATCTCCAGCGCTTCCTGAAAGACGAGGGAGCCAGAGGCCAATTCCTGCAAGAGACGGCAAGCAGCCCGTTGATCTTCAGGAAGTCCCCGCTGGAGCAGTTGCTCGGCATACCACAACTGGAAGAACGGGAAGTCCGGATCGAGGGCTGCGGCGGTCCCATAATCATCAAGTGCTTGCGAGTAGAAGCCGTGGTAAGCGGGATAAAAACCGCGGTAGGCGTGCAGAGAGGCCAAAATCAGCCGGCACAAGTCGTCCTCGACGTCCGTTCCCTGCGTCAGATGACGAGTGACACGATCGAAGTAGCCGCGGTAGTTGAAAAACTGCGGGAAAAAGTCCCACGGGAACACGTCTTCCATCACATCGATCTGCCAGTGGTTGGGCGGCAGGCTGAGCGTTACATCCAGTAGTCCGAGCGCCTCGGACACAAGTTCCGGCGTCCCGAAGTGCAGTAGGACGCGGATTTCGTTAAAACGGACGACCAGGGAGTGTGGAAAACGCTCTCGGGCCCTGCGATAAACATCACGCAGGAACGCCAACCACTGCGCCAGAGGGACCAAACCGGCTTCGGCCCGGTGGCAATTGCCCAGGACGGACTCGCGGGCAAGATCGATGTACACATGAGGGGAAACCGCTTCCGATGCGAGGATAGTTTGCAAGCGTCTGTAGTTGTGGACAGCCATGCTTTGCAGGACGGGGCTGTGATGAAAATCTTGGCTGGGCAGCCATCCTTTGTAAAGGATGGAGCGTTTCTGATAGGGCCGGGCATTGCTGCCAAGCGAGCGGGGTTTGCGCGGTCGGGCGGCCAAGAAGGTCAGGAACCGCAAATACTGCGACGCCACGCGCGCCAGCGAGAATTCGTCACGGACTATCTGCGCGCCCAAGGCGGCCCGTTGGGCGAACTGAGGCCAATGGTCGAGGATGGTACGAACGGCCGCCGGCAAATCGTTTCGTTCCAATCGGTAGGTCAAAACGCCCTGCTCTTGGCCGGCAAAAAGCGTCAGTACATTGTCCTCTTGGACGATCAGGGCACATCCCATGGCCAACGCTTCCAGCCCACGCGTAGGCAGGGCCGTGGGATGGCGCACGTAGGTGATGCAGATTTTGGAGTGGTTCAGGTCACGGTAGTATTCAGTCGGCGCTGTGAAGCCGTTGATGATCTTGATGCGGAGTCCGGGAATTTCCAAGAGTTGATGAAGCAGTTGCGCTTTGTCCAGATGGTAGGGGTGCAGCACAGTACCAGAAAGATATACATCGATCTCCCGTTCCACCTGCTGAAGGGGTGCTATGTTGTGGGGCACGCCGAAGGATTTCGGGAACGTATAGACGGGGACACGGACCAGGCGAGCAACGTCCCGCCATTCACTGGGATCAGTGACGAGGACAGCGTCGAAAAGTCCTAGCCAGGGGTAGACCGTTTGGATGTGCAGGTCGTAATCGGCGGTCTGTCCAAACACGGGACAGCCCAGCTCTTGGAGGTTCGGCGGCACGAGGTGCCATTCGACCATAGAGCAGATATAGAAATCGGGCGGTTCCGAAGGGGTATAGTAGTCGTGGATGTCGCCATAAGGCGTATTGGGCAAATCATCGGGGTGGAAACTGATGTTGGCAACGCGGAAGCGTGGATCGGCCGCGGCCCCCGTAAGCAGGTCCGCACAACCGCAGCGCATCCAGGACCATTGCGCCAGCACGTTGATATGGGGCTTGCGGAGCAGAGCAAGCAAGTTCCGCGCGTGGTCGGTGGGGATCGACTCCAGAAGCCGCGACGCCTCTTCGTCTTGGCCGCCGATCCAGTGGGCCGCGGCCCTGTAGAAAGCGGCCTCGACATGGTCAAAGCGAGCCAGGCCCGCCACTGCTTCGCGCGTTTTTCCAATTAGCCCAAGGGCCGCGTAAGTCTGCCACTCTTGCCGTCCTCCGATCCTGGCAACGGTGGCATAATCACCCCTTGCAAACGGTTCGGCCGTCGGATTGTCCGGAGTATAGATTGCGGACGGTGAATCGTAGGTCGAAAGGCCCCCAATTGCGATCTCATGTGTTTCCATCGGTCTCAGCCTTCGCACACATTTTTCGATCCATTGGCCATCTACATTAGGCAGCGTTTTTGAACAGGCCGCGCCCCATCATGCGGTAGCCCTTGAGCAGCTCTTGAATCCCCTGATCGAGGCTGCGCTGGGCTTCGAAGCCAGCTTCGCGCAGCCGTTGGTTGGAGACGAGGTAGTTTCGTTTGTCGGGATCTTGGCCGATTGCTGCGAAATGGATGTAGAAGTTGGGCACGTAATGCTTAACTTTCAAGGCCAACTCCTCTTTGGACAGGTTAGCGCTGTCCAGGCCGAGATTGTAGGGCCTGCCGACCATGCGCGGCGCATGGGCAATGGCGTAGAGCATACAATCCGCCACATCGCGCACGTGAACATAGTTGCGCTTGAAGTCTTTTTCAAAAATGACGATGTACCCTTCGGTCAAGGCCGTGTACACAAAATGATTGACCAGAAGATCCAGGCGCATACGGGGAGACATGCCGAAGACGGTCGCCAAGCGGAACGTGATGACGTTGGGGCTGTCGAGCAAATGTTTCTCGGCCTCGACCTTGGTGCGGCCATAGAGCGAGATCGGTTTCAGGGGAGTATCTTCTGTGCAGAACGAAGCGCCGTCGGTGACACCATAACCGCTGTTGGTGTTGGGATAAATCACCAGTTGGTGTGGGCTGCGAAGGCGATTGAGCAAGCGGACAGAGTCGAGATTGACCGTGGTGGCCAGGTGCGGATCACGGTCGCAGGCCGGCGCGCCGACGATGGCGGCCAGATGGATGATGACATCCGCATCTTTAACGGCCCCCTTCATGACCGCCTCATCGCGTACATCGCCCTTGATGAAATCGAAACCCGGCCGGGCGCAGAGGTGGAAAAGCCCTTGTTGGCCGGTCCCGTACATAAGGTTATCCAAGGCTTTCACCTGAAAGCCCGCGTCGAGCAAATGTTCGCAAAGGATGCTCCCGATGTAACCGAGACCTCCGGTGACAAGGACGCGCTGCACCATCGACTACTCCAGCAGGACTGTGGGCCGCCAAAAATCTGCCAGGCGATCAGGGGCGGCGCGACCCGGCGCTGTTGCCGCCCAATTCGGAGGAAAGCATTAATGCGCGGGAAAGGCTAAGGCGTCAATAGGCGTTCCGCGCGGGCGGAAGCGGGGCACACGCCTCTGACTGAATTCGGTACAAATCTCTCTCCTTCCCTGGTGGGAGTGGGGTGGAGTGAGGGAAGAAGCATCTCCCTCCCGGCGCCTTCTCCATTTCTCTATTGAGGTAAGGCGGAATAAACCGGTCACAACGCTTTGTGCCGAGTATAATCTTGCCTGGGATGCGTCTTCTAGCAGCTATACGGGACGCGGTAGAGATGGACACAGACAGGGGCGAGCGGGATTGCGTAACTCTGGCGAGCGGGGGGTGTCAACCCCCGGTTGTTCTCTGGCGAGCGGGGGGTGTCAACCCCCCGGTTGTTCTCTGGCGAGCGGGGGGTGTCAACTCCCTGGTTGCACCACCGGGGGGTTAACACCCCCCGCTCGCCAGAGTTACGCAACCCCGCTCGCCAAGATGTCAGATCTCTCCGCACCCAGCATATATTTCATATATTTCAGACTTAGGGGATGGCATGAAGCGCGTACGCATCGGCAACGGTTGCGGCTTCTGGGGTGACAATCTCGATGCGCCGCGTGAGTTAGCCGAGCATGGCCGGCTCGATTATCTCACGCTCGAATACCTCGCCGAGTTGACCATGTCCATCCTGGCGCTGCAAAAACAGCGCCATCCCGAAGCTGGCTATGCCAGCGATTTCCTCACCGTTTTGGGACAGCTGGCGCCTCTCCTTGCCCGCCAACCCCAATTGAAAATCATAACCAACGCCGGCGGCATGAATCCCTACGGTTGCGCCATCCGTGCCCGGGCCCTCCTCGATCAAGCGGGCCTGACGAAGCGACGTATCGCCGTCGTCCACGGCGACGATCTGCTGCCACGCCTGGATGAACTGCTGGCACAGGGCCAGCAGTTCACTAATCTCGACACAGGCGAGCCGCTGAGCGCCATCCGCGACCGACTCGTCAGCATGAACGCCTATCTCGGTTGTCAACCGATTGTCGCTGCCCTGCAACAGGGGGCCGATCTCGTCATCACGGGCCGCGTCGCCGATGCGTCGTTGACGCTTGGTCCTGCCGTGCATGCGCTCGGTTGGCGATGGGATGACTGGGACCGTCTGGCGGCAGGCACGGTGGCGGGCCATCTCCTCGAATGCGGCGCCCAGGCCACCGGCGGCTTGTGGTGCAATTGGCACGAAACCGATCTCTCTCGGATCGGCTACCCCATCGCCGATATGGAAGATGGCGGTGATTTCCTCCTCACCAAGCCGCCTGGCAGCGGTGGCGCAGTCAACCGCGAGACCGTCGCCGAACAACTGCTCTACGAAGTCGGCGATCCGGCCGCCTATCTGACGCCGGACGTGGTCGCCGATTTCACCAGTGTCCAACTCACCGAATGCGGCCGGGATGAAGTGCGCATCAGCGGAGCGCGTGGCAAACCAGCGACAGACAGTTATAAGGTGTCGATCGCTTACCGTGACGGTTGGACCGCCAGTGGCACGTTGGTCATCGCCGGACCTGATGCGGCGACGAAGGCCCGTCGTTGTGGCGAAATCCTCTTCGAGCGCCTGCGCCGCGCCGGCGTCACGCCGACTTACCGCAACATCGAATGTCTGGGCGCGGGCGACAGCGTACCGGGCGTTCTCCCTGTCGTAGATGCGCCGGAGGTGGTATTGCGCGTCACCGCGCGCGACGCCGACCGCGCCGTCCTCGAGCGCTTCAGCAAGGAATTCGCCCCCCTGGTCACATCAGGACCGCCCGGCATCACGGGCTATACCAGCGGCCGTCCGCCGGTACGCGAAGTGTTCGCCTACTGGCCGGCGCTGGTAGCCAAGAGCGCCGTTGTGCCGCGGGTGGAAATGCTTGGTGGTGAGGGAATTTGAGTTCCGCAGTTTTCTGCTTGGCCGGGGGCATGGCCTCCCCTATCAACGGCCTCCAACTCACCTATCACTGCCCCATTCGGAGAGGTACAATCGGGAAAGATCATCAGGTTCTCTGTTACATCTGTTTGAGGGAGGCGAGGCATCGTGGAAAGTGAAATCGTCCATCCCCCGCAGTCGGCGACTTTCGGTCTCCTCACTGGGGAGGTTGATCCGCGCCTTGTCTTGTCGCCGGAAGACATCCCCAATGTCGAAGACTTGGTCATCGAGGACGGCAAACCTGTGGACAATATGTTTGTCGAGAAGGAATATCGCCTTCTCACTGAGCCGTTGTACAGTTCGTGGACATCCTCAAGCGGTGAGTTCCTGGCCGTGGCCAACGTCGGTCTGTTTTACGCTTATCGCGAGCCGCCGTTGGTGCCGGACGTGATGCTCAGTCTGGGCGTCCCGGCTGGGCGCGATCTGTCGCGTAAAGAGAACCTTTCTTACTTTACCTGGGTCATTGGCAAGCCACCGGACGTGGTGATTGAAATTGTTTCCGACCTTCGCGGCAGTGAAGAGACGGATAAGATGGCTGCCTATGCGCGCATCGGTGTGACTTATTACGTCATTCACGATCCGCGAAATCGCTTGAAGCACGGTCTTTTGCGAGCATTCAGTTTGCGCGACGGCGTTTATCAGCCGATTGAGCCGTCGTGGCTCGAGAAGGTCGGCCTCGGACTCACGTTCTGGGAAGGCGAATACCAAGGCCAGGAACACCCGCAGTGGCTACGCTGGTGCGATCGCAACGGCGTTGTCATTCCAACCGGCCAAGAACGCGCCGAACAAGAAAAACAACGCGCCGAACAAGAAAAACAACGCGCCGAACAAGAAAAACAACGCGCCGAACAAGAAAAACAACGCGCCGAACAAGAAAAACAACGCGCCGAACGCTTGGCGGCCCAACTTCGTGCCTTGGGAGTTGAGCCAGAGGTGTAATCGCGGAGGCAACCGTAATGGATGCGCTTCGTCTCTCCGACATTGCTCACGGCCGCAGCGGCGATAAGGGCAATCATGCCAACATCGCCGTCATCGCCTACACGGCGGCGGGGTTCGCCTGGCTGCGACAGCATCTCACTGCCGAGGTGGTGCAAAGCTATTTTCACAGCCTCCATCCGTCGCGCGTGGTCCGCTACGAGGCGGCGAACCTCCTTGCCTTGAACTTTGTGCTTTATGATGTCCTGGCCGGTGGAGCCAGCCGATCGCTGCGTGTTGATTCACAGGGCAAGGCGTTGGCCTTGGCTCTTTTGCGCATGTCGCTGCCGCCTCTGGATAATGTTGCTTCCATGCTGCGTCCCACGAGGGGAGATTAACCATGAGTAATCATCTGGTTCGCTATGAGTGGCGCCGGCCCGCTGTGGTACTGACCCTGAATCGGCCTGATCGCCGCAACGCTCTCAGCCGCGATCTCATTACCGCTTTGACTGAAGCGTTTGGCCGCGCCCGCGCGGACGATCAGGTGCGTTGCGTCATCCTCACCGGCGCTGGCAACGCCTTCTGCGCTGGCATGGATCTGGCCGAGTTGCAGGAATCGCTGGCGGCCGGCAAGGGAAAGCAAGCTCCCGTCTGGGACGACGCCCTACAGCTGGCGAAGCTGTACGACCTGATCTACACGCTGCCCAAGCCGACTATCGCGGCTGTCAACGGGGCCGCTGTGGCCGGCGGCGCGGGGTTGGCGTCGGTTTGTGACTTGGCCGTGGCTGTGCCGGAGGCGCGTTTCGGCTATCCCGAAGTGCGACGCGGTCTAGTAGCAGCGATGGTCATGCCGCATCTTTTACGGCACGTCGGCGAACGTACGGCCCGATATTTGTTACTTACCGGAGAGCTAATAGACGCTGAGGAAGCCTGTCGGGTCGGCCTCATCAACGCCGTAGCGCCGGCCGAGCAATTGCTGACGCGCGCCCTGACCTGGGCGCACTCGTTGGCGGAAGGCGGGCCGAACGCGCTGGCACGGACCAAGGAACTGCTGCAACGCTTCTCGCGCCAGGCGGGGGGATTGGAAGAGGCGGCCCAAGCCAGCGCCGCCCCGCGCCTGAGCGACGAGTGCAAACAAGGGCTAGAAGCGTTCTTCAACAAACGGCCGGCCCCGTGGGCGCCGGGCTATTGAACACGCTGCTTGTCCTCCTTACGGTAGCGATACTTCACCGTGTTCGGCGTCTCCTTGGGCGGCAACTCATAGGGCAGCGATTTCAAAAATGCCACCAGGTCATCGATCTCCTGGGGTTGGAGATGACTGGTTTTGCCGTGCTTGTCGCCTGGGTTGCACGTCGTCAGCACGTCGCGTAGTGTCTGGGCTTTGCCGTGGTGCAGATAGGGTGCCGTGCGGTAGACGCCGAGAAGCGTCGGCGTGTCGTATTTTGGCCCTATTTTCTCCGAAGGATCGTCCTTGCCGGTGCCGACATCGTGCAAGTGAAACGGCTTTTTAAGAGTGCTATCGGTGTAATACGGGCCACTGTGGCACTTGGCACAGCCGACGGCTTCGCAGAAGAACAATTTCCGGCCGCGCTCGGCGGCGACAGAGAGTTTCCCGGGCGCGGGAATATGCGGCGACAGGGTGAACTCGAACGAGTTGCAGTAAACCGCCAAGGCGTCGAGGTCTGGCGAGCGCCCGGCAAGGTCTTCGCTAAGCTCAATTGGTTCAAAGCCGACCTTCGGTTTAAGAGGCCCGCGCAACAGGCCCGGTCCCTGCATGAGCCGGCCGCGGATGGTATACTCGAAATCCTGGACTTCATCGCGGTCGGCCGACCAATGCAAAGGATGCGTGTGCGCCAGACCCATAAGTGCCGGTGTCTTGCGCAGCCCTTCCGGGTTTTGCCAGACGCGGCCGTCGCTGTGGCCGTCGGGATGGCAGGAAGCACAGGCAATCCAACGACGGCTGGTCAACGGGCGATTGGCCGTGCTGAACAGGATCTTACCGCGGACCCACTCCGGCGACTTGGGCGGCGGACACACCGGGATGCGCGCCAGACGTTCCATACTGCCCGCGTCGTGGACGGTGACATCAAAGTCCAGAGTGTTGGCGATGTACACCTTTTTGCCGTCGGGGCTGACGCGCACGGCCCGCGGGTTTTGGCCGATGCGGACAGCCGAGCCGACCCGCTTGATCTCCTTATAATCATCATCGACTACTTCCGATATGTTCATGTCATTGGTGCCGGCGTAAATCGTGTAAAGACGTTTCCCATCGGGAGACAAGGCCGCCTCCCACGGGTTGGTGACCACATAAACGCCGTTGTAGGTATCCATACCGAAGGAGGTACGCCGCTTCTGGCCGTTGGGCGGCGTCAGATCGCAAATGCTTAACTGGGGGAAAATCGAGCCGCGGCCGTCAATGACTTCGATCTTCGAGCGGATGTGTGGCAGATATGCTTTGGGCCGCCGGGGATGCACCACGACGTTGCGGCAGAGGTTGTCGCTGGAATGTCCCGTCCACCGATCCACGATAGTGCCCGTTTCTCGATCCAAAGCAATGAGGACGCCGGTGTAAAACTCCGTGACATACAACCGCTTTTCATCGGGGCTGAAGGCCAGGCCGCGCACCCTTTCGCCGGCCTTCATCTCGCGGAGGACTTGTCGTCGGCCCAGGTCGATCTCGCTGACGACGCCGGGATACTCGTGCGTGACGTAAGCCCGGCTGCCGTCCTTGGTGACGACAATGCCATAAGGTTCGTCCGAGACGCGGAGTTTTTCGACGACTCTACCTCTATTGGTATCGACAAAGGCGACAATATCCTCGTTGTAAACTGTGACGACGGCAAGGGGACCGTTGCCGATCCAGGCAACGCCTTCGGGCTTGTCGCCGACGGCGATCTCGCCGAGGGCCTTGTTGGTCAAAGCATCGATCACAGTGACACTGCCGTTGTCGGCATTGGCGACGAGCAAGCGCTGACCATCGGGCGTGATATCTAGAAGACTATTGGAGGAGCCAGCGTCAACGGGGCAAAGTGAACAGAAGAAAAGGGCGGCCCCAATTAAGCGAGCAGATAAACGCAACGACATCGACTTTTCTCCTGAGAATGCGTTCCGCAGGCGCGAATTCGGAAAGTGCGGTTATTATGGTGAATAGAATACGAGAAGGCAATTCGCCGTTCTCAAGCGACCAATCTCGGTACAATACCCATCATGGCCGAATACCTGAGCGGCATCATTGAACGGGTGGCGTTCCACAATCCCGATACGGGCTTTGCCGTGCTGCGCGTGCAGGTGCGCGGCCGGCGCGGATTGGTGACGGTGGTAGGACAAATGCCCTCCGCCGTTGCCGGCGAGCACGTTCAGGCCACCGGAGAATGGGTTCAGGACCGCACTCACGGTGAGCAGTTCAAGGCCGAGGAACTACGCTGTACTCCGCCCCACACTGTCGAGGGGATCGAGAAATACCTTGGTTCGGGGCTGGTCAAGGGCATTGGGCCACACTTCGCCAAGAGGATCGTTGCTGTCTTCGGTGAACGTACCTTGCAAGTCATCGATGAAAGCCCGGCGTTCTTGCAGGAAGTCAAAGGCATCGGTCCGCGCCGCATCCAGCGCATTCGGGAAAGCTGGCAGGAACAAAAGGCGGTGCGCGACATCATGGTCTTTTTGCAAGCGCACGGCCTTGGCGTCGGCCGCGCCGTGCGCATCTACAAGACCTATGGCAATCAAGCGGTCGAGTTGGTCAAGAGTAATCCTTACCGCCTGGCAACGGATGTGTGGGGCTTCGGCTTCAAAAGCGCTGATGAGTTGGCTGGCCGGCTCGGCATCGATCGCGCTTCGCCGCTCCGCGCCCGCGCGGCCCTGCGCTACGTGTTGCAAGAGGCTAGTCAGGAAGGACATACGGGGGCGCCCGAAGGAGCCATCGTCCGACAGACAGCGGAACTAACGAACATTTCCGAAGAGATCGTTCGTGCCGCTGTTGAACACGAACGGCAAGCCGGCGAGGTGGTGCGCGAGTCGGGCGGTACTGAGCCGTGGTTGTACCTGAAACCGTTGTTTTTGGCCGAGGTAGGTGTGGCTCGCGCAATTCGCAAATTGTGCGCGGGAGGCCACCCGCTGCCAGCCCTCGACATCGAGGCAGCGCTCGCTTGGGTTGAGAAAAAAATGGGACTGCAACTGGCCCCCAGGCAGCGCGACGCCATCCGTGCGGCGACGCGCGAGAAAGTGCTGATCGTCACCGGCGGCCCCGGCGTCGGCAAGAGCACGATTGTTCGCGGCATCCTGGAGATTTTCACCGCACAACGCCAACGTTGCGCCCTCTGCGCTCCAACGGGACGGGCGGCCAAACGACTGAGCGAGACCACCAGCCGCGAGGCCAAGACCATTCACCGTCTGCTCGAATTCGATCCATCGTTTGGCGGTTTCAAGCGCGATGCGCTCCAGCCGCTCGATCTCGATCTGCTCGTGGTGGACGAGGCGTCGATGGTCGATGTCGTTTTGATGTATCAGCTTTTGCGAGCGGTGCCAGCACATGCCTGCGTGGTTCTGGTCGGCGACGTCGATCAACTACCGTCGGTGGGACCGGGGCTTGTGCTTGCCGACCTGATTGAATCGAAGACGGTGCCGGTAGTGCGTTTGACGGAAATATTCCGGCAAGCGGGCCAAAGCTGGATCGTCCGCGCTGCCCATGCCATCAAGCACGGTGAAATGCCCGAATCGGCGCCGTCCGGCAAAGGAGATTTTTACTTTGTAGAGGCAAATAGTCCTGAAATTATCCTTGAGCGCATCCTTACGATGGTCCGCGAGCGCATTCCCGCACGCTACGGTCTCGATCCATTGCGCGACGTGCAAGTGCTGACGCCGATGAATCGCTCCGAGTTGGGATCGCAGGCACTCAATCTCCGCTTGCAGGAGGCACTCAACCCCTCCAAGGGCGGGCCGCAAGTGCAGCGCTTCGGCTGGACATTTCGCGTCGGCGACAAGGTCATGCAGACGCACAACAACTATCAGAAGGAAGTTTTCAACGGCGACATCGGCTGCATCACCGCCATCGACGAGACAGAGCGCGAAGTTACCGTGGACTACGACGGCAAGTCTGTGGTTTACGATTACGGTGAATTAGACGAGTTAACTCTCGCTTTTGCCTGTACGATCCATAAAGCACAAGGCTCGGAGTATCCCGCCGTAGTGATTCCGTTACACACGCAGCACTACCTGATGTTGCAACGCAACTTGTTGTACACGGCGGTGACGCGCGGCAAGAAACTGGTTGTAATCGTCGGCAGCCGCAAGGCGCTGGCGATGGCGGTGCAACGGCAAGACACCACCCAGCGCTATTCCGCTCTGCGGCGGCGTTTACAGGAAGGACGTTGACTTCATACGGGCCTTATACTGAACACAGAGAGATCGGACCTTCGGGCAAGCGGGGGGGGGGGTTAAAGGGGGGGGGGGGGGGGGCCCCCCCCCCCCCCCCCCCCCCTGCCACCCCCCCCCCCCCCCGTCTTCTTTTTGTTTCCCCCCCCCC